>Ga0207828_100022_pt1 | contig 351509 bp, 294 predicted proteins | sample TtaePargueraPR_11_FD_187276 | JGI IMG/M metagenome (GOLD analysis project Ga0207828, IMG submission 187276) | Aerobic enrichment media microbial communities from Bioluminiscent Bay, La Parguera, Puerto Rico - Tt and P2 (3) (SPAdes) | ecosystem: Environmental > Aquatic > Marine > Unclassified ...
ATCTGACCTATCGTCCGGTCAATACCTTCACCCTTACCGATGAAGTGTCGTATATCGAGCCGAAAGAGCGCGTCTATTAAGGCGCGGCAAGAGAGGATTTGAGAGATGGTAGAATTCAATCTTCCCGCCAATTCGGTCGTCAAAGAGGGCAAGTCGTTCTCTGCACCGGCTGACGCGAAAAACACCCGTAGCTTCAAGATCTATCGTTACGATCCTGACAGCGGCGATAACCCGCGTACCGATACTTACGATATTGACCTCGACAAGTGCGGTCCGATGGTTCTTGACGCGCTGATCAAGATCAAGAACGAGATCGACGCGACCCTGACATTCCGCCGTTCCTGCCGCGAAGGCATTTGCGGTTCGTGCGCGATGAATATCGACGGTCGTAACACGCTTGCGTGTCTGAAGCCGATCGAGGACATCAAGGGCGAAGTCAAAATCTATCCGCTGCCGCATATGCCGGTGGTCAAGGATCTGGTGCCCGACCTGTCCCAGCCTTACGCACAGCTCGCCTCGATCGAACCGTGGCTCAAGGCTGACAGCCCGACACCGCCGGATGGTGAACGTCTGCAGTCGCGTGAAGAACGCGCGAAGCTTGACGGTCTGTGGGAATGCATCCTGTGCTTCTCCTGCTCGACCGCGTGCCCGTCCTATTGGTGGAACTCCGACCGTTACCTCGGCCCGGCTGTTCTGCTGCAGGCTTATCGCTGGCTGGCTGACTCGCGTGACGAATATACCGGTGAACGTCTCGACGCGCTCGAAGATCCGTTCCGCCTGTATCGTTGCCACACGATCATGAACTGCACCAATACCTGCCCGAAAGGCCTGAACCCGGCATTGGCGATCACCGAAATCAAAAAGATGATCGCAGAACGCCGCGCCTGATCGGCTCGCACCATAAAAAAGTCTTTTTAAGACAAAAAGTTAAAGCCGCCGGAGATCGGATGATCCCAGCGGCTTTTTCTGTTTTAATACCTTTCATAAAGACAACCTGACCCGGATAATCGGGCGCCAGCAAAGGCAAACCCATGAAAAAGGCGCATTGGCTGTTTCCCCTGAGCGGCGCGGCATATGGCTTCGCATTCTGGTATCTGATCGATTATCGCTGGGAAGATAATTATCTTCTGGCGAGCCTGATGACGTTTATCGCCGGACTGGCTTATTGCAGCTGGTTTGCCATCGGGGTGCGTCGGCTGCGTGATGATCTTGCCGTGACGCTCGTCCTGCCATTGCTTGCAGCCCTGCAGGTATTGGCATTTCAGCATCTGGTTGGGTTCGAGCATACGGACGAAACCGTCATTTTCGGTCTGCTGGCCTGCCAGGCGCTTTGGGTCGGGGTTGCTGTTGGTATTTGGCGCATTTGGGGGCCATTGCAAACGACTGTTCTGCCAAACTATCCGGATCGGGCGGCACTTGTGCCGGAAATCTGGTCGATCAAGCTGGCATTGGCTTTCGGTCTGGTCGGGGTTGGGGTTTTCTGGCCGGTTTTCTATGCGCTGTGTTCGCTGTTTATGCTGGTTGGCATCGACCAGATATGGGAACTGATCAGCGAGGCATATGTTGCCTTACCCCTTTCGGGGGCGGCCTTTGCAACCGGTATTCTGATTGCCCGGGAGAAATCGGGGCTTCTGATCCCGGTCCGTCAGGTGATTGGCGGAATGTTCCGCATTCTGTATCCGATCCAGGCATCCGGACTTTTCCTGTTTCTGGTTGCTGCCGCGCTTGGTGGTTGGGAAGTTCTGCTTGATCAGGAATTTGGTGTCTGGTGGACTGTAATGGCCGCCGCAGCGGGGCTGAGCTATTTGCTGTTTGGTGCGGTTCAGGCAGGCGAAGGTGCTACTCTGTTTGGCCGGATTGGTGATCGCGTCTTTCGCTTTACATTATGGATGGCGCCGATATTTGCCCTGATTGCGATGGCGACGATTTATATCCGGGTGCGTGAATATGGCCTGACCCCTTCGCGGGTTTATGCGATCTGGGCGGCTGTATTTGTCTTGATGGCAACGATCTGGCTTTCGGTGGCGGCATTTGGTCGTCGTCAGTCAACCCCGGTCTCCCTGCGCAGGGCGTTTGGCCATATCGCGATTTGCGGGGCCCTGACGGCCTTTATCATGCATCTGCCCTTCCTTGATCCGGTCAGCATTTCGGCGCGCAATCAGCAAAGCCGTCTGTCATCTATGACAGACTGGGACACGGCTGATCTTGCTTTCATTGCCCGAAATCTTGGAATGCCGGGCGAGGAGGCACTTGCCGAACTTGGGAGCGCAAAGTCCGACCAGGTGCCGCCACTTGCCGAATTGCGCAGCTATTTCGATCCTGATGGTGATCGGATGAAGGCCGGGATCGACAATATTCCGGTCTACCCGTCGGAATACCAGATACCTCAGGAAGCCGTTAAGACCCTGCTGGAAGGCCAGCTTGAATATGATCGTCGTTTCTGTCGCAAGGCGGGTTCAGGTACAGGGGCCCCGAACCAGTGTGCATTGTTGATGGTTGACCTTGACGGGGATGGCATGGAAGAGGCGGCCTTTTTCACGACACGCGACTATGTTGATGTGTATCGCTATGGAGCCCAGGATAATGGTTGGCAGGTTGTAGCCAGTTTCTTCCATGACCAGAGTGAAATCGACCACGAGTTGATGTTGCGTGATCTTGCCAACGGAAATTTCGAGATCGTTTCGCCACGTTACTCCGACCTTCTGATCGGTGGGGCACGTTGGGGGCAATATCGTTAACGCCTGTCTAATCGGGGCGGGTTATGCTTTGTCATCATATGAAACAGCATCAGGGAATGACTGCTTTGTTGATCCGGACACATCATCTCATTGTGGGTTTAGCACTTCTGACTTTGGCGGCCTGTGGCGATACCTCCCCGAAATGGGAGCCTCAGGACATGTTTGCCAGCTCGGCAGAAAAACCGGTCGATGAGCGTTATCGTGCGATGATTGATTTCAAGGCATTGTCGCGTGACGAGGCCGGGATTGAATATGCCGCTGGACCGAGTGCCACCGTCCTGGGCGCAGTTGAAGAGTCCGTTGCCCTTTGTCAGGAAAAGGGTGGCAAGGGATGCAAGGCGGTTCGTGTCGGTCTGACATGGGTTGATGGTCTTGATAGCGATGGCATCAAGTCGGTGATGGAAACCTATCGCAACACCATGCTGGCGGAAGCAACTCAGGCATCGAATGCAGGGAATGCCGGTGCGGCAAACTGGCTGGCGTTCCACTATGCCGTTCGCGGGGAAAATCTGGGTGAAGCAGAACGCCTGATCAAGCGTGCCTTGCAGGTTGCCCCTGATGATCCCGGTGCACTCGATACCTATGGGCTGGTGCTTTACAAGCAGGGCAAATATCAGGAAGCCGAAGAGATATTCATTGCGGTTAACAAAGCAATGCCGACGGCTGAACATCTTGCACATTTTGCCGACAACGCCCTTGCAATGGGCAAGACCGAAATGGCACGTGCCGCCTATCAGCGCGCCCTTGGCGCGCAGCCAGGTGCGGTGCTGTCCCAGGAAATTCAGAAACGATTGCTCGCCCTTGATCTGGGTGGCGGTTCGGCAACGCAGTGATCAATCTGGTCATCTTTGATTGTGACGGTGTGCTGATCGATAGCGAAGTGCTGTCTTTTGCCGTCGATGTTCAGATACTTGCAGGTCACGGCATTGCATTGTCTTCGGATGATCTGGCACGCCGGTTTGGCGGTGTGTCCTATGCCGGGATGATCGCCCGTCTGAACGATGAACACGCGACTGCAATCGAAGCGGCGCATTATCAGAAAGAATGTGAAGATTTGCTCGCACATCTTTTTGAAACCGATCTTCGGGCAATCAGCGGTATCGACACCTTGTTAAAATCGTTGAGCGTGCCGGTTTGTGTCGCATCAGGCAGCGATTTGGCGCGGCTTGATATGTGTCTTGGGATTATGGGGCTGCTTGATTTCTTTGGGGCGCGGATTTTCTCGGTCGAGGAAGTGGACAATGGCAAACCTGCCCCGGATATCTTCCTGCATGCGGCGCGCGAATGCGGTGCAAATCCCGAAAGCTGCCTCGTGATCGAAGACAGTCCAGCCGGCATTATTGCCGCTGCGGCGGCCGGGATGCGGGCAGTCGGCTTTCTTGGTGGCGGTCATCGCAATCCGGAAGATGCCGAAATGTTGATGCAGGCCGGTGCCGAGGACGTCGTCGGCGATGCCAGCGAACTGCACCGGTATCTTGCAAATCTGGGATTGGCAAATCGACCCTGATCGAAATCGATCAGGGTGCGATGTCTTCGCGGTCCGATATTAGGGCCGGGGCCAATCAAGTGTGATAACCGTGCCATCGACCATCGGCAGATCAACCTCGTTCAGATTGTTGCCCGGGCCGCTGCGATCCACGATCAAGAAGTCACTTTCAGGTTCAAGCACCAGAAGCGGGTGGTGCCAGACATTCTTGGCATAAGTCACACCTTGTGTTCCGTCCGAGATAAAGGCGCGCAGCTTTTCGGGAGCAGGGGCTTCCGAGCCCTCTGCCACAACAATCAGGAACTTCTGACCGCTTAGAGGCATAAAGGCCTGCGAGCCGAGCGGATGGCGTTCCATCATTTTGATTTCAATCGGCATTGGGCGCGTTGTGCCGCGAAAAATGCTGATGATTGCTGCGCCGCCTTCATCCCCGACATCAACGCGTGATATATCGTGAAATCGCGTTGTCGTGCCCAGATTGATTTTATATTCATCCCGCGCTGTGGCGGTGGATATCACCTCACCAAACGGGGCAAACGATGCTGGTGTCAGCGGTTCGACTTTCAGTTTCATCGTTCTTATCGCTTTGCCGGTTTACCAAGAATGCGCAGGCGGCTGATCCCGCCATCCGGAATGGAATTGACGCGCAAATGCGATACCGGTCCAAGCTTTGCGATCACTGATGCATCAAATTCGTGGATATGGTCGGCCTGCATTTTCTGTTCGGGCAGAATGGTTTGCCAGAACATGGATCGTGCACGCAGCGACTTGTCCTTTTCACCATCGACATAAGCGGCCTGAATGGAAACCCGGTCGGGATAGTTACCCTTGAAATGGAAGGTATCGACGATGATTTTTTCAATCTCGCCGGGATGGCCGAGTTCAACAACCAGCCACTCGTTGCCGGGTTCGCGACGGCGCCGGGTTTCCCAGCCATCACCCATATTGATGCCCCGGCCCGGTGCCAGAATGGCATTCGGGTTACCATAATGGGCATCCGACCATGTCAGGACCACGCCGCCATTGATCATGGCTGCCAGATCAACCTGATCGGCACTGCTTGCCATTTTTGACCAGTCGCGATCCGGACGTCCATAAACGCGCAGGCGGGCAATACCGCCATCGGGATAGATATGCAGGCGCACATGGGTGAAAACGCCTTCTGCCGTGACTTCGGCATAATGGTGGGCTTCTGCACCGACACCGGCACGCAGCCCGATCGGGGCGACGATTTCGGTCCAGGTCGCATCATCTACGGGATCGCCAACCGGGCAATAGCATGCCTCAAGCGATGCGGCGGGCGGGAAGTTGCCGGTGAAGTGGCTGGTATCAATATCGACACCATAAATCCGGCCCGATGTAGCCAGCCGCACCACACAGTAATCATGACCTTCCACACGTTTCCGGCGGCTTTCCCAGCCGTCCATCCACTTGCCATTGTCATCATATTTGTCCGGATAGAAAATGGCGTCCGCGGTTTGCAGCATGCGTTGCTTGTCGGCAAAGAAATCATCGGTCGCAAAGATTGCCTCTGCGCCCAGACGTTCATCGGCCAGATTGACAAAACGCCGGGTAAATTCCGGGGCATCATGGTTTGTGTGGTGGCTCATGGCTTTTAAATCCTGATTATTGGTTATTTTGTTCGGGCCAGTCATTGGCGATCAAAGGGCTTCGAGGCGCAGCTTGGCGATACGATGTACCTGATTGATGGCCTCGTTAAATTCGGTTTCAACATCGTTTTTAACGCGGCGTTCGAATGCGTTCAGGATGTCGGTCCGATGGAACCCTTTGACAGCAAAAATGAACGGGAAACCGAACTTCTTCTTATAGTCGTCATTCAATTGCGTAAAACGGGCAAGTTCGTCTGGCGTGCATTGATCAAGTCCGGCACCTGTTTGTTCATTCTGCGAGGAATGCGTCAGTTCCGCCAAGGCAAGCTTGCCTGCAAGATCAGGGTGGGCGCGAAGCAATGTCAGTTTGTCATCATCAACCGCGCCATTTACCACGGCTGCCATGGCATCGGCGAGTGCATCGGGGGTATCAAGGGCAGACGTGATGCCGCGATCATAAAGCTGCTTTGCGATCCAGGGGGAATGTTCGTAAACCCCGCCATACAGCGAGACAAAGGCGCTTTGCGCCAAGGTGCTGGGCGGTCGGGTTTCGAACAATGATTTTTCAGGTTTGGTCATAACGGCCATTTCAGTTCTTGTTTTTCTTGATGCTTATTCGTTTTCGGTAAACGGATGATGTTCACGCCAGTGACGCGCAATATCGACGCGACGTGCAAACCAGACATCATCATGACCGCGCACATAATCGACAAAGCGTTTCAGGGCTGCAAACCGCCCCGGCCGGCCGACAAGACGGCAATGTAAACCAACCGATAGCATCCGCGGCGTTTCGGCACCTTCTTCGTAAAGCGTGTCGAAGCTGTCTTTCAGATACTGGAAATACTGTTCGCCGGAATTGAAGCCCTGCATGGCGGCAAAGCGCATGTCGTTGACATCAAGTGTATAGGGCACGATCAGATGCGGTGTGTCTGTCTGTGTAGACCAGAAAGGCAGTTCGTCGCTGTAATCATCGGCGTCATACAGGAAGCCGCCTTCTTCGGCGACAAGCCGTCGAGTGTTCGGGCTTGTACGCCCGGTATACCAGCCAAGCGGGCGCTCCCCGGTCACATCCCTGATGATGTCGATGGCCTTGTGAAGATGTTCGCGTTCAAGTTCTTCGGGGAAGTATTGATAATCGATCCAGCGATAGCCGTGGGAGCAGATTTCATGACCATCGCGCATCGCGACTTCGCCAACCTTCGGGTGACGGGCCAGTGCCATGGCAACGGCAAAGATGGTGATCGGAATTTGCCGTTCGCGGAACAGGTTCAGGATACGCCAGACGCCAACGCGCGAACCATATTCGTAAATCGACTCCATGCTCATATGGCGAACGCCTTCGCGCATGTCGGCACCGATGATTTCCGACAGAAATGCCTCGGACGCGCGATCCCCGTGCAGAACGCAGTTTTCACCGCCTTCCTCGTAATTCAGCACGAACTGGACCGCAACACGGGCCTTGCCCGGCCAGTTGGCCTTTGGCGGATTGGGGCCATAGCCAATCAGGTCTCGTGCATAATTTTGTTCGGTCATCTTTGGCCTCTCCTGATATCGCAACGCCCGGCTTTGTCATGCGGGCTGTTTGGTGTAGCATTAACCATAGGTCGCAGCGCAGCAAGGAAGAACTCCTGCGCGCTGATTGATGGATGATCATGCCGCACTATCAATATGACTTTGATAATGTTCCTGGACGGGAAATCGCTTTGGCCGGTTTTTTATTGGCTTTTAGAAGCTTTTTATCCGGCTTTTATCGTATTCTGCACGAAGCTGTGGCAATCGTTTTTCAAAGAATTATTGATATAGTTTCACTTTATCACCTCTTTCCACGATCCGTGTCCTAATGCGACCTTTTTGAAACGCTATAAATTCGTTCGGCATAAAACGATCAACCAGAAAAGCCGACCAGGGAAGAAGCGACCGACCACCACATGAGAGAGAAAAGAGGAGGCCCGGCATGGGACGACTGACTACCCATGTTCTAGATACGGCAAAAGGTTGCCCGGCGGGCGGCATCCGGATCGAGCTGCACCGTTTTGGTGACGGCCATGATGATCTGGTCGCCGAAGCCGTAACCAATGCCGACGGGCGAACCGATGCGCCAATGCTTGATGGTGCTTCGTTCAAGCCGGGCGAGTATCAGCTTGTTTTTCATGCCGGTGCGTATTTCGATGACATCGGTCTTGATCTGCCGGAACCGAAATTCCTTGATCAGGTTGTAATCCGGTTCGGTATTTCAGATGCGCAGGCGCATTATCATGTGCCGCTGCTGCTTTCGCCGTTTGGCTATTCCACCTATCGCGGCAGCTGAGGCCATCATGACCAAACCGGCCCTTAATACGCGCGATAATATCCGGTTCCTGTTCGGGAACGAAGAACGCAGCCTGCGTGATATCGATCCGCAAATGACGGTTCTGAACTGGCTGCGCTTAAACGAGCGCAAGACCGGGACCAAAGAAGGCTGTGCCGAAGGCGATTGCGGTGCCTGCACGGTCATTTTGGGCGAACCGGATAGTCAGGGCAGCATGCGTTACCGGACGGTCAATGCCTGTATCCAGTTTATGCCGACCCTTGATGGTAAGCAGCTTCTGGCTGTTGAACATCTTAAATCCGAAGATGGCAGCCTGCATCCGGTGCAGCAGGCCATGGTGGAAACCCATGGGTCGCAATGCGGTTTCTGTACGCCGGGCTTTGTCATGAGCCTGTATCAGCTTTGGCTGGATGGGGGCGAGGATGACCGGGGTGCCATCAATGATGCCCTTGCCGGGAACCTTTGCCGTTGCACCGGTTACGGACCAATCATCGAAGCCGCCCGCAAGGCCGGTGGCATAAGCGCAACCGATCCGGTCGAACAAAAACGCCGTTCCGATATCGCGACCCGATTGACCACGATGATCGAAGGTGCCGACATGCTGGCACTTGAAATGCCGGTGGGGCGTTATTTCGCCCCGCGAAGCAGCGATGAACTGGCCGCACTTTTGGTGACCCATCCCGATGCAACAGTGCTGGCGGGTGGAACGGATGTCGGGCTTTGGGTGACCAAGATGCTCAAACGGCTTGATCCGATCATTTATATCGGGGACGTCACCGATCTTAAATCGGTCCGCGAAAAGGACGGTGTTCTGATCATCGGTGCCGGTGTGACTTATAGCGATGCCCATAAGGCACTTGGCATGATTGCTGGTGATGTCGGGGAACTGGTCCGCCGGGTCGGGTCGCGGCAAATCCGCAATGCGGGGACGGTTGGTGGTAATATCGCCAATGGATCGCCGATTGGCGATACACCGCCTGCCCTGATTGCGCTGGGCGCGCGGATTGTTTTGCGCATGGGCGATATCCGTCGCGAAGTTGCCCTTGAAGATTTCTTTATCACCTATGGCAAGCAGGACCGGGCCAAGGGCGAGTTCGTCGAAAGCATCATTGTTCCGAAACCGGACGCTGGGGTGCAGTTCAAGGCCTACAAGATTTCCAAGCGGTTTGATCAGGATATTACGGCGGTTCTTGCGGCCTTTGCCATTCGGATTGATGGCGGCAAGGTTGTCGAGTTCCGGGCGGCATTTGGTGGCATGGCTGGAACACCGATGCGGGCCAAAAAGTGCGAGGCGGCCCTGATCGGCAAGGACTGGAACGAGGCCAGTGTGAACGCGGCGCAACTGGCCCTGACCAAAGATTTTGCACCGATGTCGGATATGCGGGCATCAAAAGAATATCGCATGCTGGTCGCGCAGAACCTTTTGACCAAACTGTTTATTGAAACAACGGCACCTGAAATTGCCACCCGTCTGGTTGGCAGGGAGGCTGCCCATGTCTGACAACGCATCCAAAGCCATCGATACCAAAGACCCGGGTGAGATTCTAGCGCCGACACCGGGGCTTTCGGGCGGGGTTCGGTCTGCCAGCAAGCATGACAGCGGTCCGAAGCATGTCGCGGGCGAAGCGGTTTATGTTGACGATATTCTTGAACCGTTCGGCACTCTTCATCTGGCTCCCGGTGCGGCGACAATCGCACATGGTAGGATCACGAAGATGGATCTGTCAAAGGTGCGATCCGCCCCCGGTGTGGTTTGTGTCCTGACAGCGGATGACGTGCCCGGTGTCAATGACGTGTCACCCGCCCATACCCATGATGATCCGGTTCTGCCCGACGGGATTGTGCAGTTTTACGGTCAGCCGGTTTTCTGTGTTGCCGCCGAAACCCGCGAACAGGCACGCAATGCTGTCAAGCTGGCCGAGATCGAATATGAAGAACTGCCCGCGATCCTGAGCGTCAAGGAAGCACTTGAAAAACAGCAATTCGTTGCACCACCCCATGTCATGGCGCAGGGTGACGCCAAATCGGCACTGGCGCGCGCCAAACATCGCCGATCCGGGGTGATGGAAATCGGCGGGCAGGACCATTTCTATCTTGAGGGCCAGATCACCTTTGCCATTCCGCAGGAAGATGGTGACGTGCTTTTGCATTGTTCGACCCAGCATCCGTCCGAGGTTCAGCACAATATCGCCAATGTCCTTGGTCGTCCGGCCAATGCGGTCACGGTTGAAGTGCGTCGTATGGGCGGTGGTTTCGGTGGCAAGGAAACGCAGGCATCACAATGGGCGGCACTGGCGGCGATTGTTGCGGTTAAAACCGGTCGCCCGGCGAAAATGCGTCTGGACCGCGATGATGACATGGTCATGACCGGCAAACGCCATGACTTTATCGTCGAATATGATGTCGGTTTTGATGATGATGGCCGGATTTGCGGGTTGGATATTCAATATGCTGCCAATTGCGGTTTCTCGGCCGATCTGTCGGCAGCGATTTGTGATCGGGCCATGTTCCATACCGACAATGCCTATTTCCTTGGCGATGTCGAAATCCGGTCCTATCGCTGCAAAACCAATCTGGTGTCCAATACCGCGTTTCGCGGATTTGGCGGGCCGCAGGGCATGGTGGCGATTGAACGGATTATTGATGAAATCGCCATGACGGTTGGCCGTGATCCGCTTGATGTGCGGATCGCCAATTATTACGGCACGACGGATCGTAACACGACACCGTATCACATGACGGTCGAGGACAATGTCCTTGCGGAACTGACGAACGATATTCTGGCATCTTGCGACTATCGCAAGCGCCGCGAGGAAATCGACGCGTTCAATGCGCAAAGCCCGGTGATCAAGCGCGGCATTTCAATCACGCCGGTCAAGTTTGGCATTTCCTTTACCACGACCTTCCTGAATCAGGCGGGCGCATTGATCCATATTTATCAGGACGGATCGGTGCATCTGAACCATGGCGGGACGGAAATGGGGCAGGGCCTGTTTATCAAGGTCGCCCAGGTCGTGGCCGAGGAATTCCAGATTGATCTCGACCGGATCAAGATCACGGCAACCAACACTGGCAAGGTTCCCAACACATCGGCAACTGCAGCCTCAAGCGGCGCGGATATGAACGGCATGGCCGCGCGCGACGCCGCGATAACTATTAAATCCCGCCTGATTGCGTTTGCGGCTGAGAAATACGGTGTTGCCGAGGCTGCCGTCCGGTTTGTTCCGGGCCGGGTGATTGTTGGTGATGTGACCGAACTGGAATTTGCCGATCTGGTCAAACAGGCTTATCTGGCGCGTGTTTCGCTTTCGGCGACGGGCTATTACGCGACGCCGAAAATCCATTACGACCGTGAAACCGCGTCGGGTCGGCCATTCTATTACTTCGCCTATGGCATGGCCTGTTCCGAGGTGATGATCGATACCCTGACGGGCGAATATAAGGTCACACGCGTTGACATCAGCCACGATGTCGGCCGGTCGCTGAACCCGGCGATTGACCGTGGTCAGATCGAAGGCGGCTTTATTCAAGGCATGGGATGGCTGACATCCGAGGAATTGTGGTGGGATGATGCAGGGCGTTTGCGAACGCATGCGCCATCCACCTATAAAATTCCCGCATGTTCGGATCGACCGGAAGATTTCCGTCTTGAGTTGTGGTCTTCCGGAAGAAACGTTGAAAAAACCATACACCGATCAAAGGCTGTTGGTGAGCCGCCGCTGATGCTGGCGATTTCAGTGCATCGTGCCATTGCTGATGCGATCGCATCGGTCGGAGATTACAAGGTGATCCCGATGCTGAATACCCCGGCAACGCCCGAGGCCGTCCTGAATGCGGTCGCCAATGTGGCCAAGGGCATGATTGCCCAAAGTCATGATGCGGTTCCGGCTGCGGGGGAATAGCATCATGCGCCTGTCACCCGACGCCCATATCGCTTTGCTGCAATCATCCGATCCGGTGATGCTGGTCAGTGTGGCGGCCATTCGCGGGTCCACCCCGCGCGAGGCAGGGGCATTTATGCTGATCAGTGAAGCCGACATTGTCGGGACGGTTGGTGGTGGCAATCTGGAACATCAGGTGACGGTTCGGGCGCGTGAAATCCTGAATCTGGGGCGGGATTTTGATGCGGAACTGGTTCCATTCCCGTTGGGGCCAGGGCTTGGCCAATGCTGCGGCGGTTCGGTCGATATTGCGTTTCACCTGCTGAGCTCGATGCAAAAGCATCAGCTGGCAACAGCGATCCGAACCTCACAAAACCCTGCCGGGCTTGATCATGGTGCGTGGGTGATGTTGCCGATGGGCGAAAGCCAACATCTTGAAACGGTCAGTATTCAGGATGCCGATGCATTGGAGCGCCTGTTTGCCGGGGGGCGCGGAGGATTATGTGATCTGGCGGGGCAGCAGAAGCTGTGCCTGCGCCTTGATGACGGGGCAACGCCGCTTTGGCTGTTTGGTGCCGGGCATGTCGGGCAGGCGATTGTTCAGGCACTGGCACCGTTGCCGTTCGATATTCACCTGATCGATTCGCGTGATGAATACCTGACCCTGCCGGAAACATCGAAACTTCATCTGCATCAAAGCGAAAGGCCCGAGGACGAGGTGGGCGACATGCCGCCCGATGCCTTCGCGCTGATCCTGACGCACAGCCACGCGCAGGACTTTGATATCTGTCGGGCGGCCTTGATGCGGAATGATCTTGGCTTTGTTGGCATGATCGGAAGCCAGACCAAACGGGCGCGCTTTATCCGGCGATTAAAAGATCGCGGGTTGGGGGATGCGGAAATCGGTCGTTTGACATGCCCGATTGGAATTCAGGGCATTACCGGCAAACAGCCGGCAATCATTGCGGCATCGGTTGCGGTGCAATTGCTGTCGGTGCGTGAAGCACGTCTGGCGCGATATCCGGTGAACAGGGTCGCACAAGACGGCCTTGTCGGATGATAAGGCCTTCATTGCAAGGCATATAAATGATAAAGGGCCGCGCCAATAGCGGCCTGATTAGGAGGATCCGTTCACCGGATCAGGAGTTCATATAGGGAGATTTGGCTGTGTGTGAAGCCAAGCATAAACACATGCTCCATGCCGTGAATTTGTCGCGGAAAAAAATGGAAGAAGGCTGTGGCGGCCCGTTCGGGGCAATCATTGTCAAGGACGGCGAAGTCATATCCGAAGGCTGGAACAAGGTAACATCCAGCAACGATCCGACCGCCCATGCCGAGGTCAGCGCCATCCGTGCGGCCTGTGAAAAGCTTGGTACCTTCAATCTTGCCGGTTGCGAGATTTACACCAGTTGCGAGCCATGCCCGATGTGCCTTTCGGCGATCTATTGGGCGCGTCTTGACCGGATCTATTATGCCAATTCCCGCGATGATGCAGCGGCAATCGGCTTTGACGATCAATTCCTGTATGATGAAGTGGCAAAGCCGATCCCGGATCGGAGCCTGCCGTGCGAACATCTGGATTTAGGGGAAGCGCGTGATGTCTTTGCGGCCTGGGATGCCAAAGAAGACAAAATCGCGTATTGAGACCGTTTGATTAGCAAACCGTGAACGGGTAATACCTTCGGTGTGCGTGATCGGATCGCAATTTAGGGGTGGCAGCAGTGACGTCGACGACCGGGAATACCGGATCAGATACAGGCTTGGCGATGACAGGCGGGTCAAAACCAGCGCAGCTTGAAGTGCGCGGTGTGACCAAGGCCTTTCCGGGCTGTCTGGCAAATGACGATATCAGTTTCCGTATCGAACCTGGTGAAATCCATGCTCTTCTGGGGGAAAATGGTGCGGGTAAAAGTACGCTTGTAAAAATCATCTATGGTGTGCTGCAGGCCGATCAGGGCGAATTGCTGTGGGAGGGCAAGCCAGTCACGATCCATAGCCCGCATGACGCGCGCGAAATGGGTGTTGGTCTGGTGTTCCAGCATTTCTCGCTGTTCGAAACCATGACGGTTCTGGAAAACATTGCGCTGGCGATGAATGACGTGCGCGATATGGCCGCCCTGCGTCAGCAGGTGATCGAGGTCGAAAAGACCTATGGTCTGCCGCTTGATCCTGATCGTCATGTTTACACGCTTTCGGTTGGCGAACGGCAGCGGATCGAAATTGTTCGCTGCCTTCTGCAAAATCCCAAACTGCTTATCCTGGACGAGCCGACATCGGTTTTGACACCGCAGGAAGTAGAAAAACTGTTTGAAACATTGCGCCGTCTTGCCGATGAAGGTTGCGCAATCCTTTATATCAGCCACAAACTGCACGAGGTCAAAGCGCTGTGTCAGAAGGCAACCGTATTGCGCGGAGGCAAGGTCGTCGGCGGGTGTGACCCGCGCGAGGAAACAGCGAAATCCATGGCCGAAATGATGATTGGCCAGAAACTGACAGCACCAGATCGTAGCGGTACCCGCAAATTCGGTGATGTGCGTCTTGATATTTCCGATCTGTCACTGATCAGTGACGAACAGTTTGGCACCGACCTTAAGGGGATTGGCCTGAAGGTGCGGGGTGGGGAAATCATGGGCGTTGCCGGTGTCGCCGGAAATGGCCAGAACGAACTGTTTCAGGCACTGGCCGGTGAAACCGAAATCATCGGCACACCCGACTGCATCAAGATTGATGGCAATCCGGTTGCACATTTTGGTCCGCGCCGCCGCCGTCGGCTTGGCGCGGCTTTTGTACCCGAAGAGCGTAACGGGCATGGTGCGGTTCCCGATATGAGCCTTTCGGAAAACGGGTTTTTGACCGCGTTCCGGCGCATGGCACTGTCTGCGCGTGGTCTGATCCGCGAAGTCCCAACCCGTACATTTGCCGACAAGATCATCAAGACATTTGATGTGCGTACCACCGGTGCCTCTGCCGAGGCCGGAAGCCTTTCGGGCGGGAACCTTCAGAAGTTTATCGTCGGGCGTGAAATCCTTCAGGATCCGGGCGTACTGGTGATTTCACAGCCGACCTGGGGTGTTGATGCCGGTGCGGCAAGTGCCATCCATCAGGCATTGCTTGATCTGGCGGCAAAGGGCACGGCGGTTCTGGTGATTTCGCAGGATCTGGACGAAATTTTCGCCATCTGTGATCAGGTGGTGGTGATGTCCGAAGGCAAGATGTCCGCCCCGCGGCCAATGGCCGATGTCAGTGTCGAGGAAATCGGTTTGTTGATGGGGGGACTTCACGATCTGGACGGCGACGTAACCCTGAAGACGAAAGAGCTTATCGAAGGAGATCGCGTTGGTCAGGCTTGAACCCCGTCGCCAGCATAGTCAGGCGATGGTTTATCTGTCGCCGGTTCTGGCAATTCTCATGACGCTGATAGTCGGCGGGATCATTTTTTCCTTTATGGGCAAGAACCCGTTTGATGCGCTTTACACATTTTTCATCCTGCCTATCAACAACAGCTATGGCATTTCCGAACTGTTTGTGAAGGCAACCCCGCTTGTGATCATTGCGATCGGCCTTTCGATGGGGTTCCGCGCCAATGTCTGGAACATCGGTGCCGAGGGGCAATTGACCATGGGCGCCATATTCGGCGGTGGTCTTGCGCTTTATTTTTATGACAGTGAAAGCATGTTCCTGTTGCCCGCAATGTTTGTGCTTGGGGCAATTGGCGGGGCGTTCTGGGGCGGCATACCAGCACTTCTGCGCACCCGATTTAATGCCAACGAAATTCTGACCAGCCTGATGCTGACCTATGTCGCAACGCTATTCCTGAGCTTCCTTGTGCACGGTCCGTGGCGCAACCCCGAAGGTTTCAACTTCCCTGAATCCCGCCCGTTTCCGGATGCGGGCCTGTTGCCGGTGATTTATGACGGCACGCGCGTTCATCTTGGAACCGCCTTTGCTGTACTGGTGGTGATTGCCGGTTGGATTTTGCTGTCAAAATCGGTGATCGGGTTCCAGCTGCGCGTGGTTGGTAAGGCCCCACAGGCCGCCCGCCATGTCGGGTTCCGTCAGAAACGCATGGTCTGGTTTACCCTGTTGTTGGGCGGCGCGCTTTCCGGTCTTGCCGGTTTGTTCGAGGTTGCCGGGCCGATTGGCCAGTTGCAGCCTGCCATATCGCCCGGTTATGGCTTTACGGCAATTATCGTTGCCTTCCTTGGGCGGTTGCATCCGCTGGGTATCCTGTTTGGCGGGCTGATTATGGCGCTGACCTATCTGGGTGGGGAATTGGCCCAGATTACGTTGGGGCTACCAAATGCGGTGACCGGCCTGTTTCAGGGGATTTTGCTGTTCTTCCTGCTGGCCTGTGATGTTTTGACCAAGTACCGGGTTCGTTTCGGAACCCCGGCAGCCAAAGGGGAGGCCGCATAATGGATTGGCTCATTCCACTGATCCTGACCGTGATTACGGCATCGACCCCGCTTCTGCTGGCATCGACCGGCGAACTGATTACCGAAAAATCCGGGGTGCTTAACCTTGGTGTCGAAGGCATGATGCTGGTCGGTGCGATTTCCGGATTTGCGGTCACCGCATCAAGCGGCTCGGCCATTTTGGGCATTCTGGCGGCGATCATTGCCGGTATGCTGATGTCGCTGATCTTTGCCTTTCTGACCCTAACCCTGATGGCCAATCAGGTCGCAACGGGGCTGGCGCTGACCATTTTCGGGGTGGGTTTTTCGGCCCTTGTTGGTTCTGGCTTTGTCGGCTTTGCGATCGAACCGCTTCCGGGGCTTCATATCCCGGTTCTGACCGATATTCCGCTGGTTGGCGAAATTCTGTTTGGTCAGGATTTTCTGGTTTATCTTTCGATTGTGATGGTGATGGCGGTTGGGTTCTTCCTGTCGCGTACCCGTGGGGGGCTGATCCTCAAGGCGGTTGGTGATTCCCATCATTCCGCGCATGCAATCGGCTATTCGGTGATTAAAATCCGCTATATGGCCACCATGTTTGGTGGGGCGATGGCAGGCCTTGCGGGCGCGTATCTTTCGCTGTCCTATACGCCGATGTGGGCCGAAAACATGACAGCCGGGCGCGGTTGGATCGCGTTGGCGCTTGTCGTGTTTGCAACCTGGCGTCCGGGCCGTCTGTTGGCGGGGGCCTATATGTTCGGGCTTATTTCGGTATTGCAGCTTCATGCGCAAAGTGCAGGCGTGCATGTGCCGTCGCAATTCATGTCGATGCTGCCGTACCTTGCGACCGTGATTGTGCTGGTGATCATTTCCAGTGATCGCGCAAAGATCAGACTGAATGCACCTGCCTGTATCGGGCAGGCGTTCCGGCCCGCACAATAGGGCTGGTGAAACGGGATCGGGGTGCGTCAAAGGGATACCCCGACCCGGTGGGAGGAAGTGCGTATCGGACCAACACTCAATCAAACCGGTCTTGTGTCATGCGGCCGGTTTGGCTGAGTCTTGGTCTGGACAAGAACACGTCATTGATTGCGTAAACAATTGGGTTTAAATCCTGATTAGCTGATTAACAGGGAGACCAAATAATGAATGCAAACCTCGTGAAGCGCACGCTTGCCGCCATTGTGGCAACCGGTGCACTTGCACTCGGCATGGGTGCTGCCCAGGCCGAAGAAGTCAAAGCCGGCTTTGTCTATGTCGGCCCGATCGGTGACCATGGCTGGTCCTATCGCCATGATATCGGCCGTCAGGCAATCGAAGCTGCCCTTGGTGACAATGCCACCACCAGCTATGTCGAAAGCGTTCCGGAAGGTGCGGACGCCGAACGCGTGATCCGTCAGTTGGCCCAGACCGGTCATAACCTGATCTTCACAACCTCGTTCGGTTTCATGAACCCGACCGTCAAGGTTGCCAAGCAGTTCCCGAATGTGAAATTCGAACATGCAACCGGTTACAAACGTGATGCAAACGTTTCGACCTATGCCGCGCGTTTCTATGAAGGTCGTTATGTTGCTGGTGTGATCGCCGGTAAAATGACCAAGTCGAACATTGTTGGCTATGTCGGTTCGTTCCCGATCCCGGAAGTAGTTCGTGGCATCAACTCGTTCATGCTGGGCGCATGGTCGGTTAACCCGGACGTTAAAGTCAAAATCGTATGGGCCAACACCTGGTATGATCCGGGCAAAGAAGGCGACGCTGCCAAGGCACTGATCGACCAGGGCGCTGATATCATGGTTCAGCACACCGACAGCCCGGCGCCGCTTCAGGTTGCCGAGAACCGCGGTATCGTCGGTTTTGGTCAGGCATCTGACATGATCAAGTTCGCACCGAAGGCTCAATTGACCGCGATTGTTGACCATTGGGACGAATATTATGTCGCGCGTGCCAAGGCTGTTGCCGAAGGTACGTGGGAATCGACCGACACTTGGGGGGGCATTGATTCCGGTATGGTCGACATGGCGCCCTACACCAACATGCCTGATGACGTAAAAGCACTGGCCGAAGAAACCGAAGCCAAGATCGCATCGGGTGAAATCCACCCGTTCGCAGGCCCGATCTATGATCAGGCTGGCGAACTGCGCATCAAGGAAGGCGAAGATGCAACCGACGAAATGCTTCTGGGCATGGACTGGTACATCAAAGGCATCGATGCCGAACTGCCGAAGTAATCACGATCTGCAAGCCTCTTGAGGGCAGCACGACGAACAACCCCGCATCTGGTATGCGGGGTTGTTTCGTTTCAGGGCTTCTTGATGCTTGTTTCCGGATCCCCCGGACGGATGCGTTTCGGGCTGTCGTCGATTTTTTCGTAGGCGATCATTTCCATTTTCGGGTGCAGCAGGGCGTAGAGTGCGGCGCGCCAGAATTTCAGTTTGACCTTATGTTCGCGCGTCTTGCCAGCCCATCGTTCACGGAAAAGCTCCATATCCTCCCGACGGGCAAAATAGATCACCATGTCGACGATGGGGGCGGATTGGGTCGCACGCGGCAGTTCGATATTGCGAATGCCCATGGTCCATCTGTCGCTGCGTATATTCTTGTCCAGCCAGTCAAGCACCCCTTGGGCGGAGTGCTTTTCATGGATGACCACGCGAAATGGAAAGTCCCGAAGATCTTGTGCCATGCTGCTTCCCTGCAAACGTCACCATAATCAGAAAATCAAAAGCATGAACATCTGACAAGGCGTGATCGATGACCGGCGCCGCTATTGTATGTCGGGAGCGCTATGGCCAATTATATTTATCTAATTTTTATCATCACGCTTAGTCTATGTATCATATGGATATTTTACATTTATCATTCGCGGATATATCGTTACATGATATCCGGACATGCAAAACTGCTGTGATCTACAATGGCAGGTTATCGGACAGAAAATCGGGGACAGAAACGTGAGCGAAACGCTAGTCAGGTCCAAGCCAACCGGCAAGGAACGCCATTTCAAGCCTGAAGAACTGATTGTCAGTAAAACGGACCTTAAGGGCCGGATTACCTATGCCAACGAGGTTTTTCTGCGTCTTTCCGACTACCGTGAAAAGGAAGTTCTGGGCCAGCCCCATTCGATCATTCGTCATCCCGACATGCCGCGTTGCGTTTTCAAGTTGCTTTGGGATGAAATCGCTGCTGGTCACGAGATTTTCGCCTATGTCGTGAACATGTCAAAGAACGGCGATCACTACTGGGTATATGCGCATATCACGCCCAGTCTTGACGCGAATGGCAAAATTATTGGCTACCATTCGAACCGTCGGGTGGCTGATCCGAAAGTCCTCAAGGATAAGATCATCCCGCTTTACGCGAAACTCCGCCAGATCGAAGAAAGCACAGCCAACCGCAAGGACGGCATGATTGCGGCTGGTAAGGCGCTGGCGCAAAAGCTTTCAGATGCCGGTCTGGCATACGACAAATTCATTCAAAGCCTGTAGGCTGATTGTTAATTCGAGGTTTCAAAATGTCGCTATTTGGTGGTTCCAGCAAATCGGGGATCAAAAAGGCACTGGACGTTGTTCTTGCCGCGGCGGAGGGTGATTACGAAGCACGCATTACCAATGTCGACAGTCATCCCGACATGCGCGAACTTTTCATCGCGATCAATAGACTGATCGACCGCAATGACGCCTTCCTGCGTGAAAGTGCGGCATCCATGGGAGCGGTTTCTGAAAACCGTTATTATCGCCGGATTGTCGAAACCGGATTGGTCGGTGCCTATCTGACGTCGGCGCAGAAAATCAATGCGGCAACTTCGTCGATTGAAAAGAAGCTTACCGGCTTTAACACCATCATCGAAGAATTCAAAAGCGGATCATTCGAGGCCGTCGATCAGATTGCCGAAGCCGCAGGTGCACTTTCAAACGCATCGGGTGATGCCAACCGCATTGCGCACGAAACCAGTTCGCGTTCGACCAACGTTGCCGCTGCGGCCCGCCAGACTGCCGCCAATGTTTCGGGCGTTTCCGAGGCATCCGAAGAATTGAACCAGTCGATCCGCACCGTTGCCGATCAGGCCCGTGAATCGGTTGAAATTGCCCATCGCGCCAATGGTCTGGCGCAGGAAACTGATGGCCGGATTGGTCAGCTCGAAGCCGCCGCAGGCGAAATCGTCGAAGTCGTCAGTTTTATCCGCGATATTGCTGCGCAGACCAACCTTCTGGCGCTGAATGCCACCATCGAAGCCGCCCGTGCGGGCGAAGCGGGCAAGGGCTTTGCTGTTGTCGCCAACGAGGTTAAGGGACTGGCGAACCAGACCAGCAAGGCCACTGAATCGATTGAGGAAAAAGTTCAGGATATCCAGAATGCAATCGAAGCGTCGGTTAATTCGATCCGCGAAATTGCATCTGTCATTGATGATCTGGCTGCACGTTCGGACCTGATTTCGAACAATGTCGAAACCCAGACGGCACTGTCATCGAATATCACACGCAATGTCGAACAGGCATCCAGCGGCGCACAGGAAGTGACCGACAATATCACCGTGGTTTCCGAAATGGCCGGTCAGACAGGCGAGGCTGCCGATACCACGCGTGATATGGCGGGCAAACTGGCGCGGGAAGCTGAAAATCTGCGCAAACAGCTTGGCGGGTTCCTTGAAACCATCGCCGAACTGCTATACAGCACCGCGCGCAAATAGCTACCTGTTAAGAACTTTCTGCTACGATAAGGGGATAGATGCCCCTTATCGCCTTTGCCGGAAAGGAAGTCAGTCATGCGTGTGTTTTTTAATTCCCGCCACGATGCCCATGACGGGAATGGTGAAATGCACCATGGGCGTTTGATTCCATGCTTTGAAAATTCCCGCCGTATGGCAATTATCCGTGATGCGGTGGCCCACTCGGTGCAGGCGCAACTTGTTGATCCGGCCGATCACGGCATGGCACCGATTGCCTCAATTCATGATGCGGATTATCTGGCCTTTCTTGAAAACGCATGGGCGGACTGGAATGCGGCGGGCAACGACCACGACGCTTTTCCCTATGTCTGGCCAACAGCCGGATTTTCAGGCGGCAAACCCGCCCATATCAGCGCGCGTCTTGGACAATATGCCATTTCGTCCGACACCCCGATTACCAAGGGAACGTGGAAGGCGGCCTATTGGGGCGCCCAAACCGTAGTATCGGCGGCCGATGCTGTCTGGAACGATGGCGAGGCATCCTTTGCCCTGACCCGCCCGCCGGGACATCATGCGCATGCCAATCGTTATGGCGGATATTGCTTCCTCAATAACTCGGCCATTGCTGCCCAGCAGATGATTGCCAAGGGTGCTAGAAAGGTTGCGATACTTGATATCGATTACCATCATGGCAACGGAACGCAGGATATTTTCTATGACCGTGGTGATGTTCTGACTGTCTCGATTCATGCCGACCCGAAGCACCAGTTTCCGTTCTTCATGGGCTATGAAAACGAAACCGGTCGTCTGGACGGGCAGGGGGCGAATCTAAATATTGTGCTGCCCGGCGGATCGGATTTCGGTCCTTGGTCACAAGGCTTTTCCAAAGCCATCCAGAAAATCATTACCTGGCAGCCCGAGGCATTGGTGATTGCCCTTGGCGTTGATGCCCACGAGGCCGAAACGCTGTGCGATTTCAAACTGCAAACCGATGATTTCAACCGGATCGGGCAAATGATCGGGCGGCTGGGATTGAAAACCGTCTTTGTCATGGAAGGTGGTTATGCCCATGACGTCATCGGGTTCAATGTCGCGGCTGTTCTGGGTGGGTATCTGTCCGAAATCAAAAAGTAATACAAACAAAAGCCGCAAAACGCCTTGCATCTATCGGAGCGTTTTGTGGATATACGGATTTATATCAGCTCTTGTCCCATGGCGGTGTCCCGCCAAACTCGCTTACCAGAAAATCGACAAAGGCCCGCACACGTGTCGGCAGGTAACGGTTTTCGGGATAAAGCGCGTAAACCGCATGGGCTGGGGGCGTGTAATTGGGCAGAACCACCTGAAGCTGGCCGTTGCGGATATATTTGCCGACTTCCCAGTGGGATTTAAGGGCGATGCCATGCCCGTCAAGGCACCAGCGGGTCAGGACTTCACCATTGTCTGAATCCATGGATCCTGAAACCGACAGGGTCATCGGGCCTTCTTCCTGTGAGCCGAGCAGGGTCCATTGATATTGACGTGATCCCGGAAATCGCAGCAACAGGCAGTTATGGTGCAGTAAATCACCGGGTGCGCTGGGGATACCATGCCTTTTCAGATAGGCCGGGCTTGCGACCAGCATGCGTTTGTTGGCCGCAAGCTTGCGCACGATCAGCGAGCTTTCCTTTAACTCGGCAATGCGAATGGCAAGGTCGACCTTGTCCTGCAACAGGTCAAGCAACCGGTCGGAAAGGTGCAGTCTGACCTGCACATCGGGGTTCTTCTCAACAAATTTCGGGATGATCGGTGCGACATATTTATTGCCAAACGCAATCGGGCAGGTCAGCGTTACCGGGCCGCGCGTGGTGTTTTTCTGGTTGGCGATGGCGTTTTCGGCTTCCTGCATTTCGGCCAGAATGCGCAGGCAGTGTCGGTAATAAACATCGCCTTCGGTGGTAAGGTTCACCCGGCGTGTGGTGCGGTTCAAAAGCCTGACACCCAGCCGTTCTTCAAGGCGTGCAATCCGGTTTGAAACAACCGCCGCCGAATGGCGCAATTCGCGCCCGGCAGCAGACAGATTTCCAAGCTCGGCTACGCGGACAAAAATCTGAATGTCCTCAAAGTCGGACATGGGGTGCAGGCTCCTGATACAGCTTTTTTTATTTTCTGAATTTGTATTCTTCCAAATCCTGACGGTCACTGTGCCATTTTAAAAAATAACTTGAAAGTCATTTCGATTATGCATCTGCCCTTAATAATAGAGCGCCCGGATACGCTATGTTAGGACTCTGATTGGAATAATTCCGGATCAATGTGGTCAGATGTATCGCATAACCGGCAAGGGGATAGTGGGGCAGTATGAGAGATGCCCTGCAAGACGGAGGTTTCAACGGGTGGATATTCTGTTTCAGGACTGGATCAATCTGATCCTGCGCTGGGCGCATTTGATCACCGGTATCGCGTGGATCGGTTCATCCTTTTACTTCGTCTGGCTTGATCTGAGCCTGCGCAAGCGTCCAGGCATGGATGAAGGCGTTTATGGCGAGGCATGGATGGTCCATGGCGGCGGGTTTTACCATGTCAATAAATGGATGGTCGCGCCGAAATCCATGCCGCCCGAACTGCACTGGTTCAAATATGAGGCCTATTTTACCTGGCTGACCGGTTTTTCGCTTCTGGTGACAATGTATTACTGGAGTGCCGAAAGCTATCTGATCGATCCGAATGTCATGCCGCTTGGCAAATGGGATGCGATCCTGATCGGGCTTGCCAGCCTGTTTGCCGGTTGGGTGATTTATGACCTGATGTGCAAAAGCCCGATTGGCCAAAGCACCGGAAAGCTTGCGATTGGCGTTTTCATTCTGGCGATGGTTGCGGCCTATGGTTTTACCCATGTGTTTAGTGGCCGTGGAGCATTTATCCATGTCGGGGCGATGCTGGGCACGATCATGGCTGCCAACGTGTTTCGCATCATCATTCCCAACCAGAAAAAGGTCGTCGCCAGCCTCATGGCGGGCGAAAAACCCGATCCGGCATTGGGATTGCAGGCCAAGCAGCGATCCACGCATAACAACTATCTGACGCTGCCGGTTTTGCTGATGATGATCAGCAACCATTATTCGATGCTGTTTTCCCATGATCAGTCTTGGCTGATTGTCGGCCTGATCCTGATCATTGGTGGGTTGGTGCGCCATTTCTTTAACACGCGTAATGCCGGGGGGCGCGGCAAGGCGATTGCATGGCAACTGCCATCGGCTGCGGTGGGCATGGCGATCCTGGCGATGTTTGCATCCTATGATCCCGATGCCGCCAAGCTGGCCGATCAGGAAATCATCACCGGCGATCATGCGCTGGCGATTGTTCAGACCCGCTGCACGGCCTGTCATTCTGCCAACCCGACCGATGAAGGCTTTGACGAGGCGCCGATGGGCGTAATGTTTGATGACATCGCGCAGGTCAAAGCCAATGCACAGCGTGTTCTGGCCCAGTCCGTTATCGGGCGTGCCATGCCGCTTGGCAACATGACCGAAATGACGGACGAGGAACGGGTACAACTGGGGCGGTGGATTCGTGCCGGGATGCCGGAATAGCTGGTTTTGTCGAAAAAGGAAATCAAAGGGCGGCCTGCGTGATGCAGGTCGCCCTTTTTCGTCTGGCGTCTTAAGCGCGGGTCTGGGGGCTGGATCAGACGTCAGCGCGATAGTTCATCGGCACCCAGTCAAACATCGTGCTGTCTTCGATGACATGCCCAATACCCGGGAAGGCGATATGGCACCCGGCAACCAGATATTTTTCTGATACGGCCTCGGCAAAGGCAGCTTCGCGAGTGGTTATGGCCTGATCTGGATCGACATCAAACGCAATCGAGACGCCCGGTTCGTCAAACTGGATGACATCGCCGTGGGTGATGTCGCCCCAATAAACGAACTTCTCGCCTTTGCTTTCAAACCAAAGTGCACTGTGGCCCGGTGTATGACCCGGACGATGCGTTGAATTGATCAGGCCCGGAACGGGTGATGCATTGGCCTCGTAAGTCGAAAGCGTACCGCTTTCGCTATAAAGCTTTGTCGAAAGGACAGCCTGATCAAAATACTGCTTGGCACTTTCCGGCGCCTTGTCGCGGTTTTCAGTACTCAGCCAGTATTCGGCATCGAGTTTCGGTACATGCACCGTGGCGTTGGGGAAGACTTTCTTGTCGTTAAACGTCAGTCCACCGGTGTGATCGGTATGAATGTGGGTAATCACCACATCATCGATTTGATCGGGGTGATAGCCCGATGCGATGATATTGGCCGGCAATTTACCAAGGGCCGGTCCCAACAGGTCGCTGGTCCCGGCATCAAGCAAAACAAGACGGTCGCCGAAATTCAGAAGATAGGCATTCACGGACGTTGATGTCGGGGTTCCCTGAAATGCATTTGCAAGGGCGGTGCGCGCATGTTCGGGGCTGGTATTCAGATACAGATCGGCAAGCGGGAACTGCCCGGTCCCATCCGAAAGTGCGGTAACTTCGACGTCGCCCACCATCAGTCGGTAATATCCGGGGGCCTGTGTGCCCACCAGTGGCGCCTTGGCCGCGGCGCGCAATGGAATAAAAACGGTGCTGGCCGTCGCCCCGATGGCAGCGGCAGCAAGCGAACCTTTAAGCATGTCTCTGCGTGACAGCATCAGAATATTCTCCCTCAATCAAATGCCGGGATTTAACCGGCGGCTTGTAACGCGATAGAGAAAGGCTATATTCCAATCAGTCAGTAATCAAATCGATGCGGGTCATGGATACTATTGATCATTTCAATTTAAGGTCATTTGACCTCAATCTCATGATTGCGTTTGACGCAATGATGCAAGAGCTAAGCGTCACAAAATCTGCGGAAAAGTTGCGGATTGGGCAGTCCGCCATGAGCCACAATTTATCAACGCTCCGGATGCTGTTGCAGGATGATCTTTTTGTCCGTGTCGGACAGAAAATGCAGCCAACCGCAAAAGCACGTGCGTTGGCCGGACCGGTTCGGGCCGCATTGACACAGGCACAAAGTGCGCTTCAGGCGACGGACTGTTTCGATCCGGACACGGCAGATCGCATTTTCCGGATCGGTATCACCGGCGAAATGGAAATGGTTCTGTTGCCGGCATTGGTGCACCATTTGCAATCAACTGCACCCGGTGTGCGTCTGGTGAGTCGTTCGATTACTGTTGAGACGGTCGATCTGATGCTAAATGCCGGGGAAATCGATCTGGCAATCGGATGCAAGGAATCCCGCCAAATTGGCGAAGTGCTGTTTGAATCCAGTGTGGCCTGTTGCTTTAACCCCGATATGTGCAAACTGACACTGCCGTTATCTCGCGAAACATACCTTGGCGCGCGCCACGCGGTTCTGTCCCAGACGGGAAATGTCGAAGGCTGCGTTGGTGATGCCTTGCGCGCAATTGGTATTGATCTTGATGTCGTTCTGGCCGCGCCGGATTTCATGCCGTTGCTTGCCGCTGCCCGGAACGCCCCGATTGTCGCGACTGTGCCGCGCAGGATTGCGGTACAATATGCGCCGTTATTTGGGCTGGTGTTCTGTGAAATGCCTATTCCGCTGAACTTCCCGCCGGTGACCATGAACTGGCCGATCTGGGCGGATAAGGATGTCGGGCTGGTCTGGTTACGTAATCGGATCAGATCGGTCATCGGCGACATTTCAACGGATCTGCCTGCCATTGCGGCACAATGATTGACCCGCTTACTGCATATAAGCAACCCCGCCGGCGAACCGGCGGGGTGGGATGCTTCGGCCTATGGGCATTGTGGTGCAATAACCGCAGAAAGGCGAAACTTCCGCCCCTCAGATAAGGGCTGAGCGGGCGCAGGTCAGTGTGATTAAAAAATAATCAAATTTTAATTAATGATCGAAAAGTGATCATTGAAATCGCGTTCAACGCAAATATTTTCCGTTTTTTGCCTGTTAAATAGTTAGATATTGCGTTGAGTCGCCGCGATTTCTGGCGCTGCAGCATAATATTCGGAATCTGGCACGATTTTAGCAAGCACCACTGCGGTGCAATAAACTCGCAGTGGAGGCAATAGAATGAATAAGAAGCTTCAGGCGCTTATGGGCGCTGGGGCCTTGGCTTGGTCGGCAATGACCATGTCAAATGCCCAGGCCGCTGATACGATTAAAGTCGGCGTTCTGCACTCTCTCTCTGGGACGATGGCTATTTCGGAAACCACGCTGAAGGATACGGTCCTGATGCTGGTGGACGATCTGAATAAAAATGGCGGCCTGTTGGGGAAACAGGTTGAAGCAGTTGTTGTCGATCCGGCTTCGGATTGGCCGCTTTTTGCCGAAAAAGCACGTGAACTGATTGAAAAAGACAAGGTCGATGTCGTGTTCGGCTGCTGGACCTCGGTCTCGCGCAAGTCGGTACTGCCGGTGTTCGAGGAACTGAACAGCATGCTGTTCTATCCGGTTCAGTACGAGGGCGAAGAAAGCTCGCGCAACGTGTTCTATACCGGTGCCGCGCCGAACCAGCAGGCAATCCCGGCTGTTGACTACCTGATGAGCGAAGATGGCGGCGGTGCCGAGCGTATCGTTCTTCTGGGAACGGACTATGTCTATCCGCGCACGACCAACAAAATCCTGCGTTCCTACCTGAATGGCAAGGGTATCTCCGATGAAGACATCATGGAGAACTATACCCCGTTCGGTCATTCCGATTGGCAGTCGATTGTTGCCGATGTGAAGGCATTCGCATCTACCGGCAAGAAAACCGCAGTGGTTTCGACCATTAATGGTGATGCCAACGTGCCGTTCTACAAGGAACTCGCCAACCAGGGCATCAAAGCCGAAGACATTCCGGTTGTTGCCTTCTCGGTCGGTGAAGAAGAACTGGCTGGTATTGATACCGCCCCGCTGGTTGGTCATCTGGCTGCCTGGAACTACTTCCAGTCGGTTGAGTCCGATGCGAACTCGGCCTTCATCGAAAAATGGCATGCCTTTATCGGTGATGAAAAACGCGTGACCAACGATCCGATGGAAGCAACCTATATCGGCTTTAACATGTGGAAACAGGCTGTTGAACAGGCTGGCACCACCGATGTTGATGCCGTCCGTCAGGCCATGTATGGCCAGGAAGTTGCAAACCTGACCGGTGGTACCGCTGTCATGAACACCAACCATCACCTGTCCAAGCCGGTTCTGATCGGCGAAGTGCAGGACGATGGCCAGTTTGACATCGTTTGGGAAACCGAAGGCACCGTCGTTGGCGATGCATGGTCGGACTTCCTGCCCGAAAGCGCAAAGCTGACCGCCGACTGGACCTATCCGTGGGTCTGCGGCAACTGTGAAAAACCGATGTATTGATCGGGATAGGACAGGCTGGCTGTTGATGCAGCCAGCCTGTTTTTCGTTGTCCTGATGATTGGGCAACCATTCTTTTTGCGATTTTCTGACATCCGATTTTCAAAGGCTTGGTGACCATGCGCACTGTCATGACCGCTGTCCTGTGCCGTTTCCGCGCGAACAACTCCGTGCCTGTCCTGTTTGCCCTGGCCGCAATTTTTGCGGTGATGGTGCTGGCATCGCCGCGACCGGCACACGCATTTAGCGACGAAGAACTGCGCAATGTAACGGAACAGCTCAACCATAAAAGTTCGACCAAAAAGGTTGAAGCAATCGAGGCCATGGCCGCCGATGGCGACCCTCGCATCGCGCCGATCCTGAACGCGATGCTTGAAGGCAACCTGTTCGTCCGCGCTAGCGACGAACACGTCGTGATTGGTGAGAAAAAGGGTAAGGTCTGGAACCATATCGACGTCGTCAGCGGCGAGGTTGTGGGTGAAAGCGGTTCCAAGGAACTCGACAAGATCAAGATCAACAACCGTCTGCGTGGCGCGCTGCGCGATGCGTTGGCCGCCCTTAACCTGTTTAGTCAGGATATCGGCATCCGTACTGCCGCCGTCGAGCAGGTCATGGACGCCCGCGATCCGTCGATGTTGCCATTGCTGATCCGCGCGATCGAGCGTGAAGAGGATGCGACGCTTCTGGCACGGATGGAGCTTGCACGGGCGACCATGGCGCTGGCGGCCGGTGAAACCACCGAGGAACGTCTGACCGCCATCGAAGTGCTGGCCAGCGAAACCACACCGCAAATCCGTGCGGTATTGTCGCAATTCGTTGCCAGTGCCGAAGCCGAAGGTTACCAGCCCGAAGTCGTTGCCGCCGCCAAAGACGCGCTTGCCGAGGTCGAGGGTCGGCTTTCGATGTGGCAGACGCTGGGGGATGTGTATCGCGGCATCAGTCTTGGATCCGTGCTGTTGCTTGCCGCGGTTGGCCTTGCCATCACCTTTGGCGTGATGGGCGTGATCAATATGGCGCACGGCGAAATGATCATGATCGGTGCCTATACCACCTTTGTCGTGCAGCAGATTTTTTCATCTGTCATTCCGTCGGGTTCGCCGTGGTCGTTGGTGATTGCGGTGCCTGCGGCATTCGTTGTTGCCGGTCTGGTCGGCATCGTGATCGAACGCTGCGTGATCCGGTTCCTGTATGGTCGTCCGCTTGAAACGCTTCTGGCGACTTGGGGTGTCAGCCTTGTCTTGCAGCAGGCGATCCGAAGCCTGTTTGGCGCAACCAACCAGCAGGTTACCGCCCCTGATTTCATGAGCGGCGCACTTGAACTTTCAAGCGGTCTGGTGCTGACCTACAACCGGCTGTGGATCATCCTGTTCAGTCTGATTGTGGTGGGCGGGATTGCGATTGTGCTGCGCTATACCGCCTTTGGTCTGCAAATGCGCGCCGTGACCCAGAACCGCCGCATGGCCGGATCGGTCGGCATTCGCACCGGTTATGTCGATGCCCTGACTTTCGGGCTTGGTTCCGGGATTGCCGGGATTGCCGGTGTCGCGCTTAGCCAGATTTCAAACGTAAGCCCAAATCTTGGCCAAGCCTACATCATCGACAGTTTCATGGTCGTGGTGTTTGGCGGGGTTGGCAATCTTTGGGGCACGGTCCTTGGTGCGTTCAGTCTTGGCATTGTGAACAAGTTCCTTGAACCGGTGGCCGGTGCGGTGCTGGCAAAGATTTTTGTTCTGATTGCGCTGATCCTGTTCATTCAGAAACGACCAAAGGGCCTGTTTGCCCTTAAGGGTCGCGCGGTGGAGGCCTGATACATGACCGACTATCGCACGAAATACCAAATGACGCCGGTGATCGGCTGGCTGTTGCGTGATCGCGGCGGGATGATCCTGCTTGCGATCCTGATTGCGGCCTCCATCCTGATCCCGGTCGGCAACCTGATCGTACCGGAAGGATCGGCCTTTCATGTTCCGACATGGATGATGAGCCTGCTTGGCAAATATCTTTGCTATGCCTTGCTGGCGCTTTCAGTTGATCTGATCTGGGGGTTTTGCGGGATTCTAAGCCTTGGTCACGGGGCGTTCTTTGCGCTTGGCGGTTATGCCATGGGTATGTATCTGATGCGCCAGATCGGGGATCGCGGGGTTTATGGCAATCCGGAACTGCCGGACTTCATGGTGTTCCTGAACTGGACCGAATTGCCGTGGTACTGGTACGGCTTTGACATGTTCTGGTTTGCCATTGTGATGGCAATGTTCGTGCCGGGGCTTCTGGCCTTTGTGTTTGGCTTCCTAGCCTTCCGGTCCCGGGTGACCGGGGTGTATCTTTCGATCATCACACAGGCGATGACCTATGCGCTGTTGCTGGCATTCTTCCGCAACGATATGGGCTTTGGCGGCAATAACGGCCTGACCGATTTCAAAGATCTGCTTGGTTTCTCGTTGCAGGCCGATGGAACGCGGGCGGCCCTGTTCATTGCATCCTGTGTGATGCTGGGCATCTGTTATGTCGTGGCGCGCTGTATTACCAACTCGCGTCTGGGCAAGGTTCTGATTGCGATCCGCGATGCCGAGGCGCGTGTGCGGTTTACCGGTTACAGGGTCGAATATTACAAGCTGTTCGTCTTTACCGTATCGGCCGTGATGGCCGGAATTGCCGGATCGCTTTATGTGCCGCAGGTCGGCATCATCAATCCGGGTGAGTTTGCCCCGGCCCTGTCGATTGAAATCGTCATCTGGGTGGCGGTTGGCGGGCGCGGCACGCTGTATGGTGCGGTGCTGGGGGCGTTCATCGTGAACTATGCCAAAACCTTCTTTACCGGTGTGATGCCTGATTTCTGGCTGTTCTTCCTTGGCGGGTTGTTCATCGCTGTGACCCTGTTCCTGCCAAAGGGCGTGATCGGGGCGGTGCCGGCATTTGGGGCACCCGACCGGCAATCGGCGTTTAACACCCTGCGCAAGCGTTTCCTGAACGGGCGTGCAAACGAAGGAGGCAAGGCATGAGCGAGGCAGCCGCAATCGAGATTGAAAAGGCCGAACGCAAGGCCGCCAAAGCCAATACCATCCTTTATGTCGATGGGGTTTCCGTCACTTTTGACGGGTTCCGGGCGCTCAATAGCCTGTCCTTTTATGTCGAGCCGGGCGAACTTCGCGCGATTATCGGGCCGAACGGCGCGGGCAAGACGACGATGATGGATATCATCACTGGTAAAACCCGGCCTGATACGGGTGATGTGATGTTTCGAAGCGAAGTCGATCTGACGAAGCTTGATGAGGCCGAGATCGCGAACCTTGGCATCGGGCGCAAGTTCCAGAAACCGACCGTGTTTGAAAGCCATACGGTGTTTGACAATCTGCTGCTGGCCTGTTCGGGCGGGCGGGGTGTGTTTCAGGCGCTTTTTCATCGTTTGGGCAATGCCGAGAAGCTTCGCATCGAGCAGACACTTGAAACCATCATGCTGACCGACAAGCGTGACGAGACGGCAGCCAACCTGTCGCACGGGCAAAAGCAGTGGCTTGAAATTGGCATGTTGCTGATGCAGGAGCCGGAATTGCTTCTGGTGGATGAACCGGTTGCCGGGATGACGGATTCCGAAACCGAACAGACCGCCAAATTGCTGCGATCCATTGCAACGGATCGGTCGGTTGTGGTTGTCGAACATGACATGGAATTTGTCCGCGATCTTGATTGCAAGGTGACGGTCCTGCACGAAGGATCGGTTCTGGCCGAAGGCCGCCTTGACCATGTTCAGAAAGACCCGCGGGTCATCGAAGTATATTTGGGGCGCTGATCATGCTGGATGTAGCCAATATCGATCTGTTTTATGGCGCGTCGCATGCGCTTCGCAAGGTGTCGCTTAGTGCGGAGACCGGCAAGGTCACGGCGGTTCTGGGGCGTAATGGCGTGGGTAAAACATCGCTTATGCGCGCCGTTGTCGGGCAACACCCGATTGCCGATGGCAATATCACGTGGGAAGGCAAAAACATTTCGCGCGATCCGGCGTGGCGTCGTTCGGCGTCCGGGATTGCGATTGTCCCCCAGGGGCGCGAGATTTTCCCGCTTCTGACCGTGAAGGAAAACCTTGAAACCGGGTTTGCCGCCCTTCCGCGCGCCCTTCGTCATATCCCTGACGAGATTTTTGAACTGTTCCCGGTCCTGCGCGACATGCTGGGCCGTCGTGGTGGCGATCTTTCGGGCGGGCAGCAGCAACAGCTTGCCATTGGCCGCGCACTGGTCACGCGTCCGCGGCTTCTTGTGCTTGACGAGCCGACGGAAGGCATTCAGCCATCGATCATCAAGGATATCCAGCGCGTCATCAAACAGCTCGCGGATCGCGGCGATATGGCGATCCTTCTGGTCGAACAGTATTTTGATTTTGCCCATGAACTGGCCGATGAGATCGTCGTGCTAGAACGTGGCGAGGTGGTGCTGGCGGGGTCCAAGGATGCACTGGATCGCGAAAAGGTGCGGTCGTATCTGACTGTTTGATCAGCATTTGCCAAAATTTTGCGCATGGATGAATTGGAGCCGGTGCGGTAAATGGCGCGATTGCGGGCTGTGCGGTTTGGCCCGCATCTTGCTGTGTTTGCCGATGGGCCAGCCGGTCTGACCACGGGTTAACCGGTTGTGCGACTGAAATATTCAGGTGGCTTTGTGCAGCTTCGCAAATTCGAAAACCCGGTCCGCAGCGATTTGAAGGCGGAACCGCAAATGTCAGACGCTTCCAACCCGATCGTCACCGACGGCCGGGCCGAGGTCGCGTTCAAGCCGGGTTCTGGGTCCGGGGATCAACCGGGTTTTGCCGCACTCGATCATCTTTATTACCGCGATCCGATGAAAATCCTGTTCCCGCGTCCGATGGCCGGGGATCTGGTGACCGCCGTTCTGGTGACGACATCGGGTGGCATGGTGGGTGGCGATCATCTGGCATTTGAAGGCCGGGTCAGGGCAGGGGCATCTGCGCTATTTACCGCTCAGGCCGCCGAAAAGATTTACCGTTCCGCCGGGCCTGATTGCGTGATGTCGGTTGATTTGATGGCCGAAGATAGCGGCTGGCTGGAATGGTTGCCCCATGAAACTATCCTCTTTGATCAGGCACGTCTGCGCCGCAAGACAACCGTTTCCGTGGCTGGTTCCGGGCAGGTGATGGCCGGTGAAATCATGGTGTTTGGCCGCCTTGCCCGTGGCGAGGTTTTCACAACCGGGCTGGCACGTGATGCATGGGATGTCTCGATTGACGGGCGGCCTGTCTGGCGCGATGCGCTGCATCTGGAAGGTGATGTTTTGCGCATGCTGGATCATCCCGCATCCTTTGATGGTGCGCGGGCGGCGGCGACCGCCATTCTGGTCGGGCAGGGTGCCGAAGAAAAACTTGATATTGCCCGCGATTGTCTGGTGCGCGCATCCGAGGGTTTGACGGATACGGATGTGTTGTGCGCGGCAACGGCGATGAAGGGGATTGTGATCACGCGTTTCATGGCGCGCGATCCGATGAAATTGCGCCGGGTTTACGGCGCGTGGTGGAAACAGTTCCGCCATGAAACACGCGGACTTCCGGCGCGCCTGCCGCGTCTTTGGGAAATTTAGGAGAACGGCATGAATCTGACGCCACGCGAAAAGGACAAATTGCTGGTTTCAATGGCCGCCATGGTTGCGCGACGCCGCCTTGAACGCGGTGTGAAACTGAACCATCCCGAAGCCATTGCCCTGATCACGGATTTTGTGGTCGAAGGTGCGCGCGACGGCAAATCGGTTGCCGATCTGATGCGTGACGGGGCGACCGTGATCACGCGCGATCAGGTGATGGATGGTATTGCCGAAATGATCCATGAAATTCAGGTCGAAGCGACATTTCCCGACGGGACGAAGCTTGTGACCGTTCACGAACCGATCCGCTAGGCAAAGGAAACAGGCCATGATTCCAGGTGAAATCATTACCAAAGAAGGCAGCCTGATCCTTAATCAGGATCGCGAAACCAAAACACTGACCGTCGCCAATACCGGGGATCGCCCGGTACAGGTCGGATCGCACTATCATTTTTATGAAACCAATCCGGGGCTTGATTTTGATCGCGAGGCTGCACGCGGTTTCCGTCTTGATATCCCGGCTGGCACCGCCGTTCGGTTCGAACCGGGCCAGACGCGTGAAGTCAATCTGGTGAAATATGCCGGGTCGGGTGTGGTCTATGGCTTTAACGCCAAAATCAACGGCAAGCTGGGAGCGTAAAAATGGCTTATGAAATTGATCGCGCATCCTATGCCGCCATGTTTGGCCCGACCGTGGGTGATAAGGTTCGGCTGGCTGATACCGAGCTTTTGATCGAGGTCGAAAAGGATTTCACGATCCTTGGCGAGGAAGTCAAATTCGGTGGCGGCAAGGTCATCCGCGACGGCATGGGCCAGTCGCAGGCATCGCGTGCCGAGGGATCGGTCGATACCGTGATCACCAACGCGCTGATCCTTGATTATACCGGCATCATCAAGGCCGATATCGGCATTCGCGACGGTCGTATTGCCGGGATCGGCAAGGCCGGGAACCCCGATGTGCAGCCTGGTGTCGATATCATCATCGGTCCGGGGACCGAGGTGATCGCCGGTGAAGGCAATATCATCACCGCAGGCGGGATTGACGCCCACATTCACTGGATTTGTCCGCAACAGGTCGAAGATGCGCTGTATTCCGGCGTGACGACGATGCTGGGCGGCGGGACCGGCCCGGCAGCGGGCACGAACGCCACCACCTGTACGCCCGGCCCGTGGCACATTGCCCGCATGTTGCAGGCAGCCGACGGATTGCCGATGAATATCGGTTTCTTTGGCAAGGGTAACGCGACCCTGCCGGGGTCATTGATCGAACAGGTCAAAGCCGGTGTTTGCGGGCTTAAACTGCATGAAGACTGGGGCACGACCCCGGCGTCGATTGATACCTGCCTGTCGGTGGCCGATGACCTTGACGTGCAGGTGATGATCCATACCGATACGCTGAATGAAAGCGGCTTTGTCGAACATACCCGCGCATCGTTCAAGGGCCGCACCATCCATACCTTCCACACCGAAGGCGCCGGTGGCGGTCATGCGCCCGATATCATCAAGCTGTGTGGGGAAGCCAACGTTCTGCCAAGTTCGACCAACCCGACACGTCCCTTTACGGTGAATACCATCGACGAGCATCTTGATATGCTGATGGTGTGCCATCACCTTGATCCGAAAATCCCCGAAGACGTTGCGTTTGCCGAAAGCCGTATCCGCCGCGAAACCATCGCGGCCGAGGATATCCTGCATGACCTTGGCGCGTTTTCGATAATCTCATCGGACAGTCAGGCCATGGGCCGCGTGGGCGAGGTCATTTCGCGTACCTGGCAGACGGCGGACAAGATGAAAAAGCAGCGCGGCAACCTGTCGGAAGACGGGCCGGGGAATGATAATTTCCGTGCCAAGCGTTATGTCGCGAAATACACGATCAACCCGGCAATCGCACAGGGGATCGCATCGCATGTCGGATCGATCGAGGTTGGCAAGATTGCCGATATCGTGGTCTGGAAGCCGATGTTCTTTGGCGTCAAACCCGACATGATCATCAAGGCGGGCATGATTATCGGGGCGGCGATGGGGGATCCGAATGCCTCGATCCCGACACCGCAGCCGGTCCATTATCGTCCGATGTTTGGGGCTTATGGTTCGGCATTGTCGAAATCGAGCTTCTCGTTCGTATCCCAGGCCGGGATCGATGCCGGGATTGCCGCCGAATTTGGTCTGGCAAAGCAGCTTCTGGCGGTTTCGAACACGCGCAATATCGGCAAAAAGGACATGAAGCTGAACGATGCCCTGCCGAAAATGGAAGTCGATCCGGAAACCTATCAGGTTCGTGCAGATGGCGAACTTCTGACCTGTCAGCCGGTTGACCGCGTGCCGATGGCACAGCGTTATTTCCTGTTCTAGGAGCCCGGATCATGCGTCGCGCGATTGAACATATCCCGGTCAGCCAGTCCGACACATCCGAAGTGCGCGGTACGGTAACACTTGCCTTTGCCGACCGTCACCGGCGGCGCATCCGGCTGATGGATGATGCCGGGGATGCGTTCCTGCTTGATCTGCCCCATGCGGTGCGGTTGGGGGATGGGGATAAGTTGCGTCTGGTTGATGGCGGGGTGATTGTGGTGCGCGCGGCTGCCGAGGATGTTTTGACCATCACCTGTTCCGGCCCGATTGCGGCGGCCAAAATGGCATGGCATATCGGCAACCGTCATACCCCGCTTCAGGTCCTGAAAGACGGGCGGCTTCGCATCATTGATGATCATGTCATGCGCGACATGGTGCAGGGGCTGGGCGGTGTTGTTTTTGCCGAAGTCGCCTCGTTCGATCCGCTAAACGGGGCCTATCACGGGCTGGGCGGCGATGGCGGTCATGGTCACAGCCACGGCAATGATCATTTCGAAGACCCGCATGATCATGACGATCACAATCATGACCACCGGCATGATCACGGCCATGACCATAGCCATGCGCATTCTCACGGGCATTCCCATTCTCATGCGCACGCCCATGCAATCGGGGAGCCGCATGACCACTGAACTTGATCCCCGTTCCCCCGCCAACCTGACGCCGAGTGGCCTGATGCGGTTGATGACATGGCTTAGCCCGTCATTCCCGGTCGGTGCCTATACCTATTCCCACGGTGTTGAATACGCGGTCGAGAATCGCCGGGTCATCAGTGCCGAAAGCCTGACAACCTGGATCGAAGGGGTTCTGGAATTTGGTGCCGGGCGGATTGATGCGGTGCTGTTTTGTACCGCATGGCGCGCGGCACGTGCGGGGGATCTGGACGCGCTGTTTGATATCGGGGTTGATGCCGATTGCTGGCGCGGGACGGCTGAAATGGCGCTGGAGGCAACCGCACAGGGGCGTGCCTTTGTCTCGACCGCGCAAAAGGTCTGGGGCGATGGCATTTTGACCCGCTGGGCCAAACGAATGCGCGATGATGACCGTTTGCCATCCTATCCGGTTGCGGTTGGCATTGCCGCGGCCGAGGCGGATGTGCCGTTGCGTGATGCGCTGAGCGCGTTTTTGCACGCGATGGCGGCCAATCTGGTGTCGAGTGCGGTGCGTCTGGTGCCGTTGGGGCAGACCGATGGCGTGCGGACTCTGGCGTCCCTTGATGCGGCGGTGGCGATGGCGACCGAAACTGCGATGAATACCGATCCGGTCAATCTGGGGGCGGCGGCCCCGATGGTTGACTGGACGTCGATGAAACACGAAACCCAATATACGAGGCTTTTCAGATCATGAGCTCACCCCTTCGCATTGGTATCGGTGGCCCGGTTGGTTCGGGCAAAACCGCCCTTCTGGAACGGCTGTGCAAGGCCATGCGCGACGAGTTCAATATCGCCGCGATCACCAATGATATTTACACCCGCGAGGATGCCGAATTCATGACCCGGTCGGGGGCATTGGCTGCGGACCGCATTGCCGGTGTTGAAACGGGTGGCTGCCCGCATACCGCCATTCGCGAAGACGCATCGATCAACCTTGCCGCGGTCGAGGATATGAGCGCCAAGCATCCGGGGCTTGAGGCGATCTTTATTGAATCGGGTGGTGATAACCTGTCGGCGACCTTTTCGCCGGAACTGGCCGATATCACCATCTATGTCATCGATGTTTCGGCCGGCGACAAAATCCCGCGCAAAGGGGGGCCTGGCATTACGCGGTCCGATTTGCTGGTGATCAACAAAACCGATCTGGCACCGCTTGTTGGCGCGGATCTGGGGGTGATGGACCGCGATGCCAGAAAAATGCGCGGCACCCGTCCGTTCCTGTTTACCAATCTCAAGGCGATGGATGGCCTTGAAGACGTCAAGAATTTCATCATCGAGACAGGGGGGCTCCGTCAATCCGCCGCGTCCTGATGGGGATTTGGACGCAATAATACCGGATGACGGGAGCACACAGGCCCGGCCTGAAAATGGCCGGGCCTGAACTATTTGGTCGGAAGGTTGAGCACGGTCGATAGCCGCGTGCGCGGACTGCATATAAAACTTTTTTCAAAAAGTTCTTGATTTGTTCTTTTGACTATGGCATAAGAGAAAAGTCAACGGGAGAAAAGCACCCGGACCGAAACCCGCGAGGCCTTGAGCCTCGCGGGTTTTTGCGTTTGGGGCCGGATCAAAGAGGTGATCAGGATGCAGCGGCAGGGATACCGACAGAGCGACGGGGTGATTCGCAGGATATTGACCGGCGGATGGCGGAGCCATTATGGCGGCCTTCTGCCCGAGGACTAAGGGAACTAACCCGGTCATTTGTCATGACGGGAGAGGTGCGTCTTGTTGGAGAGGGAGCGTTGAATTTGCCGGGAGCGGCAGTAATGGCAGCAGCGGGCAGCGGTGATCTGTGACCCGTCGATGGTGGACCAGTGGGGGCCGTGCGCCCGAAGTGTGTCCGGGCTCCATCGGTTGCGTGAAGGCCGCCATTGCCGAAGATGACCGGAGCGGGTGGTGGGCCAGAAGGCCGTCAGTTGGCGAGGATGGCGAACGCCCGAGGTTTGTCCGGGCTTCGTCTGTTGCCGGAAATGTTGACATGGCCGGGAGTAACCGGGGCGGATCGAGAGCCCGAAGGTCGTCTGCTGGCGAGGATGGCAGATGCCCGAGATGTGTCCGGGGCTCATCGGTTGCCGGAAGTGCGGCCATGCCCCGGAGCAGGGGATGAGCCCGAGGTGGCCTGTTGGCGAGACTGGTGGTGGCATGAGGTCGGCTCGGGCTGTGGGGCAGAATTGCCGGAAAGCGACAGGAGCGAGGTGTTCGTCCGAAGGCGGCCTGTCAGCGGCGCTGTCTGCGCCCGGTTGGGCGAGGATGCGAAAGCCCAAGGTTTGCCGGACTTACCTGATTGCGGGAAGCCCGGTTTTGGGTGGGGGGCCCTGCCGTCGCATTGGTCGTCGGCTGTCTGCGGTCCGGCATGTGATGCTGTTTGATCCGCGGCAAGCTTTTGAAGGCAAAATATTATTAGGCGATTCTGATCCTGTCCTGATGGAGATGATGCGTCATTTTGCTTTGCGATCTGCGGTTTTGCGGCTATCCCTTCGGCCGTTGAACCGGTCGGGCGGACCGGAAAACGAACGGTGATGCAATAGGGGTTTTGCCATCACCGCCGGGGAGAACGGGAAGGAAGGATCGTAAAATCATGAACACCAAAGATATCGTCTATATCGCGCTGTTTGCGGCTGTGACCGCAGTGCTTGGGCTGTTTCCACCCATCACCCTGCCGATTACCGGGGTGCCGGTGACCGCGCAATCGTTGGGGCCGATGCTGGCCGGGGCGATTTTGGGGGCGCGTCGTGGCGGGCTTTCGATCCTGCTGTTTGTTGTGCTGGTTGCGCTTGGCCTGCCGCTTCTGTCGGGTGGTCGCGGTGGTTTTGGCGTTCTTCTGGGGGCGACGGGCGGCTTTATCGTTGGCTGGGTGATTTCGGCCTTTGTGATCGGCCTGCTGATTGAAAAATTCTGGGACAGGCTGAATGTCATTAACGCGGCATTGTCGATTGCGATTGGCGGGATTGTTGTCCTGTATGCGATTGGCAATCTTTGGGTCAGCATCGTTGTTGAAATCAGCTATTGGAAGGCGACCGTCGGTGCCGCGCCATTCCTGATTGGTGATGTGATCAAGGTTGCGATTGCGACCGCGGCCTGCATGGCGGTCCGGCGCGCCTATCCCTTGATTTCCAGGGCACGCTAGGTTTTGATGGGGCGCGGTCATCAGATCGCGCCTTTTGCTGTTATTCCCTGTCTGAAATTTTGCGCCAGGTGCCGATGATCACGCTTGAAAATGTCACCGTGGAATTCGATCAGCGTCGCGTGCTTGACGATATTTCACTGTCACTTTCCGAAAAGCGGATCGGGATTGTCGGGGCCAACGGATCGGGCAAAAGCACGTTTGTCCGGCTTCTGAACGGGCTTCAGGTGGCATCGTCAGGGATTGTGCGCGTCGATGATTTCGATGCCGCCAAAGACGGGCGCAAACTGCGCCGTCATGTCGGTTTTGTTTTTCAGAACCCGGACAATCAGATCGTCTATCCGGTGGTTGAAGAAGACATCGCCTTTGGCCTGAAGGCGCTTAAACTGCCCAAGGACGAGATTGATCGTCGTATCGACGAAGTCCTTGCGCGATATGGTCTGTCGGATTTCAAAACCCATCCCAGCCATTTGTTAAGCGGCGGGCAGAAGCAGCTTCTGGCGATTTCCGGTGTGCTGGTGATGGCACCGCGTTACGTCATCTTTGACGAACCGACCACCTTGCTTGACCTGCGCAATCGCAACCGGGTCGAACGCGCGATTGCCGAGCTTGATCAGACCGTGATTACGGTTTCCCATGATCTGGATCTGATTGCCAATTATGACCGGGTGCTGGTGTTTGAAAATGGCCGGATCGCCTGTGATGACATACCGGCCATCGCCATTCCCCGCTATCGGGAGATGATGGCGTGATTGCCGGACTTTACATCGATGGCAATTCCGCCCTGCACCGGGCGGCGGCGGGGTTAAAGGTGCTGGCCCTTATCCTGCTGGGCACCGGTGTTTTCCTGATCCCTGACTGGCCGGTTCTGGCGGTGGTGCTGGTGACGGTTTTTGTCCTGTATCCGGCTTCGGGTTTTGGCCCCCGCATCCTTTGGGCGCAGATCAGGCCGATATTGTGGTTGCTGGTCCTGTTCTTTGCCGTGCAGCTCTGGCTCAATGACTGGCAGGCGGGGCTTGTGGTGATTTTCCGGCTAGCCGCGATTGTTGCTTTCGCCGGGCTTGTCACCCTGACGACCAGAACGTCCGACATGCTGGCCGCGCTGGAACGGGCGATGAGGCCGCTGGCACGGTTTGGGGTTAACCCGGAAAAGGTCAGTCTGGCCTTTTCGATGGTGTTGCGCTTTATCCCGGTGATTGCGCAAATCGGTCATGAAATCCGCGATGCACAACGGGCGCGCGGGCTTGATAAATCGGTGCTGGCGCTTGTCGTGCCGCTGATTATCCGCACGCTTAAAACGGCGGATGATGTGGCCGATGCCATTGATGCGCGCAGCTTTGACCCGGATTGATCTTAAAAAAAAAAGACCCGGCACGCCTACAGGGACGAGGCGCGTGCCGGGTGAAAACCGCTTGGGTGCGGGTTCTGATGCGGTTACCTGATCTCAGGCGATACCAAGGTGCCATGCGTGGAAACGCAGATGGTCTTCGATAAAGCTCGCGATGAAGTAATAGCTATGGTCGTAGCCTTCCTGCATGCGCAGGTTCAGCGGATAACCGGCGTGGCTTGCCGCGGCAAAAAGCGTATCGGGTTTAAGCTGCTCGGCAAGGAAGCCATCGGCATCGCCCTGATCGACAAGGGCGGGGGTTTGCATATCCGTGGCGGTTGCGGCCTTCATCAGTTCCGAACTGTCCCATTGTTTCCAGACGGATTTGTCATCGCCGAGATAATTGCCAAGTGCCTTCTGGCCCCACGGGCAATTGATCGGGTTTGAAATCGGGGAAAAGGCCGTCACGGATTTGAACATGCCCGGATTTTTAAGCGCGATCATCAGCGCACCATGCCCGCCCATCGAATGGCCGGAAATCACCGCGTCATCGGAAATCGGGAAATGATCACGGACAAGAGCCGGAAGTTCTTTGGTCACGTAGTCATACATGCGGTAATTGCGCGCCCAGGGTTCCTGCGTCGCGTTGACGTAAAAACCGGCGCCCTTGCCGAAGTCATAGGCTTCTTCTTCGTCGTCGGGCACATGGTCGCCGCGCGGGCTGGTGTCGGGGGCGACGATGGCAATGCCAAGTTCGCTTGCGATGCGAAACGCGCCGGCCTTCTGCATGAAGTTTTCATCTGTGCAGGTCAGTCCCGATAACCAGTACATCACTGGCACACGGTTGCCCTTGCCCGCCTGCCGCGGCAGGAAGATGGCAAACCGCATATCGCAGCCCAGCACATCGGACCGATGGGTATATTGTTTGTGCCAGCCGCCGAACACCTTGTTGCTGGATGAGTTTTCAATGCCCATTTTATTCTCCCGTTCGCCCGCCTTGCCGGAATTTTACCGGCAGGGCGGGGTTTTCGTATGAAGCTGGATGTTAGGGTCAGGACCCACTAATTTGTTTGAAATGGTCAATCAGATTTGTGCGGATACGCGAAGCAAAACCGCAGGAAGATATTTATCTTTCAAGGTTTTGCGACAAAGTAGCCCGTGCAAATCCGATTGATCCGAAGGACAGGTGTTATATTTGCGAACTCCGTCGTCAAACCCCTTGTCCGGGATGCCGACCCGCACGGCGGGCTTTTCCTTGGATTTCGCAAATCTAACACCTGCCATTCCAATCAAATTAATGGGTCCTGACCCTATTAGTAATGAATGACCGAACGGATGCTTTCGCCTTCATGCATCAGGTCGAAAGCTTCGTTGATGTCTTCAAGCTTCATGGTGTGGGTGATGAAATCGGACAGTTTGAATTCGCCCTTAAGGTAGCGTTCGACATAATCGGGCAGTTGTGAGCGGCCCTTGACCCCGCCAAAGGCGGTGCCGCGCCAGACGCGACCGGTAACAAGCTGGAACGGACGGGTCGAGATTTCCTGTCCGGCACCGGCAACACCGATAATCACCGACTCCCCCCAACCCTTGTGGCAGCATTCAAGGGCGGAACGCATCACATTGACATTGCCGATGCATTCAAAGCTGTATTCAACGCCGCCATCGGTCATCTCGACGATGACGTCCTGGATCGGTTTGTCGAATTTTTGCGGGTTGATGGTGTCGGTCGCGCCAAGCTGTTTGGCGAGTTCGAATTTCTTTTCGTTGATATCAATGGCGATGATGCGGCTGGCACCCGCCATTTTGCAGCCGATGATGGCCGAAAGACCAATCCCGCCGAGCCCGAAAATCGCAACGCTATCGCCCGGTTTGACCTTGGCGGCGTTGGTGGCGGCCCCCATGCCGGTGGTGACACCGCAACCCAGCAGGCAGACTTCTTCAAGCGGGGCGGTTTTGTTGACCTTGGCAATCGAGATTTCCGGCAGAACCGTATATTCCGAGAAGGTCGAGCAGCCCATATAATGATAGATCGGCTTGCCATTCTGCGAGAAACGCGTGGTGCCATCGGGCATAAGGCCCTTGCCCTGGGTGGCGCGGATTTTCTGGCACAGGTTGGTTTTGCCCGATTTGCAGAATTTGCATTCGCCGCATTCCGGGGTGTAAAGCGGGATCACATGATCGCCGACCGCAACGCTGGTCACACCTTCGCCGATTGATTCAACAATCCCGCCGCCTTCATGGCCAAGGATGGCGGGGAAAATGCCTTCGGGGTCGTCGCCCGACAGGGTAAAGGCATCGGTGTGGCAAACGCCGGTGGCAACGATGCGCACACGTACTTCGCCGGCCTTGGGCGGGGCGACCTGAACGTCTTCAATCGATAGCGGCTTGCCCGCTTCCCAGGCAATGGCGGCTTTGCAGGTGATGGTTTGGGCGCTCATGTCGCTCCTCCGGCTTGAATGATTTACTGCCAACAGTGTATTTATTTCCCCTGATCTGATAATCCGGTATTTCGGTAAATGACTTTTACGGTGATGTAATAATGAATGCGTGGGACGGGATCAGCGAATTCGTCGCCGTGACGGAACGCAAAAGCTTTACGGCGGCGGCCAAGCAGCTTGGCATTTCCGTGGCCCAGGTCAGCCGCCAGATCACCGCGTTGGAAGAAAAGCTTGGCGTTCAGCTTTTTTACCGCACCACGCGCAAGGTTAGTGCGACCGAAGCCGGATTGGTTTACTACCAGCATTGCCGACAGTTGCTGGATGGTTTGCAGGATGCGGAACGCGCAATCGGTACCCTGACACAGGTGCCGCGTGGCAAGCTTAAACTGACCGCGCCCACCACCTATGGGGAAACCGTGATTGCGCCGCTGGTCAATGATTTCGTCGCCCGCTATCCGGAACTTGAAGTCCAGTGCCGCTTTACCAACCAGAAACTTGATCTGGTGCTGGAAGGCTATGACATGGCGATCCGGCTTGGGCGGCTGGATGGTACGACCGGCAGTCTGATGAGCCAGCAGCTTTCAACCCGCCGCCTTTATGCCTGTGCATCGCCAGCCTATCTTTCCAAACGTGGGGAGCCGCATTCGCTTTCGGAGCTTGCGCGCCATAACTGCCTTGTCGGGACGCTGGATTACTGGCGTTTTGAGGAAGACGGGCGCGAACGCACCATCCGCATTCACGGCTCGATCCATGCCAATAGCGGCCAGGCGCTTTTGGATGCGGCGCTTAAGGGGATCGGCATTGTCCAGTTGCCGGATTATTACGTCGATCCGTGGATCGCCAGCGGTGATCTGATCCCGGTTCTGTCCAAATTCCAGCCGACCGATGAAGGCATCTGGGCGCTTTACCCGACCAATCGGCACCTCAGCCCGAAAATCCGGATGCTGGTGGAGCATTTGGGGCGGTATTTGGGGTGAAACGCAAAACGGGCCGCCGTAATAGGCAGCCCGTTTGGGGATGAAGCAGGTAATCAGGTTATTACTGTGCGGTCCAGCCACCATCGACCGACATATGTGTGCCGGTCATTTGGGATGCGGCGTCCGAGCACAGGAACAGGGCGGTCTGGCCGATCTGTTCGGGGGTGACGAACTGTTTGGACGGGTGTTTGTCCGAGACCAGATTGGTTGCGGCCTGTTCGACGGAAATGCCGCCTTCCTTGGCCTTGGCTTCGATCTGGCGTTCGACCAGTTCGGTGCGGACCCAGCCCGGGCAGATTGAATTGGCGGTGATGCCGGTTTCGGCGGTTTCAAGGGCTGTGACCTTGGTCAGGCCCATGATGCCGTGCTTGGCCGCGACATAGGCGGCCTTTTGCACCGATGCGACCAGACCGTGCGCAGATGCGGTATTGATGATCCGGCCCCAGTTTTTCTTTTTCATGTTCGGCAGGGCAAAGCGCGTCGTGTGAAAGGCCGAGGTCAGGTTGATCGCAATGATCGCATCCCATTTTTCCGGCGGGAAATCCTCGATCAGGGCGGTGTATTGAATGCCGGCATTGTTGATCAGGATATCGGCACCACCGCCGAACTTTGCGGCGGCGTCCATCATCATCGCTTCGATCTGGTCGGGTTTGGAGAGGTCCGCGCCATTGTAATGCGCGGTCACGCCAAATTCGGTTTCAAGCGATTTGCGGGTGGCCTCGATTTCGTCCTTGTCGCCAAAGCCGTTCAGCATGACATCCGCCCCGGCCCCTGCAAGGGCCTTGGCCATGGCAAGGCCGATGCCGCTGGTCGATCCGGTAACAAGTGCGCATTTGCCTGTCAGCATGATGTTTCTCCCTGTGGGTGAGGAGTTGTTCCTCTTGTTAAGTGAGGGTCAGGACTCATTGATTTGATTGTAATGGCAGGCGTTATATTTGCGAAATCCAAGGAAAAGCCCGCCGTGCGGGTCGGCATCCCGAACAAGGGATTTGACGCCGGAGTTCGCAAATATAGCACCTGTCCTTCGGATCAATCGGATTTGCACGGGCTACTTTGTCGCAAAACCTTGAAAGATAAATATCTTCCTGCGATTTTGCTTCGCGTATCCGCACAAATCTGATTGACCATTTCAATCAAATTAATGAGTCCTGACCCTATGGATCATGCCGCAATGCAACATGGGAGGCAAGATCAACCGGAAATGCCATATTTGCGAAGCTTGCGGGCAATCGCAGTGTGCGAGATTCCAAGCCGTTCGGCAAGCTTCCGCGAGCTTGGATAATCCGGGTAAAGGCGCATCAGCATTTCACGTTCGAGCATGTCCATCCCCTCGGCAAGGCTTCCTTGGGCGATGGCGGCATTGATCGGGTCGGTTGCGGGGGCGGTGGTTGCGGGATCGCGGGATGTTGCGGTTTCATCCGTGGCCGTGGCGGGCGGGTTGCTTGCGGTGGTGGTCAGGTCGCGTGCGGTCAGGATGTCGCCATCCAGAAGGGCGACCGCCCGGAATAAAGTATTTTCCAGTTCGCGCACATTGCCCGGCCAGTCGTGGCTGGCAAGCCAGGACAGGGCGTCCCTTGCGATATGGGGTGTTGCGCGTTCGGTTTGCTGGGCGGTGCGGGTGACGAAATAAAGCGCCAGTTCGGCAATGTCTTCGCGCCGGTCGCGCAAGGGCGGCAGGGTGATGCCAAGGACGTTAAGGCGGAAATAAAGGTCTTCGCGGAATGTGCCGTCATGCGACATGGTTTCAAGGTCACGGTTGGTCGCACTGATAATGCGGACATCAACCGCAATTTCATCCGTGCCACCGACGCGCCGGAACCGGCCATCCTGCAACACGCGCAGAAGCTTTGCCTGTAAATACGGTGTCAGTTCGCCGATTTCATCCAGAAACAGCGTGCCGCCATCGGCCAGTTCCAGAAGTCCCGGCTTGCCGCCGCGACGCGCACTGGTAAAGGCCCCGGCGGCATAACCAAATAGCTCGCTTTCGGCCAGGCCTTCGGGCATGGCGGCACAGTTAAGGGCCAGAAACGGCTGATCGGCGCGGTTGCTCGCCCGGTGGCAGGCGCGGGCGAAAAGCTCTTTCCCTGTGCCGGTTTCACCGAGGATCAGAAGCGGGGCATCGACCGATGCCAGTCGTTTTGCCTGTGCCTTGACCCGTGCCAGAACCTTGCTTTGGCCGATGATGTCGTCAAATACGGTGTGGCTGCGATCCTGAAGCGCGGTCATGACCCGGCCAAGGCGTGCGGCGCGGTGAAACACCATGACCCCGCCCCATGGTTCGTCATCGGCGGCATCGGTGCCGTCATCGACATGGCCGATGGGTTCGACCTGCAACAGATAGGTCTGCCCGCCCAATGTGACTTCGCGTTCCGGCAGGCGGAAATGGCTTTGGCGCAGGTCATCAATATCCGGATCGGTCAGGAAATCGGCCAAGGGCCGGTCACGCAGCAGCGCATCGGGGGAGCCGGCAATGTTCTGGGCTGCGGGGTTGGCCTGTGCGATCAGGCCGTTGGCATCCACCGCGATCACCGGATCACCAAGGGCGGCAAGGGTTGCGTGCAATTGGGCGCGCCTGCGTTCGGTTGGCAGGCGGTCAATCGGTTTGACGTCCTCGATGCCGGGTAGCTGCATCAAACGATGGGCCAGCAGCGGAAAACGTTCCGGCCGGATCGCCGGGATATCGGCAAAGATATGGTGGGTTGTGACCTCAAAGGCGCGGATATCGAGTTTGAAATCCGCCAGCACATTGACGACGTCCCGCGTGATGCCGACCCTGTTTTCCCCGGTGATTTCAAAACGCATGATTGTACCGAAATGTTTACACTGTAACGAAAACTATACAGTCGTAAGAGGCTGTTTTCCAGTGGTTTTGACGAAATGTCGCGGTTGGTGGAGGTGTTTGTAAACTTAGGTTTACAGTCGGGTGCAGTGCGATTTTACTAAGTATCTGAAATAACAGGATTTTCAATTCTGGCATGGGCCTTGCGGTTATGGGGGCAGAACATTTCAAATAACGGGAGCCTTTCATGTCTGATCCGCGTCACACCAAATCCGGTTTTGCCACCCGCGCCATCCATCATGGGTATGATCCGCAAAGCCATAATGGCGCGCTGAACCCGCCGGTTTACATGAGCTCCACCTTTGCCTTTGAAACCGCCGAACAGGGCGGGCGGATGTTTGCCGGTGAAGAACAGGGCTTTATCTATTCACGTATTGCCAACCCGACGCTGGCCCTTCTTGAAAGCCGTCTGGCGGTGCTTGAGGGCGGCGAAGCGGCCCTTGCGACCGCATCGGGCATGGGGGCGATTACGTCGGTCTTCTGGACATTCATTGCGCCGGGGGACGAGATCATTGTCGATCGCACGCTTTATGGCTGCACATTCGCCTATTTCCGCCACGGGCTGGAAAAATTCGGGATCAAGCATACCCATGTTGATCTGACCGATCCCAAGGAACTTGAAAAGGCGATTTCGGACAAAACCAAGATCGTTTATTTCGAAACCCCGGCCAACCCGAACATGCGTCTGGTCGATATCGAAGCCATTTCCGACATCGCCCATAAACATGGGGCGAAGGTCGTGGTCGATAACACCTATTGCACGCCGTATCTGCAGCGCCCGATTGAACTGGGGGCTGATATTGTCGTGCATTCGGCGACCAAGTATCTGGGCGGTCATGGCGATCTGATGGCGGGTGCGGTGATTGGTCGTGCGGAAGACCTTGAACAGGTTCGCCTTGTCGGCCTGAAAGACATGACCGGTGCGGTCCTGTCGCCGCAGGATGCCAATCTGGTGATGCGGGGGCTCAAGACGCTTGAACTTCGTATGGAACGCCATTGCGACAATGCGGAAAAAATCGCGGCCTTCCTTGAAAACCACCCGAAGGTCGAAAAGGTTTTCTATCCCGGTCTTGAGAGCTTTGCGCAATATGAACTGGCGAAAAAGCAGATGGCCCGCTTTGGCGGCATGATCGCGTTTGAACTTAAAGGCGGGATCGAAGAGGGCCGCAAGCTGATGAATGGTCTTAACATGATCACGCGTGCGGTCAGCCTTGGCGATGCCGAAACCCTGATCCAGCACCCGGCATCCATGACCCATTCGACCTATACGCCCGAAGAGCGCGCCGAATATCAGATCACCGACGGCCTGATCCGTCTGTCCGCCGGGCTTGAAAGCATCGACGATATTCTTGCCGATCTTGAACAGGCGCTTGATGGGGATCAGATGGCGATTGCCGCCGAATAATAATCCCGCATTTTCCGAACAAGGGAGGCGGACCGCACCCCCCGAACGATTTGCGGTCCGTATAAGGTTGCGCATGGTGTGGATGCCGTTCCACGCCATGCGGCAACCGCCTTGGCAGCGTTAGAGCCTTTTCCGTTTAGATTGAAGCGATTTTGTTCGCGTTTGGCGAACGGTTTTGCAAGGCACAGCGCGCAAGGGCGATGCGGGGCATCGTTCAAGCGGTGTAACGTAGCGAAACGTTGCCAAACCCGAACCCTTCGGGCCGGGACATTCTTCTGCCCCGCAGCGTCAAGGATCTTGACCGTAGCCCCGCTACGCTCTGCGATCCTTTCCTTGCAGGACAGAAGAATGCCTCCGGCAAAACGGTTCAATCTAAACGGAAAAGGCTCTAAGGCATCCCGAATCGGGATTGAAGACAGCCAAAAATCAATTCCGGGCCTGTGTGCCACATTCGACGAATTTCAGAAAACTTGCGTGGGCTGAACGAGGGTTTTTTGAAAGTTTCGTCAATCCTGCGATTTTTGTTGCTTTCGCTTGATTGGGGCTTCGTAGCAGCAAAAATACGCAAATCCATACCGAAATAAGGCGTGCGGGAATACCGGTGCAACCGGGCCGAAACGCCAGCGAGAGGCGAGATAAAGATGTCAGCACAAAACAGCACACCTGAAATTGGCGAAATGATCGAAGCAACCTCGACCGGGCGCGTGGCGGCCAAGGATCTTGAGATGCTGGGCCAGATTGAAAAAAAGGTGCGCTGGCTATCAAGCTGGACCATCCATAACGCCAACCATATCCGCCCGAAGCGCGATGGCATCAAGGTCGGCGGCCATCAGGCAAGCTGTGCATCGATGACCACATTGATGACGGCGCTTTATTTCAACGTCCTGCGCCCGCAGGACCGGGTTGCGGTCAAGCCGCATGCATCGCCGGTTTTCCATGCGATCAATTACCTGTTTGGTCGCCAGACCAGGGAAAAGCTTGAAAACTTCCGCGCATTTGGCGGCGCGCAATCCTATCCGTCACGGACCAAGGATGGTGATGTTGTTGATTTTTCGACCGGATCGGTCGGGCTTGGGGCGGCGGTGACCAACTTTGCGGCGCTTACGCAGGATTACCTGCGTTACAAGGATATGCTGCCGCGTGGGGAACAGCCCGGTCGGATGGTCGCCCTTGTCGGTGATGCGGAACTTGATGAAGGCAATATCTATGAGGCGCTTCTTGATACCTGGAAGCACGATATTCGCAATGTCTGGTGGGTGATCGATTACAACCGTCAAAGCCTTGACGGCATGATCGATGCGCATCTGTTCCGGGTGATCGGCCGGTTTTTCCGCGCGGTCGGCTGGAACGTGATCACCATCAAATATGGCCGCAAACTGCATGATGCCTTTGCCAAGCCGGGTGGCAGGTCATTGAAAAAATGGCTGAACGAGGCACCGAATGATGTCTATTCCGCCCTGACCTTCCAGGGGGGCGCGGCATGGCGCAAACAGATCCTTGGCGATATGCCGGGCGACAATGCGCTGGCAAGCCTGCTTGGCGATTATGATGATGATGCCCTGCATGACCTGATGACCAATCTGGGCGGGCATTGCATGGAAGCGGTCCTGAATGCGTTTGATTCCGTTCCCAATGACAAGCCGACAATCTTTATCGCCTATACGGTCAAGGGTTATGCCACCCCGCTTCAGGGGCATAAGGACAACCATGCGGGCCTTATGAATGTCGCCCAGATGGATGCGTTCAAAAAACAGAACAATGTCCAGGACGGGCAGGAATGGGATTATGCCGCCGGTCTTGACGTGGCCGAGGATAAGGTGCGTGCCTATATCGACGCAGCACCCTTTAATGATGGCAAATCGCGCAAGAAGCTGGCAACCGTCATCGATATTCCCGAAATGCCCTATGCGCGGGTTGATACATCGAGCACGCAGGAAGTTTTTGGCAAAATCCTGAACGAGCTTGCGAAACTGAAGGATAGCGATCTGGCGGACCGGATCGTCACCACATCGCCCGATGTGACGGTATCGACCAACCTTGGCGGGTTTGTGAACCAGCGCGGGCTGTTTGCACGCGAAAATCTTGCCGATGAATTCCGCGAACGCAAGGTGCCCTCGGCCCAGAAATGGATCAGATCGCCCGAAGGTCAGCATGTCGAACTGGGTATCGCCGAAAACAACCTGTTTTTGAACCTGGCCGCCCTTGGCCTGTCGCACAGCCTGTTTGGCCAACGCCTGTTCCCGATTGGGACGCTTTATGATCCGTTCATCGCACGCGGCCTCGATGCGTTGAATTATGCCTGTTATCAGGATGCGCGGTTTATGGTCGTCGCCACACCAAGCGGTATTACGCTGGCGCCCGAAGGGGGCGCGCATCAGTCGATTTCAACCCCGATGATCGGCATGGGGCAGCCGGGCCTGACCAGTTTCGAGCCAAGCTTTGGCGATGAACTTGCGACCATCATGGGCTGGTCATTTGATCATTTGCAAAATCCCGATGGCGGATCGGTTTATCTGCGCCTGTCGACCAAGCCGCTGGCACAGCCGGAACGTGATCTTTCCGATGCGACAAAATCCGAAATCGTATCGGGGGGGTACTGGCTGCGTGAACCGGGCGAGAATTGCAAAATGGCGATTGCCTATTGCGGCGCGATGGCCCCCGAAGCCATCGCCGCATGGGAAAAGCTTGAAGCCGATCATTCGGGAATTGGCCTTCTGGCCGTGACATCGACCGACCGGCTTTATAACGAATGGCAGGATCTGGAACGGGCGCGCCTTGAAGGTAAATCGGACGGGCGCATGGCCCATATCGAAAACCTTCTGAAGCCGCTGGCATCCGATGCGCGCCTTGTCACGGTGATTGATGGTCATCCGGCGGCGATGGCGTGGTTGGGTTCGGTCCGTGGTCATGCGGTCGCCCCGCTTGGCGTCAATGCGTTTGGCCAGTGCGGCGACAGCATTGATCTGTATAAATATTATCAGATCGATACCGATGCGATCATCCGCGCGACCAAACGCTGGGATTGATCTGTCTGATGATTGCTTGCTGACGAAAAAAAGGGAGGCCGGAGCCTCCCTTATCTTTCAGCATGATAGCTTTGTTGCAGCTACCATCCAAAATCGAACCTCCTGAACTTTATGCGGGAATGTTCTTCCTTGCAATAACTTTTTGCGTGAAGACATAATTGCCTAATGTAATGTCAAAATCAGGGGGATGGAATGCGTGGCTGTGTTCTTGGGGTTGATGTCGGGGTTGCGTCCCTTGGTGCGGCACTGATCGAGGTCGAGATTATCAATGGCCGGATGATCTATCGCGGTATCATTGATGGTGTCAGTCATATTTTCCCGTCTGCACAGGGAGGTGCAGAGCGACGCCAGCAGGTTGCCATGCGCAAGAGTTATCAGCGCCAGACCTTGCGGCTGAATGCATTGCGCAAACGGTTGGCCCAGTTTTTTGAAGTTAGCAGTGATTTTGATGATCAGCCGACGGATTTGGGACAGGCATATGTAACGGCATGCAAGTCATCTGACATGCCTGTAGTGTTGTCCCCCAATAGTCGTTTCCGGTTGCGGGCCACTGGGTTGACGGAAAAGCTGTCAGCAGGGGATCTGGCGCGAACCATTTTGCATTTGGCGAAGAACCGCGGCATGCGTCTGACTCGTGCATTTGACAACGGGCGCGATGAAAAGGCGGGCAAGCAGGCGCAAACCGAAGCCGTCGGTATGGCAAGGGAAGCGCAGGAAACCGCCGGGTCGATGAAAGCGCATGGGGTTGTGACGCCCGGCGCATTTTTATGGAAAATTGAACAATCCGCATCCGAAGGGCACAAGCGACCGGCATTGCGCCATCGCAAGGGCCGGGTTGGGGGGTATCTGTTTACCAGACAGCAGGTCGAAGCGGAATTTGACGCAATTCTAAAGGCCCAGTCGGGGTTTCACCCGGAACTTCTGACACCGGAAAAGATTACGGAAATCAGGGAACAAGTCTTTTGGGAGAAGGATGCACCAGACCCCAAGGTTGGACCGTGTCTGTATTTCATTGATGACTTGCGCATCCCGATTGCCAGTGATCTTTTTCAGAACAAGCGCATTTATGAAGAAGTCAATTCAATCCTGATCAAGCACAGTAACGAGGCGCGGCGACGATTGACGATTGCGCAGCGGGAGCTACTGGTTGCAGAGTTGCTGGCTGGTGAAAATCTGAAAGTATCTAAAATCAAAAAGCTGCTTGGTTTGGACCGTGGTCTGGAACTATCGCTTGAGGCCGGGTATGGCAAGCGCACAGAGGCCAGGGAAATCAAGGGACACCGGATCATAGTCGAATTCCGCAAGGTGCAGGGGCTTCTGGATATGTTCCGAAGCCTGTCCCCGGTACGCCAGCGAGAACTGGTTGAGCTGCTGCGCACCGAACGCGACCGTGAAGTCGCCATTGTGCAACTGGTTTCAGGGTTCGGGCTGTCCGATGTCATGGCGCATGCCGTGATGGATGAAGTGGTGTTACCCACCGGTTATGCTGCAACAGGTGCGCGAGCAACAGAAATGCTGTTTGAGACGCTGCGCGATGAAGTGATGCCGGATGGCGAATATGCCGGTCGGGTTATGTTGCCATGGGATGCGGAACAGTTTCTTGGTCTTGAGCGGGTTGGGGCGCAAATCGTATCGCAGTCGCGTTTGCCTTATTATGGCAAGGTTTTCCCACATCTTGTCCGCGATCGCATGACGCCGGGTGACAAGGGGTTTGATGCCGCGACCAATGAACAGAAGTTTGGCCGCATTCCAAATCCGGTGGTGCATGTTGCCATGACCCGAATGCGCAAGGTTGTGAACGGGTTGCTAAAGAAATATGCCGCGACATATGGCCAGCCGATCCGCGTTCATGTCGAGTTTTCCCGGGAAATGAGCATGAGCGACGATGAGCGGGCCAAATACGAACGGCGTATCCAACAGGAGCATAAGCAAAATCAGGAAGATGATGCGGAAATCATCAGGAATGGTGGTGTGCCATCGCGCAAGGCTCGTCGGATGTTGCGCCTTGCGCGGGAGCAAAACTGGTGCTGCCCTTATTCCCTCAGGCAGATAGCGCCAACCGATCTGTTCAAGGATTTCGACCTTGATCACATCTTGCCGCGTGCCGAAACGCTTGATGACAGTCTGGGAAATCTTGTTGTCGTTTGCCGTGATTCCAATCGGGTCAAAGGCAAAAAATCTCCCTTCGAAGCATTCGGGGACGGGCGGGATTATGAACGTGATGATGGCAAGAAAATCAGTCACGAGCAGATGATCAACTATGTACGCAGTTGCAAGGGTATGGCGCACAAGGCATGGCGATTTGGTCCCGATGCGATGGACCGGTTCAGGGATGAAAAATCATTTGGCGAAAGGTATCTGAACGATACCCGCTATATCGCAAAATGTGCGGCGCAATATTTGCAATGTATCTGTCGGCCCGGTGCGATGGGGGCGGTAAAGCCGGTTGTGGCGCTTAATGGCCGGATCGTCAGTGATCTGCGCTATGGCTGGGGCCTCAGGAAGCTGGTCGAGGAAATCGCCGAGTTTCAGGAGCCTGATATTTATGCGGCTGATGCTGATGGTAAAACCGGCAAGAAGGATCGCCGTGATCATCGGCATCATCTGCTCGATGCGATTGTGACGGCCCTGACCCCCTATGATCTTGTTCGGCAATTAAAGGATCTGGCGCGAGAAAAGCTAAAGGCCGGGAATGATCGGATCGGTAATCTTGTACCGCGCCACCCGTGGGAGGGTTTCCAGTCCGATATTCGTGATTTCATTGCGCAGATCAATGCGTCACATCGGGCCAACCGGAACCTTAATGCCCAGATGCATGAGGCAACCGGGCTTGGAGTTATCGCCCGTCTTGGGGATGGCAGCTATCTGACCCGGACACGCAAGCGGCTTGATCCGGCGGACTTTACAGATCCTCAAAAACTGGAAGACGTGATTAGTGTCCCTGACCGTATCGTCATGGAAATGACAAAGGCGGTTGGTGATCCCAAGGCACAGGTTTTCTGGTCCTCCAGTGATCCGGTTGGCGATCTGCAAGACATTGCCGAGGATCTGGAACAGGTTCGGAATGATATTCTTTCGCTTTACGAAACCCAGCCCGAAAGCGAAACGCAGGAACGTACCGATGACGAGCCGCTGATCCGAAAACTGAAACCCGAAGAACGACTTGGCCGGGCAATTCGCCAATATGTGAAACAGACAGGGCGGCGAACAGTGAAGGTTTTCGGAACGGCTCAGGCGGTGGTGATTGATCATAATGACAGGGAAGTTCCAACCCGGACCTATCGCCCCGGTAATAATGCCTGGCTTGATCTTTATCGTGCCGAGGATGGCAAAACGTCCTTTGAAGTGGTGCGGACCATTGATGCGATGCGCCCCGGATTTGTCCCAGCTTGGTCCCTGGATGGGGGTAATCATCTTTTGTTGCGACTGTATCAGGGAGATACGGTTGAGATTACGGATAAAACCGGCCAGCGCCGCAGATGTGTGTTTCGCGAAAATTCACCGGGTGACTGGTCTTTCCAACCGGTTAACCTTGCAGTGAATGTACGCGATACGTCGTTGCGATCTCGATTGAGATTTAGAAGCTTCAAGGGGTTGCTTGCTGCCGATCCACGGCTTGTCGTAACCGATATTGTTGGCAACCCGGTCTGGCGCAGTCCCGCACGAAACTGGTGAGAACAAGGTCTGACAGCAAAAGGATATTGGTATGTGGCGACTGGTCGATATTTCTGGCGAGAATCGCCATTTGCGTTTGTCACGAAACGCGATGGAGGTGATGGAAGGCGAGCAAAAGCTTGGTCGTCTACCCTTGTCTGATATCAATGCGGTGATCATTCATGCCTATCGCGCAACATTTTCCACCGATCTTGCTGCGGCTCTGGCTGCGGAAAGTATTCCTGTTATCCTGTGCGACGGCAAACATATGCCAGCTTCAATCATCTGGCCGGTGACGGGGCATTTTGAGCAGGCTGACCGTATCGCCTGTCAGGCGGCGGTACGCAAGCCGGTGATCGGGCGGCTTTGGCGGCAAATCATCCGGGCCAAAATCCGGGAACAGGCCAATACATTGCGGATGCATGATGCAGACGGGGCAGCAGCCCTGATGCGCCTTGTACGTGAAGTCAAACCGGGTGATCCGGATAATCTGGAGGCCCGTGCCGCGCGGTTTTACTGGTCCCGTTTACTGGGAGGCGATTTTGTCCGCAACCCGGATGGCGGGGGGCTGAACGGGGTTCTGAATTACGGATATATCGTGGTCCGCTCTGCCATGGCGCGTGCTGTGGCTGCGGCCGGTCTTTCCCCGGCGCTTGGCATCTTTCATACATCCAAGCGCAATCCGTTCAGGCTTGTAGATGACCTGATGGAACCCTTTCGTCCGCTTGTGGACCGGGTTGTCTTTGCCCATCGCGAGGAATGGCGTGATTGCATGACGTCGGAGGCAAAGCAAAAGCTGGCGGCAATTGTCACCGGGGCGGTTCCGACCAGTGACGGTATTTCACCGGTTTATCGGGTCATGGGGCAGGTCGCCTTGTCCCTGAGTGAAGTGTATCAGGGGCATCGCAAGAATATTGACTTGCCCGATGATATCCGGATCGAGCGTCAATTGGAGCTGGATGGTCTGTAAAGCTGGTGGATGAGGTGGATGGCACTATCGGGGTATCGGGTAATGTGGGCTTTTGTGATGTTTGACTTGCCGGTGGTCACGAAACCGGAAAAGCGTCGGGCGCGGAAGTTCCACGATTATCTTCTTGATGAAGGCTTCGACATGAAACAGTTTTCCGTCTATTACCGCTTCTTTGACAGCCGGGCAAAGGCCGATGCTGCCAGCCGCCGGATATCGGGCCAGATTCCCGAGCGCGGCATGGTTTCAATCCTGCTTGTGACGGACAAACAATTTGGTCAGATGGTCAATTTTATGGGGAAAGTGCCGACCGAAACCGAGCAAAAACCGGATCAACTGGCACTATTTTAAAGCATGATATGGTTGTCTTTGAACGGAAAAAATCCCGCAACATATTGAAATTGTTCCGGGATTTTCAATTGGTATTGTAGCAGGTTCGATTTTGGATGGTAGCTACAACGTCGAGGTGGTCAACACCGCAAAGGGCATTATTGTAGCAGGTTCGATTTTGGATGGTAGCTACAACAGGAATTCCGCAAATGGGTACTCGATGTGCATTGTAGCAGGTTCGATTTTGGATGGTAGCTACAACGGACCAATGGGCCGATATCGCGGATCATTTATTGTAGCAGGTTCGATTTTGGATGGTAGCTACAACCCGATCATCTGGCCCGAACCAACCCATGGCATTGTAGCAGGTTCGATTTTGGATGGTAGCTACAACAGAACGAGCGCCTGGACACATTCACCGCAATTGTAGCAGGTTCGATTTTGGATGGTAGCTACAACCGAAGTGACCGACTGGACATCTTCGGGTAAATTGTAGCAGGTTCGATTTTGGATGGTAGCTACAACTGAACCCGGGTTGTCGGACGTTGAAGCCGGATTGTAGCAGGTTCGATTTTGGATGGTAGCTACAACATGTTTTTTTGCCGTTTCTATTGCAGAAGTATTGTAGCAGGTTCGATTTTGGATGGTAGCTACAACGTTTGGTGTCTTGGCGTCTGACCGGAGAAATATTGTAGCAGGTTCGATTTTGGATGGTAGCTACAACTGCTCGTGCCAGCGCCGCCGTATCGTTCTGATTGTAGCAGGTTCGATTTTGGATGGTAGCTACAACAGTGGACAGAGGGGAGATATGCATGACCAAATTGTAGCAGGTTCGATTTTGGATGGTAGCTACAACAACCATGCCAGCCCGACGCGGCGGCCCTTAATTGTAGCAGGTTCGATTTTGGATGGTAGCTACAACCCTGTGTCTGACCGGAACCGGCAACAGCGATTGTAGCAGGTTCGATTTTGGATGGTAGCTACAACGAGGCTGCGCAAGCCAAATGGGCGGAAATTATTGTAGCAGGTTCGATTTTGGATGGTAGCTACAACACGCGGATTGTCCGGACCGAAGCCAAGCGGAATTGTAGCAGGTTCGATTTTGGATGGTAGCTACAACATAAGCCCCGTCAGGCTCGTAACGGATTTCATTGTAGCAGGTTCGATTTTGGATGGTAGCTACAACATCACGTTGAGGCGAAGCTGTTTCGGGTTGAATTGTAGCAGGTTCGATTTTGGATGGTAGCTACAACCAGGCCGCAAGGATCAGCCAGTCAGAAAAGATTGTAGCAGGTTCGATTTTGGATGGTAGCTACAACCAAGCCCCGGTCAAAGAAGATCCGCGGGCTATTGTAGCAGGTTCGATTTTGGATGGTAGCTACAACCATCGCGCAGTGTGATGTAACCATCCCAATATTGTAGCAGGTTCGATTTTGGATGGTAGCTACAACGCAGAACATCCTTGGTGAATGTCTCGGGATATTGTAGCAGGTTCGATTTTGGATGGTAGCTACAACCTGATCCGGCCATGTAACCGGCGATACCACATTGTAGCAGGTTCGATTTTGGATGGTAGCTACAACGGCAGTCGCGTTGCTGGCAAAGGCGGTGGGATTGTAGCAGGTTCGATTTTGGATGGTAGCTACAACATGATGGCAAGTCTTGATCTTCGCGATCAGATTGTAGCAGGTTCGATTTTGGATGGTAGCTACAACGTAAAGACACCCACCATGGCGATCGTATGTATTGTAGCAGGTTCGATTTTGGATGGTAGCTACGACAACGAACTAGGGTGATATCCATCTGGAAATCTGCGTTAACGGCCGGGAAATTCCCGGCCGTTTTGCTTTACGGGCGGAAATGTAATCGGGGTCACTTGCGCTGGCCCTGGGGCGCACACACATCTGCGCGCTGTATGCTGTGACAATATTGATCATTGGCGCATTTTGGGGGCTTTGGTTATGGAATATCTGATGTTGCTGGCGGGCCTTGCCGGTCTGTTTTTAGGGGGCGAGGCGCTGGTGCGTGGCAGTGTCGGCATTGCGCAGCGTCTGGCGATGCCGCCGCTTCTGATCGGTTTGACCGTGGTTGGCTTTGGTACATCGACCCCGGAATTGCTGGTTTCGGTTGATGCGGCCCTGCGCGGGGTTTCCGATATTGCGCTTGGCAATGTTGTGGGATCGAACATCGCCAATATTCTGCTGATCGTGGGGGTATCGGCCCTTGTCTGGCCGATCCGGGTTTCTGGCGATACGCTGAAACGTGATACGGCGGTGATGATGGCGGCGGCGATTATCCTTGTGCCGATCTTTGCCTTCGGGATGATGGGGCGCGTTGCCGGGGGTATCCTGTTTGCATCGCTTGTTGGCTATCTTGTGTTTGCCTATCGCCAGTCGCGCAATGCGCCCAATGCGCCACTTGCCGATGAGGGTGATCTGCCGGTTCTGCCAGTTCCGGCGCGTGGCTTGTGGCTGTCGCTGATCTGGGTGATTGGCGGGCTGGTGGCGCTGATGTTTGGCGCGCGCTTCATGGTCGATGGGGCGGTGACGATTGCCCGGACCTTTGGCGTGTCAGAGGCCTTTATCGGGCTTACGGTTGTGGCGGTGGGGACGTCCCTGCCTGAACTGGCGACCTCGTTAATCGCGGCGTTGCGCAAGCAATCGGAAATTGCCATCGGCAATATCGTCGGATCGAACATTTTCAACATTCTGGGTATTCTTGGCCTGACGGCCATCATTGCCCCGATCCCGGTTGCCAGCCGTTTCCTGACCTTCGATCTGCCGATCATGATCGCGGTTTCGCTGGTTCTGACTTTGCTGCTGCGCCGTCAAACTATCGGGCGGGGGATCGGGATTGTGATGCTTGTCGCCTATGGCGGATATGTTTTTGCCGCACAATAAAGCCAGCCAGTGCGGGCGCGATCCGGCCTTTTGCAGGGCATTGCGATCAGGGGCCTTGCCGGGAAAAGTTCGAAAGGAGGGCCGCGTGCCCTCCTTTTTGTTGGGGGATTTATCGGTTGCCGATATTGACGGGGATGCGAATTACAAATACTAGAAAAAATCGCATTTATAAAAAATTGAACAACACTGAAATGTTCAATAACGGGCCGGAAATGAACCAATCCTATGAAACTTCGCAATTTTCGCGCGCTTTATCCGGCGATACCGGCCAGCACGCATAAGGAAGCCATCCGTGCCGGGTTCGGGGCACTGATCGGGCTGGGGATTGCCGGTTTTGTTCTGTCGTTCCTTGATCTGCAGGGGGTGGGGCTTTATCTGATTGCGCCGTTCGGGGCGTCATCGGTATTGCTGTTTGCCGTGCCAAACAGCCCGCTTGCGCAGCCGTGGTCGGCGATTGTCGGCAACTCTGTTGCCGCCCTTGCCGGGGTTGCGGTTTGCTATGTGATCCCCGATCCGGTTTTGCGGGTGGCGGTGGCTGTCGGGCTTGCCATTACAGTCATGATTCTGGCGCGCGCGGTCCATCCGCCGGGTGGGGCGGTTGCGATGGTTGTTGCCATGAACCCGGATATTGCGACCGAGCTTGGCTTTCGGTTTGCCCTGACACCGGTTGCCGCAATCACAGCCATTCTTGTTCTGACAGCGGTGCTCTATGCCCGGGCAACCGGGCGGAAATATCCGTTACGCCATTTCGATGACAAGAGCCCCTTTCAGACAACGGACCGTTCCCCGATTGAGCGGCTTGGTCTGGACGAGGGGGAGCTCAACACCATTTTGCAGCAATATCGCCAGTCGCTGAACCTTGGCGTCGAAGACCTTGCGCGCCTGATCGGGGCGGCTGAATTTCAGGTCGCCGCCCATCGCGCCGGGCCGATTACGGCAGGCCAGATCATGTCACGCGATCTGGTGACGGTGAATGCCCAAACCCCGCTTAACGAGGTCGCCGACCTGTTTCGTCGTCATGGATTTACCTCATTGCCGGTCATTCAGGATGACGGCCGTTTTATCGGGGTGATTTTCCAGATCCATCTGATCCGGCGTGCAACCGAAGACGCCCTTCGTCTGGATCGCGGGTTGCTGGCGTCGATGGCGCGCCTGATTGATCGCCGTCGCAATGTCCCGATCCGGGCCATCGAAATCATGTCGGTGACAGAGCCGCGGGCAACGGCCAACACCCCGATTGCGGCCTTGCTGCCATTGATGGCGGATGGGGCGTGCGATGCCGTCCCGGTCCTTGAAGATCACCGGATCATCGGCATCGTCACCCGAACCGACCTTATCGCCGCATTGGCTCATGCGGGGTTGAAGGGGTAGGTAACGTCGAAGGTGCCGATCAGAAAAACGCCTGTTTGATGCCGTCGATGATGAACTGGATGGCAAGGGCGGCGAGGATCATGCCGAGCAGGCGGGAGATCACGGTCGCGACCGTCGGGCTCAGGCGTTTGGCGACCAGATTGGCCAGAAGGAACATGGTCAGCGCGCAGAGCATGACAAGGCCGACAACCGCGACGACGCTGACCTGCATCACCACGCTGTTTTCATATTTGCCCATCAGCAGCATCACGGTCGCGATGGAACCGGGACCGGCAAGGAACGGGATCGACATCGGGAAGATCGAAATGTCGTCGGGCTCGTCTTCGACCTGTGCCGGTTTGGCATCGGTGATCTGCTGATCAAGTTCGTGTTCGTCTTCAAGTTCCTGATGAACCTGTTCGGCGCGCTGGTTGCGTTTCTGGCTGCGGCGTTCAAACAGCATTTCAAGCGCGATCAGGAACAGAAGCGTTCCGCCGGCAATCCGGAAGGCCGGCATATGTATGCCAAAAATGCCAAGCACGCTTTCGCCCACCACGGCAAAGGCGGCAAGGATCAGGAAGCTTGCGATGCAGGCCCGGATCGCCATGCGACGGCGATGTCTGGTATCTGTGCCCTGTGTGAGGACGATGAAGACCGGCACCAGCCCGATCGGGTCGATGATCACAAATAACGTGACAAAGGCCGGGATCAGTTCGCTCAGCATGTCTAGGCTTGGCATCTGGTTTCCTTTGTCCGTTCGTAGGGTCCTGACCCTAAGGCTGATCGTTTGTCATAGTGCCAATTGCAGCCAGGTTTGTCGCCGCAAAACTGGGGCCGTATATCGGCCCGGCCACGCAAGGTAAACCTTTATGTCGGCGGCAAAATGCAATCGGCTGTTGTCGATTTTCGTGATTTTAACGGTTGTGGCGGCGATTACGCCCGTATCGTCCGGCATTTTCGGGCCAGTCGACATAATCAACGGGCTTTTTGCGTATCCATCGGATGAATGTCTGCATATCGGGATGGGGGATGATTTTTTCGGGTGTATTGAGATCGCGTGCCAGCGTCGTTTCGTCAAACAATCGATGGATCATGCGATGACAGACACGGTGCAGCCATTCGGTATCCGTGCCGCCCTTTGATTTCGGTGTCCAGTGATGCCGGTCGACACTGTCGCCAGCAATCATCATCCGCCCGCAAATCGGGCAGGGACCAAGTTCCTGATCTGGCGTGGGTGATACCGGCATGAAACAAGGACGTTGTTGTTATCAGAATTATCAGACCGGGCTAGTTTGTGCCGGGCGGACGCCGGTTTTCAAAGAATTTCTGCCAAGTGCCCGGTTTAAGGTCGCGCAATGCCCGGATGCGGGCACCGACCGAGGGATGGGTATCGAGCAGGGATGGCGGTTGCGTGCTGCGATAGGCGATCAGACGCAGGCGGCGGCGATTGATCTGATCGATATGCAAAAGCGCATCGATCATGTCTTCGGGTCCGTTCAGAAGGTCGCTTGCGCCGTGATCGGCGATGAATTCACGGTCGCGGATTACTGCGCGCTGCAACAGGAAGCTGATCGTGGGCACCGCCCCGAAAATGATGATCATCCATGCCGGCGGGTTCAGATCGCCAAAGATGAAAACCATCAATCCGAACAGGGCCACCGTCCAGGTCGCGCGATACAGCACATCGGTCATCAGAAGGATGCGGGTATCGCCATGCCATGCGTGGGCGATCTCGTGCGCCAGAAGGGCGCGCATCTGGCGCGGGGAAAGGTCATGCAGGGCGTCGCTGGAGATTGCGATGGTGGTATCCTCGGCCGTGCCGGTGGTGATCGCATTGACCCCCTTGCCCGGCAGAAGGAAAAGTTTGGGCAGGTAATCAAGCCCGGCACGGCGCGCCAGCATGGCCGCCATTTCATGAATGGCGGGGAATGATCCGCTATCGAGTGGCCGGGCACGCAGAAGCTTCATCAGGATTTCGGGTGAAACCATGGGGGCAAGCATCAGCATCAGCGCAACCGCAATCGCAGCCGAAATCGCCATCGACAATCCGCCCAGCATCCATGCGCAGGCCGCAAGAACACCCGCCATGCAGGCCATCAAAGGGAAGGTGTGCGAAGCGCCCCCCGGACTGATGGCAAGAAAGCGTTGCAGGAAGCCGGGGAGATCTGACTGGTTGTTTTCGTCGTTTTCCATGCGGTTTACCGATTCTCTTTCCCTGTATGAAAAGTTGTTCCTTTGCGCCGGAACAGCAAGGGCAGAGAATTTCCCGGCAGGTGGTGTCAAGGTTATGTCAAAAGCCGTGGTATGGATTTGAGATCGCGCAATTCAAACCGGAAAATGGATGATTTCCAGTATGTTGCCCATGAATTGCGGCCATCTGTTCGATGGCAGGGCGTTGCTGGCGGGGCCGGATTCGCAGCCAATGATCGCATCGGGGGATGTGCGAAAGGCGGCATTATTGCCCGCAAATCGTTGAACTTCCTTAATTTGTTAACACATCCTTATATGTTGCCCTAGAATAGTGCTTATGCAATCGGATAGGTGGCTCGTAACAGGTTTGTCGCGGGTCGTTTGGCGCGTGCACCATATTTGATATGATACAAGACTTGCTGCGAACGGGGTTTCGGGAAGGAACGCAATGACCCTGCTGGACAAAATCCAGTCGGTCCGCAAGGCGGGCGCGACACGGGAAGGGGATCGCACCCCGCTGGAACGGGTGTTCTGGCGGTCGATTGCCCTTGTCGGCGGATTCAGCATGGTCATCAACATGCTGAACATGGTCATCCCGATCTATTCGATGCAGGTATTTGACCGTGTCCTTTCCAGCCGCAGTGTCGATACGCTGCTGTTGCTAACGCTTGGGATCGTTCTTGTCCTGGTCTTTATTGCGGCGATGGAACAGTTGCGTTCCCGCCTTCTGATCCGGGTTGGCACCGCACTTGATCTGCGGCTTGGTGGCGATCTGTTTGCCCATGTCGTGCAGCAGGCAGCACGCGGTAACAATATGCGCCAGCGACCGTTGCGCGATCTTTATGGTCTGCGCGGGTTTCTGACCGGATCGGGGCCCTTTACCCTGATCGATTTCATGTGGGCGCCGGTTTATATCGGTGTGGTTTTCGTCTTTGATACCCGTCTTGGGCTTGTGGCCTGTGCCGGGGCGACGATCCTGATCCTGATTGCGATTGCCAACGAGGCGGCGGCAAAGATTTCGGTCGACCGGTCCGAAGAAAGCCAGAACCGCGGCATTGCGCAGGAAGAAACCTATATCCGCAATGCCGAGGCGATGGAAGCCATGGGCATGACCCCGTCCGCGCGCCAGCGCTGGCAGGCAGACCAGTCCGATGCCCTGTATTGGGAAGGTCAGGCCAGCCGCCGGGTCGGCACATCGACCACGCTTTCGCATTTCATTCGTCTGGCCATGCAGGTCTGCTTTATCGGGGTTGGTGCCTATCTGGTGCTGACTGAGAGCATCACGATCGGGATCATGGTGGCATCCATGATCATGGGGATGCGCGGGTTGGCGCCATTTGATGGGGCGGTTTCGGCATGGCGGAGCTGGAATTCGGCACGCAATTCGTTCGAACGGCTTAACAAGATCCTTCTGGATAAGCGCCAGACGAATACGGCCCCGCTGCCGCGCGGGCGGGGTATGTCGGTGACGGTGGATCGGCTGGTCTTTGCACCACCGGGCAGCCGAAACGTCCTGTTCAAGGGATTTTCCTTCAAGACCGGGCCGGGGCAGGTGATTTCCATCGCCGGGTTCAACGGGGTTGGTAAAACCGCCCTTTTGAAGCTGATCATGGGCATCTGGGTGCCCGGATCGGGATCGGTCAAGCTTGATGAAATCGAAGCATCGCGCATTGATCGCGGCGAACTTGGACCGCAGGTCGGCTATCTGTCACAGAACCCGTTCCTGTTTCCGGGGACGATTGCCGAAAATATCGCGCGTCTTGGCAATGCGGAAATGCGCGACATCATTCAGGCGGCCGAACTGGCCGGGGCGCACAAATTCATCCTTGATCTTCCCGATGGTTATGAAACCCGGGTTGAACGGGGCGGGCGCAACCTTTCGGGCGGGCAGCGACAGCTTATTGCCCTTGCCGCCGCCCTGTTCGGGCGGCCGCGCCTGTTGCTGCTCGACGAGCCGACAACCGCCCTTGATGATAATGGTGTTGGTCATATCAGCGCGCTGATTGACATCGTGCGCCGGGCCGGGATCACAACCTTTATCGTCAGTCACGAACGCGAAATTCTTTTGCGGGCCGATGCGATCCTTGCCCTTGCCAACGGGCAGATTCAGGTCGTGCCGGTGCGGGCCAAGGCCGATCAGATGATCGCGCCACCACCTGCACCCGTGGCATCGCCTGCTGTCGAACCGGCGCGTGATGGACAAATGCGGATCACCCCCAAACGGATTGCCGTGCCCAATCCGGATGCGCCACGCCCGATCATTGAAAAGAATTCGTCGCAAAATCAGACACCTGAACAGCCGCCCCTGCCGGCAGGCATCATGCCGACGCCGACCCGGGCACAGGCCAGCCGCGCCGCGCAGGCCAAGGCAACGGCCGGGATCGAGCGCACCGAAATGGTGCCGCAACCGACCCCGGGCGGCACCATGATGACCATGCGCCCGGCAACCCGTAAAAAAGCCGTGGCAACAGCGGATGAACGTGCGGAACGGATGCGCATCGCTCGTGAAAAACAGGAACAGCAAAGGTTGAGCGCGCGCAAAACCGCCCGCGAAGCCGCCCTTGAAGCCAGTCGCAAGGAAGCCCGTGCGCAGGTTCTGGCCAAAAAGGCCGCCGCGCGGGAAGAAGCCCGCAAGGCACGGCGTGCCGCCGAACGCACCGCCGCAGAACAGCCAGCATCGGCCCCGCGCCCGAAACGCAGCGACCCGCCGCAGCTTCGCGTGGTTGAAGGATCGGCCGGTCGCAGACAGGGTGGTGCCTGATGGCAGGGGTGCAGCTTCCGACCGCGCGCGAACTTGAAACCGATGTCAGGCCGCTGGTGCGGATCGGTCTTCTGATCCTGATCCTGGGTGTCGGGTCGGTGATTTTGTGGGCGGCAACCGCGCGCATCAACTCGGCCGCGACGGCAAGCGGCGTGGTGGCACCGTTTTCGGGCCGCCAGAGTGTTCAGCATCTTGAAGGCGGGATCATTCGCGAAATTCTGGTGCGCAATGGTGCACGCGTGCAGGGCGGGGATGTTCTGATCCGGCTGGACGATACGCGTGCGCGGGCCAGTTATGACCTGCTGAACAACCGGTATCTCAATGCGCTGGCGACACAGGCGCGCCTGATTGCCGAGCGTGGCGACAAGGACAGAATTCAGTTTCCCGCCCCGCTTTATGATCCGAAATATGCCGGGATTGTTGAATCGCAGGAAACCCTGTTTCAAAGCCGCATGAACGCGTTTCGTGGTGAACTTGACCTTTATGACGAACGGATCAAGGAACTGCGCCGCGAGATTATCGGCACGCGCGAACAGAAAACCGCAGCCGAACAGCAGGTTGGCATCGTCAAGGAAGAGCTGGCGATGGTCAAACCGATGGTCGATCTTGGCTATGCCAGACGGACCCGGTTGCTGCAGCTTGAAAGCCGTCTGGTTGAAATTCTGGGTAATATCGGGCGGTTTTCGGCTGATATTGCGCGCATCGAACAGCAAATCCAGCAGGTCAAATCCAGTCAGGCGCAGTTGACGCGCGACAATCTGCAAACCATCAATACCGAGCTTCGCGATATCCAGGGCGAGATTTCCGACCTGAATGAACGGTTACGGTCGGCCGAGGATATTCTGGTGCGGTCCGACATCAAGGCCCCGCGTTCCGGGACGGTGACCAATTTGCAGTTTTCGACCGTTGGCGGGGTGATCCCGCCCGGTGCGCAAGTCCTTGAAATTGTGCCGCAAGACGACAAGCTTGTGATTGAGGCGCGGGTATCCCCGAACGATATTGATGTCGTGCATGAGGGGCTTGAGGTTAATATCCGGGTGACGGCGTTCAGCCAGCGCTGGTTTGCGCCGGTAAAGGGGATTGTGTCCGATGTGTCGCCGGATCGTCTGACCGATCCGGAAGGGCGTCCGTATTTTCAGGCGATGATCGAAATCGATTCGGAAAGTCTTGCCGAACATGAAGGCATGATTTTATCGCCGGGAATGGCCGCACAGCTTGAAATCGTGACCGGTGCCAGAACGATTCTCGCCTATCTGTTTGCCCCGATCACCGACAGTTTTGATCGCGCATTCCGCGAACAATAGGCACTGGCGCCCGATTTGGGGTGCCTATATCCACCCTATACAACCTGACAGATTCTGTCAGAGGCGAATTTCGCCTTCCAAATCCCCGTAAAACATGAAAAAAATGTGATTTACCGATTCTGGTGCTCATCTTCCGTTGATGGGCTCTTGATTGGGGTCTATACTAGTGTATATGGATGGTGGATTGCCTTCCATGAAAATGGATTGAAAAATTAGTCCCAAGTAGGGAGCAAAGCCTTGGCCTCGCCCGCCAATCAAGACGATGGCACCGGTTTAACCGATGCCGATATCGAACAGGTACTGGATGACCGCGCAGAGGATAGCTCTGCTGCGGGTAATTCCGATTCCGGTTCGTCGGGCGAGACGGGTTCACAATCCCCTGCAACGCAGGTCTTCACCAATATCCAGAACGTCATCGGCACGTCGTATAACGACATCCTGATCGGGGATGCGGGCGACAACACGCTGGTTGGTGGCGCAGGCAACGATATCCTGGTACCGGGCGAGGGTCAGGATGAAGTGACTGGTGGCGAAGGCCGCGACACATTCGTTTTGCAGGCCGGATTTGGTCAGGCGACCATTACCGATTTCACCATCGGCGAAGATTATCTGGCCCTTGATGATCTTGGCATCGAAAGTGCGGCCGATCTGGTTTCGCGTGCGTCGGATGACGGTCAGGGCAATGTGGTCATTACCTTTGCGACCGGCGATCAGCTTACGCTTAAGGGCATTACCATTGCCCAGCTTTCCGAAATCACCCTTGTTGATGCACCGAAACTGACGGATGTCGCGCTGGACAGCTCCGGCGATCCGTTGTCGGGCGATGCAACCGTTATTGACGGAACGTCGGGTGATGACGTGATCCAGGGCACGTCTGGCGACGATGTGATTTCGGGCAATGGCGGCAGCGATGCTGTTGATGGCGGGTCTGGTAACGATACGCTGTCATTTGACGGGTCCGATGATGCCGTGACCGCCGATCTTTCGACCGGTACGGCAGGCAGTGTCAGCGGCAGCAATACCGTTTCGTTTAGCAATATCGAAAATCTGACCGGGACATCGGGCGATGATATCCTGCGCGGGGATGCCGGAAACAATACGCTTTCGGGTGGTGCAGGCGACGATACCTTTGGCGCCAGTGGCGGCAATGACACGATTGACGGTGGCGCGGGTCGCAACACCCTTGATTACAGCACATCCGAACAGGGTGTGGTTGTTGACCTGAAAAACGGTGCGGCCGAAGGCCGGACGGAGACGGATGGTGATACCGCATCTGAAACCGGCAGCAATACGGATTCCGGCGCGGCAAATGACGATGCATCAGGCGGTGATACGGCAGCCGAGACCGACACCGGTGCGGACAGCGGTTCTGAAAATTCTGGTGAAACGACCGGCGATACTGCTGGGTCAAATACTGGCGGCTCGACCGACGAGGCATCGGACCCGTCGGAGGGGCCGGTGACGGGCGAAACTGATACGTCCGGCGGTGATACGACCGATAGCGAAACAGGTGATCAGGCTTCTTCCGGTAGCGGTGGGGAAACCTCCCAGCCAGAAACCGATGGCGGGGCTGGCGATGATTCTGCATCTGGTGGCTCGGGTGATGACACCATCACCGAGGAAACCGGCGACGCAGAAACCGACACGGGAACCGATACCGAAACCGACACCGGTTCGGACGAAGGTGATGAAACCACCGGTGACGCCGGAGCGGGTGAAGAAACCGATCCGAACACGACTGTCGATGAAACAACCCCGACCGATCAGAATGGGGCCGAAGCGGGCTCTGATGCTGGCGCCGATACCAACACGGGATCGGAAACCGGCAGTGACGAGACGGATGGGGCTGGCAATACCGATGGTGCGTCGCAGGAAACCGAAACCGGACCGACCACCGACGGTGATCAGACGCAGACGGGCGATACGCAAACCGGCGCGCAGGATGACGCATCCGATAACGCATCCCCGAACGAGCCGGATGATACGGCATCGGGTGATGGTTCGGGTGAAACCGGTGCATCTGGCGAAGAAACTTCAAACGGCGCGGATGGCGCCGATCCCGCGGACACCACCGATGAAGGTTCGACCGATCCGGTGACGGAAGGCGAAGACGCCCCGGCAGAAAACGGTTCGGAAACATCCGGAACCGAAGAAGGTTCTTCGACCGAAACCGATGGTGAGACTTCCGGTGATGCATCGAACGAGGCCACCGACGGAGAAACCACGCCCGATCAGGAAACACCCCCTGCTGAAACCGGTTCGGACGCAGAAGGCGACGAAACGAACGCGGGTGACGGTGCCGAAGACGACAGCCTGGGCGGTTCGGATGGTGCGGGCGAAGACGTTCTGAACGAAGATACGCCTGCGTCGGGTGAGGGTGATGACAGCACGGACGGCGAAGAACAGCCATCCGGAGAGAACCAGACCGAACAGGAAAACACCAATAGCGGCCTTCAGGCCGGGGCTGAAACATCGCCGGAATCCGGTGCGGATGAAACCGGTCTTTCCGGTGATGAGACTGGCGATGAGACTGTTGGTGAAGATGCTGGCACGGATGAAGGCGACGGCGAGGATACGACCGGCGGCGAAACCACCGATGGCGAAGCAGACCCGATTGACGCGGGTGCTGAAGGTGGTGACAGCACATCGGGCGAGCAGACGGATGGTGAGACCACCGGCGAGACGGATTCCGAAGCCGGGGATGAAGCCGGTGACGATACCGGGGATGGCGCTACCGACAGCGGAAATGAGACCGGCGACGATACCAATATCTATGACAACACCCCGACATCGGGGAACGACATTGTCCATGGCTCCGATGGTGATGATTTCCTTGGCGGGGCTGCCGGGAATGACACCCTGCAGGGCAGTGGCGGCAATGACGTCATGGATGGTGGTCTTGGTAACGATGTGCTGCAGGGCGGCCTTGGCGACGACACCCTTGATGGAGGTGCTGGTGCCGATGTCTTGCAGGGCGGTGAAGGCAATGACAGCCTTTATGGCGGCTCCGAAGACGACATTCTTCAGGGTGGCGAAGGCAGCGACCTTCTGGTTGGCGGTACTGGCAATGACGTTTTGCAGGGCGGTTCGGGTGATGATTTCCTGCGCGGCGGTCTTGGCAATGATCATATCCAGGGCGGCGATGGTACTGATACCGTCAGCTATACCGATGCGACCGATGCGGTAACCGTCGATCTTTCGCAGAGCACGGCAACCGGTGGGGCAGGCAATGATGTCCTGCAGATGGTTGAAGACGTCATCGGTTCGGACTTCGATGATCATATTACCGGTGATGACGGCAATAACGTGCTGATTGGCGGGGATGGCATCGATACCCTGACCGGTGGTGCGGGCGATGATACGCTGACGACCGGTTCGGGCAAGGATGACATCGAACTGACCGAGAATTTCGGCAGCGATACGGTCACCGATTTCAATATTGCCGAAGATACTGTTGATCTTTCGAGGCTGGGCGTGACCGATTTCGCGACCCTGCAAGCGATGATGAGCGACGATGGCAACGGCAATACCGTTATCGATTTCGGCGAGCAGGGTGTTCTGACCCTTGAAGGGGTCAGTTCGGACAGTCTTGTTGCGGATAATTTCCGCGGGTTTGGCCGTATCTTTGAAAGCGATGGCGACGACGTTGCCGAAGGTACTGATGGCGATGATGCGCTGTATGGGTTTGACGGGAACGATATCCTTGGCGGTGGTGCCGGTGACGATGTCATTTCTGGCGGTTATGGCAATGACACGCTTTCGGGCGGTTTGGGCAACGATACCCTGCGCGGTCAGGAAGGTATTGATACGGTTGATTATTCCGGTGCCAATGGTTCGGTGAATGTCGACCTTGCCGCCGGTAGTGCAACCGGTGCCGATGGCAATGATGTTCTTGACCGTATCGAAAACGTTATCGGATCGAATTACGACGATACGATTTCGGGTGACAGCGGTGTTAACGTGCTTCAGGGCGGGGCAGGCAATGACACCATCACCGGCCGCGATGGCAACGATACGCTTGATGGCGGTGCCGGTGACGATACCTTTGTCGCCGAGGCAGGCAATGACACCTATATCGGCGGTGCGGGCAACGATACGCTGGATCTGAGTGCGCGCGATGGTGCGCAGACGGTTAATCTGGGGGCCGGTGTTGTCACTGATGATACCAGCGGCGAGACAGATACTGTTACCGGGATCGAGAACATTGTCACCGGTGCTGGCAATGACGTTGTGACTGGCGATAGCAGTGATAACGTTATTTCGACAGGTGCCGGTGACGACTTCCTTAATGGCGGACGTGGCAACGATACTCTTGATGGGGGTGACGGTGTCGATACCGTCAGTTTTGCCGGACAGACTGGAGTTACTGTCGATCTTGCTGCCGGGACAGGACAATCCGATTTTGGCCAGACGATTTTGTCCAACATCGAAAACGCTGTTGGTTCGTCGGGTGACGATGTTATTCGCGGCAATGATGGTGCCAATATTCTTTCAGGTGGTGCAGGCGACGATACCCTTTCGGGCGGGGCGGGGGACGACACGCTGGTTGGTGGTACCGGTAGCGACACCGCCGACTTTGTCGGGACGAATGCCGATATCAATGTCGATCTGGCCGATGGCACTGCAACCGGCGAGGGCAATGATACCCTGATCGAAATCGATAATGTGACAACCGGCGATGGTGATGACGTCATTCACGGTAACGATCAGGACAACATTATTGATACCGGTGCCGGAAACGATACCGTTTTCGGTAGTACTGGCGATGATACTTTGTCTGGCGGGGATGGACGGGACACGTTGTCCTATGCGGGCGGGGCGGACTTTGCTCAGGGGATCGTTCTGGATGCGCAGACCGGTCAGGCCGTTGCTGGCGGTTCGGCGGATATTTTCAGCGGGTTTGAAGAATACGAGGGCTCTTCGGGCGCGGATATTCTTTCGGGCAGTGATGCGTCGGAACGTTTCATTGGTGGTGCGGGCGACGATACCATCGATGGGCGCGGTGGCGACGATACCCTCAGCGGTGGAAGCGGTCGGGACACATTTGTTGTCTCGGCGCAAAGCGACAATGACCTGATCACTGATTTTGATCCGGCCAATGACGTCATCGATATTCAGGGCATCGACGGGCTTGAACTGTTTTCCGATGTTGCCGGATTTATCGGTGAAGATGCCGCGGGCAATGCCACGATTACGGTTGGCGGTTCGGTTGTCACTCTTGAAGGTGTTCGCCCCGATGCCCTGACATACGCGAACTTTGCCGGTATCCGGTCGCTGGATGGTACGGAAAATCGTGATGTTCTGAGCGGAACGAACCGCAGCGACGTCATCAATGGTCTGGCCGATGACGATACGATTCATGGTAATGCCGGAAACGACACCCTGCTTGGCGGTGATGGAAACGACCTTCTGGACGGCGGTACGGGCAACGATGTCCTTGACGGTGGTGCCGGAAGCGATACTGCCCAATATGGAAACGCGGCTTCTGGTGTTTCGGTCGATCTTGGGCAAGGAACGGCATCGGGTGGTGCGGGTAACGATACCCTGACCGGGATCGAGAACGTCAGTGGTTCGATTTATGCTGACAGTCTTACGGGTAATGATCAGGCCAACACCCTTCTTGGCGGGCAGGGCGACGACATCATCAGTGGGGACGATGGTGACGATCACCTTATAGGTGGTGTTGGCGCTGACATGCTGAATGGCGGTGCTGGCAACGACACAATCGCGGGCGGTAGCGGTATTGACACTGTTACCTACGATGACGCGGCTGGCGGTGTTGAAATCAATCTCGGTGCCGGGTCCGCGATCGGATCCGAAGGTGCCGATACGATTACCGATATTGAAAATGCTATTGGTTCCAACTTCAACGACACCATTACAGGTTCCGAAGGCGCAAATACCCTGAGTGCCGGTGCCGGGGACGATACCCTGAATGGAGGGCGTGGTGACGACCTTCTGATTGGTGGCGACGGGTCGGATACTTTTGTTTTCGGGACGTTTGCCGGGAACGATGAAATTGCCGATTTCGATGTGACCAGTGACCAGATTGATCTGGGCGCGTTTAATATTCCAAACTGGGAAGCGTTAAAACCGTTGATCAGCACGGATGATAACGGCAATGCCGTTATCACGATCAATGGCAACAGCCTGACATTGACCGGTATCCCGGTTTCGGCACTCGATGTTTCAAACTTCAGCGGTCTTGAAACCCTTGGCGCGACCGAAAATGATGATGTGATCAATGCCACGGATGCCGCCGAAATCATCGATGGTCTTGCCGGGAACGATACGATTTTCGCGGGTGCGGGGAACGATACTGTTTTTGGTGGGGAAGGCGACGATACGCTTTCAGGTGGTGCGGGAACGGATGTTCTTGACGGTGGTACAGGTCGCGATACGGTTGATTATGGTCAAAGTGTCGGGGTCGATGTCGATCTTTCTGCCGGAACAGGTTTTGTTGGCGGCGTTGCCGATACTCTGATCAATATCGAAAACGTTATCGGTTCGCAAAATGCCGACCGTATTCTTGGTGACGATCAGGACAATATCCTGCGCGGGGAAGCAGGCAATGACACGTTGTCGGGCGGGGTCGGAAACGATCAGGTTCTGGGTGGTGCCGGGACAGATGTTCTTTCAGGTGGTACCGGTGACGATATCCTGAACGGGGGCAGTGGTGTTGATCTTGCCGATTACTCTGCTGCTACGGGCGGTGTTACTGTCGACCTGGCGGCGGGCACGGCGAGTGGTGCGGATGGCAATGACACATTGTCAGGCATTGAAAACCTGCAAGGCAGTGCGTTCGACGATACGCTAATAGGCGATGGCGCTGATAACACCCTGATTGGCGGCGATGGCAACGATGTCCTGGCCGGTGGCGATGGCAACGACATGCTTCGCGGCGGTGCAGGTAATGATGTTATCGACGGTGGTGCAGGTCTGGATACTGCGAGTTTCGAGAATGCGGGCTCTGTCACCGTCAATTTGGCCGACGGTACAGCCACAAGTGCATCGGGAACCGATACGCTTTCGGGTATTGAAAATCTGATCGGTTCGTCCGGGGCTGATGACCTGACGGGTGATGCTGGCAATAACGTGATTTCTGCCGGGGCCGGGAATGATACCATCACCGGCGGCGCAGGGGATGATACCCTGACTGGTGGCGCAGGTGCCGATATTTACCAGATTGCGCCGGGTGACGGGAACGACACAGTCACCGACTTCAATGTCAACAGCGATCAGATTGATCTTACCGGGCTATCCATCGACACCTATGGCGAACTGTTCGAGCAGATGAGCGAGAACGGTAATGGTGATCTGGTGATCGACTTTGGTGACGGTGTGACGATGACGCTGGAAGGCGTCAGCAAGGCCGGTATCACCGCGGATAATTTCATCGGCATTCGCGACATTGTCGGTACGCTTGGTGATGACGTTCTGACTGGCACGGATGGGCGCGATACCCTGTCGGGTCTTGACGGGGATGACACGCTTTACGGTTTTGAAGGGGATGACAGTCTTGCCGGGGGGGCTGGTGACGACCTGCTGAAGGGTGGCGACGGTGATGACCGGATTGACGGTGGTGCCGATACAGATACCGTCGATTACAGCGATGCCGCTGGTGGCGTTAACGCAAATCTTCAAACCGGTGAGGTTTCCGGGGCCGCGGGCAATGACCGTCTGTCGAATATCGAAAACATCATTGGCAGTTCTTCCGCCGATACCCTGACCGGCAGTTCCGAGGATAACGTGATTTCTGGTAATGCCGGGGATGACGTGATCGCAGGCCTTGGCGGGAATGACACCCTGTTTGGTGGCGCGGGCAGTGATACCGCATCCTACGCATCGGCGTCTGGCGGGGTTAGTGTCAATTTGGCCGGTCTGACAGCTACGGGGGCTGCTGGCAACGATGTTCTTGTCGATTTCGAAAATGCTACCGGTTCGGCATTTGATGACCTGCTTGCCGGTGATGGCGGCAATAACCGTCTTGATGGCGGAGCTGGCAACGACACCCTTATCGGAACGGGTGGCAATGATACCCTGATTGGTAACGGAGGTGTCGATACGGTCGATTATCTCAATGCGACCAATGGTGTGAATGTTGACCTGACAGCCGGAACGGCAACCGGACTTGGGACGGATACATTAAGTAGCCTTGAAAATGTTAGCGGATCGAATGCCGGTGACATCATCACTGGAGATCAGGGGGGTAATATCCTTGATGGCCGTGCGGGCAACGATATCCTTTCGGGTGGTGACGGCGACGATACCCTGTTGGGTGGGGCCGGTAACGATACCCTGATTGCAGGCGATGGTGCCGATCATGTTGATGGTGGTGATGGTATTGATACCATTGATTATTCAGCGCAAACCGGTGGTGTCGACATCGACCTTGCGACCGGCCAGACAGATGAGGAAACAGCCGACAGCGTTTCCAACGTTGAAAATGTCATTGGTTCGTCCTTTGGCGATACGATCACGGGTTCGGATGTCGATAACACGTTGATTGGCGGTGCCGGGAACGACCGGTTTATCGGCAGTGCCGGAAACGATGTGTTTGATGGCGGTACCGGCACAGACACGATTGATTACAACACTGCTGATGGTGGCGTGTCGCTGAACCTGCAGGCAGGTTTGACGCAAAAAGCTGATGGCGCGGACAGCTTTACCGGTATCGAAAACGCAACCGGCACGGGCTTCAACGACAGTATGACCGGGTCGAGCGGTAATAACGTTCTATCGGGTGGTGCCGGGAATGATTTCATCAGCGCCGAAGGTGGAAACGATACCGTTATCGGTGGTGCGGGCGATGATACTCTTCATGGTGGTGCAGGCGTTGATACGCTTGATTATTCCGGCGCGACTGGCGGGCAGACCGTCAATCTGGCGACGGGTACATCCAGCGGTGCAGATGGCAACGATGATATTGCCGGTTTCGAAAATGTCACGGGTACGGCTTTTGACGACACGATTACCGGTGATACTGCTGACAACACGTTGCTTGGCGGGCTCGGGAATGACGTATTGTCGGGTGGTGCCGGTAACGATCTTCTGAATGGTGGTGCTGGCAACGATAGCTTTGTCGGAGAAGCTGGTGACGACACCTATGTCGGTGGTGAAGGATCGGATACTCTTGATTTCCGGACGGCCCAGTCAGGTCTGAATATCGATCTTGCCAACAATATTGCCACCGGAGCCGATACAGGAACCGATCTGTTCACCGGGATCGAACAGATACTGGCATCCGATTTCAACGATACCATCACCGGAAGCGGCAATGCTGACACGGTTAGTGCCGGCGCCGGTGAAGATACACTGCTTGGCGGTGCCGGTGACGACGTTTTATCGGGTGGCGATGGTAATGATCTGATCGATGGCGGTACAGGTCGGGATATCCTCGACGGCGGTACCGGTGAAGATACCATTTCCTATGACAGTGCAAGCGGCTCCGTCAGTGTCGACTTGCAAAGCGGTGTCGTTGGCGGTACCGACAACGACCAGATTTCCAATTTTGAAAATATCAACGGTTCGGCCTTCGCCGATACTTTGCGTGGTGATTCCGGCACCAACAGCATTGATGGCGGTGCAGGTGATGATTTCATCGATGGTCGTGCCGGTGATGACGTTCTGTCAGGTGGTGCGGGGAATGATACGCTCCGTGGTGGTGCTGGTTCGGATACCATAGATGGCGGTGCCGGCGTCGACACGCTTGATCTTTCTGACCTTGCCGGTGACGTCACCGTTGATATGGCCGGTGGTCAGGCAACTGATGGCACGGATACCGACAATTTTGCCAATGTCGAAAATATCACGACCGGATCGGGCAATGACACTGTCGTTGGGGATGATGGCAACAACATCATTACGACTGGCGCTGGCGACGACGTTGTAAATGGTGGTGCTGGCAACGATGTCATTTCCGGCGGTGACGGTGCCGACACGCTTGAAGGGGGGGCAGGCAACGATACCCTGCTTTCCGGCGGCGGTGACGATGTTCTGATGGGTGGTGACGGGCTTGACACCGCCAGTTATGCCGACGCAACCGGCCCTGTTCTGGTTGACACCGTAAACAATACTGTCAGCGGTTCTGCCACTGGTACCGATACACTTGATGGTATAGAGGTTATTGAAGGTTCTGCATTCGACGATACCTTCATCGGTGGTGCCCAAAGCGATACCTTCATCGGTGGTGCTGGTGATGACACATTCGAAGCGGGTCTTGGTAGCGATACGCTGACACTCGGAACCGGCAGGGATCAGGTCGTGTTTCGTCCGGGCGACGGTAATGACACGATTACCGATTTTGATCCGGCGAATGACGTCATTGATCTGACGGACTTCAATATTGCCGGTTATGGTGCGCTTGAAAGCCTGTTTGGAACCGATGCCCGCGGCAACCTGACCATTACGCTCGATAGCGGTGATACGATCACCCTTGAAGGGGTTCAGGCATCTTCGCTTGGCATTGATAATTTCATCGGTGTCGATGTCCGCCTGGGAACCGAAAATGCTGATGAAATGATTGGCGGTTCAGGCGGTGACATCATCAACGCGTTGGGCGGGGATGACACTGTTTCGGGCGGTGACGGCAATGACCGCCTGATTGGTGGCGCTGGCAATGACATCCTTTCTGGCGATGCCGGCGATGATACGCTGGTTGGTAATTCGGGTTCCGATACGCTGGTCGGTGGTGCGGGAAATGACACCGTTGATTACTCGACCGAGACAGCCGGTATTACGGGCGATCTGTCGACCGGTATCGTCACCGGTGGTGATGGCGATGATGTGCTTGATGGCATCGAAAATCTTACCGGGACGCTGTTTGAAGATACGCTGACGGGTGATGCTGGTGACAACACCCTTTCGGGCCTTGCCGGGAATGACACGCTGGCCGGGGGCCAGGGCAATGACGTCATTGACGGCGGTGCCGGTTCGGATACAGCTGATTACAGCACCGCCAACGGTGCAGTTGACGTCAATCTTGAAAACGGCACCGCAACCGGTCAGGGCAATGACACGCTTTCGAATATCGAAAATGTTGTCGGTTCGGACTTCAACGACACAATCAATGGCAATGCTGCTGATAACACCGTAACGGCCGGGGCCGGAAACGACGTGATCAATGTCGGTTCGGGGGATGACGTTGTTGATGCCGGAAGTGGTGATGACGAAATTACCGGCGGTGCGGGATCGGATACCCTTTCCGGTGGTACCGGCAACGACGTGCTGGATGGTGGGGCGGATAACGATACCCTGTCGGGTGGCACGGGTGACGACATCATTCAGGCCGGGACCGGCGACGACTGGATTTATGGTGATACCGGTGACGACATCATTGATGGTGGCGACGGTATCGACACGGCCGATTATTCCAATGTCGAAGGCCCGGTTGTCGTTGATCTGGTCAACCAGTATGCATCGGGTTCGGGCGGCAATGATATCGTTCGCAATGTCGAACGGGTCATTGGTACCGATTTTGCCGATACCCTGATCGGGGCGGACGGGGTCAATACCCTGGATGGTGGATCGGGCAACGATACGCTGTTTGGCGGCGATGGTGACGACGTCATTATCACCGGTGACGGCGAAGACATGATTGTTGTTACCCCGGGTGGCGGCAGCGATACGGTTACCGATTTTGACGTCAACGAAGATGTGATTGATCTGTCATCCTACGGGATTGAGGATTATAGCGATCTTGCCGATCGCATGTTCGATGACGCCAACGGCAATGCGGTTATCTCGCTCGGCCCGGGTGAAAGCATCACGCTTGAAGGTGTTTCGGTCGATGATCTTGGGCCGGATAACTTCTTTGGCTATGTCACCATCGAAGGTACCGAATTCGACGACGTCCTGCAGGGCAGCCAGCTTGGCGATGAAATCAATGCGCTGGACGGTGACGATATTGTTGATGGTGGTGCTGGTGATGATGTCATCAATGGTGATGCAGGCAACGATACCCTGATCGGTGGTGCCGGTGATGACGAACTGAATGGCGGGGATGGCAACGATACCGCCGATTATTCCGACACATCCGAAGGTGTCACCGTTGACCTGAGCACAGGTAGCGCAACTGGCGCAGCCGGAAACGATACCCTTGATAGCATCGAAAATGTCACCGGCGGGGATGGCGACGATATCCTGATTGGTGATGAAAATGCCAATATCCTGGATGGCGGCGAAGGCAACGATACCGTTTATGGCAATGACGGCGACGATACCCTGATTGGCGGCGAAGGCGATGATACGCTGTCCTACGAAGGGGCCGAAGAAGGCGTTTCCGTCGACCTTGCCAATGGTACCGCAACCGGTGGTGCCGGAAATGATGTGATTGACGGTTTTGAAACCGTGATCGGTTCCGACCATGCCGATACCATTTCGGGCGATGATGCCAGCAACGTGATCGAAGGTGGTGCCGGTGACGATATGCTGGCCGGTGGTGGTGGCGATGACACCATTCTGGGCGGGGCGGGTAACGATACCCTGCAGGCGGGTACCGGCAATGATACCCTTGTCGGTGGCGATGGCACCGATATCGCCGATTATTCGGATCGGACCGATCCGGTTGTGGTCGATCTGGCCGCGGGTACCGGCACGACCGCCGACGGCAACGATACGCTGATCGATATCGAAGGGGCGACCGGTGGTTCGGGCAACGATACCCTTCTGGGGTCGGATGGCGATAACATCCTTTCGGGTGGTGCCGGTGATGACACCCTTTCAGGCGGTGCGGGGAACGACACCCTTGCCGGTGGCGTCGGGGCCGATCTGCTTGACGGTGGTGCCGGTGACGATGTCCTGGCCTTCGATGGTGATCATGTCGCGGCGTCGGGTGAAACCACCGACCATGTCGGCAGCCCGACGACGGATGGCACCGGTGATGTTGCCGATATCAGTGGTAAAAACCTTTCTGATGACAGTTTTGTCGGCGGCGAAGGCAACGATACCCTGCAGGCAGGCGACGGTGATGATGCCATCATCCTGGATCGCGATCACGCCGGTGGCGGTGCCGCCAACCCGTCAATTGTCGATATTGAAAACATCAATGCCGGTGCGGGTAACGACGTTGTCGACCTGACCAGTGAAACGCATTCCTATGGCGACGTCACGATTGATGGCGGTGCCGGTGACGATACCCTGTGGGCCAATGACGGTGATGACGTCATCCTTGGGGGTGCCGGTTCTGACAATATTCTGGGCGGTGCGGGTGCCGATAATATCGATGGTGGCGCTGATAACGACATCATCGATGGCGGAACCGGGAATGACATCATCGCGGGCGGTGCTGGCGACGATACCATCATGGCCGGTATCGGTGATGACACGCTTTCGGGTGGGGACGGTTCCGATACGCTTGATATGTCTGCGGCCAATGGCGCGGAAATTGATCTGGCCAATGGCACGGCAGGCAGTGATGCCACCGGTTCAGACAGCATTTCCGGCTTTGAAAATGTGATCGCGACGGATGGTGATGACACCATCATCGGTAATGCCGCGGACAATGTGATTGATGCCGGTGCGGGCAACGATACGGTTTCGATTGATGCCGGTAACGACCACCTTGATGGCGGCGACGGCATTGATACGCTTGACCTGTCGGGCACCAGTGGCGGGGTAACGGTTGATCTTGCCACCGGAACCGCGAACGGCGCACAAACCGGTTCCGATACGATTGCCAATTTCGAAAATGTCACGGGTTCGGCGGACGCCGATACAATTACCGGCAGTGACGCGGCCAACACGATTGACGGCGGCGCTGGCGATGACGTGATGGATGGTGGCGCTGGCGAAGACGTCCTTTCGGGCGGTGCGGGGAATGACACACTGGCCGCGGGCGACGGCAACGACACCCTGACCGGTGGCGATGGCGCGGATGTCTTTGTTTTTGAAGATGGCAGCGACGCCGACCTGGTCAGCGACTTTGACATCGCCAGCGACGTGATTTCCCTGCCCGATATCGGTGTTTCAAGCTGGACCGAATTGCAGCCGCTGCTGTCCGATGGTCCGGATGGTGCGGTGATCACGTTGCCGTCCGGCGGCACGGTAACGCTTTCGGGTGTTGCTGTTGGCGACCTGACACCGGATCACTTTGCCGGAATCGAAAATGTCGGAACGCCGGGTGATGACACACTTGGCGGTGGCAGCGGTGACGATACGGTTGGTGCCGGTGATGGCAACGACACGGTCGACGGTGGCGATGGCGATGACACGGTCGATGGCGGCGACGGTGATGATTCCGTTGGTGGTGGATCGGGCAACGATAGCGTTGGCGGTGGTAGCGGTAACGATACGGTCGACGGTGGCGACGGTAATGACTCGGTCGATGGCGGCGACGGTGATGATTCCGTTGATGGTGGATCGGGCGACGATAGTGTTGGCGGTGGTGCCGGTAACGACACGGTCGACGGTGGCGATGGTAATGACACTGTCGATGGCGGCGACGGTGATGATTCCGTTGGTGGCGGATCGGGCGACGATAGTGTTGGCGGTGGTGCCGGTAATGATACGGTCGACGGCGGCAATGGCGATGACACGGTCGACGGTGGTGATGGTAATGATTCCGTCGGTGGCGGCGCGGGTAACGACACTGTTGGTGGTGGTGCCGGCGACGATACGGTTGATGGCGGCGAAGGTGATGACACGCTTGACGGTGGTGATGGCAACGACACCCTGATCGGCGGCCCCGGCACGGATACGCTTTCCGGTGGTGCGGGTGATGACGTTCTGGAATTTGGCGCGGATCGCACCGGTCAGTCGGGTGATACCACCGATCATGCGGGCAGCCCGGGTGTCGATGGCACCGGCGAAATTGCCGATCTTGATGGTCTTGGTATCAGTGATGATCAGTATGATGGCGGTGACGGCATCGATACGCTGGTGGGCACGTCGGGCGGCGATGCGATCATTCTGGATCGCGATCATGAAAATGGTTCCGCCAATCCGTCAATCAGTGGCGTTGAAATCATTGAAACCGGCGACGGTGATGACGTTGTCGATCTGACCAGCCAGGTTCATTCCTATGGCGATGTCACGGTTGATGGCGGGGCTGGCAACGATACCATCTGGACCAGTGCCGGGGATGACAGCGTCCTTGCCGGTGATGGCAATGACCATATCAATACGGGTGCCGGCAGTGACGCGATTGATGCCGGGGCGGGTGATGACGATATCGCGGCTGGTTCCGGCGATGATGTGATTGCCGCGGGTGACGGCAACGATGTGATTTCGTCGGGTGACGGCAGCGATACGGTCGATGCCGGTGCGGGTGACGATACAATTATCGGTGATGCCGGTAACGATACCCTTGCCGGTGGCGATGGCACCGATACGCTTGATCTGACCAATGCCGATGGTGGTGTTGTCATTGATCTTGAAAATGGCACGGCAAGCAGCACGGAAACCGGGTCTGACACCATTTCGGGCTTCGAACAGGTCGTTACGGGGGCTGGTGACGATACGATTTCCGGAAGCTCTGCCGATGACACAATATCGTCCGGTGCCGGAAACGATACGATTGACGGTGCCGATGGCAATGACCGGATCGTGGCCGGTGATGGTAATGACGTCGTATCCGATGGTGCGGGCAGTGACCATGTTGATGCCGGGACGGGCGATGACACGGTTATCGCGGGTGCCGGTGATGACAGTCTTGATGGTGGCCAGGGCAATGACACCATCGACATGCGCAACGCAACCAGTGGTGCCACGGTCAATCTGGCGGCAGGTTCGGCGCAATCGGCAGAAACCGGTTCGGACATTATTTCGAACTTTGAAAATGTCACAACCGGTTCGGGCGATGATGAACTGACCGGATCGGATGCCAATAACGTCATGGCCGCAGGGGCGGGTAACGACACCCTTGATGGTGGGGCTGGCGACGATACGCTTTCGGGCGGGGTGGGCAATGACAGCTTTATCTTTGCCGATGGCACCGATGATGATGTTGTCACCGACTTCGAAGTCGGGACCGACAAACTGACCCTTGATGGCACGGGCATTGAAACCTGGACCCAGCTTCGTGATCTGATCACCGGCAATTCGCTTGGCGATGCGGTGATCAATCTGCCGTCCGGCGGCACGATCACGCTGCAGGGCGTCAATCCGCTTGATCTCTCAGTCGATGATTTCACCGGTGTGACCGATGGCGGAACCCCTTATGACGACAGCCTGGCTGGCGGCGATGGCGATGACGTCATTGATGCGCTTGCCGGTGACGATATTGTCGATGGCGGTGCCGGTAACGATACGATCGATGGTGGTGCGGGCAACGATACCCTGACGGGTGGTTCGGGCGATGACACGGTCGATGGTGGAACCGGTTCGGATACGCTTGGCGGCGGCACCGGCAATGATGAACTCGATGGTGGCGATGGTGCCGACACGCTTTCGGGCGGTGCGGGTGACGACACCCTTGACGGTGGGTCCGGCGACGATGTCCTGAACTTTGAAGCCGATGGCACGGCCGCAAGCGGTGACACCACCGAAAATACCGGCAGCCCGGACGTCGATGGTACCGGCGATCTTGCCAATATCGGTGGCAAGAACGTCTCGGACGATACCTTTATCGGTGGTGACGGTACCGACACCCTGAACCTGACCGGCGGCGGTGATGCGCTGATCCTTGATGGCAGCAAGCTGGGCGATGGCCAGACGACGGGTACCACGATTGAAACCCGGACATTTGGCCTGACGGATTCAGCATCATCGGGTGCCGTGCAGGCCGCATGGTCGGATGCAAATCTTTACGCCTTTGATTTTGGCACATCCTATGTCGGCGAAGACGGCAAACTGAACCTTGCCGCGGCCGATGACACCGTGACCTTTGATGGCAACGGTATCGGCAATAACGGCGGTTCACCGGCCGGAAGCCAGATCAACCACAATGGCAATACCGGCGAAAGCGAAGCCGTTGTTGTCGATCTTGGTGCCAATGCGCGCAATGCCACGGTTCAGGTTTCCAACCTGATTGCGGCCGAACATGGCGGTGAAGTCGGTTCGTGGCAGGCCTTTGATGCCGATGGCAATCTGGTGGCATCGGGTGTGCTTGACGAAAGCACGATCAGCTACACCAGTGGCGGTGTCGGCACGGCAACGATCAGTGTCACCGACAATCTCGGCAATCCGGTTGAATTCCGTTACCTCGCCTTTGAAAGCGAACCTTATGCCGATGGTTCATCGGGTGGTGACAGCAGCGACTATTTCGTGCGTTCCATCACCTTTGATGCGGTGGTCGAAGAAACCGTTACCGATGGCGCGCGCCTTGACGGGGTCGAGGTTATCAACGCGGGCGAAGGCAACGACGTTGTCGATCTGACCAGCGATACGATTGCCTATGGCGATGTCACCATCAATGGTGGCGGCGGCAACGATACGCTTTGGGCCAACGAAGGCAATGACCGCATCAATGGCGAACTTGGCGACGACAATCTTTATGGCGGCGCGGGTGACGATTATCTTGATGGTGGTTATGGCCGTGATGTCCTTGATGGTGCCGAAGGCAGTGATACGCTGATCGGCGGGCAGGGTAACGATACGCTTCGCGGTGGTGAAGGCGACGACATCATCCATGGCGGTGGTGACATCGATACCGTGACCTATGACGACGCGGCATCGGGCGTGAATGTTGATCTGGCCAATTACACCGCGACGGGTGGTGCCGGGAATGACGGCATCTACTGGGTCGAAAACGTTGTCGGCTCTGCCCATGATGACATCATCAGGGGTGATGCGCAGAACAACACACTGGATGGCGGTGCTGGTGATGACACCCTTTCCGGTGGTGCCGGGAATGATGCGCTGCGCGGTGGTGATGGCAACGATACGGCGGATTACAGCAATTCGGCCGTGGCGGTTCGTGCGAACCTTGCAACCGGTACCGCACAGCTTGCCAATGGTGAAGCAGACACCCTGACCAGCATTGAAAACCTGATTGGTTCGGGCGGCAGCGACACCCTGACCGGGTCGAATGGCGACAACCTGCTTTCGGGCGGTGCGGGCAATGACAGCCTGATCGGCAATGGCGGCAACGATACCCTTGATGGTGGTATCGGCAACGACATGCTCGATGGTGGCGATGGTAACGACACCCTGATGGGGGGTGATGGTGCCGATCGCATCTATGGCGGGGCAGGCAATGATACGCTTGATGGGGGTGCCGGTAACGATACCCTTGATGCCGGGGCGGGCGACGACGTTATTCTGGCGGGCGATGGCAATGACGTCATCACTGCGGGTGCAGGTGCCGATACGGTTGATGCGGGTACGGGCGATGACACGGTTGTTGCCGGTGCGGGCAACGATATTCTTGCCGGTGGTGATGGCAACGACACCCTTGATTTCGCTGCTGCCAATGGCGTGACGGTTGACCTTTCGACTGGCACTGCAAGCAGCGATGCCACCGGTACGGACAGCATTTCCGGCTTCGAGAATGTTCTGGGCACGGTGGGGGCGGATACGCTTATCGGATCAAGCGGGGCAAACGTCCTGTCTGGTGCGGATGGTGATGACGTTCTGGACGGTGGTGCGGGTGATGACTCCGTTTATGGCGGGGCCGGTAACGACACCATTATCGCCGGTGCCGGGAATGATACGCTTTCGGGTGGTGCGGGCACCGATATCCTTGATCTGAGCCAGGCGGCAAGTGGTGCCACGGTTGATCTGTCGGCCGGTACCGCAAGCAGTGCCGAAACTGGCAACGACACTATTTCCGGTTTTGAAAATGTCATCGGATCGGCGGGCAATGACGACATTACCGGATCGGATGGCGATAACGTCCTTTCGGGTGGTGCCGGGGATGATACCATCGAAGGCGGTGCGGGTGCCGATACGCTTGATGGCGGCGATGGCATTGATACCATCAGCTATGAGGGATCGAACGCCGGGGTCGAGATTTATCTTGGCGATACCGATGCCAATGCCAGAACACCGGGTGAAGGTGGCCGTGCGTTTGGCGGTGATGCCGCGGGCGATATTCTTGCCAATTTCGAACGCGTCATTGCGTCGGCCCATGATGATTATGTCTACGGCAACAGCCAGAACAATGTTGTCGATCTGGGTGATGGCAACGATACATTTGACAATGTCGAAGCCGATGTCAGCGCCGATACAGTCGATGGCGGCGAAGGCAATGACACGATCTGGACCGGCGATGGCGCCGATACCCTGATCGGTGGCAATGGCAATGATTACCTGAACGGTGAAAAAGGCGACGACACGCTTGACGGTGGGGCTGGTAATGACAGCCTTGTCGGCGGTGATGGCAACGATACGCTGGATGGCGGATCGGGCAATGACCGTATCACGACCGGGTCGGGTGCCGATCTGGTCAAGGTCACAAGCCTTGTCGGCGATAAGGTCGTTACCGATTTCAACACAAGCGTTGATCAGATTTCCCTTGATGCCCTTGGCATTTCCGAATGGTCCGAACTGGCCCCGCGTCTGAGCGAGGTCAATGGCAATACCGTCATCGATCTGGGCCCGGATGGCTCGGTCACGCTGCTTGGTGTGCGCCTGAACGAAGTCACTTCTGATATGTTTGTCGGGATCGAAGGCCCGGTTGGCGCAACACCGTTTGATGATGTCCTGCTGGGCACCAGCGAAGATGATTATATTGATGCACTGGCCGGGAATGACGTGGTCGATGGCGGGGATGGCAATGACACCATCCTTGGCAATGACGGCGACGATAACCTGTCGGGTGGTGCCGGGAACGATACGGTTTCGGGTGGCAACGGCAATGATGTGATCGACGGTGGCGACGGCGATGACAATCTGGATGGCAATGACGGCCATGACGTGATCGCGGGTGGTGCGGGCAATGACACCCTGATCGGCGGATCGGGCAACGATGTGATTTCCGGCGGCGGTGGTTCGGACTTCATCGATGCGATGGATGGCAACGATGTTGTCACCGGCGGTGATGATACCGACACGATCTATGGCGCGGCCGGTGATGACCAGCTTTCGGGCGAAGCAGGCGATGATGTCATTTCGGGCGGCGATGGTGCCGATACCATCAATGGCGGTCTTGGCAATGACTTGCTTTCGGGCGATGCGGGCAATGACACCCTTTCTGGTGCGGATGGCAACGATACCCTGATGGGGGGCGATGGTGCCGATACGCTTTCGGGTGGTACCGGTAATGACGTCCTGTCGGGCGGCAATGACAATGACCTGCTTGAAGGCGGTACTGGCAGCGACACCCTGTCGGGTGATGCCGGGAATGACACGCTGCTGGGTGGTGACGGCAACGATACGCTTGATGGCGGGGCTGGCAACGATACCTATACCGGTGGTGCCGGTTCGGATCAGATCATCGTATCGGATAATTCCGGCGACAAGGTCGTCACCGATTTCAATCGGGCAAGTGACCAGATCAATCTGTCTGCGCTTGATGTGGATAACTGGGCCGAACTGCGCAGCTTGATGTCCGAGGTCAATGGCAACACCGTTATCAACCTGAATGGTCAGGGTACGCTTACCCTGCTGGGTGTCGCGATCAGCGATCTTAATGCGAACATGTTTGTCGGTGTCGAAGCCTCGACCGGGCCGACGCCTTATGACGATGTCCTGTATGGCACCAGCAACAATGACACGATTGCGGCCCTTGCGGGTGATGACACGGTCTTTGGCTTGAATGGGCAGGACACGCTGTCGGGCATGGATGGCAATGACAGCCTTTATGGCGGTGATGGCGATGACAAGCTGTATGGTGACAACGGTAATGACCTGATTGACGGCGGCAGCGGTCAGGACAGCATCACCGGCGGCGAAGGCGACGATACGCTGGATGGCGGGTCGGGCGATGACCGCGTCTGGGGTGGAAACGGGGCCGATACGCTGCTGGGCGGTCAGGGTCAGGACAGGCTGTATGGCGAAGCCGGCAATGACGTGATCAATGGCGGCACCGGCGATGACTCGATCCTTGGCGGGGACGGCAACGACGTTCTGGATGGCGGCGAAAACAACGACCGTCTGTGGGGCGGCGAAGGCAACGATACCCTGTTCGGCGGATCGGGCGATGACAAGCTTTATGGCGACGGCGGCAATGACACCCTGATGGGTGGTCAGGGTCACGATACCCTTTCGGGGGGATCGGGTCGCGATACCGCAAGCTATGCCAATGCAACATCCGCCGTTGGCGTCAGCCTTGAACTTGGTACGGCTACCGGTGGTGATGGCAATGACGTCCTGTCCTCGATCGAGGATCTGATCGGGTCGAACTTCAACGATTACCTGTTTGGCGATGATGGTGCCAACCTGCTGTCGGGCCTTTCGGGTGATGATGTTCTGGGCGGCGATGGCGGCAATGACACCATCTGGGGTGGCGATGGCAATGACGTCATCAATGGCGGGGCTGGTTCCGATTTGATCGATGCCGGTGACGGTGACGACATCATCGAATATCAGAAAGACGCGACCTGGTCGGGCAGCTATGCCGCGAAGAATGTCGGTGATCCGGATATGAACGGCACCAACGAGCAGATCAATCTGCAGGGTTACAACCGTTCGCAGGATATCTTCGATGGTGGCGACGGGACCGATACCCTGTCACTGACCAGCGGCAATGATGCCCTGTTCCTTGATGACAAGATCACCGATCCGGGTGTTTCGCCGCGCATTTCGAATATCGAAGTCATCGATGCCGGTAACGGCGACGATATTGTCGATCTGACCAGCGAAACCCAGTCTTATGGCGATGTGACGGTTCTTGGCGGAACCGGCAATGACATCATCTGGAGCAACGCGGGGGACGACGTCCTTGATGGTGGCGAAGGCAATGACACGCTTTGGGGTGGTTCGGGCAACGATACCCTGTCCGGTGGCAATGGTATCGACATTCTGAACGGTGGTGCTGGTGATGACGTCCTGCAATATAACGCCGATGGCGTCTGGAGCTCCAACTGGCATGCGCTGAATGATGGCGCGCCGGGCGAAGACGGCCATGACAACAATACCGGCTGGGGCCATACCGGCCATCACGGTAACGGTTGGGGGCATGATTACAGCGGCGATGCCGGGACTGGCGAATATGTCAATCTGAACGGCTATAACCAGTCGAATGACATCTTCGAAGGTGGCGATGGCACCGATACCCTGAAACTGACCAGCGGTAATGACGCGCTATTCCTTGCCGATACGGTCAGTGACCCGGGCATTTCGCCGCGCATCCGCAATATCGAAGTGATCGAAGCCGGTGATGGCGATGACATCATCGATCTGACCAGCTCCTATGAAACCTATGGCAATGTTACGCTGGATGGTGGCAACGGCAATGACATCCTCTGGAGCAATTCGGGCGACGACGTGCTTCTGGGCGGGGCGGGCAATGATCGCCTGTATGGCAGTGCCGGTGACGACACCCTGACCGGTGGTTCGGGCTGGGACGAGTTCGAGATCGGCAAAACCAACGGTCACGACATCATCACCGACTTCACCCCGGGCGAGGACATCATCAACCTGTCGGAATGGAATTACAGCAACTTCAACCAGATCAAGAACGACATGCATCTTGATACCGATGGCAATGTCGTCATCGATCTTGGCAATGATGCGTCTGTCACCCTGATGGGTATTCATGATCCTGATGATCTTGATGCCGATGATTTCGGGTTCGGCACCTGATCACGGATCGTTCCGATTACCTGACCGGAAAATGACAAAGGCAGCCAAACAGGCTGCCTTTTCTTTTATTGTTCCATATTTTCCGGCTATTCGGCGGCAATTGGAACATTTGTCCGCTGATTATCCGGATTGTCGCGATCCATGGTCAGTTTGGCGCGAAGCTCGTGAATGTCGCGAATGCGCTTGATCTCGTCAAAGCAATCGGCGGCCTGTTCATGCCCCTTGCGGATCATCGCCACCCATTGCTTGATGCGCCCTGCCTGATGATTTTCGGTGGTGTCGTCGGCACTCATCAGATCGATATAGGTCAAAAGCGTCGTCAGGACATCGGACCAGCTTTGCTTTTCAAGATTCTGACCGGCTTCAGACGCCTTGATGCGATTGGCGATATCAGGGGCGGCAATGGCGCCGCGGCCCAGCATGAAGGACGTGCAACCGGAAATATCCCGGCATTTCGCGTAATCCGCGACCGTCCAAATTTCGCCATTGGCGGTCATCGGGATTGAAATGGCGTCGCGGATGCGCGCCAGATATTCCCAATGTGCGGGCGGTTTATATCCTTCAAGCTTGGTACGTGCATGCACTGTCAGGTGCTGGGCGCCGGCGGCCTCGACCGCGCGCGAATTGTCCAGAAACAGTTCCTTGTCGGCATATCCCAGACGGATTTTTGCGCTGACCGGAATATGGTCGGGAACCGCACGGCGAACGGCCGAAACAATGTTGAATAGATTGTCCGGGCATTTCAAAAGCGATGCACCGGCTTCGCGTTTATTTACGGTCTTGGACGGACAGCCGAAATTGATATCGATCCCCGGCGCGCCAAGGGACGCGGCAAAGGCGGCATTTTCGCCCATCAATTCGGGATCATGCCCCATCAGCTGCACCAGAACCGGCGTGCCTGATGCGGTTTTGCCACCCTGAAGCAGTTCGGGGCAATAACGGTAAAACACGTGGGCCGGAAACAGGTTTTGCGACACACGGATAAACTCGGTCACGCACAGGTCAAACCCGCCCGTCGCACTCAGCAATTGCCGAACGCGCCAGTCGACCAGTCCTTCCATTGGTGCAAGCACCAGATGCGTCATTTGCCGATTATCCCGTTAAATGAAATTGAGTGCGCGGCTTTTAACACAAACCGCAACATCATGCCGGTCAAAAATCACAGATCAGGTTTGCCCTGCCAACAGCAGGATCGGCGAATTAAGGCCAATTTGGCTTAATTCCGACAATGTTTCAGCGAATTTCCCGCCCACCTTCAAAAGGTCAATCACAATAAAACGACCCGGCCTTTGATGGTTCGGGCAGGAGAGTGTGGAAATGCTGTATATTATCGAAAGTGCGCTGGACGAAGTTGAAGCCGTATCGCGCGATGCCCGAGAAAAACTGTCGCGCCTTGAAACGGTGATGAAATCAACCGCGCAAAATCTGAAAATCCTCAAAGACAAACTCGAACAGCCTGCCACCAACGGCTAGTTTCCGGTCTGCTTTTTCAACAAATAGCGTCGTGATCCCTGTTTCTTTACCCCTGTTTTGGGTAGAATAACCTGCGGGTCCGGCAGACGATCCGGGCGGCTCATTGGTGCGCACTAAAACGGGTGCGCTACCAATAAGCCGTTGATCCGGCTTGACCGAATTGTTGATCAGGATCATGGGGGCCAACGGCAAATCGGGCTATGACGGCAGCGATTACGACAGGCCGGATTACGGTCTGCTTGAGACAAAGAGATTTCGAGCTGTCATATAACCGGCAGCCAATAATGGAGGACAGAATTTGCTTTATATCATCGAAAAAGCTTTGAACGAGATTGAAGCCATGCCGCGTGACAAACGTGAAGACCTTGCGCATCTTGATACTGAAATCAACGAAGCTGTCGAAAAGCTTAAGGTTCTCAAGGCAAAACTCGAAGCAGCTGGCGAAAAGAAATAAGACCTGCTGCGATGGGCTATCCGATCAAAGGTCGCGCTTTTGCGCGGCCTTTATTTTTGCGGGGATTTGATCAATCCCAGCATTTCCTCGACCGCGGCGGTCGGGTTGGTTGATCCGGCCAGAACATCGGCTTCAAGGGCTTTGAGACGGCCGGTAACATCTTGGCGGGCGGTAAAGGTTTCAAGCAACCGGTCGCGCAACATGGTCCACATCCAGTCACGTTGCTGACGCGCCCGTTTGGCGGCGAACTCGCCTTCGTTTTCCATGATGGTGCGGTGCTGGTTGATCAGATCCCAGACCTGATCAAGGCCGTCATTGATCAGGGCGGACACCATGATCGATTGCGGGCGCCAATGATGGCTGCTGGGTTGCAGGATGCGAAGGGCGGATGAATATTCGCGTTTGGCTTCGCGCGCCTTGGCCGGGTCGGCATCGGCCTTGTTGACCGCGATCAGATCGGCGATTTCAAGAACGCCTTTCTTGATGCCCTGCAATTCATCCCCGGCACCGGGCAGCATCAGGACCAGAAAGAAATCGGTCATCTGGGCAACCATGGTTTCGCTTTGACCAGCCCCGACGGTTTCGACCAGAACCACATCAAAACCGGCTGCCTCACACAGCAAAATGGTTTCGCGGGTCATGCGGTTGACCCCGCCCAAATAGCCACTGCTGGGCGATGGGCGGATATAGGCATTCGGATCGATGGAAAGTTCGTTCATCCGGGTCTTGTCACCCAGGATCGAACCACCTGACCGCGCACTTGTCGGGTCAACCGCCAGCACGGCGACCTTTTTGCCCGCCTTGGTCAGGTTTTTGCCAAATGCCTCGATAAAGGTGGATTTGCCGACACCGGGCACGCCGGTAATGCCGATCCGCTGTGACCCGCCGGTATGGGGCATCAGGCGCGAAAGAACATCCTGCGCCTGATCAAAATGTCTGGGATTGCGGCTTTCGACCAGCGTGATCGCGCGTGACAGAATGGTGCGGTCACCGGCCAGAATACCATCGACAATCTCGTCGGTTGAAAGAACCCGTCTGCGCACTGTTTTGCGGGGCTGGCCCTTGGGGCCGCCCGATATGGTGCGCAGCGTTTCCGGCGCATTTTGGGGCGCACTCTTTGGTGCAGTTTCTGTCACGATCTCGCCTTCACAATCAGGCTGCTTCCTCGGACGTTGATTCCTTCAGCTTTTCTAACAGGTCACAGGCCGCTTCGGCAATCACGGTTCCGGGCGGGAAAATCGCCTCGGCCCCGGCTTCGTAAAGTTTGTCAAAGTCCTGCGGCGGGATAACACCACCGGCAACGATCATGATGTCTTCGCGGCCAAGCTTGTCCAGTTCGGCACGAAGCTGTGGCACGAGTGTGAGGTGACCGGCCGCAAGCGAACTGGCACCGACGATATGCACATCGTTTTCAACCGCCTGCCGCGCGGCTTCTTCGGGTGTCTGGAACAGCGGGCCGATATCGACGTCAAAGCCAAGATCGGCAAAGGCCGTAGCGATGACTTTCTGGCCGCGGTCATGCCCGTCTTGCCCCATCTTGGCAATCAGGATGCGCGGGCGGCGGCCTTCGGCTTGCTCGAACTCGTTTACCAGCCGGTCGACCTTGTCCAGTGCTTCGTTACCGGCACCGACTTCGGTTTTATAGACTCCCGAAATCGACCGGATCACCGCCTGATGACGGCCATAAACTTTTTCAAGTGCGTCGGAAATCTCGCCCACCGTGCATTTCGACCGGGCGGCCTGCACGGCAAGTTCAAGCAGATTGCCACTGCCCTGATCGGCGGCATTGGTCAGGGCGGTAAGGGCGCTTTCAACATCCGTATTGTTGCGCTCGGCGCGCAGACGTTCCAGCTTGGCGATCTGCTGACGTCGGACTTCGGCATTGTCGACCTGCAAAACATCGACCGGACGATCATCGGTGGCGCGGTATTGGTTCACGCCCACCAGTGTCTGACGGCCGCTATCGATGCGGGCCTGTGTGCGGGCAGCCGCTTCTTCGATGCGCATTTTCGGAATGCCGGCTTCAATCGCCTTGGCCATGCCGCCCTGTTCTTCGACCTCAAGAATATGGGCCCATGCCTTTTCCGCAAGATCACGGGTCAGGCGTTCGACATAATAGGACCCGCCCCACGGATCGATGACCTTGGTCGTACCGCTTTCCTGTTGCAGGAAAAGTTGCGTGTTACGCGCAATGCGCGCTGAAAAATCGGTCGGCAGGGCCAATGCCTCGTCAAGGGCGTTGGTGTGAAGCGACTGCGTGTGGCCCTGTGTTGATGCCATCGCCTCGACACAGGTGCGGATAACGTTGTTAAACACATCCTGTGCGGTTAATGACCAGCCCGATGTCTGGCTGTGCGTGCGCAGGGACAGCGATTTGGGGCTCTGCGGATCGAACTGTTTGATCAGCTTGGCCCAGATCATGCGCGCAGCCCGCATTTTGGCGATTTCCATAAAGAAATTCATGCCAATCGCCCAGAAGAACGACAGACGCGGCGCGAATTTATCAATCGGAAGCCCGGCAGCCTGCCCGGCACGGGCATATTCGATGCCATCGGCCAGGGTATAGGCCAGTTCAAGGTCCGCCGTCGCCCCGGCTTCCTGCATGTGATAGCCGGAAATCGAGATCGAGTTGAATTTCGGCATGTTTTGCGAGGTAAAGGCAAAGATGTCCGAAATGATCCGCATCGAGGGTTTCGGCGGATAGATATAGGTATTGCGAACCATGAATTCCTTCAGAATGTCATTCTGAATGGTGCCCGAAAGCTGTTCATGCTTCACACCCTGTTCTTCGGCAGCCGCGATATAAAGCGCCATCACCGGCAGAACCGCGCCATTCATGGTCATGGAGACCGACATCTGATCGAGCGGAATGCCATCAAAAAGGGTCCGCATGTCATAGATGCTGTCAATTGCCACACCGGCCATGCCGACATCACCGGTCACGCGCGGATGGTCGCTGTCATAACCGCGATGGGTGGCAAGGTCGAAGGCAATCGACAGGCCCTTTTGCCCGGCGGCAAGGTTGCGGCGATAAAATGCGTTGGATTCTTCGGCGGTCGAAAAACCGGCATATTGCCGGATCGTCCAGGGTTGCTGGACATACATGGTCGGATAGGGGCCGCGCAGGAAGGGCGGCATGCCCGGCATGGTGTTTAAATGATCCAGCCCCGCCAGATCATCCACGCCAAAGACCGCTTTGACATCGATGCCTTCGGGGGTGGTCCAGGGGGTGGTGTTTGCCGGGCTGCTTGGGCCGGAAGTAGCACGATCAAACAGCGGCAGATCGGAAAAGTCCGGAATCCGGGTCATGGTTATTTTACCCCCAGATGTGAAAGGGCCGTCTCGCAGATCGCAAGAACATCCGCCCCGATAAATATGAAATCATCGATACCGGCCGCCTCGTAATCGGCCCTGGCATCGCCGGGATGCCCGGCAAGGTAAATGCGGGTTGCCCCGGCCTGTTTAAGGTTTTGGGCGACATCGGCGGCCATGTCGGCATATTGCGGGTCCGATCCGCAAATCACCGCGATTTTGGCACCACTTTCACCAAATGCCTTGGCGGCTTCGCGGGCGTCGGCAAAGCCGTTATTGGTGATCGCCTCGATCCCGCCAGCTTCGAAAAAGTTTCGGGCAAACATGGCGCGCGCGGTGTGTTTGGCAACCGGGCCCAGATTGGCCAGAAAGATTTGCGGGAAGTGGCCCTTTGATGCCTTGTGGGCATCAGCACGATCCCGCAGGGTTTCGAAGCTTTCCGAAAGACGATGGGTTGGCAGCGGATCGATATTTGTGCCCGACGCCTTGCCATAAAGGGCTTCATACATCTGTGCGATGGTCGCCCCCGATTTGGCGGCCGTGATCAGACCCTCAAGGCTGATGCCGATTGCACCCTTAAACCCGGTCTGGCGGGCTTTGGCTTCCTTGCGGATCGTCGACAGGTCCGGCGTATCGCAGGTGACTTTGGCCTCTGTGATGTTGGGGAATTCCGACACCCCGGTCAGCGGCTCGCGCCGGGTGGCAACGCGGCTTTCGCGGGCCTGCCAGATTTCCGAAATCTCTTTTTGCAGGGACCCGTCGGCAAGGGCCTTGATAATACCGCCCCTGGCTTCAAGTGACTGGAACCGGCCCCAGGCATTGGATGCCAGTTCGCGGGTCAGATTTTCGATAAACCAGGACCCGCCCGCTGGATCAATCACACGGTGAACGTTGCTTTCTTCCTGCAGGATCAGTTGGGTATTGCGCGCAATGCGACGCGCAAAGCCATCGGGCAGGCCGATCAGATGATCATAGGGCAGGCAGATAACGCTATCGGCACCGCCCAGACCGGCGCTCAAGCTGGTGACGGTGGTGCGCAGCATATTGACCCACGGATCAACCTTCGACAGGGCCATTTCGGCCGATACCGCGTTGATCGTGATGGTGGCGTCATCCACACCCGATGCCGAAAGAACGCGGCTCCACATCAGGCGAAGCGCGCGCAGTTTGGCAATCCCGGCAAAGAAATCGGTGCCGACCGCAACATTAAACGCAATCGCACCCGCGGCCTGATCAATCACCATGCCGGTATCGGTCAGGGCGCGCAGATAGGTGACACCACCTGCCAGCAGGCAGGCAAGTTCCTGCCCATCGGTCGCACCGGCATTATAGAACGGCGCGCCATTGACCGTGATGGCGGTGGCATGCGGGAAACGGTCGATCAGATCGGCGGCAATATCGGCGGCCTGTTTGATGGCATCATCGGCGGAAACCGGAAGGCTGCCTGTTGCGGCCAATGTGCCAATCGGATCGATGTTAAAGGCCGGTGCGGCGTCGCTTGCAAAATCGTCATCCGCGTCGGTGCTGTTTTCCGTATCCTTTTCAAGGCGTGCGGCCAGAATGGCGGCTGCCGGGATGGCGGCGGCACCGGCATCAAGTGCGACGGTGGCAAGGTTGGTATAGACATCGTCTAGTGTGGCATCGAGATCGGCAAGGCAGTGAATGGCAATGCCATCAATGCCAGCATCGCCTGATGTAACATCCGCGCCCGCCCGTGCGGCGGCATCCAGACGCAACAGAACCGACGTTGCGCCGTTTTCCAGATCATCGAGAATCGCGGCATTGACCGACTTGGGATCGGGATGGGCATGAAGCTGTCGAATATCCCAGCCGCTGGCGGCATCTTCGGCATCGACCGTGGCACACAGGACCTGATGGATCAGGCGGGTGGCATCATCCTGATCATCGTTGGTGTAAAGCGGCTGGATGTTGAAGCCGTCAAGCATCCTTGTGACCAGTTTCCTGTCAAAGGATGCACCTTTCAGCCCGGCTTCCGCCAGTTGACGCCAGCTCGCATAATCTGCGGCTGGAAACTCTGAGGCCAGCTTTAACGGGTCTGTCATGCTCTCTCCCGGTCGCGGTCGGATCTTTTCGGATCTGGGCCGATTCTATTTTACAACGGATTCCCTCCGCCCGGTACACCCCGCCCGGTCCGGCAGAAACAGAGCCATCTTTCGGTATCTGGCTTGTGCGTCGCCAAAACGGCGCATTTACAGTTGCGAGGGCAGCTTCGGCCTTGATCGCGGGTTTGCGCCGGATCGTACCGAATTCCCGAAAGAATGTTTCCATATCGCATCTGCGACATGGCGGTGTTTATAGCACCCGCCCATAATTACGTAAATAGGCATGGAAATACCTATTTAGGTCAATATTCAGACCATCCATCAGTATTCCGTAACGTTATCATCCTGAAAAATGGTTGTTTTCTGCCAAGGGTGGATCAGTGGGCGGATAATTATGGCGTGTCGCTGCCATTATACTTTGGCCGGATTGTGATGGTTTCTGGGAAAAAATGCGGGGTTTAACCAATTTGACATTTTCATCTGCCAGATTGGGGCTGTCCCAAATCTCGGAGTATTGCCATCCATGAATGCGCTCAGCGCCGTGCCGCCCCGACCGATACATGACGGTCTGGTTGCGTTTGCCGACGACAGCCCCAGCGCCAAGGCGGCCCTTGAAACCGTTTTGCGCCGTGCCGGGTATGACGTGGCAGGGTTTGACTGTGCCGACGATCTGATCGACCAACTGGACGGTCTTTATCCGCGCGCGATTATTCTGGATCTTGAGATGCCCGGCATGAGCGGGTTTGAAGCCTTTTGCGAGATTCGCCGCCGCTTCCCGAACGCGGTCGAGGTGCCGGTTCTGTTCTTCTCGGCCCATTATGATGCCGATACGCGGGCCCAGGCCGATGCCCTTGGCGCGGCTGACTTTATCAGCAAGGATGCAAGCCCGATGGTGGTGATCGAGCAGCTTAACCGGGCGCTTGATAAATCCATGAGCCATTGCTGAGCTATTTTTGGCAATCGCCTGCATTTTTCATTTTTGGTGAATAATCAAAAAATCGGGTCTTTTGGCAAAAAATGCCGTTCGACCCGATTTTTCATATTGCTCATATCATAATAGCAAAGGCCTTCTCAGGCGTGGCGAAGCTGTGCCGGGTCACCCGATGGCATGGCAATCGTGTGATCCTCGTCCCCGTGGACATGATAAAGTCGATCACAGGCAAGTGTGGTCGACGGATCGATGGTCGGACGCTGGGCGAGGCGGTCATAGATGGCCGCAAAATCGGTATCCATTGCATCGAAAAGCTGCTGATAGTCGGTCAGCACGAAATAGGTTTTCTGGAAATCATCAATCGCATAGTCGGTTGCCATCACCCGTTCGAGATCAAACGCCACCCGGTTGGGGGTTGGATCAGATACGGAATAGATGGTCTCAGATTGCGATGACAGCATGCCCGCGCCATAGGCGCGCAATCCATGGTCGGTCATGATCAGGCCGAACTCGACCATGTACCAATACATCCGTGCAAGTTTCTTGAGCCCGCCTTTGGCAATCGCCTCGGGCCCCTTGGCACCATAAGCCGCCAGATAATCGGCAAAGACCGGATCATAAAGCATCGGCACATGACCAAAGAAGTCATGGAAGATGTCGGGCTCGACAAGATAGTCGATTTCCTCGGGCTTGCGCAGCCAGACGGTCACCGGAAAGCGCCGGTTGGCAAGATGATCGAAAAACACATCATCGGGCACCAGCCCCGGCACCGCGACAAGGTGCCAGCCGGTGGCAGCATGCAGTTTCTCACTGACCCGGCCGAAATGCGGAATGCCATCGGCAGCATCAAGTTTTTCAAGATTGCGGATGTAATCGGGGGCGGCATAACCCGGCAGGATCGCCTTCTGGCGGGCGTAAAGTTTGCGCCAAAGGTCATGTTCGGCGGCGGAATAGGATGCCCAGTCCTGGGCCACGGTGTAGTCATCATTGATGTGGCTGTAATCGCCGCGCAGATTTTTGTTCTGGTCCATGACGGTCCTCGTTTGCTCCCTGATGAGATTTTCTGCACGGACCATTTTACATCAATTCAAATGTCATTTTCGCGCGATGTCGCGGTCAAAATGCGTTATGGTTGATCAGATGTGACCGTATAAACCAGTTTCGGGGCAAAAAATGACCGAGATGCAATTAAGCCCGACCGATATCAAAATCCTGCAAGTCCTTCAGCGCGACGCATCGATCAGCAATGTGCAACTGGCCGAAAAGGTTGGCATGTCGCCATCGCCCTGCCTGCGCCGGGTCAAGCAGCTTGAGGCATCGGGCATCATCCGCCAGACGGTGGCGTTGCTGGATCGCAAGAAGGCAGGGCTTGGCGTGCTGGCAACCATTCAGGTCCGCCTGCAACGCCACACCGAAGAAGGGGCCGAGGATTTTGCCAAGGCGATGAACGACCTGCCGCAGATCATGTCCTGCTGGGCGATGACCGGGCGGCAGGATTTCCTTCTGGTGGCCCTGGCGCGCGACATTGAAAGCTTTGGGGATTTCGTGACGCACAAGCTGTTATCCATGCCCAATGTGCGTGATGTGCAGTCAAGCCTTGTGCTGAAGGAATACAAGAACCAGACGGCCATTCCGATATTGGCGTCGGTTTAAGGGCGCAAGTAGCTAGGCGGATTTCCTTGCGTTGCGGCGGGTTTATTGCGGCGTAATGCGTTTTGCCCGGGCAAGGTTGGCGATCAGTTCGTCGCGGGTCTGATAATCACTGTTTTTCCATGCCGGTTGACCGGGGGCGGTGCGCCATGATTCGCAAAGCGGGCTGTTATTAACGGTATCGAAGCCGAACTGATCATAAAGCCGGGTGACGATTTCAACGGCTTCGGGATAGTTGCTTGAAGCCGACAGGCCAATTCTGTCAGGCGCCCCGGCCGGTCTGGCAAAGGATAGAATCCGGGGGGCCTGAATATGGGTAAAAGCCTTGACCACCTTCGAGGTGGGCAGATGTTCCTGCCGAAGTTCATGAACGGTTTTTTCACCCCGATCAACGACCGGGAAGTTGCCGTCACGCCAGATCATGTAATTGTTCGTGTCGATCACGACCTTCCCGGCAAGTTCGTTAACCGGCATGTCATTGACGGGTTTCAGTGGCACGGCAATGACAACGAAATCCCCGGCCCTGGCCGCATCGGCGGCGGTTGCCGAACGTGCCGAGGGGCCGAGTTCCGCCACGAGATCGTTTAATGTTTCCGGGCCACGTGAATTGGCAATCACGACGTCATAGCCGTTTGCAATGGCGGCGCGTGCGATATGGCTGCCGACTTCGCCAGCGCCAATGATGCCGATGGTTGTCATGGAGATTTACCTTTGGATTTGACTTGAAAGGTGATGCGGGCAGGCGATGGATAGCGGCTGCTGGGGGGCATTTGCCCGCCCGCATCGGGTGATCGTCAGGTTCCGATGCCACCCGCGACATTGATGGTTTCGCCGGTGATGTAACCGGCATGCGGTCCGGCAAAGAAGGCGATGGTTTCGGCGACTTCGTCGAGTGTCGCGATCCGGCGGATCGGATGCATGTCAAGAAGCGCATCGGGCACGCTGTCGCCAAGGACTTCGGTGGCCATGTCCGTTGGCATGACGCCGGGCTGAATGACATTGACCGTGATGTTGCGACCGCCAAGATCACGGGCAACGCCCTTGGCATAGCCGACAAGGGCGGCTTTGGTCCCGGCATAGTCGGCGGCACCGGCGAAGGGAACGTAGCTGCCAAGCAGGGAGCCGATAAAGATGATCCGGCCACCGTCAGAAAGTTTGGGTGCAGCCGCACGGGTATTGGCGATCGTGCCCATGACATTGACCTGCCATTGGCTATTATATCTTTCACCATCAAGTTCGGGATCATCCACCAACTGCCCCTGAATGGCGATGCCGGCATTATTCACAAGAATGTCGAGCCTGCCGAATTCGGCAATCACCGCATCGATCAATGGTTTGGCAGAGGCCAGATCCGACTGATCGCTTTTGATTGCAATCGCACGAACACCCTTGGATTTGAGTTTTTCGACGACGGCATGTGCCTTGTCAGCAGAAGAGGCGTAGCTGATGGCGATGTTTGCGCCAAGATCGGCAAGCTTTTCGGCAGTGACAGCCCCAAGGCCACGCGACCCGCCCGTGATGAGGGCGACTTTGCCGCTAAGAGTTGCGGTCATGATTAATCCTTTCTGTGTGTGATCCGTACTGGTCGGCCAAAATGGCGGCAGCACATTTCATAACGATTGTTACTGTAACGATCATTATGAAAACTGGACATGCACTGTCAAGTGGTTTAATAACGATCATTATGAAAAGGCAGGATTGGACTGATGGGACGTCATCGCGAATTTGATGTGGAAAAGGCACTCGACGCGGCACTTTGTGTTTTCTGGCGCAAGGGTTACGAAGGCGCGTCCTATGCCGATCTGACAGAAGCAACCGGTGTCGAACGGCCCGCCCTTTATTCAGCGTTTGGCAACAAGGAAGCCCTGTTTCGCAAGGCGCTGGATCGTTATTACACGCATTATCTTGATTATATTCCGGTGGCACTCGACCTGCCGACGGCCCGCGAAGTTGCAGCGCATATCCTGTATCAGGCGGCTGATCTGAATACGCGTTACCCTGATCATACCGGCTGCCTTGGCATTCAAGGAGTTCTGGCCGGATCGGATGATGCGGAACCGGTGCGACAGGCACTGATTGATGCCCGTGCGGTGGGCGAGGCGCAGCTTCGCCAGCGGTTTGAAAGAGCAAAGGCCGAGGGCGATTTACCCGAAACAGCCGACCCCGAAGGGCTTGCGTTATTCGTTCTGGCGATCCTGCATGGTATGGCTGTTCAGGCCAAGGCCGGTTTCAGCCGCGAGAAGCTTGAGAGAGTTATCGACCAGGCGCTTTCCACCTGGCCGACAGCATCCTGAAGCGTGAATGCAATTACCGAGAAGTTCCTCGGGACTGGCTGCGCAAAATCACGGCACAATCTTGAAGAATGGATCGCAGCAGGTGCCACCCGGGGTGCATCCATAATTGCCGGTCATGTCCTGCGCAAAATCGGCCTTTTTCCATTGGCGATAATGGGCCGGGGTGAAATAGACGAGGTTGTTTACGTAGTCGTAGACAATCCGGCCATCTGCCGCCGCATAGGCGTATCCGTTATATTCCTGCTGGGTGAATTCAACATAGCCGGTGAGGGGGATATGATCCTGCCCGACGGTCGAAAACCGGTTTGAATAGCAATGCCAGCGCTGACTGTTGGAGATGTTGCTGGTTTGGTTGAGCGCATCCATGACCTGTTGCCGGTTCATGTTTGCCAAACCCGCAGGGCACGTATTGTTGTCCAATCCTGCCAGATTGATTTGAGGCAGATGGTCAAGAGCATTGCCATGCGGCGAGCGACCGGCCCCCTGCCAATAGGCCGCATTCATTAAAAACGGGCCATCGACTTCGGCGGGATAGAAAGTTCCCACATTGGTGAGAGCGGTGTTGTACGCGTGCAGAGATTGAGCGATCTGCCGCAGGCCATCGGTCAGGGCGTTATTTGCGGCGCTGACTGAGGGGACGACCAGTCCAGATCCGGTCTGGGTCGAGACAGCCTGCACATTTTGCGGCAAAGCAGCCCAGTTATCACATTGATTGGCGGGGAAATTCTGGGTGTATCCAACCGGTGCCCGGGCATCCCACAATTGATGGATTGCGTCTTGCTGATCCTGCCAATCGGCAAGAGCGGGGCCGGTCGCGATAAAAGGCAGCATCAGACCGACAATCGAGAGATAAGTCCGTTTCATCTTTGGGGTCCTTGTTTCGTTGATCGTATTCGAAAGGAAGGAAGCCCAAAGTTGACGTCACGCTTTGTGGGTTGTGATCGCGCTGCACTGCATCACGGGTGATGCTTGCTTTTGGTTGGTGATTTCGGGCATAGGTTTGATCCTGTTCTGAATGCGCCCCGGTTATGGAGAGCCCCAAGATGTCTGCCAATTCTGCCAACCAGATTGCTGCCAATCCGATCCTTGTCGAAGCCACCCGTGGCGGGATGGTCGAAAGTTTTCATCGTGGGCGTTATGTCGTGATGAAGGCTGATGGCACCGTGGTTGCCGAAGGGGGCGATATTGACGCGCTGATGTATCCGCGGTCCGCGATCAAGCCGTTGCTGGCGATCCCGCTGGTCGAAAGCGGAGCGGCGGATGCCTTCGGGCTTGAGGACAAACATATCGCGCTGGCCTGTTCGTCCCATAATGGCGAGGAAGAACATGCCAAGACCGTTGCCGCATGGCTTGAGAAAATCGGGTTGTCCGTCGATACGCTGGCCTGTGCGCCGCATTATTCGCTGAGCCTGAATGCGGCGATCAAGCAGGCGTCTGATCATGTGAAGCTTTCAAAGGCGCACAATAACTGTTCGGGCAAGCATTGCGGGTTCCTGACGACCGCGCAGCATCTGGGCGATGATCCCGAAGGTTATATCGAGGAAACCCATCCGGTTCAGCAGCGCCTGATCAGAATTCTGGAAGAAATGGGCGATTGCGATCTGTCGTCCACGCCACGCGGTATTGATGGATGCGGCATTCCGGTGATCGGGATGCGGTTGCGTGACCTTGGCCTTGCGATGGCGCGCATGGCTGATCCAAGCGGATTGGCACCGAAACGTATTGAAGCGATCAAACGCATCCGCAAGGGATGTGCGCAAGCCCCGTTCATGGTGGCGGGCACCGGGCGTTTTTGCACCGGGATCATGGAAGTCTGTGGCGAGGATGCGCTGGTCAAAGTTGGGGCCGAAGGCGTTTATTGCGCAGCATTCCCCAAACAGGGTCTTGGCGTTGCGCTTAAGATCGATGATGGCACCCAGCGCGGGGCCGAGGTTGCGATGGGGGCGATATTGCGCCAGCATGGCGTGATTGACGATGCCCGTGCCGAGACGCTCAAGCAATATCTGACGCCGGTTCTGACCAACTGGGCGGGCAAATATGCCGGGGATTTGCGTCCGGCATTCTGATTTGGGGGAAAGATGCACAGCATTGTGGCCTATGCCGGTGCAGCAATTGCCGAAATCGCCGGATGCTTTGCATTCTGGGCGTGGCTTCGACTTGGCAAGTCCGCATTTTGGATCGTGCCGGGGGTTTTATCGCTGATCGCGTTTGCCTGGTTGCTGACCAGGATTGAAAGCGATTTTGCCGGGCGGGCCTATGCGGCCTATGGCGGGATTTATATCGCGGCGTCGCTGGGCTGGTTATGGCTGGTTGAAGGTAAAATGCCCGATCGATGGGACATGACCGGGGTTGCGGTCTGTCTGATTGGTGCGGGGATTATCCTGTTTGCGCCGCGATAGGCGCGGGGTCTAAGCATTTTTCTTCTTTTTATCGGGAGCCTTTTTGATCGCATCGGGTTTGCCTGTCCGATCCTCGGCCGGGAGGAGGACATGGAAGGTTGTGCCTTTGCCCATTTCGGTTTCAAACCAGATGCGCCCGCCATGCTTGATCTGGACGATGTCATGGGTGATGGCGAGGCCCTGACCCGTGCCTTTGCCGACTTCCTTGGTGGTGAAAAACGGGTTGAAGATTTTGGACCGGTTTTCCTTGGCGATGCCAGTTCCGTTATCGGAAATGCTGATCAGGACACTGTCATCAAGGAAGGTGGTTTTGATTTTGATCTCGCCTTCTTCGGGGGATCGACCGGCGGCGTCGATTGCCTGCGCGGCATTAACGATCAGGTTGAGAAATACCTGATTGATTTCGTTGATGTGGCACGGGATATGCGGCAGTTCCGGTTCGTAATTTTCGACGAGCTGCGCGTAATGTTTCCATTCATTGCGCGATATGACGGTGACGTTTGACAGGACCCGGTTGATATCGGTCGCGGTTTTTTCCGCCCCGCCCGGATGGGAAAATTCCTTCATCGACAGGACGATACGCGCAACCTGATTGATACCATCAAGGGATTGCTGGGTCGCATGCGGGATTTCATCAAGCAGGAATTCCAGATCGGCATCGCGCATTTTGCGGGCAAAATTGTTGAAGGTGTTTTCCGGCAAACGATCACGATTTTGCCAGAGCGTTTGCAGCGCCAGCCCCAGAATGCGTGACAGCGCCCCGTAGCCGTCATTGAGGAATTTCAGGTTGTCGCGGATATACTGGCTGGGCGTGTTGATTTCATGCGCGATCCCGCCCGCCAGATGGCCGATGGCTTCGAGTTTCAATGCCTCACGCAGTTCACCTTCGAGTTTTTGCTGCGATTCTTCGGCCTGTTTGCGGCGCGTGATATCGCGGAAAATATAAAGGTAGCTCATTTCGCCGGTAAAGTTGGCGGGGCTTACGGTGATTTCCATCGGGAAGGTATCACCATCAAGGCGTTGACCCATGGTTTCGGTATAGTCATAGCGTAGCGTGCCGCTGCTGATATTGATGCAGCGGTTCAGCAGTTTGTGGCGCACCGTCGATTTGCGGTCGACAAAAAGGGCGTCGACCGACAGGCCGAGCATATCGGTCATCGTGCCGCGCAGAAGGTTAAGGGCGGACTCGTTGCAGTCACAGATCATCCCCGCACCATCAATGACCAGAATGCCTTCGACCACGCTGTTAAGGATGGTTTTCAGCCGCTGATTGGCTTCGGTTTCACGTTTCTTCTGTTCGTTCAGAAGGGCATGGATCTGCTTGAGAGCCTCGGGGCTGACATCAAGCTGATTGATCGCATCAAGAAGATCGTCGGTCCCCGCCGAGTCACTGGCAGGGTGAATGACCTTGAGATGATCGTCGTTATGCCGCTTGTCTGTCATGCCCGCGGTTCCGTTATTCAGTTATTGGTTGAAGGGCGGGAGCCGCCGCGGCGAATACGGATCGGTTCACGAAATTTGTGGATCTGCTGGAATACGCGCAGGCGTTGCAACTGGACTTCGGAAACGTGATTGCCGTGAGTCAGCAGGATGTGGCCTTCGACGGTTTCGATATCCGTCATCAGAAAGTCGTGTACCCGCAACGACTTGAGATAGACATCCTGTTCACGTCCCTTGGGGTGGGCTTCGATATCGTAGGAGTCGTCAACAATGGCAAGAAGGTCGGATATCTGACCCAGAAGTTCGGGGTCATAGCGGTGCGGATGTTCCTGCAATTCATCGAAATTCTGGGCGAGCGGCATGTCGCTGGTGCTGAGTTCGGCAAGATCATTGAGGATGCGCAGCACGCGCGCGCCGAGCGGGATACCCTTGCCCTTGGGATTATCACCGACCGGAAAGCCCGACCCGTCGAAATTCTTGAACTGCAGATAAACAATTTCGCCGATATGGTTCAGGCGCGGAATATTGGCGATCAGCTGCTTGCCCACTTCGGGCGTGCGTTTCAAAAGATCGCGTTCCAGCGGTTGCAGAACCTTGCCCATCGCCAGACGGGCGAGGGTATCAGGTGGCAGCGATACCATGCCGATCGGCGCAAGCAGGGCCGCAAGACTAAGTTCCCACGGCTGGGGATAGCCGATATCGCGCGCAATCATGTCACACCATGATTTCACCCGCATGGAACGCCCGAATATCAGGGGGTTAAGCTGTGCCAGAACATCGGTCAGAACCTTGACGCTGCCGGCCAGTGTCTGTTCAAGCAGATCGCGTTCCGCCGTGATCAGGTGATGCTGGCGAATGGCATCATTGATCCCCTGTTCGAGCACCTCGTCATCGCAGGGTTTGCTGAAGAACCGGAAAATCTGGCCGCGATTGATGGCCTCGACAGCGGTGTGCTGATCGGCATTGCCGGTCAGCATCATGCGGACGGTATCGGGGCTGACCCGGCCGATTTCGGTCAGAAGTTTGACACCATCCATGCCGGGCATGCGCATATCGGCGATACAGACGGCAAAGGGACCGTCTTCCATCAGGATACGCAGGGCTTCCTCGCCGCCAACCGCAATTTCGAAATCGAATTTGCGGCGCATTTTGCGCTGCAGGGCGTGAAGCAGGTTTCTGTCATCGTCGACGAATAGGACTTTGCTTTTTTCCATGGCCGCGGGTCTTTACTGGGTCAGGGTTTTATATTTGTCGGCTACAACGCGTGCGATCTTGTGCCATTCATCAAGCTGGTCGGCCTTGCCGATACCTGCCAGGTAATCCATGTCGATATGGCTTTCGACTTTCTTGCCGGTTTCGTTGGCGGCAACCTGTCGTGTGAGGTCCTGGGCGACATAGATCGCGGTCAGGACATTCATTTCGCGATGGGGCGTATCCATCGGGCGGTGATGATAGGCAACCGCCTGAACCACCGGGGCAGGGAAGCCCCACAATCCCAGAAGATAGGCACCGATTTCCGGATGACCTGCGCCGAACTGTTCAATTTCGGCCTGCTCGATGGGAATATGATCTTTTTCAACCCTTGCAATCACCTTGGTCATTTCTTTGTTGCGATTGGCATAAAGGATCAGACTGCCGACGTGGCTGAGCATTCCGGTCGAGGGGACGGCCTGACAGATAGGGCGCGGCAGTTTTTCATATTCGGCGATCAGGGCGGCAGTAACGCCGATCTGCTGGCTGCGATGGCAAAGGCGCAGCAGATTGTCGGCTTCGCTTTTGGGGCCGTCAAAGCCGCGGAAAATGCCAACAAAAAGTGCAAGCGCCTTAAGCGTTTCGGTGCCGATCATCCGCACGGCATGGGAAACGGAACTTATTTTCTGGGCGATGGCGAAATAGGCCGAGTTGGTCAGTTTCAGGACTTCGGCGGTCAGCGCAATGTCAGATGAAACGATCTGGGTGATCTGTTCCTGCGAGATTTTCGGGTCTTCGAGGGCCTTGACCAGCCGAAGATAGGTATCGGGCGGAGAGCTTAGCGTATCGATGCTGGCAACCAGCGAACGCAATTCCGGACGGGAAAGCAGACCGCGAAGATCCAGTGCATTTTCGATGGTTTCGATCAGAAGCGAATCCTCGCACGGTTTGGCCAGATACTGATGGGCGGGGCCGACGGTCCTGAGGACGGCTTCTTCTTCGGCGAAGCCCGACAGGATGATGCGTGTGGCATGCGGATGTGTTTTTTGCAGGGTGCCAAGCAGTGTTGCCCCGTCCATGCCGGGCATGCGCATGTCCGATACGATCACATCGATCTGCATGCTTTTGGAAAGTTCCAATGCTTCGGCCGCACTGGTTGCAAAGACCATTTGCCAGTCCGGCCGCATGCTGCGCAGGCGCCTGCGCAGGCCGTGCAGGATGTTCTCGTCATCGTCAACGAACAGAATCTGATTCATTAATCGGGCCCATGCATCGATTTCGGCGTTTGGTGCCAACTATGGATTTGGTGATTTTGCACGCCGGATCAAAGGTATCGGACAGCAATTAATTAAAGTTGTGCCCGAAAATTTTTGCACGTTACAGATTATGTCACCGAATGTGCCAGGGGCAACCTACCCCCAAGGCAACCGGTTTTGCCGGGAAACGGCGGCAAGACAGGTGTCAGATTTCCGCGTATCTGTGCGGATAGGCAGGTTTGTTTGCGATTTATCGCATCAACTTGTTGGAATGCGGCGTGAAAATGCCAAGATGTCATATTGTGTCAGAAAATTAGCGGTGAAGCCGGGCTATCATAAAGCTGTAACCGTTCCAAAACTGTTCCTGGCCAGAAGATCATCGGGGGATCGATCCTAGAAAATGGTTTCACGTACAGAGCTGATTGAAGCGATCAAAAAGCATCAGCGATATGTATTGAAGCAACCTGGCGGCAAGCGCATGCAGCTTCGCAACGGGAACCTTTCGCGTATCAAGATGAGCAAGATCAGCCTTGATGACGCGATCATGCCAGGATCGAACTTTATCCAGGCCGTGATCAAGGATGTCAGTTTCAATTTTTGCGATCTTTTCGGCACCAATTTTGTTGAAGCCGATCTTGAAGGGTCAAGCTTTGTGCGGGCTGATTTGCGCGGGGCGAATATGGCACGGGCCAAGTTGCGCAATGCCAACCTCAAGGGGGCCGACCTTCGGTCCGGTGTGATGATCGTGATGGATGCCGGGCGCGAACGCCGGGTCAAACGGGCCACCGATCTTGCCAATGCGGATATGGAAGGATCGATGCTGGTGGGGGCCAATCTGTCGGAAGCCAATATGTCGGGTTCGAACCTGATGGATTCCGACCTGAGCGATGCCAACATGTTTGCCGTCAATCTTGCGGGGGCGGATTTGACGGGCTGCAATCTTTCGGGGGCCAAGATGAAGAACGCCAACCTCAAGGGGGCGAAGCTTCAGAATGCGGTGCTTTCGGGAACGGATTTAAGCGGGGCCAATCTTCGAAATGTCGACCTGAACGGTGTGGATCTTTCGCAGGCCAATATCGCCAACAGTCTGGGCAGCAAGGCGGTCGCCCCCCTGCCGGATGACATTCGCGATCTGGTGAATGCGCATAGTGAATGGCTTTCGAGCGGTGGCCAGCAGGGCAAGCCGCTTAACGCGAAGGGGCGTGATCTTTCGGGGATGGATTTTTCGGGATTGGACCTTTCGGCGGCCTGTTTTGACGATTGCGTCCTGCGCGGGGCATTGTTTATCGATACCATTCTTGCCATGGCATCTTTGCGCGGGGCGGACCTCAAGCTTGCGAGGCTTAACAGTGCGACCCTGAACGGGGCGCGATTGAACGGGGCGAACTGCCAGAAGGCAATTTTCCAGGGGGCACGGTTTGGCGCGGTCGAGCAGCGTGACGGCCATGGCCACAAAACCGGGGTGACGTGGCATGCAGACCTTAGTGGTGCGGATTTTTCCAAGGCCGATATTCGCAATGCGATCTTCACCAATCCGAAAATGGCCGATGTCAAAATGATCCGCACCAATATTTCGGGCGTTGCGTTTGGCGATACGGATCTGAGCGGTGTTGATTTCGAGGGGGCGAATGTCGGCGCGATCCTGAGCGGGCATTTGCCCGATCATTCCTGAGCAGAACCGGTACCTCCGACAGCAAAAAAGCCGCCTTCGGATGAAAGGCGGCTTTGATTTATTCAGGCCGTTTGGATCAATCAGCTGCGATAATCGGCATTGATCGAGATATAGCCATGCGTCAGATCGCAGGTCCAGACGGTGGCCTTGCCATCGCCAAAGCCGAGATCGACGTCGATGTCGATATACTGGCCCTTGATGTGGGCCGCGACCGGGGCTTCGTCATAATCGGCAACGCGTTCACCGTTTTTCGCAAGAACGATGCCGCCGATTGAAACGGTCAGTTTGTTTGGGTCGGCCTGAACGCCGCATTTGCCGACCGCCATGACAATACGGCCCCAATTGGCGTCTTCACCGGCAATCGCGGTTTTGACCAGCGGGGAGTTTGCAATCGCCTTGGCGGTGATTTTGGCTTCTTTTTCGCTGATGGCGCCAGTGACATTGACGGTGATGAATTTCGAAGCCCCTTCGCCGTCGCGGACCACCTGATGGGCCAGATCTCGCATCACGTCTTCAAGGGCTTTTCTGAAACCGGCCAGTGCCGGATCATCAATACCCGAAACGGTGGCATTTCCCGCCTTGCCGGTTGCGGCCAGAAGGACGGTATCGGATGTCGAGGTATCGCTATCAACCGTAATCGCATTGAACGACCGGTTGGTGCAATCGGCCAGCAGCGCCTGAAGCAGGTCATGGGGCACGGCGGCATCGGTAAAGATGAAGCCCAGCATGGTGGCCATGTTCGGCTCGATCATGCCTGAGCCCTTGGCAAAGCCGGCAATCGTGACCTTGGCACCATGGATGGTGGCGGTAGCCGATGCGCCCTTGGGGAAGGTGTCGGTGGTCATGATCGCCTTGGCGGCATCAAGCCAGCCGGATTGGTTCGCCAGAAGGTCGGGCAGGGCATCGGTAATGCGGTTTGCAGTGGTTGGTTCGCCGATCACACCGGTGGAGGCGGTGAAGATTTCGGTCTTGTCGCAACCGAGTGCCTTTGCGGCGGCTTCGACTTTGTCGGCGACGAATTTTTCGCCTGCCTTGCCGGTAAAGGCAACCGAGTTGCCGGCATTGACAAAGAATGCGCGACCGGTGCCGCCTTTAAGCGCCTCGCGTCCCCAGCGAACCGCGGCCGATGCCGTGGTCGAGGTGGTGAAGACACCCGCAACCTGCGTGCCCGGCTCCAGTTCGGCCAGAAGGACATCGGGGCGGCCCTTGTATCGGATGCCAAGGGTTACGGTATGCAGTTTGACACCGGAAATTGCCGGAAGATCGGGAAAACCGGCCGGAGCCAGCGGAGAAAGCGAAGTCGCAACCATCTGTTCAATTTCCTTCGTTGAACGTGATCAAGCCATTAATTCAAAGGTAGCGCATTTGGAACTGTTGGATGATAAAAAAAACGGGGTGAAGCCCGATGGCTCACCCCGTTCTGGATCCCAGCTTTGAAACCGTTTAAGCCGTACGGCTTAGTTTTTCGGGGTTTCTGCGCTGTCGTCTGCGGCCGGGGCTTCGGTGTTGTTCACCACCTCGGCATCGGATCGGAGTTCCTCGATCAGGTCCTGAACGGCCTGCTGGGTTACTTCGGCTTCCATCTGCTGACGGATTTCTTCAAGGCTTGGCTGGACGCCGTCCTTTTTCTCTTCGACCAGGATCACGTGCCAGCCGAACTGGGTCTGAACCGGTTCTTTGCTATAGGTGCCCGGCTCCATCGAGAAGGCTGCCTCGGCGAACGGTGCGACCATGTCGCCCTTGTTAAAGAAACCAAGATCGCCGCCATTCGGGGCGGACGGGCCGGTTGATTTTTCCTTGGCGAGTTCGACGAAATCGGCACCGCCATCAAGTTCGGCAATCACGGCTTTGGCGTCTTCTTCGTTTTCCAGAAGGATATGACGTGCGTGAACCTGCGGCTCCGGCTCGTTGGTTTTGATGAATTCGTCGTAATGGGCCTTGATCGCGTCGTCGGTGACTTTCTCTTCGATTGCGCGCTCAAGATAGGTTTCGGCAACGATACGGCGCTCAAGGGCTGCGAGCTGTTTCTTGACCTCTTCGTCGTCGGCAAGACCCGCGTCCTGACCGGCAAGCATCAGCAGGCGCTGATTGATTTCGCGGTCGACAAGCATCGGCTTGAGCATTTCAAACGGGAGCTGGCGATACTGTTGGGGCAGGCCCTGTTGCGTCGCGCGCACTTCGGATTCCAGGATTTCCTCGCCATTGACGGTTGCCAGAACCTGGTCTTCGGCCGGTGCAGCGTCCTGAGCCATAACCGGGCTTGCAAACATAACGGTCGCAAGTGACGCAGCGAGTAGGGTTTTGCGCAGCATATTTTCTCCAGACTTTCATTTTAGGGGGGATTTTGCCCCATGCCTCACCCCACGGATAAATCACATCCGTTCGTGACACACAAGGGTTCCCCTCGGGTGTCACGGTTTTTTCAAAGCAATCTGGCTAAAATGTGAAATGCTGATGTAGCGCGGAAAACATAATAGCCGCGAATTGGGGGGCTTTAATGTTCTTCCCTGATTGGTTGTGGCGCAGATCGGCAAATGACAGCTAGGCACGAACGTCAAAAAAGACTTCGCCAACAGTGCCGGTGCTGCCGTCATCACGTTCAAAACCGGCACTGGCCGCGAGAACACCACCGACCAGTTTCCGATCAAGCGGGGTGATGAAAGTCAGATCAATCGCGGAAATTCCGGCATCGGCTAGATTGGTGGTCGAACCATCAGCGCGCAGCAGAATCAGGGACGAAAAAACATCATCGTTGCTGTCGATCCGGCCATCTTTGTTGCCGTCATATTTGGCAAGTTCGGCAAAGCCGTCTTTTGCACCATTCTGATCGCCGAACAATTCGGTGCCATCATTGATGATGCCGTCATGGTTGCGATCAAGCGCAAGCAGGGCGTCATTCCCTGTGATCCATGCGGTGCGGTCCTGCGTGCCATCACCATTGATGTCAAATATCCTGCCGCCTTCTAGGCTGGTGATGTCGATCCCGTTGCCGTCAAGATCAAGGATCAGCGGGTCCTGCTGGGTAATGCCGATGATTTCAACGCGGATCTGTTCGACGCGGGCGTGAAATTCGCTGATCGAGATGCTGCCACTGCCAAGGGCGTCGGAAAAGCGGGCTTCGATCTGTTTCATATCGATACGGATGCTTTGCGACACCATCGAAAAGGCCGCACTGCTGCCGCGTTCGGCAAAACCATTGGCCAGTGCCAGGCCAAAATCACGCGCCATGGCGGCGGGGCTGCCATCAATACCGGTAGCCGCCGCCATATCACCCTCAAGCCCCTTGGTCAGGGCATTGGCCATTTCACGGGCCTCGGCCGGGGGAATGCCCAGCATGGCGAGTACGATAAAGGCATCACGGTTCATTCTTGTCGCCGCGTCGCCAAGCGTTGCGCCGACGGCACCGGTCAGTTTTTCAATTGCCGTTGGGGATACAGGATTGGAAAGCGCACCATCGCCTAGTGTTTCATCAAGGCGCAGGTTGATCCGCAGGCTTTCATCGATCTGATCGATGATGCGGCGTCCTTCGCGAAGATTTTGCGGTTCCGGGGATGGGCGGTTTTGCCGCGTGTCGGGCTGAATGTCGGAGGCCGAAACACGACGGGACGTTGCCAGCAAATCGGCGGATCGTCCCTGGGTGCTGTTATTAAACGACGGGTGTCCAAACATTCAGCGCCTCCTTCCTGAAGGGCTGCGGGACGGGAGCGGCAATTGCGACCCCATCCCGTGCTGCTATGGTCAGGCCAGAACGTCCTGTTCCTGGCTTGGGTCAATTACGGAAACGGTTTCACCGTTCGGCAACTGGAAGGTGGCACCGTTTTCATCCTGTCCGAAACGGCCCATCGGCATCAGCATGTCGACCGACAGTTTCAGCATCGGATCACCAGAACCGTCTTCGGCCATGGTTTCGGTCACACCACGTACGACCAGGGTTGCCTGTTCCATGATCTGGGCATTGAGTTTCGCCATGCGGCTGGCGAGAATGTCCTGCATGCTGGCATCTTCGGTTGTGCCATCTGCATTCTCTTTGCCCTCGGCTGCCGGTGCGGCACCGGTGGTATCAAGCATCAGATCGCGGATGAATTCGGCGACTCCGCTGCCTTCCATGTCAAACAGAAGACCGCCATTGCCCGCACTGGCCGGATTGCCGAGCATATCGACCAGATTACCGCCGCCAAGGCCATTCATGACGGCGCCAAGCGCACCCATCGCAGCCCCCATGCTGTTGCCGATGGCAACGGCTTCGGTTCTGACGATCTGAACCTTGGACGCCTCGTAATTGAAGGAGAATTCGCCGGTTTCGCTGTTAATGTTGATATCAAGGGACTGCATTGCCATCATCGCGGACTCGGAAACCCCGACACCGGCACCATTCGCCCCGGCATAAGAGATTTCGGTGCGCGAATGGCTGGCAATCGCCTGCTGGAAGGAGAAATCGATCTGGCCGTCATCAGCAGCCATTTCGCGGATTCCCTTGAACATCGCGTTGGTTGCGGCAAGGGCTTCCTTGTCATCCATTCCGGCCAGTTTGAACATTTCGACCATGTCATCCTTGATCAGTTCAAGGGCAGCGTCGAGCGCCTTGGCGAAAAGTTCATCGGTGGTCATCGGTTCGGATGTCAGGGATTTTGAACCGGCCGGTTGCAGATTTTTATCCGCATTGCGTGCAGCAACGGCATCTTCGGACAGATCCACAGGATCAACAACCGGATGCTGTTTCGAGCCGGTCTGTGTCGCACCGTTGCCCGAAGGGTTCCCGGATGTGGCAATCGGCTGACGCGTATCGGTCAGTGAAGACTGTCCCTGTCGAAAGGGATTAAGCGTGGAGAAATCCACCATTTCCTCCTCCTGAGGCTTCTTTCGCGCAAGGGGTTGAGCCCTGATATGTCGCGAAAAAGATGAGCTACTTGCTCTCTAATTCAAAGTTGAACACCAATCATACGTGTTTTTTGCGATTTCCTCAAGCATGAAGGAAGTGACATTCGCGAGTACAGGCAAAGGTTGTGCAAGTCGGCCCCTTTGGCCCGGACTTTTGGGGGCCATAACAGCCCGAACATTAGCGATAATGGTTCGTTCCGTTGACAGATGGCAGACAGGGTTCTATCTGTGATCGGGCCTCGGTATATAGCCGTTGCCCCATAACTGTTTTTTCATTTGTTCAGGAACGTTTTAATGCTCGGCGTAATTGCCCGGAAAATTTTCGGTTCAGCTAACGATCGTGAAGTCAAAGCCCTGCGGGCCACGGTCGAGCAAGTCAATGCCCTGGAACCCGAAGTCGAGAAGCTTAGTGACGACGAACTGCGCGCCCGTACCGATTGGCTGCGCGAACGTCTGTCGAAGGGCGAGACTCTGAAGGATATTCTTCCTGACGCATTCGCCACCGTCCGCGAGGCGGCCAGGCGTGTGCGCGGCGAACGTCATTACGATGTCCAGCTTATGGGCGGCATGGTTCTGACACTTGGCAAGATCGCCGAGATGAAAACCGGTGAAGGTAAAACGCTTGTTTCGACCCTTCCGGTTTATCTGAACGCGATTGAAGGCAAGGGTGTTCACGTTGTTACGGTCAACGATTACCTTGCGCGTCGTGATGCGGAATGGATGGGGCAGGTATACGGCTTCCTGGGGCTGAGTGTCGGCGTGATCATGCATGGCATGACCGATGACCAGCGTCGTTCGGCCTATGCGTGCGACATTACCTATGCCACCAATAACGAGCTGGGCTTTGATTATCTGCGCGATAACATGAAGTTCCGCCTTGAAGACATGGTGCAGCGCCCGTTCAACTTTGCCATCGTCGATGAGGTTGACAGCATCCTGATCGACGAAGCGCGTACGCCGCTGATCATTTCCGGCCCGGCCGAAGACAGTTCGGAACTGTATCGCGCGATTGATGCGCTGATCCCGAAACTGACCGAGGACGATTACGAGAAGGATGAAAAGGCACGCGCCGTCACCCTGACCGAAGATGGTACCGAGAATGCCGAGCAGCTTTTGCAGCAGATGGGCATCCTCACGGAAGGCACGCTTTATGACGTTGCCAACGTGCACCTGGTGCATCACGTCAATCAGGCGCTGAAGGCGCACAAGCTGTTCCAGAAGGATACCGATTACATCGTCAAGGACGACAAGGTCGTGATCATTGACGAGTTCACGGGGCGTATGATGGAAGGCCGCCGTTATTCCGATGGCCTGCATCAGGCACTGGAAGCCAAGGAAAAGGTCAAGATCCAGAACGAAAACCAGACTCTGGCCTCGATCACCTTCCAGAACTATTTCCGTCTTTATCCGACCCTTGCGGGGATGACCGGTACGGCGATAACTGAAGCCGAAGAGTTCGAGGAAATCTATAACCTTCAGGTTGTTGAAATCCCGACCCATCGCCCGGTTGCCCGTAAAGACGCCGATGATGAAATTTATCGGACGGCCAAGGAAAAATGGAACGCGATTGCCGATCTGCTGGAAGATTGCCATAAGCGCGGCCAGCCGGCCCTTGTCGGCACGGTTTCGATTGAAAAATCGGAAATTCTTGGCGCGTTGCTGAAAGAACGCAAAGTCCCGCACGAAGTCCTGAACGCCAAGCAGCATGAACGCGAAGCGTTCATCGTGGCACAGGCCGGTGCGCCGGGCGCGATCACGATTGCAACCAACATGGCCGGTCGCGGGACCGACATCAAACTTGGTGGCAACGTTGAAATGCGTGCCGAGATCGAGCTTGCCAATATCGACGACGATGCAAAGCGTGCCGAGGGGATCGAGCGGATCAAGGCCGAAGTGAAGGCCGATCAGCAGAAGGTTCTGGATGCCGGTGGTCTGTTCGTGATCGGTACCGAACGCCATGAATCGCGTCGTGTCGATAACCAGCTTCGCGGTCGTTCCGGTCGTCAGGGTGACCCGGGTGGTTCGAAATTCTTCCTGTCGCTTGAAGATGACCTGATGCGTATTTTCGGGTCCGAGCGCATGGACGGGATGCTTCAGAAGCTTGGCCTTCAGGAAGGCGAGGCGATCTATCACCCGTGGATCAACAAGGCGCTTGAAAAGGCACAGCAGAAGGTCGAGGCGCGCAACTTCGACATTCGTAAGAACGTGCTGAAATTTGATGACGTTATGAATGACCAGCGCAAGGTCATTTATGAACAGCGCCGCGATCTGATGCAGGCCAAGCATGTTGCCGAAGATGTGGCCGACATGCGCAGCGAAGTCGTCGAAGACCTCGTGACCAAATACTGCCCGGAAAAGGTTTATCCGGAACAGTGGGAAGCGGCCAGCCTGCATGAAGAATGCACGCGTCTGTTTGGCCTTGATCTTCCGGTGACCGACTGGGTCAAGGAAGAAGGCATTGATGTCGAAGTCATGCGCGAGCGGATCGAGCAGGCGGTCGAAAGCAAGATGGCTGCCAAGGTTGCCAATTATGGCGCGGATATCATGCGCCAGGTCGAAAAGAGCCTTGTTCTTCAGCTGCTTGATCAGACCTGGAAAGAGCATCTTCTGGCGCTTGATCACCTGCGTCAGGGCATTGGTCTTCGCGCCTATGGACAGCGTGATCCGTTAAACGAGTTCAAGCGCGAGGCCTTCAACCTGTTTGAAGGCATGCTGGTGACATTGCGTGAACGTGTCACCCAGATGCTGTCGCATGTTGAATTGCAGTCCACCCCACGCCCGGAAGACCTTGAACCGCGCCGCGCACCGCAGGAAATGCACGAAAATCACCCGGAACCTGAAACCATGGCGGGTGAAGGTGGTGACAGTGCAACGGTCCATTCGCGTGCGGCATCGGGCAATGTTGACCCCAACGATCCATCGACATGGGGCCGTGTTGCACGAAACGCCGCATGTCCGTGCGGATCGGGTAAAAAGTACAAGCATTGCCACGGTCAGCTGGCGTAAGCCAATCTATGTGGGTTTGATTTGCAAAACGCGTCGTTTTAAACGGCGCGTTTTGTTTTATGGTCGGGGTTTTATGCGCTTGTTACTGTGTCGAAAGTAATGGCGCAGTTTGCATCTTTCGTGCGGCCAGAAATTCCAGAATGGGATCCAGCACGGCCCGGTTCTCTGTCAGGATACTGCCGAGTGCGATGAGGGTTCCGGCGTGGCCGGTGTCGTCGATTTCAATCAGTTTTGCATCCGGGGCAAGTTCCGCCAATCGGCGGGAATTGCGGGGGTAGACCGTATGATCACGCGTACCCGTGATCAGAAGCATCGGCGGCATGTGTGACAGGTCCTGTTCGACCGGCTGGCTTTGGGCAGCAGGGGTTTCGCCAAAGGCAATCCGGGTTGCCTTAACATCGTAGGGATAGAAATCATAAGGGCCGGAAAGCCCGATGATGCCTGAAATGTCGTTGGACGACATGTCCACAGATGACAGATAGGACTGATCTGCCACCAGTTGAACCGCGTTATAGGCACCGGCGGAATGACCAGCCAATATCATCGGGGATGCGGTGATGCGGTCGGGATGTTGATTGCCGTAATGCTTCATGAAGGCGAGTGCCTTGGCGCCGTCTTCGATGAATTCCGGGAAACGGATTTGGGGTACCAGCCGGTAATCGGGGATGGCAACCGCGTAGCCCATATCGGTAAAGCGTTTGGCGACGAAGGCATATTTTGCCTTGTCACCCGAATTCCATGATCCGCCATAAAACCAGACGATCAGGGGGGCCGGTTTTGAGCGGTCAGGCGGCAGATAGAGATCAAGTTTCTGGCGATCATCATCGCCGTATCGCAGATCGGCAACAGTCGGGTGATAGTCCCCTGCCTGCAGGTGATTGAATGCGGCGAGTTTGTCGCAGGCCGCCAGAAACAGGGCTGCGATCAGGGCATTTGCCGTCAGTTTGAGTACGCGCATTGTCACCGTAAAACAGATATTATCGATTTGGATTTAAAGCTTATACGCAAAAGCCCGCCATCGGGATTTGTTTCATTTCAAGGGTGTTAGACGTGCATCGCAATTCGGGTTTGATGACTTTGGCAAGAACACTGGTTGTGATGCCGGTTCTGATCGTCTTTTCATCTGCGGCATTCGCAGACAATGACAATGAGGCTTATGAAGCCGCGATTGCAGGTATGGCAGAAAATCCGCAAGCCGCAGAGAAGGCAGTTAAGAGCCGGTCGGACGGTGTCGGATTACTGGACCGGATATTGTTTTTATACGCGTTCAAGGACCAGAGCCCGGCACTTGATCGTGAAATCACCGCCCTGCAAGACCGGGTCAATGAAGACGTCATTCCGTTGACTGACGAGCTGGAACGCAGTGTGCTGGGGGACTTGCAAAGCTTTGACGGATCAATTGAAAGCCTGTTGCCGACGATCACGCTGGCGTCGAGCAGCGGTTATGCGAATACCGATTCCGCGTTTTACGCCATTCCCTGTGCGATTTTGCAGCGACAGCCGGGGCTTCTGGATGCAACCCGACCGACATGGGGCGGCAATCGCGACAATTTCATGCCGCGTTCGGGGTGCCAATGGGGGCGCGGGGCGGTTGCGGGCTATCCAACCGCGTTGATGGATGCCTATGTTGATGCGGCTTATCTGGCCAGTGGGGATATGTTTGCCCCGGAAAACGGAACGATACGTTTTGCGCATATGGCAGGGCAAAGTCACGATCTTGAGATGGCGATGCTAAAGCCTGATGAATTGCCGTCTGCCCCGGCGGGATCACGCAAGCCGTTCGAGGTCTGGTCGTATCTTTCACCCGCCAACTGGGATGTTTTCAACGCGATTGAAGCCGCACGGATACCGGCGCAGGATGCGTTGATCACCTATTGGGTTTCGCTCGGCAAAAGCCGGGATATGGCGGTTAAAGTCGCCCGCGATACCCTGTTTTCAGTTGTGTATGGGGCCGATTGCGATACGCCGGTACCGGTTGATGCGATGCGTGTGATGTTAATCGAAAACCGCCCGGTTGCGGATATCGTGGCGACGGCAAAGCGCGGTGCGGGGCAGGATGGAAATCTGTTTGCCCGATGTGCGGCGTACGGGGGTATTGACCCGTTATTGCATGTTGCGGTGATGCGATCCGACAGTGGGGAAATCCTAGATATTTTGTCGCAGAACGGCTATTTCGCCGATATCGAGGCACACAATGATTTTGGCAAAACCGCCTTGATGGCCGCCGCCCAGCAGGGCAACAGCCCGGCGGTAAGATGGTTGTTGGACAAGGGGGCGGATGTTCAGGCGCTGACAAATGCCACGGATAAATGGGAATATCCCCGCCATGGGGAACGAACAGCATTGCATTATGCCGCGGCCGCAGGGGATGCTGCGGTCGTGAAGATGCTGATTGCGGCCGGGGCCAAGTCCAATGCGGTTGATGATGAAGGATTTTCGGTGCGCGATTACCTGATCGGGCGCGAAGATTTGCCGGGGAATACGACGGTTTCAAGCGAAGATCGTGCGATGATTTTGCGATTGCTGGACGGGCAAAAGGGTTGAGCCGATTTCGGTCAAATGCGGCACTTGGCGAAAGCAGACTTGCAGGATAAAACAATCGCATGAGCATTCAGAATCCAGATAGAGGCTGCATGTCGGTGGACCTGCGGCAGGGGAAAATCCCGGAAAGAACGGTGTTTGTCAGTGCGGTCGCGCTGGTGGATGCCGATCATCGCGTGTTGATCGCCCAGCGCCCCGAAGGCAAATCGATGGCGGGGCTGTGGGAGTTTCCGGGCGGCAAGGTCGAGGCGGGCGAGACGCCGGAAATGGCGTTGGTACGCGAGCTTAAGGAAGAGCTTGGTATCGACATCACCGAAAGCTGTCTGGCACCTTTTACCTTTGCATCATTTACCTATGACGATTTCCATCTGATGATGCCGCTTTATCTGTGCCGGGTCTGGAAGGGGGAGATTACCCCGATGGAAGGCCAGCAGGTCAAATGGGTGCGCCCGATCCGGTTGGGTGATTATCCGATGCCGCCAGCCGATGTGCCGCTGGTGGCAATGTTGCGCGATTTTCTGTGACGATCCGGCTGGTGCCGCCGGTCGTATCAAATGACGAATTCAAATTTGTGGGGTTGTGATGTCTGAAGCGGTTCGGGCCTGTCTGATCATTATCGGCAATGAAATCCTTTCGGGGCGAACCCATGACAAGAACCTGCCCTATCTGGCGGAAGAACTGAACAAGCTTGGCATTCGGTTGGCGGAAACCCGCGTCATTCCCGATATCGAAACCACGATCATCGAAACGGTCAATGAGTGCCGGGCAAAGTTCGACTATGTCTTTACCACGGGCGGCATTGGTCCGACCCATGATGATATTACATCGCCCTGTGTCGCGCGGGCCTTTGGGGTCGAGATTGAACTAAACGCACAAGCGCATGAATTGCTGAAAAGCCATTATGAAAATCCGGCTGATCTGAACGAGGCGCGGCTTCGCATGGCGCATATTCCGGTCGGGGCAGAGCTGATTGATAATCCGATATCCAAGGCACCGGGTTTCCGGATGGAAAATGTCTATGTCATGGCCGGTGTGCCGATGATCATGCAGGCTATGTTCCAGGGGATCAAACATCAGCTGACCGGCGGGCGGCCAATGGTTTCGCGGTCCATCGGGGGATATATCCCCGAAGGCACGATTGCCAAGGTGCTGGGCGAAATCCAGCATGATTTCCCCGATACCGATATCGGATCCTATCCGTTCCTGCGTGAGGGAAAACTGGGCACGACGCTTGTGGTGCGGGGCGAAGAGGCCAAGGATGTCGATCTGGCATCCGAGCGCATCCGGGCTGCGATCATCGAGCAGGGCCGCGAGGTTATCGAGGATAGCGGCGCGGTTTCGTAAACTGTGGATTGCGATTGATCATTTTGGCGATGCTATAATTCCGGCTATGACAATCCGATGATGTCGCGTTGGAGGAACCAGCATGACGGGCAAGTCAAACGACACGGATGAAATTCGTAACAGCAAGGCTGCGCGCGAAGCCCGTTCCATTATCAAGTTCATGATCGAACATACCGCCTATGGCGGGTTCGGGGCGCTGGTATTTGGTTCCTTGGTGCTGTTTTTTGACATTGGCGGGATTTATAGCCTGGCCATGGCATCACGTGATGCGCCGATCTTTATCATGCTGCTGTTTTTCGGGTTGTTCATCACGTTTGGCGGTATCAGCCTTGGCATCGGGATCATGAATTTGGGCGGGTTTTCCGATAATGACAGCTATGACGACGAACGAAAAAAGCATCGTGATGATCGGAACGGATCATAAAAAAGGCGCTGATGATTTCAGCGCCTTTTGCCATCTAGCGAACCGCGATCAGGGCCGATCCGCACCACTGCGCGAACGCAGTATTTTGGCGATGATCATGCCGCCGATCCAGAATGCCAGCGGTACGACAAAGATATAGTCAAACATCGGATGCGTGGTATCGCCCCCGGAAATTGCCAGAATGTAACCAACCCACGCTGCGGTCAGAAGATAACCCATGATCTTGAAGTAATGACCATTGGGCAGGCCCTTTTTTGCGGGTTGTTCGGGGTTGGTTGGTTGGCCTTTATCGGCGGTCATCGGGATTTCCTTTGATGATCGGATTTGGGTTAGCGTTCAAGTGTGAGGTCAGCGGGATTGATGCGATCCTGCCAGCCCTCGCGGACGAGTTCGGGAACGACGTGGTCTTCTTCGGGATAGCCGATGCACAGATAGGCAATCAGTCGCCAATGTGATGGAACTTCAAGCGTTTTGAGAACGGTTTCGGGTTCAAGGATCGAGACCCAGCCGACGCCGATGCCCTTGACGCGCGCGGCCAGCCACAAAAGCTGTACGGCGGCGACGGCAGAATAATCGAGCATTTCGGGCATGGTTTTGCGGCCCAGTCCCATGCCAGCCTCGGTTTCCTCGTCGGCGAAGACGGCGAGCTGCACGGGGGCCTGATCCATGCCCTGCAATTTCAGGGACGCATAAAGTCTGGCACGTTCGCCGTGATAGTCGTTGAGCGCCTGCTGATTGGCGCGTTCAAAACTGTCGCGGATGGCCTGGCGGCGGTCGGGATCGTTGACCTTTACAAAACGCCATGGCTGAGAATTGCCGACAGACGGGGCAAGGCAGGCTTCCTTGATCAGGTCATCAATATCGGCCCTGGGGATCGGGTCGGTGCGAAAACGCCGCACGTCACGACGCCACAAAAGCAGATCGATGAACTGCTTTTGAAAGGTGCGATCAAACACCGGCGGGGTCAGTGTATCTGTCGCGTCGGGCGTATCGGGCGCATCGCGATCGGATTGTGTCATGGCGCGAACCTGCTGGTCTTGGCGGTTTCGAATTCTTTGTGCACCCTAACCGGACAGGGATGTAACGCCAAGCCACAAGATATCAGCAAGGGGCGGAAAACATCAGAAATCGAAATGGATCGTCATCAGGCCAGAAAGATTGTTGTGTTCGGTTTCGAAGGTCAGTTTTCGCTGTACCTCGAGGCTCATCTGACCGGGAATGCCACCCCAGTTATGGGTGATGCCGCCCCCCATTTGCGAATAGGTGCTGGTATTTTCACTTGTCACGTAGGGGCTCAGGACCCCGTAGCCATAGGGCAATTCCGAACGCAGACTGAGTTCCGACCTTATACCCTCGACCGCATCGGAATTTGGTGAAAATTCGCGGAAGCCTTCGACGGATGCCCCGATCTGCCATGGGTCATAGGCATATTCGGTGCCGGCGAAGTAGCGGCGATTGGTGGAACGGCCATATCCCTGGTTCATCAGGGTGATGGCCTGATCCTGGCCAGCAAAGGGCACAAGGCGATGATCGCCCAGAACAAGGTTATAGCGTGCCTCGGCGGTGCTATCGAAAATCTGGTTCAAGGCCGTGCGTGCCGGCACCAGTGATCCGTCGACCGCGCGTGCGCTTTCAAATTCCTCGCGGGCGGTGATGATATCCCCGTCGAGGCTGAGCGTGAGGGGTAGAAAGCCCAGATCATATTCCGTGCCGAAGCCGATGGAGCTCGACAATGTAGAACTGTCGAGATTTTCGGCATAGCTGAGATCATCCGAACCGCCATTGAGTGCGGATTGGGTGATGGTACTGCTGCCAATTCCGATGCTGCCGCGAATATTCAGCCATTCGGTCATGCGCGATACAAAATAGGGGGAAAATGTAACGTTGTTTTCCCGGTATAAAACCTGCCTTGCGGCGGCTTCGCTTAGCGTGCTGCCCCAACCGACACCAAGTCCGATAATCAGGCTGTCATCGACCTGATAATCGACCCCGGTATCAATCGAGATGACATCGCCGCTGAGGTTCGGGTTGTAACCGGTATCGGCAATGCGATTCTCGATATTCGTCTGGCTGCCATGGACCCACATGTTGATGGGCGTGGCCCGGCGGCGTGCCTGATTGGGGAAGGTGCCATTTGCCGTATCGAAATCAAGTTTCTTGGCAATTGATGCCAAAGCGGACCGGCCGCCAAATGTTTCGATTGTTGTTGCATCACCGGTGCCAAGCGCAAGTGCATTTGGCGGCTGGGCCGGGGCAGGAATCGAGTTATCGAGAAAAAGGGGCCCGATTGTGCTTCCGACAAGATCTTTTTCCATCTTGTCATAGAGGCGATTGAGGTGGCGTTGCTGGTTGGCCGACCGGTTGATTGTCTCACTTCGCAGGATCGGAGCGTCAAGACGGCTGGGGCCGTCATCTTCGGCGTTGGCTGAGGGAACGATTTCGTGGCGCAACAACAGGCCAAGCATGGCAAGCGCCAGACATGCTGAAATAGCCAGTGAAATGTACCTGTGCCTCTTCACGGTCAACCGGATCGCCTGTTAGATTCCTTTGGGATCGTTGCAACCTTGCCGGGGAAAAATGGGGGTAATGTGGTGAAAGACAGGCAATTATGTCGCAATGCCGCATTCGCCATTATCCAGGTACCACCCATGTCGGGCTTTCCGGGATTGGCAAAATCGGGCATTCCGGTATTGCGCCGTTTTTAAAGCCGCGCTAGAACCCTGTTCTGCCGGTTGGAACTCCAACCTTGTGAGCGCTTTGCGGGCGTGGCGAAATTGGTATACGCAGCGGACTTAAAATCCGCCGGTCCTTAAAGACCTTGCCGGTTCAAGTCCGGCCGCCCGCACCATTTACATCTGATTGTAAGATTGCCCCGTTCGTCCGGGGGACATGCGCCATCAAATAACCTGCTTTGCAAGCTAGTTATCAGGAACAAACGCAACATGCGTGCGTTTGACCGGGACCGATGTCCCCTTGCGACAGGAGCAAATGATGATCCATCTTTTTGTATTCGGCGTGATTGCTGTCAGTGCACTGGTTGTTGCCTGAAGCAAATAACGATGCGCGTCTCGGACCGCAGATGCGGTCTGGGAGGGCGCGCGTTTTAACGTACCAGAACACTTCCACTCTTTCTTTTGGCATCTGAGATTATCTGTTTTCTGCAATTTTTTGCGGGACAGAAAGTGCTGCGTGATGGTTCTCACAGCATTGCCGGATTTACCGGATATAAATCAGAAACGCTTATGACCAATGGCATGGCCCGAAAACGGGCAGCTTTCGGAGTGGTTGGGTGAACGATATCGATAGTGAAGACGAAGGCCCGCGCAAGAAAGAGCGGTTCGGCAAATATGTCGTGCCCGAGGAACGTGCGGCCAATATCGTCAAGCAGCTTGACGAGTTCCTGCGCAAGGGTCCGCGCAAGGGGCTTAAATATTCACGCTGGCAGCAGATCGCCTGGTACGAGATTGTTGACGAGCTCAAACGTGCCGAAGCCGCCCAGAAGAATCAGGACAGTCTTACGAAATCAGCGTTTCTGGCACTTGCGGTCGGGTTCGGCACCATCGGGTTCTGGGGACTCGTTGTCTTGCTGGGGCAGAATTTCGGCATGATCGGCGGCATTCTGATCGTGATTGCCGGACTGGTTGTCTGGCGCGCCTTGGCCAAGGCGAAGTGGTTCAGCTAACCGTGTCGGCAAACGGCGAGGTCTCGCGATAAAGGACGTGATAAAGGAGGGGGGAGATGAACAAGGAAGCGGCTGAAACTCTGGCCATCCGGGCAATTGCCCATATTGCGGGCGATGACGAGTTGCTTGAAGGGCTTTTTGCCCAGACCGGTATGGGGTTTGATGACCTGAAAGCCGGGATCACCAGCAATGAAGTCCAATTGGGTGCGATTGACTTTTTAATGTCGCACGAGCCGTTCCTGATGCGTTTTGTCGACGATAGCGGTTATGCGCCGGAAGATCCTGCGCGAGCGCAAATCATCCTTTCGGGCGGGCCGATCTGGCAGGATTAATGCGCCAGATCAGGTATCTGTTGTCGATCCGGCTGCGTCATCGTCATTGGCACCGTGATGTTCGAGTACCTGATCAATCAGACCCCATTCCAGAGCCTGATCTGCGGTCATGAAACGGTCGCGGTCCAACGTGCGTTCCACTTCCTCGTAACTGCGACTGCAATGTTTGGCATAAAGCGAGATCATGCGCTGTTTGGTCAGGCGCATTTCTTCGGCATGGATCAGGACATCCGATGCCTGGCCCTGAAAACCACCCAGCGGTTGATGCACATGCAGGCTGGCATTGGGCAGGGCAGCGCGGTGGCCCGGTTCGCCTGCCATCAGCAGGAACGATCCCATGGACCGTGCGGTGCCCATGCATAGGGTATGAACAGGCGCCTTTATGTAACGCATCGTGTCATACATCGCCATGCCACTGGTGACGACACCACCCGGGGAATTGATATAAAGGTTGATCGGTTTTTTTGGGTTTTCGGCTTCGAGAAACAGCAATTGCGCACAGACAAGCGATGAGATGGTGTCATTTACTTCGCCATTGAGGAAAATGATCCTTTCGCGCAAAAGTCGAGAAAAAATGTCAAAGGACCGTTCGCCCGCGCTGGTCTGTTCAACCACCATCGGGATCAGTTGCATCATGTCGCGCATCGAGGGGCTCCGGGTTCGAAAAGGGATCGGGTGAGGCGGCGTCAGGCCGCGCACATTATTTCCGCGCTGTTGCTGTTGGCTGCCTTGGCCGGGGTCAGACATTTTGTATCGGTCAATTGGTGGATGATGCGCAGGCAGGTGCTGTTTTCGCCAGATTGCGCGAGGTGAAAGGTCACCACGCTTTCCAGATGGGGTGGATTGGTATCGCGCATCTGATAGGTCACTTCTTCGCCGGGAATTTGCCGTATCGGTTTGGCGTTGCGCAAATTGGTGCCGGGTAACCAACTTTCGCGAATTTCGGGAATACTGATCGCCCGCCAGACCTTTTCCTTTGGTGCATCCAGTCTGAATTCAAATTCAAGGCGACGGGAAGCTTTAGGCTTTTTCGGTTTGGCAGTGCGTGTCTTGCTGTCAGTCACTGGTCCATCTCCTTTAGGGTCTGGCGCAGGGCATCTATCCGGTCCGGCCAGAAGGTGCTGTATCGGGCGACCCATTGAACAATCAGCGCCAGCCCATCGGGATTGACGCGGTAATGGACGAAGCGTCCCTGTCGTTCTTCGTCCACCAGCTTTGCCTGACGCAGGACGGCCAGATGCTGGGACATGGCTGGCTGGCTGATGCTCATGCCGTTACGAAGGGCACTGGCATTCATGCTTTGGCTGCTGGCAAGCTTTTCAAAAATTGTGCGCCGGGTCGGGTCGGCCAGCGCTTTGAATATGTCGTTTTCCATCATGCAAACAGATAAGCACGGACTTATGTGTTTGAGCAAGGCAAATTATTTCGGGTCGGGAAATTCGATGTGCCAGAGACAAAAAGGACGCAACGCCGATTAGGGGTATCCGGTGCGCACCTTTTAAAATCTGCTTGAATCAATCTTTGCCGGTCGTGTCGTCAGACCGGGTTCATGCAATGACGATGGGGACCGGGCCGATATCGGGTTGTGGGTCTGTTTTCATCAATCCGTAGATCACCGAATCACGAATGCCGATATGCGTGTTCCAGGTCCCGCGAAGCTGACCTTCGCGGGTAAAGCCCAGTTTTTCGAATACCCGGATCGATGCAATATTGTCCGGATCGATATCGGCAAAGATGCGGCGCGCGGTCGTGGTTTCAAACAGATACCCAATGGCATGGGACAATGCCCGCGCGGCGAGGTTTTGCCCGCGTGCCGCAGGGCAAATCATACAGGCGGCTTCCCACACGTCGGGATCATCGCCGGTATTATAAAGGGCGATGCGGCCAAGGGCCGGGCCATCCGGCGACGCGGCAACCGCCCATGACGTCTTTTCAGAGCCGCTGTTCCAGTGTTTGAGCTTTGCGATGGTATCCGCGACCGACGCAAAGGCCGGTTCGGGAAGCCATGTGCAGCATTCCGGATCACCAAAAATGGCGTGGAGAGCCGCACCGTCAGCAACAGGATCAATCGGGCGAAGAAACATTCGGGCAGGTATGATCGATCACTTGGCCAGTCGGTTGGTCAGTCAGTTGCGCAATGGCAGGCTATTGTGACGGCAGGCTTACCCAAGGAACGGGATCGGACCGCCGCCATAGCCATAAATCCACACCAGCAAGCCGCCGCCCAGAAGAATGCGGTAAATCGCAAACGGCGTGAAGGTTGACCGTTTAAGCCAGCTCATGAGCATGGCGATGGCGATCAGGGCGGTGATGAAGGAGAGGCCGGCAGCCAGCAGGACATCCATGGTCAGCGCCATGTCGCCCGATTGTTGCAGGTCGATACCGGCCAGAAGGCCAGCGCCCAGAATGACCGGGATCGACAGCAGCATCGAAAACTGTGCGGCATCAGCACGTTCATAGCCCATCAGGCGTGCCGCTGTCATGGTGATACCCGAGCGGCTGGTGCCGGGAACAAGGGCAATGACCTGTGCGAGGCCGATGAACAAGGCCCCGCCCCAGCGCATATGTTCAAGCCGGTTGATCGTCATGCCGATCTTGTCGGCAATCCAAAGGACAATGCCAAAGACAAGCGTGGTCCAGGCAATGATTTCGACCGAGCGCAGTTGTTCCTCGATGCCCGAGACTTTGAAATAGAAGCCGACCGCGACCACCGGGATGGTGGCGAAAATGATGTGCAGGGCGAGTCGGGCACCGGGATTGATCCGGCCGGACAAAAGCACGAAGAATCCGCCGATCATCGCGAAAACATCGCGCCAGAAATAGATCATTACAGCGGCCAGTGTGCCGACATGAACGGCAACATCTACCAACAAACCCTGATCTGCAGCACCTGTCAGGGCGGGGGTCAGGATCAGGTGACCTGATGAACTGATGGGGAGGAATTCCGTGATCCCCTGGATGACTGCCAGAAGAATTATATGTTGTAACGTCACCCCGGCCTCGATCGCTGTTATCGGCAAAAACTCCCCGCTTATAGCAGCTTAGCGCGAACAGGCGAAATGCATTAATAGTACCAAAATGGTACTAATGAAACTTTCTTTCAGCGCTTTAAAACCCGAAATTCCCGATATCCTGATTTTATTTGGGGATATAATGGTCAGTAATATTGACCTATCATGCATTTTGTGCTGGATTCTTGCAAAACCGGCGCGTATACAAAAGCCAACCCGCAACATAAAACCCTTTTAGAGGGCTGCTATGACAGAAAAGATGCTGAAGTTTGTTCATCTTGAACAAAAATATCCGCACAAGAGAGAAGCATCCGAGCGTCGCACGGACTTCAATGAAATTTACGAAGGTTTCGAGACAGAAGCTGCGGCCGATCAGTCTGCGCGCTGCTCGCAATGTGGTGTGCCGTTCTGTCAGGCCCATTGTCCTTTGTATAATAACATCCCGGACTGGCTGCGCCTGACGACCGAAGGTCGCATGGAAGAAGCCTATGCCATTTCGGCGGCAACCAACAATATGCCGGAAGTGACCGGTCGCATCTGCCCGCAGGACCGTCTGTGTGAAGGCAATTGCGTGATCGAACAGTCAACGCATGGCGCTGTCACGATTGGCTCTGTCGAGAAATACATTACCGATACCGCCTTTGCGAATGGCTGGGTCAAGGCGCCCAAGCCGACGCAGGAAAACGGTATGTCGGTCGGGATCATCGGTGGTGGTCCCGCAGGCATGGCAGCGGCCGAACAACTGCGCCTTAAAGGATATGAAGTCCATATCTATGACCGCTATGACCGCATGGGCGGGTTGCTGGTTTACGGGATTCCGGGCTTCAAGCTTGAAAAACATATCGTTGAACGCCGCGTAAAGCTGCTTGAAGAAGGCGGTGTCGTCATGCACACCGAATTCGAGGTTGGCCGTGACGCGACGCTTGATGAACTGCGCCGCAAACATGACAGCGTTCTGATCGCAACGGGCGTTTACAAATCCCGCGATCTGAAGCTGCCGGGTGTTGGTCTTGGCAATATCTATCCGGCACTTGAATATCTGACCACGTCGAACCGCATCGGTCTTGGCGATACGGTTGCGGCATATGACGATGGCACGCTGAACGCCAAAGACAAGAACGTTGTCGTTATTGGCGGCGGCGATACGGCAATGGACTGTGTCCGTACCGCAATCCGTCAGGGTGCGAAGTCGGTCAAATGTCTTTATCGCCGTGACCGCGCCAACATGCCGGGTTCACAGCGCGAAGTGGCCAATGCCGAGGAAGAAGGCGTTGAGTTTGTCTGGCTGACCAACCCGGAAGCCTTTGTTGGCGACGATAAGGTTACCGGTGTACGTGCGGTCAAGATGCGCCTTGGTGCGCCGGATGCCGGTGGCCGCCAGAGCCCGGAACTGATCGAAGGTTCGAACTACACCATGGATGCCGACATGGTCATTCTGGCCCTTGGTTTCGAGCCGGAAGACCTGCCGACCATGTTCGAGGCGCCGGAACTGGGTGTGTCACGCTGGGGCACGGTTAAAATCGATTTCCGCTCGATGATGACCAATCTGGATGGCGTTTTTGCCGCCGGTGATATTGCGCGCGGTGCGTCGCTGGTGGTTTGGGCCATCCGTGACGGTCGCGATGCGGCTGACCGGATCGATGAATATCTGCTGGCGCGCAAAGAAGCTGCTGCTTAAGCCCGCTGCCGCATTAGGAGAGAGAGTTATGAACAAGATTATTCATGACCGTGGCGCGCAAGAGATCGCCCGTTTTGAAAAGAATGCCGAACATCTGTCGGCGAACGGCATGTATGATCCGACCGAAGAACACGCCAACTGTGGCGTGGGTCTTGTCGGTGCGATTGATGGCAAGCCGCGTCGCGAGGTTGTCGAAGCCGGTATCGAGGCGCTCAAAGCCATCTGGCACCGCGGTGCGGTTGATGCCGACGGCAAAACCGGCGATGGTGCGGGCATTCACCTGCAGATCCCGCAGGATTTCTTCAAGGCGTATCTGAAGGTTATCAACCAGGAGGCCCCGGAAAGCCTGATTGCGGTTGGTCAGGTATTCCTGCCGCGTATCGATATGTCGGCACAGGAACGTTGCCGTGCCATCGTTGAAACCGAAATCCTGAAACAGGGTTACGGTATTCTTGGCTGGCGTCAGGTTCCGGTTGATGTTTCGGTTATCGGTGAAAAAGCCAACCAGACGCGGCCTGAAATCGAACAGGTTCTGATCGGTGCGCGTGATGACGTTGATGAAGACCAGTTCGAGGTCGATCTATACACCATCCGTCGTCGCGTCGAGAAAGCGGTCCTGTCCGAAGCGATCAAGGATTTCTATATCTGTTCGATGTCGTGCCGTTCGATCATCTACAAGGGCATGTTCCTTGCCGAGCAGGTCGACATCTTCTATCCGGATTTGCGCGACGAGCGGTTCGTTTCGAACTTCTGCGTCTATCACCAGCGTTATTCGACCAACACCTTCCCGAGCTGGCCGTTGGCGCAGCCGTTCCGCGTTCTGGCCCATAACGGCGAGATCAACACGCTGCGCGGTAACGTCAACTGGATGAAAAGCCACGAAGCCCGCATGGCGCACGAGGCATTTTCCGACACCATCGAAGACCTGAAGCCGGTTATTCAGCCGGGATCATCGGACTCGGCCGCCCTTGATGCCGTGTTCGAACTGATGGTGCGTGCCGGTCGTGACCTGCCGATGGTCAAAACCATGATGGTGCCCGAAGCATGGTCGAAAAAGGCATCGACCCCGGACAGCTATAAAAACCTTTATGCCTATTGCAACGCGGTGATGGAACCATGGGACGGCCCGGCGGCACTGGCAGCCTATGGTGGCAAGTGGCTGATGGGCGGTACGGACCGTAACGGTCTTCGTCCTCTGCGTTATGCCGTCACGGGTAACGGCCTTCTGATTGCCGGTTCCGAAGCAGGCATGGTCCATATCGACGAGGAAAGCTGCCTTGAAAAAGGGCGGCTTGGCCCGGGGCAGATGATTGCCATCAACCTTGAAGAAGGCAAGCTGTACCATGACAGCGAGCTTAAGGATAAGCTGGCGAACCGTCGTGACTGGTCGAAATGGGTGGGTCGCACCAAGGTGCTTGATGACCTGATTTCGCCGGAACATACCGAACCGGCGCGCCTTGGCAAGGAAGCGCTTCTGCGTCTTCAGAAGGCGATGGGTCTTACGCATGAAGACCTTGAACTGATCCTGCACCCGATGGGTGAGGACGGCAAGGAAGCCATTGGCTCGATGGGGGATGACACCCCGCTTGCGATCCTGTCGGATCGGTATCGCGGTCTGCATCACTTCTTCCGCCAGAACTTTTCGCAGGTGACCAACCCGCCGATTGACTCTTTGCGCGAAGCCCGCGTCATGAGCCTGAAAACGCGACTTGGCAACCTTGGCAACATTCTTGACGAGGATGAAAGCCAGTGTGACCTGCTTCAGCTTGAAAGCCCGGTTCTGACCAATGCCGAATATGACGCGATGCGCGGTTATATGGGTGAAACGGCGGTCGAAATCGACACCACGTTTGACATCAATGGCGGCCCGTCAGCACTGCGCGATGCGATTACCCGCATCCAGCGAGAAGCCGAAGAAGCCGTTCGTGGTGGCGCGCTTCATATCATCCTGACCGATGAAGGCATCACGACTGAACGTGCTGCAATTCCGATGGTTCTGGCAACGGGTGGTGTGCACAGCTATCTCGTGAAAACGTCGCTGCGTACCTACATCTCGCTTAACGTCCGGTCGGCGGAATGCATGGATGTGCATTACTTTGCTGTTCTGATCGGTGTGGGTGCGACGACGGTGAACGCCTATCTGGCGCAGGAAGGTCTTCTGGACCGTTATACGCGTGGGTTGTTCCCGAATGTCGGCAGCACGGCGGAAGTCATGCAGCGTTTCAAGGCGGCGATTGATGCCGGCCTGCTCAAGATCATGTCCAAGATGGGCATTTCGATCATCAGTTCCTATCGCGGCGGCTATAACTTTGAAAGTATCGGTCTGTCGCGGTCGTTGGTGGCGGAATTCTTCCCGGGGATGCCGTCGCGCATTTCGGGTATTGGTCTTCAGGGTATCCAGCGCCGTTGCATTGCCCAGCACAAGGAAGCGTTTAACGGTAATGTCGTGACCCTTCCGGTCGGTGGCCTTTACAAATATCGTCGTTCGGGTGAACGCCATGTCTGGACCGGCCCACTGATCCATACGTTGCAGTCGTCCGTCACCACGGGATCGTACAATACCTTCCGCAAGTTTTCGGAGGGGCTGCGTTCGCGTGAGCCGCTTCATCTTCGTGATCTGCTTGATTTCCGTTCCGACCGTAAACCGGTTCGTCAGGAACAGGTTGAAAGCATTACCGAAATCCGTAAACGGTTCGTAACGCCGGGCATGTCCCACGGTGCGCTTTCGACCGAGGCGCACGAGGCGCTGGCGATTGCGATGAACCGGATCGGTGCGAAATCGAACTCTGGCGAGGGCGGTGAATCGCGCGAACGTTTCCGTCCGCGTTCGAATGGGGACAATGCGCGTTCGTCGATCAAACAGGTGGCATCGGGTCGTTTCGGGGTTACCGCCGAATATCTGAACAACTGCGAGGAAATCCAGATCAAGGTGGCCCAGGGTGCGAAACCGGGCGAAGGTGGTCAGCTTCCGGGCTTCAAGGTAACGGTGGAAATCGCACAGCTACGTCATGCGACGCCGGGTGTGACCCTGATTTCGCCGCCGCCGCACCACGACATTTATTCGATCGAAGATCTGGCGCAGCTGATCTATGACCTGAAGCAGATCAACCCGCGTTGCCGCGTTTGCGTCAAGCTGGTGTCGCGTTCGGGTGTCGGTACGATTGCGGCCGGTGTGGCAAAGGCAAAGGCCGACGTCATCCTGATTTCGGGTTATGACGGCGGGACCGGTGCCAGCCCGCAGACCTCGATCAAATATGCCGGTATTCCGTGGGAAATGGGCCTTTCGGAAGTCAATCAGGTCCTGACGCTGAACAACCTGCGCAGCAAGGTCAAACTGCGCGTTGATGGCGGTTTCAAGACCGGCCGTGACGTTGTGATCGGTGCGATGCTGGGTGCGGAAGAATTTGGTATCGGTACCGCATCCCTGATCGCGCTTGGCTGTATCATGGTGCGTCAGTGCCATTCGAACACCTGCCCGGTTGGCGTTTGTACCCAGGACCCGGCATTGCGTGCCAAGTTCGTCGGTACCGCGGACAAGCTGGTCAACCTGTTCACCTTCATGGCCGAAGAGGTCAAGGATATCCTGGCCGAGCTTGGCTATGACAATCTGCAGGAAATCATCGGTCGTTCGGATCTGCTGCAGCAGGTTCATCGCGGCGCGAAGGATCTTGTTGACCTTGATTTGAACCCGCTGCTTGCACAGGCTGATGCCGGTGATCACAAACGTTACTGCACGACGGTTGGCCGTAACGAAGTGCCCGACACGCTTGACGCCCAGATGATCAAGGATGCGCGTGCATTGCTTGAAGACGGCGAAAAGATGCAGCTGCAATACAACATCCAGAACACGCAGCGCGCGATCGGGACGCGTATTTCGTCACTGATCACGCAGAAATATGGCATGACTGGTCTGAAACCGGGCCACCTGCATGTGCGTTTGCGTGGTTCTGCCGGTCAGTCACTGGGCGCGTTTGCGGTTCAGGGGCTGAAAATCGAAGTTCAGGGCGATGCCAACGACTATGTCGGCAAGGGTCTTTCAGGCGGTACCATCGTCTTGCGCCCGCGGCCGTCAAGCCCGCTCAAGACCAACGAAAACACGATTATCGGTAACACCATCCTTTATGGTGCGACGGCTGGTAAGCTGTTTGCTGCCGGTCAGGCCGGGGAACGTTTCTGCGTTCGTAACTCGGGCGCGACGGTTGTGGTCGAAGGATGTGGCTCGAACGGTTGTGAATACATGACCGGCGGTACGGCTGTGATCCTTGGCTCGGTCGGTGAGAACTTTGGTGCCGGCATGACCGGTGGCATGGCATTCATCTATGACGTTGAAGGCACCTTTGGGGATGTCGTCAATGATGGCTCCATCCTGTACCAGCGTATTGAAACCCAGCATTGGGACGAAGTCTGTCGTTCGCTGATTGAAGAGCATGTTGCAGAAACCGACAGCGGTTTTGCGCGCACCATCCTCGACAATTGGGATCGCGAACGCGGTAATTTCTGGCAGATTGTGCCGAAAGAAATCGTCGACAAGCTGGAAAACCCCATTCGCTCGATGAGCGAAAACCAGGCAACTGCGTGAACCCTTTTCACGCTTTTGCGCAAGCTCCCTTGTCCACACACCCGGACAAACAAACTGGCCCCGTACTCTGTACGGGGCTTCTTTTTTGCCGGTCGGAATGTTTGCGGGGTGGCGCTTTCGCCCGGTGGCATTGATACTTATGTCAAAGCGAACATCCCAGCCAATCTGACAGGTGGTTCATGACCGTTACCGACATCGCCACACGGACCTATAACCACAATTTCAAGCTTGATCCGATTATCCGCAGTCTTCTGGACACGGATTTTTACAAGCTTCTGATGTTGCAGGCGATCTGGCAGGAACATCCGGATGTGGAGGTTACTTTTTCGCTGATCAATCGCAGCCATCACATAAGGCTTGGCGATATCATCGATGAAGGCGAATTACGTGCGCAGCTTGATCATGCGCGAAGCTTGCGTTTTACGCGACAGGAACTGATCTGGCTGGCCGGGGCGACGTTTTACGGGCGCAGCCATATGTTCAAACCGGAATTCATCAGCTGGCTGGGCGATTTCCAATTGCCCGACTATGAATTGCGCAAGATTGACGGACAGTTTGAACTGCATTTTTCCGGGCCATGGACGCACAGTTCGATGTGGGAAACACCGGCATTAGCGATCATTACCGAATTAAGGTCGCGTGCTGTATTGCGCAATCGCGGGCGGTTTGAACTTGATGTATTGTATGCGCGTGCCAAGGCCAAGCTTTGGGAAAAGGTCGAACGGCTTCGCGATTTGCCCGATCTTGTTCTGGCTGATTTCGGCACCCGGCGGCGGCATGGCTTTTTATGGCAGCGCTGGTGTGTTGAGGCCCTGAAAGAAGGAATTTGCAGCCGGTTTATCGGTACATCGAATGTGTTGCTGGCGATGACGGCCGATATCGAGGCGATTGGCACCAACGCCCATGAATTGCCGATGGTCGAGGCGGCAATTTCCAAAAACGATGAAGAACTTGCTGCGTCGCCTTATCGCGTGCTTGAGCAATGGCGCCAGCATTATAGCGGTAATCTTCTGATCGCATTGCCCGATACATATGGAACGGCGGCATTTCTTAAAGGTGCGCCGGACTGGCTGGCGGACTGGACCGGCTTTCGTCCCGACAGTGCGCCGCCGATTGAAGGTGGTGAGCAGATTATCCGATGGTGGGAAGAGCATGGCAAAGACCCGCGCGAGAAGCTTCTGGTCTTTTCAGACAATCTCGACATTGATGCGATTATCGAAACCTATCTGCATTTCCATGGCCGGGTCCGTATGAGCTTTGGCTGGGGTACGAACCTGACCAATGATTTTCGTGGCTGTGATCCGGCGGGCGAACAGGGGCTTGAGCCGATGTCGCTGGTGTGCAAGGTGACAAGTGCCAACGGGCAACCCGCGGTCAAGCTCTCAGATAATCCGGAAAAGATTTCGGGCGATCCCAAGCAGGTTGAACGTTACATCCGGGTTTTTGGAAATCCTGTATAACAGGCTTGATCCGGATAAGCCGGATCAGAGGAGGATGTTCAGATAGGTGCCGCGCCGCGCATTGTGGTCAATCTGATCGGCCGCGATCAGATTGCGCAGACGGGCAAGCTGGGCGGCGATAAAGCTATCGGATGATGGCTGATCAGTGTTGGCGGCAACACGGCCGCGCACACCCGAAGGCACGCCTTGCGGCATGGAGCGGGCATCGTGAAGGCCCGTTTGTGTGGCACTGCTGCCGATCCGGTTGGTTGCCATGAGTTCATCCGTTCTGAAATCGCAAAAAGATTAGCACGGTCAACGGGTTTTGTCATGAAGTTGCGGAGCATCAATTGCCATCGCCTCCCATTCGGGCCGATGCGCCGGGTGGGTTGCCAAATGGCGGAAAGACATCCTGCCCGATGGCGTCACGATGATGATGCAGGGCCCAATGGACGGTGGGAAAGGCGATGTCATCCCAAGGGATATCGGCCCAGCGAAACAGGCCGACATCAAGACTTTCCGGGCCACAGGAAATATCGGGACTGTTCAGGGTTGCGCGATAGAGCAATTGTAACTGGCTGATATGAGGCAGGTCATAAAGGCAGAGCAAACGATCAAGCGAAAGATCCGCGTGGGCTTCTTCATAGGCTTCTCGTGCTGCGCCGGCGGCAGAGGTTTCACCGATTTCCATGAAACCGGCGGGCAGCGTCCAGAAGCCCTTGCGCGGATTGATCGCGCGGCGGCACATCAGATATCGGTCTTCCCAGGTTGCAACGACACCGACGATGATTTTGGGATTGTCGTAACGGATGTAACCGCAATCGGGGCAGCTTAACCGTTCGCGGTCATCGCCTTCGGGAATGATTTTTTCACGGGGTCCGGATGGTTTCTGCATACAGACAGGATACATCCGGAAGCCGCGCAGAAAAAGGGGTGGTCGAAACCACCCCGAGGAAGCTAACGAGAGGGAAAAATCACGTTAGAAGATTGACGCGGGTACCGCGTGCGCCGCTGGTTTCAAGCGGCTGATGTTCCGTGACGATAGAGCCGATAACCTGTGCAAGGCCCTGCGCCTTCTGGATCGAAGACGTTGCCGCGGCAAGCGGTGCGGATACGCCATCTTTACCACCGCCCGGTGTGATCGCGTCATTTACGGCCTGTGCGGCAGAGCTAAGTCCTGAACCTGCTGATCCGATCATTATATCCTCGTCCCAAATTCCGTGAAGTTGTGATAGCTGCGCATTGGCGATATCACGGCTTCTGGCTCTTAGATTAGGCTTCGGTTAACACTTTTAAAGTGACAGCTGTCACAGCATGGCATCAAACAGCGATTACTTTTTTGTGAACGATGCAAAATCAAGGGTTTATGTGGCTCTTGGAAAATAAATTTTTGGGTGTGATGTGGCAGCGTGGTAAGGGATCGCGCAACCGCCACGACGTTTTGACGAATCGGCTGATGATGCCCTAAAGCCGCTGGCGTTCGGTTTTGTGGGCAAGAGCCTCGTGGATGGCTTTTTGCAACTGGGCGGGGCGGAACGGTTTTTTGACGAAGATATAATCGCCCAGCATCTTTTCCATTTCCCTGCGCGTCCGTGCCGGATAGCCAGACATGAAGACCACGGCCAGATCGGGGTATTGACGCTGTGCCTCGATGGCAAGTTGCGGCCCACTTAGCCCCGTCATCACCACATCGGTCAGAATAACGTCAATCCGGTCGGTCTTTTGGGATTCGGTGATGATCTGCAGGGCTTCTTCGGCACTGCGTGCGACTATGGCGTCAAAGCCGGCATCTTCAAGAATGATCTTGGCGGTCGTGCGCAGTGACTGTTCATCATCGACAATCAGGACCCGTTCGCCATTGCCGGGAAAATAGTCGATTTCCTGCAGGGCAGATGCCTTGACCTTGCCGGCTTCGGAGCGCGGCAGATAGATCGAGAAGGTTGTGCCTTCGCCCTCGACACTTTCGACATCAATAAAGCCACTGGATTCTTCGACCCAGCTATGGACGATCGACAGGCCAAGCCCCGTGCCCTTGCCGGGTTCCTTGGTCGAGAAGAAGGGTTCGAATATATTGTCCAGAATATCCGCAGGAATGCCGGTACCGGTATCCTGAACTGTTACCACGACATAATCGCCTGCGGCGGCCTTTGGGAAGATATCATCTTCGTCATCAGGGGTCCGTTCATCGGCAGGTGGAACTGTTGCACCATAGCAGGAAATCTGCAACGTGCCGCCATCAGGCATCGCATCACGGGCATTGATCGCAAGGTTCAGGATGCAGGCCGAGAGCTGTGTTGGATCAACGCGCGTGTAAAGCGGCGCGTCATTGGCCCAGATTTGCAGTTCGATCCGGTGTTCCAGTAGCGTAACGAGCAGCTTTTCCATTTCGCTAATCGCGGTATCGACCTGAACGATGGTGGGCTGATCAATACGGCGGCGCGAGAACATCAGAAGCTGATCGGCCACACTGGTGGCGCGTTCGCCAAGGGAAATCACGTGATCAAGGTATTCCTTGACCCGTTCCGGATCGTCAATTTTGGCGCGCGCAACTTCGGCAAAGCTTAAAATTCCAGCAAGACAGTTATTGAATTCATGCGCCACGCCACCCGCCATCTGGCCGACGGCTTCGAGTTTTTGTGATGTGGCAAGCTGACGTTGCAGGGCCTGCTGCTCTTCGGTTGCGCGATGCTGTGAGGTTACGTCGCTGCCGGTGCCGCGATACCCCTTGAACGAACCATCCAGATCAAAAACCGGCACTCCGTTGATGCGACCGTAATGTTTTTGCCCGTCGCGCGATGTCCACGAAAATTCAAAATTCTGGAATGCCAGATGGCTTTCCAGCCGTTTGACCAGACTGTCCCAGCTGTGGTCGGTTTCGGCCTTGAGGCCAAGCTTGTCAAAGGACTGGCCCTGCGGGGATCCGTTCAGTTCCTCGATCAACTGATAGAATTTATAGGACGCAAACGCGATCTTCAGATCCGGTCCCATTTCCCAGTACCAGTCGGCGGATGACAGGGTGAAGTCGCGGAAGCGTTCCTCGCTGTCGCGAAGGGCTTCCTGGGCGATCTGGTGCTGATTGGTGCGCCGTTCGAGGCTTTCGGCCATAGTATTGAGGCCGCGTTCAAGAGTGCCGATTTCGTCGCGGCCAGCCGGTTTCAGGCGGGCGCTGAGTTTCCCGAACTGGATTTCCGACACGAATTGCGAGGCGGTGATCAGGCGGCGCAACACGGTTTGCTGCATGAACAGGAAAATCAGCCCCGATGTCATCAGAATGCACAGGACCGAGCCGATCAGCAGAACGGATTGCATTTGACGCTGACTTTGTTCAAGTCCGGCGGTGGAAACCTTGAAATAGGCAAACATGAAGGGCTGATTGGCGTTCAGGCTGAACAGCGGGGTAATGCTGACCATGTTGCGGCCATCCGCGCCATCGGTGGTAAACAGCACCTGGCTGCGCAGGTCGGCGGAAAGCCGTTCTTTCGGAAAATCGGGGACGGAGGCAATATCTGATCCGATCAGCATGGGGTCCATGGCGTGATAGATCGTACCGTCAAAACCGATTGCCATGGCTTCGCGGAGGTGCGGACCGAGCAGCAGTTCAAGCTGTTTGGAGTCGCTGATAACGGAAATCTTGAGCTGTTCATCCTGAATCAGGCGACCAGGAGCGCTGATCTGTTCGGCAATGCGCCGATCAATTTCTGCCCCGAAATACTGAACATAATAACCGCCAAAGAGGCCAAGCAGGATGGTTTCGACAATAACAATTGCGATCCCGATCTTGAAAACCAGACTGCCAAACAGGCGGTCAAAAAGCTTCTTCACGCCAACCTCTAAACCCTGGCCCAGCCTGATTGCCGGTTAATTCTGTTATTGGCTCTCAAGATAATACTGGGATGGATTGGTCGGTGCCGGTGTGGCATAGCTCCAAGCCGCAGGGATGACCTTGGGAACATTCTTGAAGTTCTTTGCCACGAGCCCCTTGCGATTGGGCGGCAAGGCAATTCCCATAACGTAAAACTGATTTGCGCTGATGTCGAGAATATCGCGCATAAGTTTATTTTGTTTTTCCGCATCTGCCGTTGCTTTCAACTGGTTATAGAGTGCCAGCTGACGGATTACCTCGGCGGGTGGGGCGATTGCATCGGGATTTGTCGGGTTTGTATACCACTCGGCCCAGCCGGTCGCGTACCACGATGATTCGCTTGATACCGGCAGATAGTTGATCGGAATCACCATGGCATCAAGGCCGCCGTCACCGCCCCATGCGCTGGCGTGATGATTGTTATTGTCACGCATGTTTACAAAAACATCGCGCGACAGATCGCGGGGCGTCACGTCAAGGCCGATATCGCGCCAGTAATCAACAACGGCAGACAGCATCTCGAAGCGGGATGCGCCTTCGGTATCGATGGTGAAGGACAGCCGTTTACCATCCGGGCGCAGAAGGAAGCCTTCGTCGTCTTTGTGTGTCAGTCCGGCATTGGCCAGGTGGCTTGCGGCAAGCACCGGATCGTAGGTGATGAATTGACGTGCCAGTACCGTGTGGTAAAGCGGGCTTTCGGGGCGTGGGGCGGCCTGATGGGGCAGGGCACCGGGAACGAACCTGCCGATGATGCTGTCGCGGTCGATGGCATGAGACAGGGCGATACGGAATTCCTTGTTCTGGAATATATCGCGCAGAACAGGGTCCCTGTCGTTGAGATTGAGCGACAGGGTCAGAATATTCATGTCGCTTTCGATCAGGGTAAAGGATTGCAGGTTGTCATTGGCGGCAAGGATTTCGTCCGCACGACGGCCGATATGGCGTTCCTGCATGTTAACCTTGCCTGCAATCGCCGCATCACCGGCTTCGTCTTTGCTATTGACCAGATCAAAGGACACGCGGTCGATATAGGGCAGCTGGCGTCCGCCCGGATCGATTTTCCAGTAGAACGGATTACGAACGGCAACAAGCGGGTCGTCCTGGCCGTAAACGCCGGTCAGAACCCATGCGTTCAGGGTCGGGACATTCGGGTTCAACCATCGGCCGGGATCGTCGATGGTGCCTGGTGTGCCGAATACCGAAACGAAACGGTCCTTCCATCCTTTGAAGCCAAGCTCCTGTGCCTTTGCATCCGCATCCTTGTTATATTTTGGCAGCAGGGGTTTGAGGAAATGCGCCGGGTAGCTTACCGGTTCAACGCCTTCGGGACGGGCAAGGAAGGTCGGAAAGAGGCCATAGGGTGTGTTGAACCGAAAGGCGATGGTGGTTTCGTCGATCTTTTCAACGTGCACCGGATTTCCGCCGGCGGTCAGCCATTCGGGCGTCGCATTTTCAAATGCGGGATTAAGCAGAATGTCTTCGTACCAGAAGGCGATGTCATCAGCGGTAAAAGGGGCACCATCCGACCAGTGCATTCCCGGGCGCAGCCGGAACACGAATTCTGTCGCATCGCTATTGGCTTGCATGGAAAGGGCAACATTGGGAACCGTATCCGTCCATTGCGGCGTCCAGCGCAAGAGAGGTTCATATCCGATGGTTCTGATCAGAAGGGCATGATCGCGTTCGGCATTCTGCGCCATCAGCCATGTGCCGCCATATTGGCCAAGCTTGTCATTGGGGGTGACAATCATCGGGGTGCGCGGAAGACGTTCCCCGGCGGGTGGCAGTTTTCCGTTTGCCACCATATCGGCAAGCATCGGTGCTTCACCAAATTCAGCCGCATGCGCATCATTTCCAACCGCAGTCAAAGCCACGGCCAGCAATAATACCAGCGATGTAAAACAACCCACTACCCTGTACACGTCGGGCTTCCCCTGATTTTCTTATGCCTATCGAAAGGTATCGATATCCCTACTCTTAGGTGGTGAATATCCTAAAGCCAATGCCGGGTAAAGTTCTGAAAGCCGGTTTTCCCCTGATCTTTTAAAGATGCGCGAGCTGTTCGTTGTTTACAACGTACAGGCGGATAATTTTCCTATGTGCATCTTTTTGTATCTATAAACAACATACCGGTCCGCCAAATTTTCGTTCGAACCTCTTAGAATAGCGCGATAAACCAGGCCTTGTTCAACTGAGGCCGACACCTTCTTCGGCGATCCGTGCGGGTTTCCCGACCATTTGGACAGGAATCGGCTTTCGTGCTGATCAACGTTGGCTGAGACTAAAGTATAACATAATCTGATGTGCTTGTTGTCGCCATATAAGTTTTTGGTAATAAATTTCGTTTTGAACGCTTTGTGGGCCATATGACGGCAAAGATACCAACCATAATTCCTCTTGCCAGAGAGAGCTGATCGGAGAGACAATTTTGGCATGGCAAACAAATCTGCATCATCCGGGCAGGCTTCTTATGATCCTGGCTATCTGGCCGGGCCGAAGCCGTTGGCACCGATCCCGCGTTATGAGCCGGGATCGTCGCCGGACCGCTATCGTCAGGATGAACGCGCACATGATTCTGATGCTGACAGTTTTTCGGTGGCCGGGATTGAAGGAAAAATTGATCGTCGCAAGGTCAATATTGCCAACAGGATTGTCGATACCGATCCCGGGCAGGCATTGCGCGTGATCAGGAATTGGCTGGCTCAGGACTGACTGTCGTTGCTGATCTTTGTTTCTGTTTCACTTTCCATTTCGGGCGGCACCTGTTTTAAGTCGTCGAACACACCGATGACAGGGGGCCTGCGTGACAGATTTCAATTCCTTGATAGAGCAGCAGTTCAGTGCTTTTGATCCGGACTATTCCGATCGAAAAGGTGCCTATGCCGACAAGCTTGCCCCGCTGGAAGAAAAGCTGATCGCGGCCCAGCAGACAGGCAACAGCATGGCAGCATCCGATCAGTATATGATCGAGTGCAAGTGGTTGCTGCTTTACACCGCCGACTGGGATGCGCTTGAAAAGAAGATGGCCCAGTTTGAAAAGTCGCTGAAAAACAAGGATCAGGACTGGGCCGAGGAACAGGTAGCATGCGATGGTTCGTGGGGGCCATGCTATGACCAGTGGTTCCTGAAGGTGGATGCGATGATTGATGCGGTTAACGCGTTGGCTGACGAAGGGATTGCACCGGATTATCCGCTGACATTTCTGGCGCCGATTGCCCAACCGGCCGATCTCGTTGCTTGGCTGAACAGTCAGAAAACATCGCGAATTTTTGCCGATGGGCTTGATCGTCGCGATGCGCTGGGTGCGGTCAGTGCGGCATTATCGGAAATGTGTTTCAAAAGCGAAATTCGCGATTATTTCCGCAAATACGTCAAAGGCTTTGATCTTAGCGATGACTATATTGCGGCTTATAAAAGCTGGCTGGATGACTGGCAGGATGCGCAATCGGGATATTGGGGCGGTTGGTTTGAAACGGACGCGGGCGATATTTTGAAAAGTCCGGACCTTAGTCTGACCTTCCACAATATTTCCTATCAGCATGGCAAGGTCGGGCTATGGCCGGCCGTCTTTAAGACAACACTTGCAATCCGTGATGATACCTATCCGTTTGGCTGGAAGCACAATGGTGATTTTAACAATCACAACAACTATGACGTTGCCAAAATCTTTGATCTTGGCTGGGATGAAGTCGATAGCGGCAGCCAGAAATCCGCATCAGCCGACATTTCCACGATCCTTGACTGGTGCCTGACCAAATCCATGACGCCGGATGGCGGTTTTATTGATGATCCGACTTTCTATAATTCAGTCGGGGCAGCCTATTATTACGGTGTGTCGTTCCTGGATCAGATTGGATATTTCGGCACCGATATTCCGTTCTGGACCGATCATGCCTTTGCCGATGGTCCGGCACTGTGCTGCAAGATCCAGAAAAAGATGAAGGCCGAAAAGCTCAATGATGATGAGGCCGAGGCAGCGATGGAAAAGCTGGTCGATGCCTGCGGAAACTGTGGGTAGGCACGGCTGAATGCAGGGGGCGGAACAAATTCGTGACGCCCCCTTGGCGAAAGGCACCGGTCGCTACCCATATATATTTTATGGCGGCAACAAATCGGTGAGGGAACAGAATGTCTGATCGTAGAGATATTGACATTGCATTCTTGCGTCAGCGGCTTGAGGACCGGCGCGCGGATATCAGTGCCCATTCAAACCATTCGGAAGATTATCGAAAGCCGGTCGAACTTGATCAGCAGGCCGTCGGCCGCCTGTCGCGGATGGATGCGCTTCAGGATCAGCAGATGCATCTGGAACAGGAACGCCGCCGCGCTGCCGAACTTGATCGCATTGAAAAGACGCTGGCCCGCATCGAACGTGCTGATTACGGTTTCTGCCATAACTGTGGCGAGGAAATCGAAAAGAAGCGTCTGGAATTTGATCCGACCACACCGCTTTGCGTTGATTGCGCTGCCCATGTCAAACACAGTTAGGGGCGGATTGATCAAACCGGTCAGGCCGAATTAACGTATCTTTTATATGGCAGATCAAAGGGCGAAACACGCTGTACCCAAATCATTGATCAGGTGGGGCGCAATTACAGTATGCAGTCTGATCGCGGTGTTTCTGTTTGTGACGCCGAGCGATCATGCCGCCGCACAGCAAAACAGCTGTGCGGTCGCGCGTGCGCCTGTTGCAAGCCTTTCATTCATCAATCAGGACCCGATGCTGGATCGTCATCGGTCTGTGCGCTGGCTTAACAACCGGGCCAACCAGGGCAGTCGTTATCTGGTGACCGGCTTGACCGAATATGAGCTTCAGGCACGGTTCGACATGCGGCTTGAACCAGTCGAAGTCGGGGTGGGGCAATTTTGCCTTTATCCGATCAGGATCAATCCCGAGGTCGAGGTGATCAAACATCTGGTGTATGTCGCGTCCGAGCTAGAGCGTGGCACATGCGAATATGATGTGGTCTATGCCCATGAGGGGCAACATGTGCAGATCAACCAGCATATGGAACGCGATATCCAGCGGGAACTTGACGCGATGGTTGCGGAAATTACCGCGGACTTTGCCGCCATGCGACCGGTTGGTGCGGGCGAGGTGCAACGCCTGCAACGGCGTTTGCTGAACCAGTATGGACAGGATTTCAAACGCCGGTTGCGCGCCATCGATCTTGCGCGGCGCGAAGACCATCGTGCGATAGACACCCCGGAAGAATATGAACGGCTATCGAAGGCATGCGGACCAGATTCGGCATTCCAGACAACATTGCCCGATGCAATGCGTTGACTGGTTTTGTGCAATTCGGTCAAGCTGCTTCGTGATCAAGTCCGGCAACGATCTGAAGTGCTTTGACATCAAGTCCGAATTCAGAGCGATTGCGCAGGTTTAGATGGCCATGTCGGCGAAACTCGGCGATAACCCGGCTGGCGGTTTCGGTCGTGATGCCAAGCATGGCCCCCATGTCTTCGCGACCGGGCAGAACGCAACTGTCATCGGTATCATCACACAGATACAGGCACAGCCGTGCAACCCGTTCCCGGGCGGAACCGGTCGACATCTGGGTAAGCCAGTTATCGGATTCCATCACCGCCTGATGCCAGCGGGTGAGCAACTGTTTGTGCAAACGGGGGCTTTCGCGATCAAGCTTTTCAACAACCGCAACCGGAATCCGGCATAGCGTGCTGTCCTGAAGGGCTTCGGCGTGATGGGCAAAGCTATCGCTGACAAGGGCTTCGAGGCCGATTGTACCGCCGGGGCGGACAAGCCTGACAACCCGTTGCGAACCGTCGGCGAGATAATGCGTCAGTTTGATCAGGCCGCTACGCAGGGTGAACAGTGCGTTCGCATCATCACCGGCGTTATAAAGGGCTGTGCGTTTGGCAATTGCCATGTCTTCGACCGGCAGGTGAACCAGTTTGAAATCGGCATCGGTCAGGTCGTTGAAAAGCGCAAGTTGCCGAACGCCGCATTGGCGACAACGCAACATGTCGGGCATGGCTGATTGCGGTGCGGAGTAATTCACAAAACCCCCTGACGGAACGGGACAGATGCAGGATCGGTCGCCGCAGGCTGTTAGGTGGAAGCACTCTAAATCTTGGAACAATCTACCTTATTGATTTGTAAATTCAACCTAATAGCGACCAGGGCGCGAAAAACATCACAATGGCACGACCTTTTCGGGAGGGCCGTTATGCAGTGTTGTCCAGAGTGACCAGGCCTTTTTCAATCGCATAGCGGACCAGACCGGCGGAGCTGTCGATATCAAGCTTCCGCTTGATGTTGCGGCGATGGGTTTCGACGGTACGCACACTGATATCAAGTTCGCGGGCAACGTGCTTGTTGCTGGCACCTTTGGCCAGAAGCCGCAATACGGTGCGTTCCCGGGTCGTCAACGGCATGCCGTCGTCAGGCATGCCTTCGTTGTTGCTAATGCGATCAAATGTCGGGCTATAGGCTTCGCCGCCATTGGCAATCGTTTCGATTGCGCGGACCATGTCGTTTGACGATACATCCTTCAGGATGAAGCCCCGCGCGCCTGCCAGCCGGGCGGTGCGAAGATATTCCGGATTTTCATGCATGGTCAGGATGATGACCTTGATGTCGGGCATGGTTTCGCGGAATTTTTCGGCGGCTTCAAGCCCGTTCATCACCGGCATCGAGATATCCATCAGAACGATGTCGGGTCTGACATTAGAGGCAAGCGACAGGGCTTCCATGCCGTTGCCGGCTTCGCCGACGATATCGATATGGTCATAGCATTCAAGACGCGAACGAATGCCATCCATGACCAGCGCATGGTCGTCGCACAGCAAAACACGAATGGGGCGGTTGGGCGAATAGGAGATATTTGCGCTGCTCATGGTCAATTCAGTTCTCTGTCACATTGCCGAAACATTTGGGCCGAAACATCCGATGTCACCTTAGCCGGTGATGGCGGTGACGGGTAGATCATTATCACGCGAAACCGGAATATAGGCTGTGATGGTTGTGCCATCGTCCGGTTCGGATTTGACGGTCATGCCGCCGCCATGGAATTCCATGCGTTCGCGCATATTGCGAAGTCCGATCCCGGCACGCGGATCGCGATTTCGAATATAACGGTTGGTTTCAAACCCGACACCGTTATCGATGATTTTCATCACGACACTCTGGCCTTCGCGGCGGATCGTGACCTTGATATGTGTGGCATCGGCATGGCGTTCGATATTGGTCAGGGTTTCCTGCAAGACGCGATACAGGGTCGTCTTTTTCGCGATATCAAGAACAACATCAATGTTATCCGATTTGACATCAATCTGCATGTCGGACCGGTCTGCCAATTCCTTGCACATGCTTTCAATCGCCGGACGCAGGCCCAGATCATCCAGAACCGCCGGGCGCAGGTCGCGCGATATGCGACGGACTTCGTGGATGGCGTCCTGCAATCGTTTGGCGGCCTTTTCCATCGGTTCGGTTGCGGCATTCTTTTCCGGCCCCAATCGTGCGATGGCGGTTTCGACCGAATATTTGACGGAAACAAGGATCTGGCTGATGCCGTCATGCAGTTCGCGCGATACCCGCAAACGTTCCTGTTCCTGTACGTCGACAACCCGATGGGTCAGTTCCTTTAGCTTGGAATCGGCAAGTTTGCGTTCTGAAAGCGTGACGACAGTGCCCGAAATACCAACCAGCAAAACCGCCAGAATGGTGATTCCGACAATTGATATGGTCGTGTCACGGATGTGGGATGATACCTCGGTCTCGATTTCCTTCACCTGTTCGGAAATATCGTCGATATAAATCCCGGTGCCGATCATCCAGCCCCATTTATCGAGCATCAGGGAATAGGCGATTTTTTCGGCAGGCTCGCCGGTCGATGGTTTTTCCCAGACATGGCGCAGGAAGTCGCCCCCCTTCTCGGCATTGAAAATCAGCGCCTGAATGACGGAATTCCCGTTCAGATCGCGCAGGTTCCAGTATGTCCGCCCCAGACGCCACGGTTGAGGCGGATCGACAAGGGCAGTGCCATCGCGGTCATAGATAAAGAAATAGCCATCCTCGCCATAGGACAGGTCTTCGATGATGCTTTTGACCCGTTCCTTGGAAACCGCATCCAGCGGGCTTGCAACCGAATAGATGTGATCGATAGAGGCAAGGGCGAGTTCAAGATAGCTTTTAAGCTCCTCCTTGCGGGCTTCGAGGATGTTGCGCTCGAACGTTCTGATTTCGGCTTCGGCCAGTCGTTCGGCCTGTGCAAACACCAGATACGAGATTGCCGCAGCCGCCAGAACCAGTGGCAGAATCGACAGCAGCAAAAACTTTAGTCGAAGATTGATTTTCGGCATGGGCGCAACAGTCTCGGATACAGAAAAATTTTTCGGGCCGGACAATATCATAAAAGCATCAAAAGTCTGCGCCTGATCGCAGTTTTCGAACCTTTGGGTTGCATTGTTCAAAGTCGAGATTTTCCGCATGGTGAAAAGGCACTGGCCGCGACAAAGTGAAATTGGTATTACCAATTTCGAAGATCATGCTTTGACAGAGGCAGCGCATTGCGCATATATCAGACACGTCGCCTGCCCACCGGGCGCCAGGAACCCTGGATGCACTGCACGCGTTTTAACGTGACAGACATCCTTTATCGCCACAGATGGTATGGCGTTGCAGGCATCCCGCACCGCAACGCATTCCGGGATCATATCGTGGCGTTTCTCTTGGTTTTCGGCAGGGGCGCACAGGGACGCACCTGCCCTACAAATCTGGTAGGAGCCCGGTGTCCATGACGCGTTCTGCACCAAAGCGTATCCGTAAACTTCTGGTCGCGAACCGCGGTGAAATCGCGATTCGTGTTCTGCGTGCCGCCAACGAGCTTGGCATTCGCACAGTTGCCATCTTTTCCGACGAAGACCGTTTCGCCCTGCACAGGTTCAAGGCCGACGAAAGTTACACTGTCGGCAAGGGCAACAAACCCATTCGCGCCTATCTTGATATCGAGGATATCCTGCGCGTTGCCCGTGAAGCTGGCGTTGATGCCATTCACCCGGGCTATGGGTTCCTGTCCGAGAATCCCGATTTTGCTGATGCCTGTGCCGAGGCTGGCATAACATTCATTGGTCCCGATTCTGAAGTGATGCGCACGCTGGGCAACAAGGTTGCCGCGCGCAATCTGGCGGAAAGTGCGGGTGTGCCGGTTATGCCAGCATCAGGCGCATTGCCCGATGATATGGATGAAGTGGCCCGCATTGCTGATCAGGTCGGTTATCCGATCATGCTGAAAGCCAGTTGGGGCGGTGGTGGTCGCGGGATGCGCGTCATCGAGAATTCCAAGGACCTTTCCAAACAGGTTCTGGCCGCCAAGCGCGAAGCAGAAGCCGCATTTGGCAATGACGAGGTTTATTTCGAAAAGCTGATCCGTCGTGCCCGCCATGTCGAAGTCCAGCTTCTGGGCGATACGCATGGTACGCTGGTGCATCTGTTTGAACGTGACTGTTCGGTTCAGCGTCGCAACCAGAAAGTCGTTGAGCGGGCACCTGCCCCCTACCTTAACGAAGATCAGCGCAAAGAACTTTGCGAAGCAGCGCTTCGTCTGGGCAAGGCTGCAAATTACGTCAATGCGGGTACCGTCGAATTCCTGATGGATGTCGATACATCCAAGTTTTACTTTATCGAGGTCAATCCCCGCATTCAGGTCGAACATACCGTGACGGAATGCGTGACCGGATTTGACCTTGTGAAGGCGCAAATCCTTGTTGCGCAGGGTGGCCGCATCGGCTTCCCGTCGGAAACCGGTATTCCGTGGCAGGACAAGATCAAGTTGCGGGATCATGCGCTTCAGTGCCGCATCACGACCGAAAACCCCGAAAACAGCTTTGTCCCCGATTACGGGATCATCAAGGTGTATCGTGGTGCCAATGGTTTTGGTATTCGTCTGGATGGTGGCACGGCCTATTCCGGGGCGGTGATCACACCGTTCTATGACAGCATGCTGGAAAAGGTTACGGCATGGGGCAGCACCCCGCGTGAAGCGGTAGACCGTATGGACCGCGCCCTTCGCGAGTTCCGTATCCGTGGTGTTGCGACCAACCTTGCGTTCCTTGAAAACCTGATCAATCACCCGAAATTCCGGGCCGGTGAATATACCACGCGGTTCATTGATGAAACGCCCGAACTGTTCAAGTTTGTGCGCCGTCGTGACCGCGCAACCCGGTTGCTACGCTTCATCGGTGAAGTCACGGTGAACGGCAATCCGGAAGTCGAAGGCCGGGTGTTGCCGACCAACCTGCATGCGCCGGTCATGCCGAAATCGATTGATCTGGGCGAAATCCGACCGGGCACCAAGCAGAAGCTTGACCAGTTGGGGGCCGAAGGTTTTTCACGCTGGATGAAGGATCAGAAACGGGTTCTGATCACTGATACCACAATGCGTGATGCCCATCAGTCACTGCTGGCGACCCGGATGCGGACCTTCGATATGCTCGAAATCGCGCCTTATTATGCGCATGGTTTGCCGGAACTGTTTTCGCTGGAATGTTGGGGCGGGGCGACATTTGACGTTGCTATGCGGTTCCTTAAGGAAGATCCGTGGGATCGTCTGGTCAAGCTGCGCGAACGCGTTCCCAATATCCTGACCCAGATGCTTTTGCGGGCATCGAACGCGGTCGGTTACACCAACTATCCCGACAATGCGGTCGAATATTTCGTCAAGCAGGCAGCAGAACACGGCATGGATGTTTTCCGTGTCTTCGATTCCCTAAACTGGGTCGAAAACATGAAAGTCGCCATGGATGCGGTTCTGAAAACCGACAAGCTGTGCGAAGCGACCATTTGTTATACGGGCGATATTTTTGACGAGAAACGCCCGAAATATAACCTTGATTACTATGTCAAAATGGCCCGGGAGCTTGAGGCATCCGGTGCGCATATCCTGGGGCTTAAGGATATGGCAGGGGTTCTGCGCCCGGCAGCGGCAACGACCCTGATCAAGGCGTTGAAGGATACGGTTAATATCCCGATCCATTTCCATACCCACGATACCAGCGGCATTTCGGCAGCAACCGTGATTGCCGCAATTGATGCCGGGGTGGATGCGGTTGATGCCGCAATGGATTCGATGTCGGGCCTGACATCGCAGCCAAACCTTGGGTCGATTGCCAATAACTATATCGGGCAGCCCCGTGATCCGGGGCTCAATACCGAGGCGCTCAAAGAAGTTTCGACCTATTGGGAGCAGGTCCGGCGTTATTATGCCGGGTTTGAAAGCGATATCCGCAGTGGCACATCGGATGTTTATGTCCATGAAATGCCGGGTGGCCAATATACCAACCTGCGTCAGCAGGCACGTTCGCTTGGCATCGAGGAACGCTGGCCGGAAGTGTCGAAAGCCTATGCCGCGGTCAACAAGATGTTTGGCGATGTCGTCAAGGTGACGCCAAGTTCGAAGGTTGTCGGTGACATGGCACTGACGATGGTGACGTCGGGCATTAGCGAAAAGGATGTACTGGACCCGAAAAAGGACATCGCATTCCCCGATAGCGTCATTTCGTTCTTCCGCGGTGAAATCGGTCAGCCGGTTGGCGGCTTCCCCCCCGCCCTTCAGCGCAAGGTATTGAAGGGGGCCGAGGCGCTTTCGGATCGTCCGGGCAAATCCATGCCGCCGATTGATTTTGAGGCAACCCGCAAGGAAATCGAAAAGAAAACCCATCGCAGCATCAGTGATGCGGAGGTCGCATCCTATGTGATGTATCCCAAGGTGTTCCTCGATTATGCCGAACATCGCAGCCACAATGCCGATGTTTCGATCCTGCCGACCCCGATCTTCTTCTATGGGATGAGCCAGAATGACGAGATTTCCGTCGATCTGGAAAAGGGCAAGACGCTTGTTATCCGCTATCTTGCAACATCCGAAGGTGGGGACGAGGAGGGTAATCGGACCGTGTTCTTTGAACTGAACGGGCAGCCCCGGACAGTCAAGGTTGCCGACAAGACATTGGCTGCCACCGGCAAGGTCAAACCAAAGGCCGAGGATGGCAACCAGCTTCATATCGCGGCCCCGATGCCGGGCCTTGTCGTCGAGGTCCATGTTGCCGAGGGCCAGAAGGTCAAGGCGGGGGATGTGATGTGCTCGCTTGAGGCGATGAAAATGGAAACCGCGGTTCATGCGGAAAGGGACGGGGTCGTGGCAACCATCCATGCCCCCGCGGGTACACAGGTCGACAGCAAGGATCTGCTGATCGAATTAAAGGAGTAAACTTCGCATGCTTAGGATGCCTGAGCCGGATCAATCGACCCTTGCGCGTCGCAAGGATATCATCGCCGCCATGCGGGACATCGTTCCGAACGAAGGCGGGGTTATCGTCGATGAGGATCAGCTCAGGCCCTATGAATGCGATGGGTTGATGGCCTATCGCCAGCTTCCGATGATCGTGGTCCTGCCCGAAAATACCGGGCAGGTCGCGGCCATCCTGAAATATTGTCATACCCATAAAATTCGTGTCGTTCCCCGTGGGGCGGGCACCGGCCTTTCGGGTGGGGCGCTACCGATGGCGGATGCGATCACGATCAGCATGATGAAATTCAATCGCGTTCTGGATATCGATTGGGACAACCGGGCCGTCGTTGTGCAGCCCGGTGTGACCAATCTTGGCATCACGCGTGCGGTCGAACATAAGGGGTTTTATTATGCGCCGGACCCGTCCAGCCAGATCGCCTGTTCGATTGGTGGCAACATCGCCGAAAATTCGGGCGGGGTGCATTCCCTGAAATACGGACTGACCACCAATAATGTCCTTGGTGTTGAAATGGTCACGATCGAAGGTGAAATCCTTCGTGTCGGGGGCAAGGGGCTGGATCAGTCGGGCTATGACCTTTTGGGGGTGATTACCGGGTCCGAAGGGTTGCTGGGTATCGTTACCGAAGTCACGGTACGCATCCTGCGCAAGCCGGAAACGGCGCGCGCACTTCTGCTTGGCTTTAACAGTAGCGAGGAGGGCGGCAATTGCGTTGCCCGGATCATTGCCGACGGGATCATTCCCGGCGGTCTTGAAATGATGGATGCCCCGGCCATCAAGGCGACCGAGGATTTCGTGCATGCGGGTTATCCGCTTGATGTCGAGGCGTTGCTGCTTGTTGAACTTGATGGGCCAAAGGTCGAGGTCGATTATCTGATTGAACGTGTCGGCGCGATTGCCAGGGAATGCGGTGCGGTTTATTCGCGCATTTCCGAAAGCGAGGATGAAAGACTGCTGTTCTGGTCGGGGCGCAAGAATGCCTTTCCGGCGATTGGGCGCATTTCGCCTGATTATATCTGTATGGATGGCACCATTCCGCGCCGCCGTCTGGCCGAAGTCCTGACCGGCATGCAGGTTTTGTCGCAACGCCACGGGTTGCGGGTTGCCAATGTGTTTCATGCGGGGGATGGCAATCTGCATCCGCTGATCATGTTTGATGCCAATCAGCCCGGCGAACTGGAACGCGCGGAAGCCTTTGGGGCGGATATCCTGAAGCTGTGTGTCGAGGTCGGCGGGGTATTGTCGGGCGAGCACGGGATTGGTGTCGAAAAACGCGATCTGATGCCTGAAATGTTCACCGAAGACGACATGAAGCATCAGGAACGCCTGAAACTGGCGTTTGACGAAGACGAATTGCTAAACCCTGGCAAGGTATTCCCGACCTTGCATGGCTGCGGGGAACTTAAAACCCTGCATGCGCGTGAAGTCGCCAAGAAGTTCCCGGATATCCCGCGTTTCTGAGCCGGGCTGAAAAACGAAAATAAAAATAATTCTGCCATCGGTTCCCACCAACCGGTCGGCAAGGATCAGGAGAGGAAGAGAGAAACCGTCATGACGGAAGTCATATCCCCCGCCACGCCCGAACAATTGCGCGAGGCCATCAGTTGGGCGCTTGGTTCAAAAACCCCGCTGGAAATCATCGGATCGGGTAGCAAGAAAACATACGGACATTCTGTTGCCGCCGACCATGTTCTGGACCTGTCGAAATTGAGCGGGATCATGTTTTATGAGCCCGAAGAACTGGTGATGTCGGTAAGGGCGGGCACGTCTCTTGCAGAAATCCACGCATTGCTGAGCGATAAAAACCAGCAATTCCATTTTGAGCCCGGAAATTTTCCGGGATTACTGGCCGATGGCGTTACGGATCACGCCGGAACGATTGGCGGGTTGGTTGCATCGAATTTGTCAGGTCCACGCCGCATCAAGGTTGGGGCCGCACGCGATCATCTTTTGGGGTTTGAAGCCATTAGCGGCCGGGCCGAGGATTTTAAATCCGGCGGGCGGGTAATGAAGAATGTGACGGGTTTTGATCTTTCAAAATTGATGGCGGGATCGTTTGGCACGCTTGGCGTGATGCATACCATCACCATGAAAGTCATGCCGCGCGACGAGAAAACCCGAACCGTTCTGATCGCCTGTGACGATATAGAAAGTGCCGGGCGTGCGATGACGCGTGCCATGGGCAGCGAAAATGAAGTTTCTGCCGCCGCATGGATCGCACGGGAACAGGTTGGAATGCTTGGCGTGGATATCGCAACTGGCATCGGGGCCGGGATTGTCGCGCTGCGCGTTGAGGGACCGGCTCCCTCGGTTGCCTGGCGGAGCGAGGCATTGCGCAAGCTTCTGGCCGATATCGGCACGAGCGAGGAGCTGCTTAGCACCAACAGTCATGCGTTCTGGCGGTCGGTCGCCGATGTAGCGCCGTTTGCCGGTGGTACGGGAATTTTATGGCGTGTTTCCGCAGCACCGGCATCGGGTGGGGCGATTGCCGCGAAGCTGGCGGCGGAAACCGGTGGGAAGATCATGATGGATTGGGCCGGGGCGCAAATCTGGCTGCAACTGGCGGGGGGCGATGCGATTGCCGACAAAGTGCGCGACATTGCCGTGTCCTACGATGCGCGGGCGGTTTTGGTCCGTGCGCCAGAAGATATCCGAAATCAGATGTCGGTGTTCCATACCGAGGGTGCGGCTTTGGCCCGTATCAATGCCAGGATTCGCGAAAATTTTGACCCCGAAGGCATCCTTAATCCAGGGCGTATTGTCCAAATGATTACCAAGCAGGGGGATGCGTAATGCAAACGAACTTTACCCCCGCCCAGCTTGCCCATCCGGCAATCGCCGAAAGTGAACAGATCCTGCGGAAATGCGTGCATTGCGGGTTCTGTACCGCGACATGCCCGACTTTTGTGACGCTGGGCGATGAGCTCGATAGCCCGCGCGGGCGCATTTACCTGATCAAGGACATGCTGGAAAACGATAAACCGGCAACGGATAAGGTAGTCAAGCATCTGGACCGGTGCCTGTCATGCCTGTCTTGCACCACGACATGCCCGTCAGGTGTCGATTACATGCATCTGATTGATAACGCGCGTGCCCATGTCGAAGAAACCTATGACAGGCCATTTGCTGATAAATGGTTACGTCGGATTTTATCTATTGTTGTGCCCAACCCTACATTGTTCAGACTTTCGCTGATCGGGGCGAAGCTGGCATCGCCATTCGCGGGCCTTTTACCCGGGCGGCTGAAGGGCATGGTGAAGATGGGGGCACGGCATATGCCGCCGCCAAGCTGGGTTGATAAGCCGCAGGTGATCCCGGCCATTGGTCAACGTAAAGGCCGGGTCGCCATCCTGACCGGTTGCGCGCAGCAGGTGCTTGAGACCGAGATCAACGAAGCAACCGTCCGTTTGCTGACGCGCCTTGGCATCGAGATTGTGGTGGCCAAAGGGGCTGGTTGTTGCGGGTCACTTGTCCATCATATGGGCAAGGAAGCGCAATCCCATCAGCAGGCCAAAGCCAACATTGATGCCTGGACCAGGGAACTTTCGGGCGAGGGGCTCGATGCGATTGTCATCACGGCATCGGGATGTGGCACAACGGTCAAGGATTACGGGCATATGCTGCGTCATGACCGAGATTACGCGGCAAAAGCCGCCAGAATTTCGGAACTTGCCTGTGACGTGACCGAATATCTGGCAGGAATTGATGTCCCGGCGGATCGTTTTGCCGGTGCGACCCATGGCGGGGCACGGGTGGCTTATCATTCGGCATGTTCGATGCAGCATGGTCAGAAGATCATTCGTGAACCGCGCGACCTTCTGAAGAAAGCCGGCTACGAGGTGCTTGAAATTGCCGAGGGACATTTATGCTGCGGGTCGGCGGGGGTTTATAACCTGCTGCAGCCGGAAATCGCGGGTAAATTGCGTGAACGCAAACTTGGCAATATCAGAAATACGGCACCGGACCTTGTTGCGACCGGCAATATCGGCTGCATGGTGCAGCTTGAAACCGATGCGTTAAAGGTTGTGCATACGGTTCAATTGCTTGACTGGGCAATGGGCGGACCGGTCCCGGAAAAGCTTTTGCCTTATTATACGGAAAAGATCGCCTAGCTGGCGGTTGGAGTTTTAATGCAAAAGCCCGCACGACGTAATGTCGGCGGGCTTTTGTGCAAGTTGATGGGCGGATGCGTTGTAAAGCAGCTTATTTCGCAAGCAGGCTGGTGGCGATGCCTTCGGCGGCGGAACCTTCGCTGCTGTCTTCGGCGAAGGCAGCGGTTTTTTCGCGAATCCAGTTTTGCACTTCGGCTTCGCTAACATCGACCTTTGTTGCCATCACGGCAATGACGGCTTCCATGGCAAGAACATGGGATGCAATGTTATTAACCGCGACATGCAGGTCATCAATATGGCGTGATGCGGCTTCGGACATGTCGCCCAACTCGCCGGAAAGTTTCTGGATCAGTTCCTGAATCTCGTCGAGCGAAGTGCTCATTATCGTCTCCCTTTTGCGCGGTTCTGCGCTACTTTGTCCCCAACGGATTGATATCTTATGAACAAGCTTCGTGTTTTCGGCCCGCTTTGTAAAGTCGGGGAAGCAGAAAGCAGCTTGGGCGTGTTTGCTAGACAGTCTCAAGAATTTCCAGTGCTGCGTTTGGGCAATGTTACAGTTTTTGTAACCAAGTCCGTCAAAATCGAACAATGCAGCCCTGGAATTGCCGGTTCCGGCTTTGATTATTCACAGGCGCTATTTTGAAAAAATCATTGAGAAATAAAGGTTTTCAGAAGGTCGTTTGCATCTCTGATACGTTGTCACATAACGTTAACAAAACTGACGCAATACCGTAAGCACCCGGCGTTAGAGTCCGCCTCGCAGATCGTTGCACCGTTCCGGTTTGGAACAATCAATGGGGAATTTACCATGAAGAAGACTCTTGCTGTTGCGGCGCTGATGAGCGTTGCCTTTGTTGGCGCGGCCCAGGCACGCGACCAGATTCGTATCGTTGGTTCGTCCACCGTATTCCCGTTCGCAACTGCGGTTGCTGAAGAATTCGGTAAAACCACCTCGTTCAAGACCCCGGTTATTGAATCGACCGGTTCCGGCGGTGGTCTGAAGCTGTTCTGCGCCGGTGTTGGCGAACAGCACCCGGACATCACCAATGCTTCGCGTCGCATCAAGAAGTCCGAAGTTGAAACCTGTGCCAAAAACGGCATCAACGAAATCACCGAAGTCAAAGTTGGCTATGATGGTATCGTTCTGTCGAACTCCAAAGATGCTCCGCGTCTTGACCTGACCAAAGAACAGATCTTCCTGGCGCTGGCCAAAACCGTTCCTTCGAAAGACGGCAAGTCGCTGATCGATAACCCGTACAGCACCTGGGCCGAAATCGACCCGAGCCTGCCGGACGTTAAAATCGAAGTTCTGGGCCCGCCCCCGACCTCCGGTACCCGTGATGCCTTCACCGAGCTGGTGCTTGAAGAAGCCTGTGACTCCTTCGAAGCCATCAAGGCAATCAAGGACAACAAAGATCAGCACGGTGCAGTTTGCAAAGGCGTTCGTGAAGACGGTGCCTATGTTGAAGCCGGTGAAAACGACAACCTGATCGTTCAGAAACTCGAAGCAAACCATGATGCGCTTGGCATCTTCGGCTTCTCGTTCCTTGATCAGAACGGCGACAAACTTCAGGGTTCCCTGATTGCCGGTGTCGAGCCGACCTTCGAAGCCATCTCGGCTGGTGATTACCCGGTTTCGCGTTCGCTGTACTTCTATGTCAAGAACGCCCATGTTGGTACCATTCCGGGTATCAAAGAATATCTGACCGAATTCACCTCCGACAAAGCATTTGGTGACGAAGGTTACCTTGCTGACCGTGGTCTCATCCCGATGGATGCGAGCGAGCGTGAAGCAGTTCGCAATGCTGCGCTGAACCTTGCTCCGCTGAGCATGTAACGCGATCTTTCAACCGGTGGCGGCCCCTGCTGCCACCGGTTTCTTTGTTTCTTGGCTTGATTGATTTATTATTTTTGTCCTATTGGCTCCTCGTGATTTAAACAGGCCCTCCAGGCAAACGGATTTATCGAAATGTCCCTGACTTTTCTGTTGCTCGCGGTTGCTGCACTTTGCGCGCTGTCATTCTATTTCGGGCGGCAGCGGGCCGTTGCCCTGTCGGGCGGCCGATACAGCAATCTTCATTCCCTGCCAGCCCATTACGGGACCTATACGGCAATGTGGTGCGGTATTCCCGCGCTTTTGCTGCTTCTGGTCTGGCACGTGTTTCAGGGGTCGATCATCGAAGCGATGATCGTTTCCGATCTTCCTGCCGAAATTACCGGTGACTCCGGCCGTCTTTCATTGGCACTGAACAGTATCTCGCTGATTGCCGCGGGCAATGGCGAACATCTGTCGGTTGATCCGGAAGTCGTGGAAGCGGGCCAGCGTCTTGCGAACCTGCAGACCATTGCAAATGCGGCACTGGTTGTGGTGATGCTGAGTACGGCGGTGGTCGGGTTGGCACTTTCGTATCGCAAGATCGCAAAAGAAATGCGGGCACGCAACAATGTCGAACGTATCGCGCGTTATGCGATGATCGCCTGTTCCGGGATCGCGATCCTGTCGACAGTGGGGATCGTTTTCTCGCTGTTGTTCGAAGCGCTGCATTTCTTTTCCAAGATCAACCCGCTCGAATTCCTGTTCGGGCTGGAATGGAGCCCGCAGACGGCGATCCGTGCTGATCAGGTGGCATCCGAAGGGGCCTTTGGTGCGATCCCGCTATTCGTTGGGACGCTGCTCATTACTGTGATCGCGATGTTTGTCGCAGTGCCGATCGGTTTGTTCTCTGCCATCTATATGGGCGAGTATGCATCATCAAAATTCCGTGCTTTTGCCAAGCCAGCGCTTGAAATTCTGGCCGGTGTTCCGACGGTTGTGTATGGCTTCTTTGCTGCCCTAACAGTCGCGCCGTTCCTGCGTGACAATGGTGCTATTCTTGGACTTGATGTCAGTTCCGAAAGCGCGCTTGCGGCCGGCCTCGTTATGGGGGTCATGATCATTCCGTTTGTGTCGTCGCTGTCTGACGATGTCATGTCGCAGGTGCCCAAATCTCTGCGCGACGGATCTTATGGTCTGGGTGCCACAAGGTCGGAAACCATCCGCCACGTGATCCTTCCCGCCGCCCTGCCGGGTGTTGTCGGGGCGGTTCTGCTGGCAGTGTCGCGTGCAATTGGTGAAACCATGATCGTGGTTATGGCCGCCGGACTTGCGGCCAATATGACGGTCAACCCGTTGCAGGCGGTTACCACCGTTACCGTGCAGATCGTAACGCTTCTGGTCGGTGACCAGGAGTTCGACAGTGCCAAAACCCTGTCGGCCTTTGCACTCGGTCTTGTTCTTTTCCTCGTCACCTTGGGCCTGAACGTGTTTGCCCTTAAGGTTGTTCAGAAGTATCGCGAGAAATATGACTGATATGGCATCGCTTATGGAAGATAGAGCCGCCGCAAAAGTGATCTCTGGCAATCTGCACACGCCGGTTGACTGGGATAGCCCGAAAATTGCCCGCAACATCAAAAAGCGGTATGCGGCGGAACGCCGGTTCAAGATTTATGGCCTGAGCGCGATTGCCATCGCTCTCATGGCGCTTGTCGTGCTTGGCTATTCGATTGTTTCGAAGGGGTATAGCGCCTTCTTCCAGACCTATGTTCAACTCGAAATTCATTTCGATCCGGCTGAAATCGACCCGGACGGAACAGGTGACCCCGCGGTTATCGGTCGCGCCAATTTCGATGGCCTGGTCAAGGAAGCATTGCGCAACCGGTTCCCGGATGTAACCGATCGCCGCGAACGCCGTGACCTTTATGACATCGTTTCGGGTGGGGCTTCTTACGACCTGCGCCAGCGTGTGCTTGATAATCCGAGCCTGATTGGACAGACCCGCAAGGTCTGGCTGATTTCGGGTGACGATTTTGATATGCTCAACAAGGGTTATATCAGCGCAGATACAGATGAAGGCGACCGTCGCCTGAATGACCAGGAACTCGGCTGGTATGACGCCCTGACCGCCGAAGGTGCTGTTGAAAAGCAGTTTCACACGCGGTTCTTCACCAATGGTGACTCACGCGAACCGGAACTTGCCGGTATCTGGGGGGCCGCAGTCGGGTCGTTCTATACCCTGATTGTGACGCTTCTCCTGTCATTCCCGATCGGTGTTCTGGCCGCGATTTATCTTGAGGAATTCGCTCCGAAAAACCGTTTCACGACAATTGTCGAAGTCAATATCAACAACCTTGCGGCTGTACCTTCCATCGTGTTCGGTCTTCTCGGGCTTGAGGTCTACCTCAATGTCATGCATCTGCCGCGTTCGGCACCGGTTGTCGGTGGTTTGACGCTGGCACTGATGACCCTGCCGACGATCATCATCGCATCGCGGGCAGCGATCAAGGCGGTACCGCCGTCAATCCGGCAGGCTGCCCTTGGACTTGGGGCATCACCGGTACAGACGGTGACGCATCATGTGCTGCCGCTGGCAATGCCGGGCATTCTGACCGGAACCATCATCGGCATGGCGCAGGCGCTTGGTGAAACCGCACCGCTTCTGATGATCGGCATGGTGGCATTCATCGTTGATGTTCCGGGGGGAGCGCTTGATCCGGCGACGGTTCTTCCGGTGCAGATTTATCTGTGGGCTGACAGTCCGGAAAGAGCCTTTGTCGAGAAAACCTCGGCGGCGATCATGGTGTTGCTGGGCTTCCTGATCCTGATGAACGGATTGGCCGTGTATCTGCGCAAGAAATTTGAACGGAAGTGGTAAAATGGCTGTTGTAACTCAAAGCGCAATGACGGCAGAGCCGTCAGTCACTAGCCCGAAAATGACGGCCCGTGACCTTAATCTTTTCTATAGCGACAACCAGGCGCTTTTCGATGTCAATCTTGACATTGTCGAACGTCAGGTTACCGCGCTGATTGGTCCGTCGGGCTGCGGCAAATCGACCTTCCTGCGCTGCATGAACCGCATGAATGACACGATTGACGGTGTCACGATCAACGGCAAGGTGACGCTTGATGACCGTGACATCTATGACAAGGCCATCGACGTTGTTCAGTTGCGTGCCCGTATCGGCATGGTGTTCCAGAAACCGAACCCCTTCCCGAAATCGATCTATGACAACGTAGCCTATGGTCCGCGTATTCATGGTCTGGTGAACTCGCGGGACGAGCTTGACGAGATCGTCATGACCTCGCTTGAACGGGCAGGCCTTCTGAAAGAAGTCAAAGACCGCCTGCCGGAACCGGCGACCGGTCTTTCGGGTGGGCAGCAGCAGCGCCTTTGCATCGCACGTGCGGTTGCCGTCAGCCCGGAAGTCATCCTGATGGATGAGCCGTGCTCGGCGCTTGACCCGATTGCGACCGCAAAGGTCGAGGAACTGATCGACGAACTTCGTTCGAACTACACCATTGTGATCGTAACGCACTCCATGCAGCAGGCGGCCCGCGTGTCGCAGCGCACGGCGTTCTTCCACCTCGGCAAGCTGGTCGAAGTGGGCGAAACCGATCAGATTTTCACCAATCCCAAGGACGAACGCACCAAGGGATACATCACGGGTCGCTTCGGTTAATTCCGGGCAGGAGTATTTTAGATGGCCGACGAAAAACACCATATCGTCAGTTCGTTTGACGAAGAACTGACCCGTCTGAACAATATCATCTCGCAGATGGGCGGGCTTGCCGAAAGCCAGCTGATTTCTGCGATCCGCGCAATCGTGAAGCGGGATTCGGAACTGGCCGAAAAGGTCATTATTTCCGATCATCGTATCGATACGCTGGAACAGGAAGTACAGGATTTTGCCGTACGTCTTCTGGCCCTGCGCCAGCCGATGGCAGATGACCTGCGTCAGGTGGTGACAGCGCTTAAACTTTCCAACGATCTGGAACGTATTGGCGATCTGGCGAAAAACATTGCCAAGCGCGCGCAGGTTCTCAACCAGGTGCCGCCGATCCGTCCGGTTCAGGTGATCCCGAACATGGCCAAGCTGTGCCAGGAAATCATCAAGGACGTTCTGGACGCCTATATCGAAGGCGATGCGGAAAAGGCCCAGCGTGTATGGGCGCGTGATCAGGAAGTTGACGATATGTATAACTCCCTGTTCCGTGAATTGCTGACCTATATGATGGAAGATCCACGTAACATCACGGCATCGACCCATCTGCTGTTTATTGCCAAGAACATCGAACGTATTGGCGATCACGCGACCAATATCGCCGAAACGATCTATTACCGGATCAAGGGTGAAGACCTGCCGATGGATACTCGGCCAAAAAATGACGCGGCGAATTTCGCTGTCGTAGAACCGAATGAGTGACACTGGAGCATAGGAAGATGGACCCAACGGTTCTTATCGTCGAGGACGAAGCTGCAATCGTAACCATGTTGCGCTACAACCTCGAACGCGAGGGGATGCAGGTTGTCGAAGCCGGAGACGGTGACGAAGCGTTGAAGATTCTGGCTGAAACCCATGTCGACCTGGTCCTTCTGGACTGGATGTTGCCGGTAATGTCGGGGATTGAGGTTTGCCGCCAGATCCGCCGGAAACCGGAAAGCCGCGATTTGCCGGTGATTATGGTTACCGCGCGTGGCGAAGAAGGTGACCGCATCCGTGGCCTTGATACCGGTGCCGACGATTATGTGACCAAGCCGTTCGCGATTGGCGAATTGCTGGCGCGTATTCGCGCGTTGCTTCGCCGATCCGGCCCGGCGCAACCACAGGGGCAGTTGATCTATTCCGATATCGAAATGGATTTGGCCGCCCATCGTGTCAGCCGTAACGGTAAGGCCATACATCTTGGCCCGACCGAATTCCGTCTGCTGCGTTACTTCCTCGAACATCCGGGGCGGGTTTTCTCGCGCGAGCAGCTTCTGAACGCGGTTTGGGGTCCGAACATCTATGTCGAAACCCGAACGGTTGACGTACATATTCGCCGCCTGCGCAAGGCATTGAATGACGTCAAGGGCACGCGCGATGTGATCCGTACGGTTCGTGCCGCCGGTTACGCACTGGATGTCGAAACCGCCTGATCGCGGTTATTCCGGAAGGTGAAACGAAAAACCCCCATCCTTATGATGGGGGTTTTTGTTTTCAGGTGGTTTTCCTGGATTTTACCGGTTTGGCCGATTTTGATGCCGGATCTTCGGTTTTCTGGCGCGCGGTGCGTGGCGCCAGTTCGTTCATCAGAAGCATATCGGCACGACGGAACTTGGCAATTTCGGTATCGATATCTTCCTGCGGGATGTCGCAGGCGGCCAAAACATGGTCGGACAGGCGCAAACCGGTTTCGAGCACTTCGGGGATGGCGGCATCAGCACCACTGCGTGACAGGGGCCCGATATGGGTGATGTCCTGTGCGCGGGCAAAGATTTTCAGATGTGGATAGTGCTGGCGCAACAGGGCAACCGTCTTTTCGGTTGCGTGTGGGTTCCCCATGGCAACGGCGGCAATATGGGCCTGTTCTGTATGGGCCGCTCGGAATGTTTCCGGACGTGATCCGTCGGCAAAATAAACCGGCAGACCTTCGGCACGGCCGCGTGAAACCTGCTGGGCATCGGATTCAAGAACGATGAACGGGATATCCTTGGTGCGCAGCAGACGGGCCAGAACCCGGCCGACACGCCCGCAACCAATCACCAGAACATGCTTCTGAATGCCATCGGTTTCATCTGAAATTTCGCTAAGCTGATCGTTTTCCTTGGGATGAAGTTTCTGTTCGATCCGGTGGCCCAGTGAAATCAGGGAGGGGGTCAGACCCATCGAAATCGCGACAACCGGGATCAGCATTACGGCGATATCAACCGGAACCGCGCCATTCTGCGATGCCAGTGCCAGCATGACGAAGGCGAATTCGCCACCTGCGGCCAGGCTCATGGCAACCCGGATCGATGATGCCCGGTTAAAGCCGATCAGCAGGGATAACCCGAAAAGGACCGCCGCCTTAACGACCAGCAACCCGATCAGCCATAAAATGATGGTTCCGGCCTGACCAATGACGACATTGGCATTCACGGACATGCCGACCGACATGAAGAACAGCGACAGGAAAACCCCGCGAAATGGCGAAATGTCGGCTTCGATCTGATGGCGGAATTCGGTTTCGGCCAGCATCACCCCGGCGATGAATGCGCCAAGTGCCATCGAAAGACCGGCAGCTTCGGTCAGGGTACTGGCAGCCAGAACGACAAACAGGGTGCCGATGGCAAAAAGTTCGGGATTTTTAAGGGACGCAATATAACGAAACAGTCGTGGCAGCAGATAACGACCGGCCAGTAGCAGGACGGCAACAGCGCCGACCCCACTTAACGCGCTGATCCATGGGCTGGTTTCGGTTCCGGCCTTGCCAGCGGCCTGCACCATGATCAGGAAGGGACCAACCGCAACGTCCTGCAACAGCAGGATGGCAAGGGCTGCACGGCCGAAACGGGTATGCAACTGGCGTTCATCGGAAAGCTGTTTAAGGATAATGGCTGTTGATGACAGGGCCAGTGCTCCGGCAATAACGATGGAGGCAGGCATATCGTAATTGATCAGCAGCAATACACCGAACATCACCGCCATCGTGACGCCGATTTGCAGAAATCCAAGGGTGGCAAACCGGCCGCCAATCACGCGCAATCGTTCGCGCGACAGTTCAAGACCGATCATGAATAGCAGAAAGACAATGCCAAGCTCGGCCACCGTTGAAATGTCTTCGCGGTCATTGATCAGACCAAAACCAAAAGGTCCGATGCAAAAACCACCGATCAGAAAGCCGATGATCGAGTTTGCACGTAATTTCTGGGCCAGCGGCACAGCAATCACCGCGGCCGTCAGGACAAGGAACAGTTCGAAAAGAACGCTGTGAGACATGTTGGGATATGCGTCCGGCGCAGATGGGCGTGTAAAGGAAACTCGTTCAAATCAGGATAGCGGAAATACCCCTATGATTTCTATGGAAATTTCGCGTATGCGAAGACATCTGTGGTAGACGACACGTATTAAGAGTAAGCGACCGTGGCGATTACGTTCGGCGTGCTTACCTGTGTGGGAACAGCATCACACAGCCATCCAAAAGGGTTCCGCGGCGGGACGACACGGCTTGCTATTCTGTGTTCGGAATGCCATGTTCCGCTGGCCCGTTAAAGGGCACAAAAATAATCACAATTTTCCCCAATACGAGCAGGCCGACATTGGAACAGTTCATCCCCTATTTGCAGATTATTGGTGGTCTTGTGCTTTTGACGGCCGGTGGCGAGTTCATTGTTCGCGGCGCTGTTGGTCTTGCACTGCTAATGGGTGTTTCCAAGGTTATCGTCGGCCTGACCGTGGTGGCCGCCGGAACGTCGGCCCCGGAATTCGTAGTGTCGCTGAATGCGGCACTTGCGGGTTCGGGGGATATCGCGATGGGGAACGTTGTTGGGTCGAACATTGCCAACATTCTTCTGATCCTTGGTGCGACGGCTGTTCTGAAGCCAATCGCAGCGTCCCGGACCATGATTGTTCGCGATGGTGGCACCATGTTGCTGGGCACGGTTCTGTTCATCGGTCTTTGCATGTTCGGTGTTGTGGAGCGTTGGGCAGGAGCGGTGATGCTGCTGGTTTTGGCGGCGATCTGGTATTTCACCTACCAGCATGACAAAAAAAGCCCAGGCGAAGCCAGCCACCTGCACGAGGAAGAAGTCGACGAAGTCGGCGAGGTACCAAGCGGTTGGCTGAAACCGATTGTTGCGACCGTTATCGGTATTGTCGCCCTGACCTATGGTGCCGATCTGCTAGTGAATGGTGGTGTTTCTGTTGCACGTCAGTTCGGCGTTTCCGAAGCCGTGATTGGTTTGACGCTTGTCGCGTTCGGAACGTCACTTCCGGAATTGGCCGCGTCCATTGTTGCGGCGTTTCGCGGGCATTCCGACGTCGCATTGGGCAATGTGGTTGGTTCAAACCTTCTGAACCTGCTGGTGATCATCGGTGGTGTGTCGCTGATTGCGCCGATTGCGGTGCCTGATCAGATACTGCAATCCGATCTGTGGATCATGTTGGCGGTGACCGTTCTTTTGCTGGTTGTCGGCTATTTCCTGCGCGGCGTGTCGCGGATTACGGGGATTGTCTTTGTTCTTGCCTATCTTGGATATGTCGCAAGCCTGGTTACGGCATGATCCATCTTGCGTGCCTGAAACCGTTCACACGGTGATGGACCGGCAGGCAGGTTTGATTGTAAGTTCCGGAATTACCGAACTAAATGATGGCGGTCTGCGTTCGAATGCGGCCGCCTTCCCCGGAAAAGGGGACGCATCTTGACGGACGGGATGGAAACCGGATGACAGGGATAATGCCGAAAACGGTCCTTGTGACAGGGGCTGCGAAGCGTATCGGACGGGCTTTATCGCTTGATCTGGCTGCGCAGGGATATGATGTTGCCCTTCATTGCCATTCCTCGCGCAGGGATGCGGAAAGCCTGGCGGATGAAATCCGTGCCCTTGGCCGTCGTGCCTGCGTTATTTCGGCCGATCTTGGCCGGGAAGAAGACACCGGGCGTGTCGTGCGCGAGGCAACGGCTGCACTGGGCCCGATTGGCGTTCTGATCAACAACGCATCCACCTTTGAATATGATGATATAGGCACTGCCACGCGCGAAGGCTGGGACTATCATATGGAAGCCAATCTGCGTGCGCCGTTCGTACTGTCGCAGGATTTCGCCAAACGGTTACCGGACGGGTACAAGGGTGCCATCATCAACCTGATTGATCAGCGCGTCTGGAATCTGACACCGCATTTCATGACCTATACCTTGTCCAAGGCAGGTCTTTGGACCCTGACCCAGACGCTGGCACTGGCATTGGCACCGCAAATCCGGGTCAACGCCATTGGCCCCGGTCCGGCACTGCCTAGTGTTCGGCAAACACAGGAAGTTTTCGATCAGCAATGCGATCAGACTCCCCTGAAAATTGGGACAAACCCGCAAGAGATTTGCGACGCGGTACGATTTTTCCTTGCCGCGCCAGCCATCACCGGGCAAATGTTAGCGCTTGACGGCGGGCAGCACCTGAATTGGGCGCCCAGTGGCGAACAGAATATGCCAGAGGAATGATGCATCGGGCTTGGGTTCCGGACATCTGGCCGCAGAAGCGCAGCACAAGGAAGACCAGACCATGACCGCAGGCCTTAAGCAGGACGATAACATTACGACACTGCCCTATGCAGATCATGCAGGCAGTTTGCGTCGTGTATTCGTTCGCGACATGGTGGTCGAGACATCCATTGGCGTATATGACCACGAAAAACATGCCCCGCAGCGGGTGCGCATCAATCTGGATCTTGCCGTACTAGAAGGCGAAGGTGTCCAGAATGACGATATTGCCACTGTTTTAAGCTACGAGGATCTGGTGACAGGCACGCGGGAAATCTGCCGTGACGGTCATGTGAACCTTGTGGAAACCCTTGGGGAAAAACTGGCTGATATGTGCCTGGCGGATCGCCGGGTGCGCAAGGTAAACGTCCGGGTTGAAAAGCTTGATGTCTTTGACGACGTTGCAGCGGTCGGGGTCGAAATAGAGCGCTTTAATATCGCGCGCTGATCGCATCGGTAAATCTGCGTAAAATTTACTTTTGTTAACGGTTTTGGACGGGGACTCTGTGATTCCTCTAGGCCGAATCGCTGCCGCCCTTATGCACAAGCACCTGGGGACGTGGAATCAAAGGAAAATATTCTTTTTTGACTCCTCTATTACCGAATGTTTTCAGGTTGACAGTATTTTTTGTGAATTAAATCAATAACTTAACTTGTTTGCTCAATAAATGTGCACTTCATAGAACGTTAAGACTCTCAAGGGGTGCAGCAAAGAGCCCCCCTATTACCCACAAACTTATCCACAGCCTTGGTGGACATCTTTTTCCGGTCGCGATTCTGTGAAGTGATGTTGCGGCGTTAATCTTTTTGAGTATTGTCGGAAGCCACTTTGAGAAGTGACGGCCATCACAACTTTTGATTTTTAATAAATCTGCCGGAGACGCCTGATGAAGCCTGAAACCCCATCCGAAAACCCCGCTCGGGAAATCGGATTGTCGCTTGAGAGCGATGATTATGACGGGGGAGCTGCGCGTGGTGTCGAGGCCATCAAACATGCGCTGAAAACCATGCCGGGCTCGGCGGGTGTCTATCGCATGATCGATGACAAGGACCGGGTTCTTTATGTCGGCAAGGCCAAGAACCTTAAAAAGCGTGTGGTGGCATATACCCGTCTGATGCAGTTGCCGATACGGATCGCCCGCATGGTCGCGCAGACGGTTCGTATGGAAATCATCACCACCCATACCGAAGCCGAAGCGCTTCTGCTTGAATCCAACCTGATCAAGAAGCTTAAACCGCGTTACAACATCCTGCTGCGCGATGACAAAAGCTTCCCCTATATCCTGATCACCGAGGATCATGATTATCCGCGCATTGTGAAACATCGCGGCGCACGGGCCAAGGATGGCAGTTGCTTTGGGCCGTTTGCGTCCGCCTGGGCGGTGAACAACACGATCAACCATTTGCAGCGGGCCTTTTTGCTGCGGTCCTGCACCGATGCGGTGTTTGCCAACCGGTCGCGTCCGTGTCTGCTGTATCAAATCAAACGCTGTTCCGCGCCGTGTGTGGACCGGGTTGCCAAGGCCGAATATGACGGGCTTGTCGATATCTGTCGTGACTTCCTGACCGGGCGCAGCCAGAAAATCCTCAAGCAGCTTGAAACCGACATGCTGGCGGCATCCGAACGCATGGATTTTGAACAGGCCGCGATGTATCGAGACCGTATCCGTGCGCTTAGTCAGATACGATCGCATCAGGACATCAATCTTGAAGGTGTTGAAGAGGCCGACGTAATTGCGCTGCATCATGAAGGCGGGCAAAGCTGCGTTCAGGTGTTCTTCTTCCGGTCCGGGTCGAACTATGGCAACCGGTCCTATTTCCCGCGCCATGAACAGGGGGCTGAAATCCCCGAAATCCTGTCGGCCTTTGTCGGGCAGTTCTATGCCGATAAACCGGCCCCGAAACAGGTTCTGCTGTCGCACGAGATCGAAGGCCAGGAACTGGTCGAAACCGCGTTGTCGATCAACAATAACCGCAAGATCACCCTGCAGGTGCCCAAGCGCGGCGGTCGGCGCAAGCTTGTCGAACATGCGATGAACAATGCAAAGGATGCGCTGGGGCGTCGTATGGCCGAAAGCGCGTCACAACGTAAATTGCTTGAAGATCTTGCCGATAAACTGGAACTGGACGCTACGCCGGAACGGATCGAGGTTTACGATAACAGCCATATTCAGGGCACCAACATGGTCGGCGGCATGATCGTTGCCGGGCCCGAGGGCTTTATGAAAAGTGCCTATCGCAAATTCAACATCAAGGGCGACATCGCACCGGGTGATGACTTTGCCATGATGCGCGAAGTTCTGACCCGACGTTTTGCCCGTGCGCAAAAGGAAGACCCGGACCGGGAAAATGGCACATGGCCAGACCTTTGCCTGATTGATGGTGGTTTGGGGCAGCTTGGCGTTGCCCGCGAAGTGCTTGAGGATTTGGGAATCGAAGATGTGATGCTGGTTGGTGTCGCCAAGGGTGTCGATCGGAATGCGGGCAAGGAAGTCCTGCATATCCCCGGAAAACCGCCCGTGCGCCTCGACATGCAGGACCCGGTTCTGTATTTCATCCAGCGTCTGCGCGATGAAGCCCACCGTTGGGCGATTGGTACGCATCGCGCCAAACGGTCCAAGCAGATCGGCAAAAGTGTTCTGGATAATGTGCCCGGCGTTGGCGGGGCACGCAAAAAGGCATTGCTGCATCATTTCGGGTCGGCACGCGGGGTGGCGGATGCCGGTTTGACCGATCTTGAGGCGGTGGACGGTATTAGTGCCGCCCTTGCACGCAAGATTTACGATCATTTCCACGGCGAAAACTGATCCCGGTTACCGGTTGTTTCATAACAGGTTTGTTGCAATTGAACGCGGCACTTGTGGTAACTGCCCGGAGACATTAATAATTGCCTCGCATCGGGGAGACAGAAAACGCTTCGCCGGACCGTTCGATACAATACCCGCAAACAGGCCCGTTTATGAAAAACCAGATTCCCAATCTGCTAACCTTGTCGCGCATCATTGTGATTCCGGCTCTGGTTGCGTCCTTTTATATCAGCGGACCGGTTGGTAACTGGATCGGGTTTGCGCTGTTTGCTTTTGCCGGGGTGACGGACTTTTTTGATGGTTACCTTGCTCGCAGCATGAATGTTGTCTCGCCGCTTGGCCGGTTCCTTGACCCCATTGCAGACAAGCTTCTGGTCGCTGCCGCCCTGATGATGATGGTGGCATTTGAACGCATTTCCGGTCTGGCCATTTTGCCCGCCGTGATCATCATGTGCCGTGAAATCATGGTGTCGGGGCTGCGCGAACATCTGGCCGAACTGAAAGTTCCGCTGCCGGTGACGGTGCTTGCGAAATGGAAGACCACAGCACAAATCCTTGCCATCGGGTTTCTTCTGGTCGGTGATGCGTCGCCCGATATGATCCCGTCGATCCTGATAGGTGATATCCTGTTGTGGATTGCCGGCCTGGTGACGGTTCAGACCGGGTATATCTATCTTCGCACCGGGCTTAAGCATCTCGACTGACACCTATCGGAAGGATCAGGTCGCGCATGGCACGTATATCTGTTCAGGAACAGGATTTTGATCCGGGTGCCGAACTGGCAGCCCTGACCGAAGGTCGTACCGATATCGGGGCGGCGGTCAGTTTCGTCGGATTGGTGCGTGATATTCATGGTGGGGACAGCGTTTCCGCCCTGACACTTGATCATTATCCCGGAATGACCGAACGCGAACTTGAAAAGATCGCAGACGAAGCCGCCAATCGCTGGCCGCTTGATGATGTGCGGATCGTGCATCGGTTTGGCCGCATGTTGCCGGGTGAACGGATCGTTCTGGTAATCACCCTGTCGGCCCATCGACGCGCCGCGTTCGAAGCCTGCGACTTCATCATGGATTTTCTTAAAACCCGGGCCCCGTTCTGGAAACGCGAAGAAACCGCCCAAGGTGATCATTGGGTCACGGCGAAGGCATCGGACGATGCCGATGCTGATCGCTGGAAAACGGATTAACCGACAAATTTTGCCAGCAACCCGACAAACTGAAGAAGGGCTGTCTGGATTTGCGCGGCATCATCGATCCGGTCTTTAAGGTTCTTCATTTCGGCTATATCCGCATCGGTGATTGCCGATGCATTCTGGATCAACCGCTTTGCCTGAAGTGTTATAAGCTGATCAGCAGCTTTATTGCGTGTTTCGGCCATCACAAGTTTTTCGTTGATGTCTGCCGATTGATAGGCCGCGTCGATTTCAATGAAGCTGGCTTTGGCGGCCCTTATCAATTCATCAAGATTGCTCATGGTGATACTCCCTATTGTGCTGGTATCGCGGTTGCACTACCAGTGGCGGTTTCAAGCAGGTTGTTGCCCTGCGCAACAAGTTCAGCCGGTGGCAGGTTGCGAACTTCTCCGGCCAGTGCGATGCCCTGTTCTGCCGCACCAATCAGGGCGGTGACGTCCAGTTGGGCGTAACTGTCGATCTGATTTTGCAGATGCGCGCCAAGAGAGGATGCTGTCATGAAGCTGCGTAGCGTATGGGTCTGAAGCAGCTTTTCCTCGGCCATCAGAGCCTGCCAGTCCTGCCACCAGATTTGCAGACGCAATGATTTGGCGTCGTCATCATCGTTTGGTTCGGAGCGGATTTTGTTCAGTTCGGCGATCAATGTGCCGCGACGTACCAGATATTGCGGCGGGTCTTTGGCCAGATCGCTGGTGATGGCGTCAAGCTGACTGCGCAGTTTTTCAAGGATCGGACCGGAATCCGTGACCGCCGATGCCCCAAGGGCCGATCCGCCCTCGATCTGATCGAAAATTGCGATAAATTGCCGATACTGGCTGCGCAGGTCGGCCAGTGTCTTTTGCCATTGTTGCGCAACATTCGGATCGATTTTAACCGCATCCGGATCAAGCAGGGTGGGCAGATTGGATGGCGTTACCTTGCCGGTGAAGGCTTCCATATTCGTGATGAATTCGGATTGCCGGGCATTTTGCGATTTTGGTGTCGGTGCAAATTGTGCGGTCTGTGCCGTGCCATAGGCATCAAAGGCATCCTCGGTCGCGCTGCCAAACTGGGTGACCGTGATTTTCAGGGTTTCGGCTTTTTGCGAACAGGCGGCCAAAAGCCCGATGCCAATAATCAGGACTGCTTTGCGTGTGAATTGGTAGATCGATGAAACTGCCATAACGTCCCCATCACGTGATCATGCTCGCCATCTGACGGGAACAGATGCAAAATGTGATGGCAAAAATAACAAAGGCCGCAGATTTGCTGCGGCCTTTTAAAATTCGGATACCGGCAGGTGCTATTTGCTGAGCATGAAAAGCGCCTGATTGCCAAAGAAATTGGCAAGCCGGGAATGACTGTCGAGACTGACTTTCGATCCGCCTTCATTAAGCACCATCGATCGTTCGATTTTAAAGCCGCATTCATCACAAAGGGTGACGAAATCCCGGACGGTGCAAAAATGGATGTTCGGGGTTTCGTACCACATGATCGGCAGGTTCGGGTTTTGCGGCATGCGCCCGCGGAACATCAAATCAAACCGTGCGCGCCAGTGCCCGAAATTCGGAAAGGAAACGATGGCTTTTTGGCCGATGCGCAGCAGTTCGGTCAGAACCTGTTTCGGGCGGTTGGTCGCCTGCAAAGTCTGGCTGAGAATGGCGTAATCAAACGCACCGTCGGGATAATCGCCAAGATCGCGATCCGCATCACCCTGCATCACCGGAAGACCCTGTGCCACGCAGTTGCGCACCCCCTCGTTGGAAAGCTCAAGCCCACGGCCATCCACATTTTTGCTGCGCGTCAGATAGCCCAGCAATTCACCGTCGCCGCACCCGATATCAAGTACACGCGTGCCGGGTTCGACCATATCAGCAATAAGCTGCAGGTCGACACGAATGCGATCATTCGGGATAACGCCGGTAGCGTTTGGTAAAGAGTGATTCATAACCTATTTCAATCCCCGGATTTCAGCAGCGCCTTCGATAAAGCCGCTTAACACCATATGGAAATCCGGCTCGTCGAGCAGGAAGGCATCATGCCCCTTGTCGCTCTCGATCTCGACGCAACTGACATTGCACGATGATGCATTCAATGCGTGAGCAAGCTGGCGGCTTTCGGCAGTGGTAAAGCACCAGTCGCTGGAAAACGAGATGACGCAGAAACGGGTTTTGCAGCCAACAAACGCTTCGCCAAGGCGGCCTTCGGCATCGGCGGACAGATCGAAATAATCCATCGCCCGCGTGATATAAAGGTAGCTGTTGGCATCAAACCGGTCGACGAAGCTTTTGCCCTGATGGCGCAGATAACTTTCGATCTGGAAATCGTGATCGAAGCTATAGGTGATTGCCCCGCGGTTCTGAAGCTTGCGGCCGAATTTACGATGCAGAGCCGGTTGCGACAGATAGGTGATGTGCGCGGTCATGCGCGCCACAGCAAGCCCGCGGGACGGCTTTTTGCCTTCCAGCAGGTAATTGCCCCCGCACCAGTCCGGATCGGCCATGACCGCCTGACGCCCGACTTCGTGAAACGCGATATTTTGCGCCGAATGGCGGAAGCTGGTTGCAATCGGGGCGGCGGCGAAAACGCGATGGGAATAGCTTTTGCACCATTCAAGAACCTGCATGCCGCCCATCGAACCGCCAATAACCGCAAACAGGGTATCGATGCCCAATGCATCAATCAGCATGGTCTGCGCACGCACCATGTCGGCAATCGTGATCACCGGGAAATCAAGACCCCAGGGTTTGCCGGTGGCCGAGTTGATTTCCTTGGGCCCGGTACTGCCCAGGCAACCGCCAATCACGTTCGAGCAAATGACGAAATATTTGTCGGTATCGATGATTTTGCCCGGCCCGACGATTTCACGCCACCAGCCCTCCTTGCCGGTGATCGGGTGGACTTCGTCGGCAACATACTGATCACCCGTCAATGCGTGGCAGACCAGAATGGCATTGGTCTTGTCGGCGTTAAGTTCGCCATATGTCTGATAGGCAATGGTGAACGGCCCGAATTCGATGCCGCTATCAAGGCGCAGCTTTTCCGTTTCCCCAAGGACCATGTGATGGCCGGGAAGTTTGCTGCGCTGATCCGTGCTGGCGGCGGTCGACATGAATGTCCGTTTCCCTTTGATTAGGTTGTTTTTCTTGCAGGCAAGGTTGGCTGTTCCTTGCTATCGAAGGAAACAAGCCTGTTCTAGCTAGGAATAGACCGGGATTTAGTCAATCTTTTCTTTGCTTTTCGGCTGCCCTGTCCTAATACTGGGCGCCGTTTGAGAAAAGAGCGGATCATGGCGCAAAGCGACGAAAATTTAGCAAATCTTGACCTGAACGGGCTCAGGGCGGAAATCGATGATATCGATCAGGCACTGCAATCCCTGATCATCCGGCGCACAAAGGTGGTTCAGGCTGTCGGGGCCTATAAGGACCGGGTGATTGCCGCGGGTGGCAAGGTAAAAGTGCCTTATCGTCCGGCACGTGAAGCCCGCATCATGCGCACGCTGGTTGACCGTCACGATGGTGCCTTTCCGAAAACGGCCCTGATCCAGATCTGGCGCGAAATGATTGCGGCCGGAACGCGTCTTGAAGCGCCGTATACGGTTGCACTTTGCCGCAATGCCGATGGTGTTGATTGTTGGGAACTTGCGCGCCTTAACTTTGGCTGCCTGAACGAAATCGTTGAATTCGATACCCCGCGCGAGGCATTTTACGCCCTTGAAGAAGGCCGTGCGGCGGTCGGTGTGTTCCCGAAACCGGAACTTGGTGAAGCACAGCCGTGGTGGACTTTGCTGTCCGATGACAGCCCGGTGCGCATTGTATCGAAGCTGCCATTTGGTGGGCGTCCGGTCGGACGAGGCGAGCAGACCGAAGGATTTGTCCTTGCGGCGATCGAGCTTGAAGAAAGCGGGGATGATCGCACGCTGTTTATCGTAAGCCTGCCAAACGAGATTTCGATGGATACGGCGCGCAAAAAAATTGCGAATGGCATCGATGGATCGGCAATCCTTGGCTTTTCTGCTGATGAAACCGGTGATCGCCGTTTTGTTCTTGTTGATGTGCCGGGATTCTTTTGTAATCGCGCAGAAGTGTTTCAGCGTGCACTGACCGATCAGGGGCTTGATCCCGAAGGGCTCAGTGTTGTTGGTGCCTATGGCGTGCCGATTCCCGAAGACGCGCTGAGTTGATTGATACCGGCCGGTTGATTGTCACCGGCCCTGCCCATTGGGAGAAACTAGGAAATGTCTGCGCCCACCCCACGTCCCGGCATTCTTGATATTGCGCCTTATGTTGGCGGCAAGTCGCGCACCGATGGTGCAACCCGTGTGATCAAGCTTTCTTCGAACGAAGGCGCGCTTGGCCCGAGCCCCAAGGCCATCGAGGCGCTCCGCAAGTCGGCTGAAAAGCTGCATCGCTATCCCGATGGTGGTTGCGAGGCGCTGCGTAACAAGCTGGCCGAGAAATACAATCTTGAAGCCGATCAGATTGTCTGCGGTGCCGGTTCGGACGAGCTGATCACTCTTCTGATCCGTGCCTATGCCGGTCCGGGAGATGAAGTGCTGTATTCGCAGCATGGCTTCCTGATGTATCCGATTGCAGCCAAGGGTGTTGGTGCGGTTCCGGTGACTGCGGCCGAAACCAATATGACCACCAGCGTTGATGCGTTGCTGGCCGCTGTGACCGAAAAAACCAAAATCGTTTTTGTCGCGAACCCGAACAATCCGACGGGGACCTACATCAATGATGCGGAAATGAAACGCCTGCGTGATGGCCTGCGCGAAGATATCGTTCTGGTCGTTGATGCGGCGTATGCCGAATTCATGACTGGTCAGGAAGATTATTCTGCGGGTGAAGAACTGGTGCGTGCCGGTAAAAATACCGTCATGACCCGCACATTTTCCAAGATTTATGGTCTTGGTGGCATTCGCCTTGGCTGGTGCTATGCGCCGGTTGATATTGCCGATGTTCTGCAACGCCTGCGCAATCCGTTTAACGTGGCCCTTCCGACACAGGAAGCCGGTCTTGCGGCACTTGATGATGATGAATTCGTCAATGCCTGCGTGCGTCACAATGCCGAAACGCTGGCGTGGTTCCGCGATCAGGTGAACGCGATTGACGGGCTGATCGCCCATCCGAGCTATGGCAACTTTGTGCTGGTCGAATTCCCCAAGGAAGAAGGCAGGAACGCCGATGCTGCCAATGATTTCATGATGGCACAGGGCGTTATCCCGCGCAAAATTGGTGCCTATGGCCTGCCGCAGATGCTTCGTATTTCGATCGGTACGAAGGAAGAAATGGAAATCTGCCTCAAGGCGATCAAAGACTTTGTGAACAGGTAAAATGACCAACACCGCATCCGAACCGCTTTTTGATACCGTTGCTTTTATCGGCATGGGGCTGATTGGCTCGTCCCTGGCGCGTCGCATTCTGCGCGATGGTCTGGCGAAAAAAATCACCTGTGCCGTGCGTTCTGAAGCTACCCGTGACCGGGTGCTTGAACTTGGTATTGCCGATGAAGCCTATTGCGACATCAAGGAAGCGGTTAAAGATGCCGATCTGGTGATGATCTGTGCCCCGGTGGGCGCCAATGAAGCCATTGGCGCCCAGCTTGCCGGAAAACTTAAAAAGGGTGCGATTGTTTCCGACGTCGGGTCGGTCAAGCAGGCGGTCATTCGCGATATCGCCCCGCATCTTGACGAAGGTGTTTCGTTCGTGCCGGGTCATCCTTTGGCCGGGACCGAACATTCCGGACCGGATTCCGGTTTTCCCGAACTGTTCGAAGGACGCTGGTGTATCCTGACCCCGGTTCCGGGGGAAAAGGAAAGTGCGACCGCACGTGTGCAGGCCCTTTGGGAAGCATGTGGCATGAAGGTCGAATGCATGGATGCCGATCATCACGATCGCATTCTGGGCATCACGTCGCATTTGCCGCACCTGATTGCCTATACCATCGTCGGGACGGCAACCGACCTTGAAGACGCACTGCGTCAGGAAGTCATCAAGTTTTCCGCATCCGGTTTCCGGGACTTTACCCGTATTGCCGCGTCCGATCCGACGATGTGGCGGGATGTGTTTTTGAATAACCGCGAAGCTGTTCTTGAAGTTCTTGGCCGTTTTCAGGAAGATTTGATGGCGTTGCAACGTGCGATCCGTTGGGGCGAGGGCGAAAAATTGTTCGACCTGTTCACCCGTACACGCGAAATTCGCCGTGGTATTGTCGATGCCGGGCAGTATTTCACCAATTTCTCGGCCGAGGGTGAAGACCGCCAAAGCGACGCCAAGGGTAAAAGCAAGTCCGATAAATAATCAATTTTCACGGTTTGCAAATGGCAGGCCGTTGTCGGGCGGAAAGATGGGCCCCAAACTGCATCTTCCGCCGGTTAAAGGGGAACGTCATGCCTGCCACCGATCATCCGGCTTTTGCACGGATCATGCCGTTTGTTTTTGTGTTCCTCTGGAGCACGGGCTTTGTCGGCGCAAAGTTCGGTCTTCCCTATGCCGAACCCTTTACCTTTCTGTTTGCCCGTTTTGCCATCGTCATCGTTCTGATGGTGCCGGTGATTTCGCTGCTGGGTGCCAAATGGCCCAAAAGCTGGCGACAGGTTGCCCATATCAGTACGACCGGGGTTCTAGTTCACGGGATTTATCTGGGCGGCGTTTTCTGGGCGATTGATACGGGGCTTCCGTCGGGTTTGGCGGCGCTGATCGTCGGGTTGCAGCCGGTTGTGACGGCATCGGTTGTTGGTGCCCTTCTGGGTGAACGTGTCAGCGGGCGTCAGTGGGCCGGGCTTGTTCTTGGCCTGATTGGCGTGGCTTTGGTCCTGTTGCCCAAAATCGGTGACGGCATCGGTATTACCGCCTTTGGCATCGGGCTTGCCATCATGGCGCTGTTTGGCATGACGGCCGGGACGCTTTATCAGAAGCGGTTCTGCACGGGCATGGACCTGATGAGCGGTACGGTTATCCAGTATATCGCCGCAGCGGCCTTTGTCGGGCTGGTGGCCCTGATCAAGGAACCCTTGGTGATCGAATGGAGCATGAACTTCATTCTTGCGATGGCGTGGCTGGTTCTGGTGCTGTCAATCGGGGCGATCATGCTTCTGATGGTTTTGATCAAACAGGGCGAAGCAACAAGGGTTGCAAGCATGTTCTACCTTGTGCCACCCACGGCTGCCTTCTTTGCCTGGCTGCTTTTTGATGAACATCTGGGCCTGCTCGGTTTTGCCGGATTTGCAATTGCCGCACTCGGGGTGGCATTGGTGATGGTGAAACGCTAGGTTCAGAACCGGACATAAAATACCAGCATGACCGGAGGAAATTTTGACTGAGCCCCAGGAAAGATGGGTATTTGGATATGGATCGCTGCTATGGCGGCCGGGCTTCGAATTTGAAGAACGGGCACGCGCGACGCTGCGCGGCTATCACCGGTCCTTTTGCATCTATTCCCATCATTATCGCGGCACACCGGAAAACCCGGGGCTGGTTCTGGGGCTGAATGTTGGTGGGGAATGTGTCGGGAACGCGTTTCGGATCGCGCCGGACAACTGGCCGCTGGTCAAGGCCTATCTGGATGAACGCGAACTGGTGACCAACACCTATATTCCCGCCGATGTCGAGGTCGAGCTTGCCGATGGACGGAAGGTCATTGCGCACACCTATGTCGCCGATCCAACGCATGAACAGTTTGCCGGGAACCTGCCCGTGCGAACGGCGGTTGAAATCATTGTCGCGGCACACGGCAATATCGGCCCGAACCTTGAATATCTTGAAAATACGGTCTGTCATCTGGACCAGATGGGAATTGTCGACCCGCCATTGCACGATCTGATGGATCTGGTGCGCCGCGAATACGGTGAAATCAATATGGGAGCCGGTATCTGATGTCGAATGCCACCACGATGTCAAAAGGCGGAAACGCACCGATGATGGCAGCCTACCTGATGCTGGTTGCCTGCGCTATGATGTGGGGATCAAACCACGTGGTTGCCCGCGGGGTGAATGCCACGGTGCCGCTTGAGGCGCTGGCGTTCTGGCGTTGGGTTGTGGCCGCCGTATTGCTGTTTCCGGTTTGTATTCCGCATCTTAAACGCGATCTGAGGCTGATGGCGGATCATAAAATGTCGATGTTCCTGATCGGAACAACCGGCGTTTTCATGTTTTCGATTGTCATTTATCTGGCCGCCTACAACACGACCGCTGTCAATACCGGGCTTCTGAATGCGACCACCCCGGTCTGGGTTCTGTTGTTCGCAGCTTTCCTGACTGCTGATAAACCCAAGCTTGGCCAGTGGGCCGGTGTGCTGATTGCCGGTGTCGGTACGGCGGTGATTATTGCCAAAGGTGATTTCTCGGTATTTGCCGAGATGAATTTTGTCTCGGGCGATCTGTTCGCGATGATTTCGGCAATGGTCTGGGCGGCCTATTCAATGCTTTTGAAACGCGCGCCCAAGGGGGTGCATCCGCTAAGCCTCGTATTCGTTTCGGCCCTGATCGGGTTGGTCTTCCTGACGCCGCTTTACATCTGGTCGGTAACCGTGGGCAATGAGCCGTTCTTTACGCATCTTGATCCGGCATGGCCCGATATGCTGAAGATTTTCTATATCGGGGCAGGACCGGCATTTTTGGGTTATCTGTTCTGGAACAAGGGCGTTGCTGTTGTCGGCCCGGCAAATGCCGGTGTGTTCCTGTATCTGATGCCGGTTTTCGCCAGTGTCCTTGCAATCATCTTTCTGGGCGAGGAATTGCACCTTTACCACCTGGACGGGATCGCATTGATTGCCTTTGGTATCTGGCAGGCAACACGCCGAAAGGCATAGCTGCCCGAAAGAGGGATGGAATTGAAAAAGGCCGGACAAAAATCCGGCCTTTTGCATTTGAAACAACCGTCTGATCAGGAAGGCGTTTTTTCCTTGTCGATGGATTTCATCGGAATTGCGGTTTTGGCTTCCTGCTGTTCGGCTTCGGCCTTTTCGCGGGCTTCCTCGATCTCGACGTCACGTGATGTCAGGGTCGGCAGATTAAACTCGGCCTGTGCTTCGCGTTCAAGTTCACGGGTGCGGTCATCAATCCTGCCCTTGATCGTCTTCATAAAGGTTTTGCGATCCAGATCAGGTTCCATCGCGGGCAGGAATTCCATGGTGACCTCGCCACCATATTTCATGAAGCTGTGCCGTCCCCAGAACATGCCGGAATTAATCGCGACCGGAATGACCGGGACATTCGGGAAAGCCTTGTAAAGCGCGTAAATGCCCGGGTGATAGGGGCGATCCGACCCGGGGGGCGTGCGCGTACCTTCGGGGAAAATCACGATCTGTCTGCCATCGGCAAGGGCACGTTCGGCACCCTTGATCATGTCTTTCAGGGCCGATGATCCGGCCGATCTGTCGACCGCGATCTGCCCGGACAGCAACAGAAACTGCCCCATCAACGGGATGCGGGTCAGTTCCTTTTTCAGGATATAGGCCGGGTCGGGCACAACCGTATGAAAGGTCAGGGTTTCCCACGCAGACTGATGCTTGGCAACCAGAATACACGGGCCTTTCGGCAGGTTTTCAAGGCCGCGAATACGCCTGTACATGCCAACTGACGTCGCCAGCATTCCCTGTGTCAGGCGACACCATGTATGGCCAACCCACTGATTGATTTTGCGGCCAAACGGCATCACCGGAATGAGCACAATGCACAATGCTGCGGTACCGGCGAAAAACAACACGTTAAACAAAAACGCGCGCAGGGCTCTCATGCAGACAGATCCTTCAAACACTTCGTCAAAGGGTTTGTAACAGTTATGAGACACGAGTGAAACGCCGTATCTTCAACCTGATTTCTGGGACAGGCGATTGGATGCCGAATAATCCTGCTTTGGCGGCGTTGATGGCGTGCTCGGACCATGCAGGCCAGCGCGGTCCCCGTCCGGAAGAAATCCGAGAAGATAGTTCCGCAGGCTGGCAAACAGGAACTTGTTATATTCACTGGCAATCAGGCTGGCGCTTCCCGGCCAGCGCCACCAGCTATCGACCTTGACATTCTCGGGGAAAACCGGATGGGCGATGATATCGACATCGGGCATCAGGCTGCGAAATTCCAGAAGCGATCGCGGCATGTGATAATTTGCCGTGACGATACGCAGGCTTTTATAGCCTTCCTCATAGACCCAGACCGCCGTTTCAAGCGCATTGCCCCGCGTGTTTTCCGCGACATGGCCCAGAACCACACAGCATGAAATCAGCCGGGGGTCGGCTTTGCCAGCGGACAGAAGCTCGTCCACTTCGACCCCGCGATAAACGCCGGAAATGAACAGCTTTTTGGCGAGATGGCGCGTCAGAAGGCGACGGCCTTCCGCCAGGCGTTCACTGCCGCCGGTCAGAACGACGATGGCATCGGTTGTGCGGTCAGGTTCATTGACCTCGGTCGGGATGATGTCGACATACCAGACAAAGCCACCCGCCCAGATCAGCCCCAGCAGGATCAGGGTCGACAGCAAAAAACGGAACCGGCGAAAGCGTCGCCGGTGCTGAACGGAAAGGGGTGGCTTACTCATATGATTGGGCCTGACGGGACGCTGGCATGCGACAAGGCTCTCCTTTTGGGGGCAAGGTCATGATCCGAAACGGGAAATGATCACGACGCTGCAGGCCGACTATACGGAGGAGTGAGGAAGGTTACAACATTCTGCGCAAGACGCGCAGCACAGTTCTTTTGGCCGTCATCTGGGCGACACCGGCGACCACGAACGGAATGGCAATGATGATCGCAATGAAAAGCGGGCTGAAAACCAGTGTCGGGATCGGCCAGCCCGCCCGCATGCCAAGCCATGCGATTACCCCCGAAACCGGCAGGGCGATCAGAAGGCCGATCAGGGCACCAAAAAACGCCAGCCGCAGGTTATGACGGGCAAACTGGCCCGCGATATACGAATCCTGCGCCCCGATCAGGTGCAGCAATTCGATGATTGTGCGGTGAATGGAAAGACCTGACCGGGTGGCAAATACGACCGATAGCATCGTTGCCCCGAACAGCACGATAATCAGTGTAATCAGCGCCAGTTCGACCGAAAAGGCAACATCGGCAATCCGTTCAATCCAGATGCGATGGTCGTCCAGAACCGCCTCGGGCGCGATTTCGCCCAGCCTGCGTTCAAGGGCATCGAAATTAAAACCGGTTTCCGGCGTAATTTCGATAATGCGCGGGATGGGTAATTCGCTGACGACCTCGTCCGGGCCAAGCCAAGGTTCCAGAAGGGCGGACATGGTTTCCGGGCTGAGTTCCTCGATCCGGGAAATGCCGGGCATGTCGGCCAGTTGTTCGATGATATTGTCAACGGTTGCCTGCAAAGCCTGTTCGCGTTCTTCGGGGTCGCGATCTGCCATTCCGGTCGGGGGGACCTGTATCGAAAGGCTGCCTTCGATCTGGCCGGACCATTTGCCGACGCTGTCATGCAGGGCGGCAAGGCCAACAATCGAAAACGTCAGCAGGGCCACCATCAATGCGACGATGCTTGGCAAAAAGCGTGTCGATGAGTCGCTATCAAGTGGCAGATGTGACGGTTGCGAACGAAAAGCCATGATCGATTTTGGGTCCTGTCTGAGCCAGTTGCCGTCGGTTGGTCCGGTTACGCGCTATGCGTGATGTCGTGCAGGGTGCCAGCTTCGAGCAGCCATTGATTATGGCCAAAACGACGCACCAGTTGCCGGTTATGGGTGGCGATGAGCACCGTGGTGCCAAGTTTGTTCAGTTCTTCAAAAAGATATAACAGCCTCATGGCGATGCGGTCATCAACGTTACCGGTGGGCTCGTCGGCCAGAAGCAGGGCAGGGCGGCCGATAACGGCGCGCGCGATGGCAACGCGTTGCTGCTGTCCGCCCGAAAGCCGGGACGGTACCGCGTTGATCTGATCACCAAGGCCGACCCATTCCAGAAGTTCGGTCACGTTCTTGCGGATCTGCAAATCCTCAACCCCGGCGACGCGCAGCGGCAGGGCGACATTTTCAAAAGTCGTCAGGTGATTGATCAGGCGGAAATCCTGAAACACCACGCCGATCCTGCGGCGGATCGCGGGCAGTTCATCGCGCGGAATACGGATATTGTCGCGGCCGAAAATGTTGATCTCGCCGCGGGTCTGGCGCAGGGCAAGATAAAGCAGGCGCATCAATGTCGATTTGCCTGCACCCGAAGCCCCGGTCAGGAAATGGAAGCTGCCACGATGCAGGGTAAAGTTCAGATCGCGCAGAATCTCCGGCCCGGATTCATAGCGGACACCCACATTCCTGAAACTTACGACTTCAGTCAAAACTTGCGCTCCATATCGCAGCACGACGTATCAGACCCGACATAACATGATAATGCGGGGGCCGGTTGAACAATTGCAAAAGTCCGATCTGGCAGACCCCACAGTGGGTATCATTGCAGATTGGCTTAAAATATGACGACTTAAACAGTTCTTCGGATGTCATCGAAGCACCATATATGCAATGCTGTGCCAACCAAATTCGGGCAGCTTCAGTTATCTGTGCTTAACAGTCTGTTAAATCGCCGCTATTTACATATAGTGTAGGTTCTGCCCTACACCGGCGAATTCGGGGGATCGCCGGAAATCACTCAGGTTATGGCCGTGCCCCGGGTTTCATGCCGCTGACATCGAGATGCCAGGTTTGCAATGATCATTACTTGCCCAGATTGTTCAAAAAAATACTCTGTGAAAACAGAGGCGATCGGCCCAAAGGGCAGAACCGTGCGCTGCAAAAATTGCGGCAATAGCTGGCATCAGGACCCGCCGGGAATGAAAACCCCGTCGCCAGCGCAGGAAAACAAGCTGCCGCCACCTTTCGATCAGGACGGCGCACTTGGTGCCGACTTCAATGCCGACCAGATGCCAGGTCAGGTTGATCCCGGTTTCGAAGAAGCCGATAAAATCCCCGATCCGCCCCCCATCCCGCAGCAGCTGATTCGCAACAATCCGAAGCCGCCTGCGAAATCGAAAAAGGGTGTGGTTGGCTGGATCCTGTTCTTCCTGATCCTTGGCGGGATTGGCGCGGGCGGATATTTTGCCAAAGATATCCTGATCAATCTGTGGCCGCCGATTGCCAAGGTCTATGACATGGTCGGGCTTGACGTCCCGCATGTTGGCGAAGGCCTTGATATTCGTGAATTGCCGCCGACTCGCGAAGAAGAAGACGGTGTCGATGTTCTTGTCGTGCGCGCCGAGATCGTCAATATCAGCGAGGTTGACCGGGTTCTTCCCTATCTGCTGATTGAGCTTCTTGATCCGTTGGATCGTGTTGTTCAGCGCAAAAAAGTGCCGCTGATCTATGACGAAAGTGCGGTTCAGGGCAGTGCGGAAATGCCGATGGAAGCCCAGATGCTGCCGGTTGGCGAAACCATGACGGTGGAAACCAAGATCCGCCGTCCGAACCCGACCGCAACCCGCCTGCAGGTTACATTCCTTGACCCGCGCGAGGCGGTCGAACCCTGAACGGTTTGATCTGAAAATGACAAGGGCAGCGACGGATCGCTGCCCTTTTTTATGGTCGTTCGCAAAGGGACCGGTAGGACGCCCTAGAACCGTTTAAGCAGCCGGTCGATATATTCCTGTTCGATCACCGGGCGGTCCGGGTCGCCGGATCGGCGGCGCAGTTCCTGCAAGATACGCCATGCCCGTTCAAGCGTGTCGACTTCGGGGATGACGGTTGTGCCGTCCCCGCCGACAGGCCGGCCAAGCGGATCACGGTTGCCCGACCCGCGCAGTTCATCAAGCATCGGCATCATCTGGCTAAGCCCTTCAAGGGCACGGCTCAGTTCGCCAATGCCGCGCTGAAGGGCCTCCATGGCCTGTCCCTGCTGTTGCAGGGCTTCGTGGGCGCGGTTGCGGCCAAGGGCTTCTGCGGCGCGCTGCATCGCCTCGATGGCGGTTTCAATGCCACTGAGATTACCAAACTGACCAAAGCCGGAATTGTTGGTCAGGTTCTGGGCATCACCGGCAAGGTTTTGCTGTTCCTCGGCACGGTTGCCATTGCCGCCGGAATTGGTGGACGGATTGTCGCCCTGGTTCATCAATTCCTGCTGCCGACGGGCAAGATCACGGATGCCATCGAGCATTTCGCGAAGGGTCGATGTGATATCGGTCCCGCCGTCACCCGATGTGACCTGCATGTTTTCAACCAGTTCACGCAACCGATCAATCAGGGCGCGTGCCTGATCGCGGGCACCGGCGCGCATCAGGGCGTCGATCTGATCGACAATGCGCGAAAGGTCCTGCTGTTCAAGGATGGCGGCGGGGGCCTGTTGCTGGCTTTGCTGGTTTTGCGGTGCCTCGCGGGCGAGGGCGGCCATATATTCGTTAAGGGCCCGGCGATAGTTTTCGATCAGCTCGGCGATTTCGGCTTCGGTGACGTTCGGATCGGCGAGTGCTTCGAGCAGCCGTTCCTCGGCCTCCATCAGGTTGCGTTCGGCCATGCCATAGCTGCCGCGTTCGATTTCTTCGGCGATGTGCCATAGCAGCCCGGCGACTTCCTGATGGGTATCGCGGTCGCGCAGATGGGCCGAAAGACGGGCTTCGGTGACCGACAGGGCAAGGAAAATACCGATATGGCCGTTAAATGCCTGCGGGGCATACAGCACGGGCAAAAGGGCATTGCGCATTTCAAGCGCCTTGTCGGGATAACGCAGCAAGCCACGCCTGATCGTGATCAGCTTTTTGGCAACCGGATGGGTGAATTCGCGTTCCGGCAACACAATGGATCGCATATCGCTTTCGCCGCGCTGCCCGGAATTGTCCTGCGATACCAGTTGCAGATTGACCGGAAGCCCGGCCCAGGGATGGGAAACGAGATCAAGGAAACGGGGGCCTTCGATCCGGGTTGGCATGGATACAGCACCCCCCTGACCATCGCGACCGGACATATCGATACGGATATTGTCGATCGACCCGAACTGTTCGGCGCCAATGCCATCGGTCGCGGGGGTGATGATCAGATCAAGGTTGTTCATGCCGTAATCATCGGTCGCGACATAATCGAGACGGATATGATCGCGGCGCGTCACCGAGGGCGGACTGACGAATGAAAGGGCGGGCGGTTTATCGGCCACCAGATTGACATTCAGTGTCAGCCGGTCATTGCCCCAGACCGAAATGCGCCACGGCCCGGCCTGATCAAGGGCGGTCGAGATGACATAGCTGTTGTCGCTGCTTTCCGATATGTCGCGTTCGCCGGTGGGGGTATGCAGTGTCGGTTGCCAGACACTTCCGATGCTGCCGGCCAGTGTTGATCCGACGGGGACATCCACATCGATAACATTGGGATTTCCGGCGTTTGTATCCGCCGGTTGCTGCTGCGGCTGGTCGGTGCCATCGGCAAAACGCAGGACTCGCGGGATTTGCCCGGTATAGGCAGGCGGGGTGACCCATAATGTGGTGCTGAAATCGGCAGCACCCAGCCGTTGCAGTGGGCTGAACGCCTTATAGAAACGTTCCCCCATCCGGTCATGGGCGACAAACAGCCCGACGGCGAGGAGCAATACCGGCAAAACCACCAGCCCATAGCGGTCAATGCGCGCCAGCGAGGGCAGGGGGCGGGGCAAATGCAGGTTATCAAGCATTGCCTCGTGACGTTGCAACTGTTTTTGCCACAGGTAGCTGGTTAGCGGATCGTCACCATCGTCGATATGGTCTTCGAGGCTTTGCAGTGGATTGTTTTCAAGGCCATTTTCCTGTTCGATCCTTTGCAGGACGGCACGGCGATTGGGCCATGTGAAATGCCGCCACGGCAGGATGATGGCGACAAGCCCGGCAACCGACAGGATCGAAAGCAACATGATATGCCCGGTTGCGGGCAGTATTTCAAAGGTGCCGGTCAGGGTCAGCCCGGCGATCAGCATCACGATTGTCAATGGCGGGATCAGGCGTGGCCACACCCGTTCCCACGACATGATCATCCGCGCCAGGCGCAGATGCCGTTCCAGTCGGGGATTGGGTGGTATGATCGACATATCGATTTCAGGCCCCTGCAATCGCCCCGTGTCCGGGACATGTGACGCCAGCGTGGTCCTATGAACAGATTTCAGACCTTAATCTAAGTTTGGGGCTTTGGCGGGGCGGGTCAAGTCAGGATCGCGGCCAGGCCAAAATAAAAGGCGGTCCGTGATGGGGCAGCTTTTGGCGGTATATAAAGTTTTTTCAAAAAAGTTCTTGATTTGTTCTTTTGTTTGTGGCATAAAGACAAAGTCAACGGGAGAAATGCACCCGGACCAAAACCCGCAAGGCCCTGTGCCTCGCGGGTTTTTGCGTTTGGGGCCGGATCAAAGAGGTGATCGGGATGCAGCGGCAAGGATTGAGGCAGGGCGGCGGAGTAGTCCGCAGGATTTGGATCGCGGGATGGCGGAGCCATTACGGCGGCATTCCGCGCCGGTTCTAATACGCTTTTAATACGCTTGTTTGTCATGACGGGAGAGGTGCGTCTTGTCGGGGAAGGGACCCCGGATTTGCCGAAAGCGGCAGCGAAGGCAGCAGTGGGTTATGGCCCGTCGGTGTTGGACAGGTTGGGGGCAGTGCGCCCGAAGTCCGTCTGCCGGTGAAAATGGCAGCGGCCCGAGGTGTGTCTGGATGTCGGCGTGGCAGGTTGCCGCCGTGGCCGGAAAGTGCCCGAAGTGGGCAGCGAGCCCCTGGACCATCTGCTGGTGACGATGGCGGTGGCCCGAAGTGTGTCTGGACGTCGAGGTGGCAGGTTGTCGCCTTGGCCGGACGGTGATCGAGGCGGCAGAGCGGCCGATGAGGGGCCGTCGGCGGCGGTTGCTGGAAGCCCGAGTTTTGTTCCGGCGTCGGTGTTCATGACATTGCCGAAAGGGGCGGAGCGGGTAGCGAGGTTGTCGACCGTCAGTGGGCCATCTGCTGGCGAGGGCTGGTGGAGGCCCGAGATCCGTCCGGGGTTCGTGATCATGCCATTGCCGGAAGCGGCCGAAGCGGGCAGCGAGGTCTTGGGCGGTTTGTGGGGCGTCTGGTGGTTAGGCTTTCGGAGGTCCGAGGTTTGGCAGGGCTTCGTGGTCATGGCGTTGACGGAAGGGACCGGAGCGGGCGGTAAGTCCGTGGCTGTCAGTGGGACGCCTGTTGGAAGGCCGTGTTTTGTTCGGGTGGGGCATTTCGTCTGCTTCGGGGAAAATCACCCTGTTGCCGTGCTTTCGGAGTCTGGTGTTCCTGTCCTGCCCTTGGCCCTCGGAGCCCCCCGGAACCATCCGGGAGATCGAAGGAGATGGGGGCAGGTTAGATGAACCCTGTCGGGCAGGGTGCGGATATGCATAAGGCGGCCTTTCGTGTTGAAAGACCGCCTTGCAAAGTTTTCCCGGGTTCTTCCGCGTTCTGCCGGTCCGGATCAGTCGAGCCAGTCGGGAATGCGGTCCAGACCGATCAGGTCGTCAATCGACTGACGTGGGCGGACGATGGCGAAGTCGTCGCCCTTGACCAGAACTTCGGGCGTCAGGGCACGGGTGTTGTAGGTCGATGACATCACCGCGCCATAGGCACCTGCCGACATGACCGCGACCAGATCACCCGGTTTGAGGTCATCGGGCAGTTTGCGGTCCTTGCCGAAGGTGTCGCCGGTTTCGCAGACCGGTCCGACGATATCGACGGTGGCCTGTTTGTCGCCTTCACCCTGTTCATCGACCGGGATGATTTCGTGATAGGCGCTGTATAGGGTTGGCCGGATCAGGTCGTTCATCGCGGCATCGAGAATGACAAAGCGTTTGGCTTCGCCGTCCTTGATATACATGACGCGCGAAATCATCACACCGGCATTGCCGGCGATCAGGCGTCCCGGTTCGAGCGTGATGTGGCAGCCAAGGTGACCGACGGTTTCACGCACCATCTGGCCATAGGCATCGGGCAGGGGCGGGGTTTCGCCCTGATAGGCAATGCCAAGCCCGCCACCAAGATCAAGGTTGCGGATATTGATGCCTTCGGCGCGAAGCTTTTCGACCAGCCCGGAAAGACGGGTGAATGCCTCGCGGAAGGGGGCAAGATCGGTCAGCTGTGATCCGATATGCATCGCAATGCCAGTGACTTCGATCCCGTCCATGGCGGCTGCCATGCGGTAAACCTCGATCGCGCGGGTCCAGTCGATGCCGAATTTGTTTTCGGCCTTGCCGGTGGCGATCTTTTCGTGGGTTTTGGCATCGACATGCGGGTTGATGCGGATCGCGATGCGGGCCTTTTTGCCCATGTCGAGGGCAACCCGGTTGAGTTCTTCAAGTTCCGGGATGCTTTCGACATTGATCTGGGCGATATCGGCATCAAGGGCTTCGCGCATTTCGGCATCGGCCTTGCCAACGCCGGAAAAGATGACTTTGCCCGGGGCAACACCGGCACGCAGGGCGCGGCGCATTTCACCAACCGAAACCACATCGGCACCCGCACCCAGTCTGGCGAGCGTTTTCAGGACAGCCTGATTGGAGTTTGCCTTGATCGCATAGCAAACCGTGGCATCAAGCCCGTCAAACGCACCGGCATAAACCCTGTAATGACGTTCAAGGGTGGCGGTGGAATAGCAATAGAACGGCGTGCCGACTTTTTCGGCAAGCTCGGGGATGGAAACACCTTCTGCGTGAAGGACGCCATCAATATATTCAAAATGGTTCATTGTGCCGGATATGTCCGTGGATATTTGTTGCCTTCGTCGGTCGGTGGTTCAAGCGGGCCCTTTTTGCCGCAGGCGGCAACAGACAGGCCCAGCATCACCGCCAGTACGATCACTGTGCTGCGTTTAAAGATCGGGTTGCTCATTTCAGGAACCTTTCCTTTGCCGCCGCGACCTGTTCCTTCACCCGGACCGGGGCGGTGCCGCCAAAGCTTTGACGCGCACTGACCGATGCCTCGACAGTCAGGACATCGTAAACGGCGTTGGTGATTTTCGGTTCGATCCCCTGAAGGTCTTCGAGCGAAAGCTGATCCAGATCACACCCCTTGCCTTCGGCAAGTTTCACGGTCGCACCGACCACGTGATGGGCGTCGCGGAACGGCATGCCAAGTTCGGCGACCAGCCAGTCGGCAAGATCGGTTGCGGTGGTGTAACCCGCACCGGCCGCCGCACGCATGTTGTCCTTATGCACCTTCATGTCGGCAATCATGCCGGTCATGGCGGCGACACAAAGACCCAGATGGTCGTGGGCCTCGAAGACCGGTTCCTTGTCTTCCTGCATGTCCTTGGAATAGGCCAGCGGCAGACCCTTCATCGAGAGCATCAGGGAATTGTAGCAGCCAACGATACGGCCGATCTTGGAACGGATCAGTTCAGCGGCATCGGGATTGCGTTTCTGCGGCATGATCGAGGAGCCGGTGGAAAATTTGTCCGACATGCCGACAAAGCGGAACTGTGCCGAACACCAGATGACCATTTCCTCGGCCAGGCGCGACAGGTGCATGGCGGTGATCGAGGCAGCGTTCAGATATTCCAGCGCAAAGTCGCGATCCGACACCGCATCCAGCGAGTTCGCGGTCGGGCGATCAAAGCCGAGCGACGATGCCGTCATGTGACGGTCAATCGGATAGGGCGTTCCGGCAAGGGCCGCCGAACCCAGCGGGTTTTCATTGGCACGCGTGCGGCAATCGGCAACGCGGCCACGATCCCGGCCAAACATTTCGACATAGGCCAGAAGATGATGGCCAAAGGTGACCGGCTGGGCGGCCTGAAGGTGGGTAAAGCCCGGCATGATGGTCTCGGCATGGGTGCCGGCCTGTTCAACCAGCGCTTCCTGAAGGCCCTTGAGCCCGGCTTCAAGATCGGCCAGTGCCACGTCGCGCACCCAGAGTTTGAAATCGGTCGCGACCTGGTCATTGCGGGAGCGCGCGGTATGCAGGCGACCGGCGGCAGGCCCGATCAGATCACGCAGGCGGCTTTCGACATTCATGTGGATGTCTTCAAGGGCGGCAGAGAAGGTAAACTGGCCGCTCTCGATTTCTTGAAGGATCTGGTCTAGACCCGCGACTATTTTCTCGCCATCTTCTGCGGGGATGATCTTCTGCTTGACCAGCATGGCGCAATGGGCTTTGGAACCCTGAATGTCCTGGGCGTACAGGCGTTTGTCAAAGCCGATGGAAGCATTGATTTCTTCCATGATGGCGGACGGGCCCGCTTCAAAGCGGCCTCCCCACAGGGCGTTGGCATTTTTCTGGTCGGTGGCGTTTTGATCGGTCATTGTGATCCGCAAGCGTTGGAAAGGTGAGTATTGTGAAGGCACTGCTTCGTTACGTAAAACTGGGCGTGATTGTCGCCATATCGGCCATTTATGCAAGCCCTGCCTTTGCAGATACGCAATTGCCGCAAGAACTTTCGAAAATGGACACCGCACCTGATAGCACAAGCCTGCCGGAAAAGGCGGTTTTCATCGAAAAAGATGGCAGCGAAAGTGACCTTAAAGACCTGAAAGGTCAGGTTATTCTGGTCAATCTTTGGGCGACATGGTGCGCGCCCTGTATCGAAGAAATGCCCGATCTTGATCGTCTGGCGTCTGAAATGGAGGGCAAGCCGTTCCGTGTTCTGGCCCTTAGTCAGGATCGCGGTGGGGCGGAAATCGTGCAGGAATTCTTTGATGAAAACGGAATCGGCAATCTTGATGTCGTGCTTGATCCGCGCGGGGCGACTGCACGGGCCTTTGGCGCGCGCGGCCTTCCGACCAGTTTCGTGATTGATGCCAACGGGCAGATCATCGGCAAGCTGGAAGGGACGGCCAAATGGGATGCCGACGGGGTTATTGATTATTTCAACAGCCTGATTGATGCTGCGTCCTGACGCGATCAGGTGCCGGTATCTTGTTCCAGAAGCGATAAAACCTGATCAAGGGTCGGGGCGGCATCGGCGGCACCATAGCGTGTGGTCGCCAGTGCCCCGGTCGCACAGGCAAAGCGGACGGCATCGTGCAAGGATCGTCCTTCATGCAGGGCGACGGCGAGGCCACCGTTAAAGCAATCGCCCGCCGCAACCGTATCAATCGCCGAGACATCAAATGGCGGGACAATCCCGGACTGATCGCCATCCGAATAAAACGCGCCCTTTGATCCCATTTTGATGATCGCGATACGTGCGCCCATTTCGCGCAGCTTTTCGGCGGCCTGATGGGCGGTTTCAAGGTTTTCGGGAAGGATGCCGGTCATGGCGAAACATTCGCTGCTGTTGGGGGTGACGATATCGGTCAGCGCCATCAGATCGCGCAGAACAACCCGGTCGGGTACCGGTGCCGGATCAAGAATGATGGTGGCCCCGGCGTCGCGGGCATATTTCATGGCGCAGGCGACGGCGACGACCGGGCATTCAAGCTGCACGAGCAGATAGTCGCAATGTTCAAGGAAAACCTGTTTTTCGCGGATGTCGGCGCGGCTCATGGTCATGTTGGCACCACCGGCCACGGTGATGATGTTTTCCCCGGCATCGTCGATGGATATCAGGGCGGTTCCGGTCTGGGCGTCGGTCGACTGGATCAGCTGGTTGGTGTCAAAGCCTTCGGCGTTCAGGGTATCGATCAGGCTGCGTCCCAGAACATCATTGCCGATTTTCGAAATGAAAACAGGTTTCTGCCCGAGACGGGCCACCGCAACCGCCTGATTGCATCCCTTTCCCCCCGGTCCTGTGATGTAATCCTTGGCCAATACGGTTTGGCCGGGTTTGGGCAATTGGGCAACGCGGGCGGCAAAATCGATATTGGAACTTCCGACGATGGCAATGGTCATGGACTATCCGATTGATGGATTTCTAATACCTTTTACTGATATTGGCATCTTTTCAGGTGTTTAAAGAACCCGAATGCAACATTTCAGGTGAAATGCATCACGCCGCTGAAAGGTCGGTTAGGTGATGCAAAAGGTATCCGCCATCAGGCGGGCTGGAATTCTTCACGCAGCGCGGAATAGATGCGTTTGAATTTGGCAAATCGCGGTTGATAGGCCGCGTGTCTGTTCATGTCGGGCTCGATCACTTCCTGAATGGCCGGTTTCTGGCAGACATCCTCGACCGTTTCGTTATCGAGTGCCAGCCGCCCCAAACGGGCCGCGCCAAAGGCCGGGCCCTTGGCCGCCCCTTCGTATCGGGCAAGCGGGCAGCCCATGATGTCGGATATCAACTGAATCCAGTATCGGCTGCGGGCACCGCCGCCAATGACACCGGGCAATTCACAATGCGTTCCGGCGGCATGCAGGCGCGACTGCCCGTCCAGCAGGGCAAAACCGACACCTTCGAGCACCGACTGCACCATTGTTTCGCGTGATGTGTCACTGCCAAGGCCAAAGAAAACGCCGCGCGCATAGGGATCGTTATGCGGGGTCCGTTCGCCATTAAGGTAGGGCAGGAACACGACATCCGAGGGGGCCTTGTGCCCGGCTTCGGTCCGTTGCAGCAATGCACCGATATCCTTTTCACCCAACAGGTTTGCCGCCCACAAAAGGCAGCTTGCCCCGTTCAGAAGGACCGCCATCTGGAACCAGTGCTGCGGCACCGCATGGGCGAAGCTGTGCAGAAGTTCGTGGGGTTTCGGGCGATAACGATCCGATGCGACAAAGATTTGTGATGACGTGCCAAGCGAAATGAACCCGTCGCCGTGGCTGACCGCGCCGACACCGATGCCCCCCGTCGCGGCATCCCCGCCGCCGCCCGCGACAATCACGGTCGGCTTCATGTCCCAGCGCGCAGCCAGTTCACCACGCAGATGGCCGGTGGGGTCGCTTCCTTCGACAAGGCGGGGTAGTTGGGCGATTTCCATGCCGGTTGCGGCAATGGCGTCAAAATTCCAGCTTCGGCTTTCCTCATCAAGCCAGAGCGTTCCGGCGGCATCCGACATTTCGGTGACCTTTTCGCCGGTCAGGCAGAAACGGATGTAATCCTTGGGCAGCAGGACGGTTTTGATTTGGGCAAAGATTTCGGGTTCGTGTTTGCGCAGCCAGATCAGTTTGGGGGCGGTCATGCCCGGCATGGCGACCACACCGGCACGCGATGGCAGATCGGGCAGGGCGGCCTGCAATTCATCGCATTCGGCCTTGGCCCGGCCATCATTCCACAGGATTGCCGGACGAAGTGGTTTATCATCGGCATCAAGGATCACCGCACCGTGCATCTGGCCGGATAGGCCAATCGCGCGAACCGCGGCAAGGGCGGCGGGGTTGGATGCCCTTAACTGATCCATCGCCGTGCAGGTCGCAGCCCACCAGTCATCCGGGTGCTGTTCGCTCCAGAATGGTTTTGGATTGCTGAGCGTCAGGGGCACATCTGTTTCGGCGACGGTGACCGAATGTTCATCCATCAGAAGCGCTTTAACGGCAGATGTACCGACATCTATTCCGAGAAACATGTGGGACGGCCTCCTGGGTCCTGACCTGGACTCTTTTTGATCTTCGTTACTTGCGGTCATCATAGCAGGGCAATTTCTGATCGAAAGATCAAAAGCTTTGCACGTCGGTTAAATCATCAAGACGGGGTATGCCCCCAATGCAAAAAGGCCACCGCAGCGATGCAGTGGCCTTTTGAATTTTTGATCCGGCGATGATCAGCGGGTCGGAACCGGCTCGTCGCCGCTATAGTCATAGAAGCCGCGGCCGACCTTGCGGCCAAGCCAGCCGGCTTCGACATATTTGACCAGAAGCGGGCAGGGACGATATTTGGTATCGGCCAGACCATCATGGAGCACATGCATGATCGACAGGCAGGTATCCAGACCAATGAAATCGGCCAGTTGCAGCGGACCCATCGGATGGTTTGCGCCAAGGCGCATGGCATCATCGATGGACCGGACATTGCCGACACCTTCGTAAAGCGTATAGATCGCTTCGTTGATCATCGGCAGCAGAATACGGTTGACGATGAAAGCCGGGAAATCTTCGGCACTTGCCGTGTCTTTGCCCAGTTTCTTGGTCAATTCATGAATGGTGCGATAGGTCGGCTCGTCCGTGGCAATACCACGGATCAGTTCGACCAGCTTCATCAGCGGCACCGGATTCATGAAGTGCATGCCCATGAATTTCGACGGGCGGTCTGTATAGGAAGCCAGACGCGTCACCGAAATGGACGATGTGTTGGTCGCAATGATGGCTTCGGGACCCAGAACCGGACACAGAGCCTTGAAAATCTGTTTTTTGGTCTCTTCGTTTTCGGTTGCGGCCTCGATCACGAGATCGCAGTCAGACAGGAAGCTGTAATCCGTACCCGTGGTGATCCGGGCAAGGGCCGCTTCTTTCTGTGCCTCGGTAATCAGGTCTTTCTTGACCTGACGATCCATGTTCTTGCCAATCAGGCCAAGCGCCTTGTCGAGCGCCTCTGCCGATACGTCAAGCAGTCGGACGTCGTAGTCGGCAAGCGCAATCACATGAGCAATCCCGTTGCCCATCTGACCGGCGCCGATTACGCCAATGGTCTTGATATCTTCAAGCGAAGCCATTTGTTCCCCACTCATCCCCCAGGGTCAAAACAAGGTCAGAACAATGTTCTTTGACTGTTCTGACCCTAGATGGGATCTGATTATTTGTCGAGTTCGCTCGCCAGTGCGGGAAGGGCCTCGAACAGGTCCGCGACAAGACCGTAATCGGCAACCGAGAAGATCGGTGCTTCTTCGTCCTTGTTGATCGCAACAATGACCTTACTGTCCTTCATGCCGGCAAGGTGCTGTATCGCACCTGAAATGCCTACCGCAATGTATAGCTGCGGTGCAACAACTTTGCCGGTCTGGCCGACCTGCCAGTCGTTCGGAGCGTATCCCGCATCGACTGCGGCGCGCGAAGCGCCAATGGCAGCGCCGAGTTTATCGGCAATCGGTTCGATCAGGTGGAAGTTCTCGCCCGAGCCCATGCCGCGACCGCCAGAGATGACAACACTGGCTGCGGTCAGTTCCGGACGTTCCGACTCGGTCAGTTCCTGACTGACAAAAGCGGATTTTCCGGCATCTTTCGCAGTTGCGATATCTTCGATCGATGCAGAACCGCCTTCGGCCGCGACCGGATCAAAGCCCGTGGTACGGACGGTGATCAGTTTCAGGCTGTCTGACGACTGAACGGTTGCCATCGCGTTACCGGCATAGATCGGACGGACGAACGTATCGGCACTTTCGACATCGGTGATGTCGGAAATCTGCGCGACGTCTTTTAGTGCTGCAACGCGGGGCATGAAGTTTTTGCCCGTGGTCGAAGCGGCCACCAGAACGTGGCTGTAATCACCGGCCAGTTCATTGACGAGACCGGCGAGGTTTTCAGCCAGGAAATGGCCATAGGCCGCGTTATCGGCAACCAGAACCTTGGAGACGCCCGCCACCTTTGCGGCTGCATCGGCAACCGCACGGCAGTTTTCGCCCGCGACCAGAATGGTGATGTCGCCACCGATTTTCTGTGCGGCGGCAACGGTATTGAGCGTTGCGCCCTTCAGTTCGGTATTGTCGTGTTCGGCAATAACAAGAATGCTCATTTGATCGGCCCCCGCTTAAATCACTTTGGCTTCGTTGCGAAGCTTGTCGACAAGCTCGGCGACGCTGGCAACTTTTACACCTGCCTGACGTGCCGGCGGTTCCGTCACTTTCAGGGTTTTCAGGCGCGGCGCGGTGTCGACACCAAGATCAGCCGGGCTTAGCGTATCAAGCGGCTTTTTCTTGGCTTTCATGATGTTGGGAAGCGACGCATAGCGCGGCTCGTTCAGGCGAAGGTCGGTGGTGACGATGGCCGGAAGATCGATCTTGATGGTTTCAAGGCCACCATCGACTTCGCGGGTCACGTCAAGCTTGCCATCGGCAACGGCGACCTTGGATGCGAACGTGCCCTGCGGCCAGTCCAGAAGGGCGGCCAGCATCTGACCGGTCTGGTTGGCGTCGTCATCAATTGCCTGTTTGCCGAGGATCACGAGATCCGGGCTTTCCTTGGCAACGACTTCCTTGAGAAGTTTGGCAACGGCAAGCGGTTGCAGTTCATCCTCGGTTTCGACCAGAATGCCGCGATCGGCACCCATGGCAAGGGCGGTACGCAGTGTTTCCTGACACTGTTTCACACCCAGCGATACGGCGACCACTTCGGTCGCGGTGCCGGCTTCCTTGAGGCGGACGGCCTCTTCAACGGCGATTTCGTCAAACGGGTTCATGGACATTTTGACGTTGTTCAATTCAACGCCAGACTGGTCCTGTTTGACACGGATCTTGACGTTGTAATCCACAACGCGCTTAACGGCGACAAGAACCTTCATGACAGACCTGTTCGTTTTTGTTGTCGAAGCTATGGGCTTGCTGCGTTCTGCCGGGGCATTCCGCAGTGGGGCCCGATGTTACTGTTTTCCCCGCGATGCACAATAGGGGGTGCTACGGGGCTTGTCAATTTACGTAAAGAGGTTAACGTTAACGACAACTTCTTTACTGAAATTCTGAAGTATCTGGCGGCATTGATAGGCAACCAGCCCCCGAAAAGACAGGGATTTATTCGACTATTTGCCTAGCGGGTCAGGCCGGGTTGCCACAGGATATCGTCCTTGCCGCCATTATTGGCATGGCGGGCCAGAACGAACATATGGTCCGACAGGCGGTTGATGTAGCGCACCGCTTCGGGGTTGATCGCCTCGATTCCCGAGAGCTCCACAATCAGCCGTTCCGCGCGGCGCGATACGGTGCGCGCGACATGAAGCTGGGCCGAAAGGGCGCTGCCGCCCGGCAGGACAAAGGATTTCAGCGGATCAAGACCGGCATTGATCGCATCGATTTCGCTTTCCAGCCGCTCGGTCTGCTTGCTCGTGATGCGAAGGGCCGGGCGTTCCGGGTTATCGTCGCTGCCATCACCGGGCGTGCACAGATCGGCACCAAGATCAAAAAGGTCGTTCTGGATGCGGGCGAGCATGGCATCAGTGTCACCGGACGCATGCAGGCGGGCGACCCCGATCACCGCATTGGTTTCGTCCACCGTGCCATAGGCCGCAACGCGAATATCGTTTTTGGCAACGCGGGTGCCATTGCCAAGGGCGGTTTTGCCCTTGTCGCCGGATTTGGTGTAGATGCGGGTCAGTTGAACCATGGTGAATTCCGTTGTCCTGATGCGTGACTTTCGGGGTGGATCATCGGCGGGCTTATTTGCCCAGCGCCATGAAGGACAGAATGACCAGAAGCAGCAGGGCAATCCCCTGTACCAGTACGCGAAGCTGCATCAGCTTGTTGGATTTCCTGGCATCCTTGCCGCGCGCCATGGTGATGATGCCAAGCACCAGAATAACCGCGACCGCGGCCATCGCGATCAGAACGCCAATCTGTAAAAATCCAGCCATACCGGACTACTCCTTTGTGCCGCCCTTGCGGGTGTGATGTGCCGGGCGGGGCGACATGCTGCGTCAAACTGCGGGCGGGGGCAAGGTCGCAGATCGAAAAATCTTTGCGATTTCCGATGGCTGGTTCTTATTGCTGGCCCGATGGCGTGAAATCACGCCGGTCAATCCGAAGCTTTTTGATCCGCGATGCCAGTGTTGTCGGCTTTACATTCAAAAGGACCGCCGCGCCATCGGGGCCGAAAATCCGGCCGCGTGTGGTTTCAAGGGCGCGGATGATGTTGTCATATTCGCGTTTGCGCCGGTCATCTTCGGTCAGGATTGCCGATGCGGTGCCGGTCTGATCAAGGGCAGGGTGCGAATTGCCGTGCTCGGTTTCGCGGCGATTGGGTTCGGGCAGGTCAAAATTCAGTTTGCCGTCGCGGGCCAGAATGGCGGCGCGTTCAATAATGTTTTCAAGTTCGCGCGCATTGCCGGGCCAGTCATATTTCATCAGGCTTCGGACCTGCCCGTTGGTCAGGGTCAGTTGCGGGATGTTCAGCCGTTGGCAGATATTGCGCAGGAAATGTGTCGCCAGGGGCGGGATATCGTCGGGCCGTTCGCGCAGCGGGCGGCATTCGATGGGAAACACATTGAGGCGGAAATAAAGGTCTTCGCGGAAGCGGCCGAGCCGGACTTCTTCCTTGAGATCGCGGTTGGTGGCGGCCAGTAGCCTTACATTGACCTCGCGGGTGCGTTCCTCGCCGATGCGTTCGAACTTCTGATCCTGCAGAACGCGCAAAAGCTTGCCCTGTAGCTCCAGCGGGATTTCGCCGACCTCGTCCAGAAACAGGGTTCCGCCATCGGCCAGTTCAAACCGGCCAACGCGGTCGCGTACAGCGCCGGTAAAGGCACCGCGGACATGGCCGAAAAACTCGCTTTCGAACAGTTCATGGGGGATGGCCGCACAGTTCACGCGCACCAGAACACGGTCGCGCCGGTGGCTTGCCTGATGGATGGCGCGCGCAATCAGTTCCTTGCCGGTGCCCGATTCCCCGGTGATCAGGACGTTGGCATCGGTCGGGGCGACCAGATCGATCTGTTTGAGCGCACTGTTGATTGCCTCGGACTGGCCGATGATTTCGTGATGGTTGTTGGTCGAGAGGATTTCTTCCTGCAGATAGGCGTTTTCAAGTTCCAGCCTTTCGCGCAGGCGGTCGACTTCGGCAAGCGCCGCATGCAGCTTTTCCTCGGCAATCTTGCGTTCGGTGATATCGCGAAACACGATCACCGCCCCGATCACCAGCCCATGATCGCGGATCGGGGTGGAGGTATATTCAACCCGGATCGGTTTGCCGTCGCTGCGCCAGAAAACCTCGTCATCAACGCGCCGGACGATGCCTTCGCGAAATGCATTGTAAATCGGGCAATGTTCGGCGTGGTAGGGATCGCCATTGATATGCGAATGGTGGATGATCGAATGGATTTCCTTGCCCACCAGTTCCTCGGCCGTCCAGCCCAGCATCCGTTCGGCAGCCGGATTGACGAAGGTGGTGATGCCGTCGCTGTTGACCCCGTAAATGCCCTCGCCCGCGGCACCCAGGATCAACTGGTTTTCGCGTTCGATTTCACGGAAAAACCGTTCGGCACGCCGCCATTCGGCAATGCCTTCGCGCAGGTAATTATCGGCCTCTGCATCGACGTCGCGGCGGTGGCGGGCATCGAGATCGCAAAGGATGATGATCAGATAATCCTCGCCCTCCCAGTGCAGGGCGCGGGCTTCGTGTTCAAGCTGGATTTCGGTGCCATCCGCATGCATCAGGTTAAGGCCCCGCGTCCAGGCAAAGCCGTGATAAAGGGCGGCCTGACTGAACACCACAAGGCTTGGTACCTGCCCCTTGTGCAGGCTGCTCATGGCGGTGGATTTAAGGTCCGTAATGCTGCGGCCCAGCAAATGCGCCGCCGCCTGATTGGCAAACATGATGCGATCACTTTGCGGATGCACCAGCAGGGTCGGATGAATATGCGATGCAAGCGCCTGTTGATACAGGGCGTCCGAAACCGTTGGGGGTGGCGGGGTTGCAATCTGATCCATCATGATCGGCCTACGATATTTCGTAAATATGGTTACGAAATATCGTAAACTACGAAATTTCGTATGGCCCGAGATTGCGCCTGTTGCGCGGCAAAGTCCAGTCTTTCCCTAGAGTTTTTCGCGCTGCACAAATCTGGCACGCCGGTTGCTGTTATCACCCCGAATATCGGTGTCGCCTGACGGGCGGCGTAAACAAAACAGGGGGTGACCACATGTCTATCAAAAGTCTGGGCGATCCATTCAGTGGCGAAAGCGATCTGCGGCATAGCAAATCGTGCGGCTGCGAGGCTTGCGCAACCGGCAAACATCACCATGCCGGTCATGACCATCACGAAGACACATACGATCTGGCATCGATGCCCGCCCATAGCGATATGGCTGTGGATGGCGCGGCGTCATCGACTGGCAAGCTTGCCAGCAGCGAGGAAATGCTGGATCGCGCGATTGAAAGTGCGGTGGTCCGCTCTGTCTTCGGGCATAACGAGATTTCACGTCGTTGCTTTGCCAAAATGGTTGGCAGCGGCACGATGATGGCGGCACTGGCGTCGGTCCTGCCGCTGGATAAGGTCAAGGCGGCGATCCTTGATGATCTGGGCACGCCGGAAAAGACCAAGCTTAATATCGGCTTTGTTCCGATCACCTGCGCCACACCGATCATTATGGCCCAGCCGATGGGCTTTTATGAGAAATACGGTCTTGATGTTGATGTGATCAAAACCGCGGGCTGGGCGGTCGCACGTGACAAGTCATTGAACAATGAATATGACGCGTCGCATATGCTCACCCCGATGCCGCTTGCCATCACCATGGGGGCGGGTTCGACCGCGACCCCGTTCCTGATGCCGGCGGTTGAAAACATCAACGGGCAGGCGATTGTCCTGCATAACGACCATCTTGATAAACGCGATCCAAAACAGTGGAAGGGCTTCAAGTTCGGTGTGCCGTTCGAATATTCGATGCACAACTTCCTGCTGCGTTATTACGTCGCCGAACATGGCCTTGACCCGGATAAAGACATCCAGATCCGTGTCGTTCCGCCGCCCGAAATGGTCGCCAACTTGCGTGCCGGGAACCTTGATGGCTATCTGTCGCCTGATCCGTTCAACCAGCGTGCCGTCTGGGAAAAAATCGGCTTCATCCACACTCTGACCAAGGATATCTGGGAAGGTCATCCGTGCTGTGCATTTGCCTGTTCCAAGGCATTTGCCGATGAAATGCCCAATACCTATGGCGCGCTTCTGAAATCGATTGTCGATGCGACGCAATACGCATCCAAGCCGGAAAACCGCAAGGAAATCTCGGCGGCAATCGCGCCGACCAACTATCTGAACCAGCCGGTGCCGGTCATCGAGCAGGTCCTGACCGGGCGGTATGCCGATGGTCTGGGCGAGGTCAAAAACGTGCCGGACCGCATCGATTTCGATCCGTTCCCGTGGCATTCGATGGGTGTGTGGATTCTGACGCAGATGAAGCGCTGGGGCTATATCGACGGCGATGTCGATTACAAGAAAATCGCCGAAGAAGTCTATGTCGCGGCCGACTGCGCCAAGATCATGAAAGACCTTGGTTACGAAGCACCAGACAGCACCTATCAGAAATACACGATCATGGGCAAAGAGTTCGATCCCGATCAGCCCGAGGCCTATGTCAACAGCTTCCCGATTGGCAAAGGGGTAAGCTGATATGATCGCATCCCTGAATGCCAGGGCGCTGCTGTTGTCTGCTGTTTTGCTGGCGGTTCTTCTTGGAATATGGGAGGCCGCCAGCCCCCAGCAGAAACTGGGCAGTGAACTGACGGAATATGAAATCCTGATGGGCGGGGCAGAGCCAAAGGCCGCCGTGCCGCCGCCATCTGCGGTGTTCGTCAAGGCGTGGGAAGAACTTTCCAACCCTTTCTATGATGCCGGTCCCAACGACAAGGGGATTGGCATCCAGATCGGTTATTCGCTTTATCGCGTGCTGTCGGGCTATTTTCTGGCCGCCGCAATTGCCATTCCGGCCGGGTTCCTGATTGGCATGTCGCCATTGATGTATCGGGCACTTGATCCGTTCATCCAGATCCTTCGCCCGATCTCGCCATTGGCGTGGATGCCGCTTGCGCTGTTTGTCATTCAGGACAGTCAGGCATCGGCGATTTTCGTGATCTTTATCTGTTCGATCTGGCCGATGCTAATCAATACCGCCTTTGGCGTTGCCGGTGTGCGCAAGGACTGGGTCAATGTCGCGCGTACCCATGAACTGGGCACGCTTAAAACCGCGTGGATCGTCATTCTTCCGGCGGCGGCACCGACCATCCTGACGGGGATGCGGATTTCCATCGGGATTGCGTGGCTGGTGATTGTGGCCGCCGAGATGCTCGTGGGGGGTACCGGCATTGGCTATTACGTCTGGAACGAATGGAACAATCTGGATCTGACCAGTGTGATCTTTTCGATCCTGATGATTGGCCTTGTCGGCATGCTTCTTGATACGGCGTTCGCCTATTGCGCCCGCCTTGTGCAGTACCAGGAATAAGGAAAAGCACCATGCCAACACCCTTCCTGAGCGTACAGGGACTAAGCAAACGGTTTCCCGGCCCCAAGGGATCCGATCCGTTAACCGTGTTTGAAAACGTCAATCTTGGCATCGAAAAGGGCGAATTTGTCTGCATCATCGGTCATTCGGGCTGCGGCAAATCGACGATCCTCAATATCCTTGCCGGGCTGGACGAGCCGACCGACGGGGCGGTGATCATGAATGGCAGGGAAGTATCGGGGCCAAGTCTTGATCGCGGTATCGTGTTTCAGAACTATTCCCTGTTGCCGTGGTTATCCGCGCTTAAAAACGTGACCTTTGCCGTGCAGGCGCGTCATCGCAACTGGACCAAGAAACAGGTCCATGATCATTCGGTCAAATATCTGGAAATGGTCGGGCTTACCGGCGGGGCGGAGCTTCGCAAGCCATCGCAATTATCAGGTGGCATGCGGCAGCGCGTTTCAATCGCGCGGGCCTTTGCCATTCAACCGGAGCTTTTGTTGCTGGATGAACCGTTTGGGGCACTTGATGCCCTGACACGGGGCAGCATTCAGGATGAATTGATCCGTATCTGGGCCGGGTCGGATCAGACTGTCTTCATGATCACCCATGATGTGGACGAGGCGATCCTTCTTGCCGACCGCATCCTTCTGATGACCAACGGCCCCTATGCGCGGGTCGCGGAATCGGTACAGGTCGATATCGAACGCCCGCGCGTTCGCGCCGATATCATCCATCATCCCGACTATTACGACATTCGCAACCATCTGGTCGAATTCCTTGCCAAACGGTCCCGCGAACTGGCCGGAAAACGTGACGAGGATGGCGTTTCCGAACCAAACGTCATCCGTTTTGGCCTGAACGGGCCGGTTGCCAATAAATCCAACAAAGGTGCCGGGGAAACACCCGCCCGCCCGCGGGTGGTGAATGGTGCCGACTAATCCGTAACGACACAGACAGTGAAGTGGAGAAAAGCTGTGAAAAAAGCAGATGTGAAAGAACTGATCATTACGTCCAAAAAAGCCAAGGGCCTTGGCTGGGAAGAAATCGCCAGCAAGATCGGCATGTCCCCGGTCTGGACCACGTCGGTCTGCCTTGGCATGAATTCCGCGCCCAAGGAAAAGGCCGATATGCTGGTGGCCCTGCTGGAGCTTCCGGCGGAGGCATCCGCCGTGTTGCAGGAATGCCCGATGAAAATCTGGGAACAGGCGGTGCCGACCGATCCGGCGGTGTACCGTATCTATGAAATCATGGGCGTTTACGGCGAAACGATCAAAGAAATCATCCATGAGAAGTTCGGCGACGGCATCATGAGCGCGATTGATTACGAAATGTATATCGAACGCAAGGCCGATCCGAAGGGGGACCGCGTTGTCGTGACCCTTGATGGCAAATTCCTGCCTTATCGTGCGTGGTAATATCGCACGCGGTTAAGGCAATCCCATATCGGCAGCGGATGAATATTGATCCGCATGTCGCAGTCCAGTCAGGCCGATCTGCATGCGCGGGTTGGCCTGATCTGTTGTTGCCGCAGGACTGAAACAGGGCGGGAAACAGTCAATTGCCAAATTCGCGCTGGCGGGAAGGCCGTCTTATCCTACATCTTGGGGATATCACGTTGGATAAGGGTTGATGGTCTGGCGCAATGTGCGATCCCATCAACCGCCATGACCCAAATCAGGAAGGATAATAATCAGATGGCTGATCTGTCCGCATTTGACATCACCAAACGCTGGTCTGCTACGAACCCCGATATCCTGCAGCTTTATTCCCTGCCGACGCCAAACGGGGTCAAGGTTTCGATCATGCTCGAAGAAACCGGCATCGATTACGAGCCGCATTTCATTGATATCGGCAAGGACGAAACCTGGACGCCGGAATTCCTGTCGCTGAACCCGAATGGCAAAATCCCGGCCATCATTGACCCGAACGGCCCGGATGGGAAGCCGGTTGGCCTGTTTGAATCGGGCGCAATTCTTTTGTATCTAGCAGAAAAAACCGGAAAATTTCTGACGTCTGATCCGATTGCCCGGATCGAAACCATCCAGTGGGTGTTTTTCCAGATGGCGGCAATTGGCCCGATGTTTGGCCAGCTTGGCTTTTTCCACAAATTTGCCGGTCGCGAGTATGAGGATAAACGCCCTCGGGATCGGTATGTTGGGGAATCCAAACGTTTGCTTGGTGTTCTCGAAACCCGTCTTGCCGGGCGTGACTGGATCATGGGTGATGAATATACCATTGCCGATATCGCGACCCTTGGCTGGGTGCGCAATCTGGTCGGTTTCTATGATGCCGGGGCACTGGTGGATTATGACAGCCTGAAAAACGTTCCGGCATGGCTTGAACGCGGGCTTGCGCGACCGGCGGTGCAACGTGGTCTGGAAATTCCGGCGCGTCCTTAAAGTAAGGGGGGCGCGTCCTTGATCCTGCCCGCCGGATGAAAAATCTGACCAGACGGTCAGAAATGCTTTTCATCCGGTCGGGCTGGGATTAACACATGGGGGTAATCCAGTATTCGTCCCACGTTTCAAGCGAGCCCACCCATGACCACCTCGACGACCAGCCGCATCAAGGACCCGGCACTTGCCGCCAATATCACCGATGAAACCCTTGCCTGGCGCGAGGTGATCTGCCCGGTGACGGCCAAATACGGCAATTACGTTGCCAAACGCGACCTGCGTGACAAAACCATCGTCAGTTTCCAGCACGTTCTTGAAGACACCATTCCGACCCTGCTGCCGTTTGTCAAAGCCGGTGCCACGGTCAAGGTGGGCGCGTGCAACCCCGATAGCACCGATGATGTTGCAGCGGCCTATCTGGCGGCGAACGGGGTCGAGGTCCATGCCTTTTCCGGCATGACGCCAGAAGAATATGCCAAAAGCATCGATATCCTGTCTGATAGCCCGGCCGATATCGTGGCCGATATGGGCGGGGAACTGATCGAGGCGTTTGTGAAAAAGGGCCATAAGGTTGATGGGGCGCTTGAAGCCACCACGACCGGTGTTCACCGCGTTGAAAAGCTTGATTTCACTTTCCCGGTGTTTAACTGGAATGATATCGCGATCAAGGATCGTCTGCATAACCGCCATCACGTGGCACAGGAAATGTGGCCGGTCTTTTCCAATGTGACCGGTCTGGCGCTTTATGGCCGTTCGGTTCTGGTGATCGGTTTTGGCCCGGTCGGGCGCGGCGTTGCCGAACGGGCGCGCAATCTGGGGGCGGTGGTATCGGTCGCCGAACGCGATCCGGTTCGCGCCCTTGAAGCCCAGCATCACGGTTGCCGGGTTGTGGCGCTTGAAGATGGGCTTCGGGAATGTGCGATTGTCGTTACCGCCACCGGTTTTTCCGGCATTCTTGGCCCGGATCAGATCAAACTGGCGCGTCGTGGTGTCATTCTGGTCAATGTCGGGCATTCCAATACCGAAATTGACGTCAAATGGCTTGATACGCAGGAACGCACGCGCATGCGCCGCTATATCGAACGTTTCACGCTTGATAGTGGCAAGGAAGTCTACCTTCTGAACCGTGGCAGTCTGCTTAACCTGGCACCGGGTATGGGCGGTTCGGGCAAGGACCTGTTTGATCCGTTTTCCGCCATTCTGATCCGCGGGATCGACTGGCTGGCATCGGGTGGGGCATCGTCCTTCAAGCCGGGATTCTATGCTTATCCGGCGGATGTTGAACGCGAAATCGCCGAGGCGGTTTTACGGTCGCATAGCTGACAATCTTGAAAATGCGAAAGGGCGGGGGATATCGATTTCCCGCCTTTTGTATCAGAACCGGTATTTTGATACGGTTTGATACAAGTTAATGCCCCATCTGGCATAATATGGTGAAGTTTTTCTGGTTAGTTCATTCCGCTGTCGGGGTGTTCCCGACTGCGGGGTAGCATTCGGGACCACGACCATGAAAAACATATCCTTCATTTATGCCGGTTTCCTTTCTGTGATTACGCTGCTTTGGCTGGCGGCCAATCCGGGCCTGTTCGAGGTTGCCGAATTCATTCAGCTTCGAAATTTCATGGTTCAGTATTTTGGCACCCTGTCGATTGCTATCATGAGCCTGATCATGATCCTGGCGACACGTCCGGTATGGCTTGAAGATTATACCGGCGGCTTGGATAAAACCTATCGGCTGCACAAATGGCTTGGCATTACGGTTCTGGTGACATCCGTGATCCACTGGCTTTGGTCGAATGGCCCGAAATGGGCATCAGCCCTTGGCCTGATTGAAGGCGGTCGGCGCAGGTCGCATGGGGATCCGACCGGATTTTCCCAGTTACAGGGCTTCTTTGCCGGTCAGCGCGGCTTTGCCGAGGGGATTGGCGAATGGGCGTTCTATGTTGCCGCGGCCCTGATGATTATTGCCCTGATCAAATGGTTTCCCTATCGCTGGTTTGCCAAAACACACACCTTCATCGCCGGGGCGTGTCTGGTGCTGGTGGTGCATGCGACGTTGCTGTTTGAATTTGCCAACTGGATCAGCCCGATTGGTATTGTGACGGCTGTGCTTCTGATCGCGGGCACGATATCGGCATGTATTGTTCTTGCCGGGCGGGTCGGCCGTAACCGGCAGGTCGCCGGAAAGATCGTCGATCTGGTGCGTCTGCCTGATATCGATACCGTGCAGATCACCATCATGCCCGAGGCGGGCTGGCAGGGGCACAAGGCAGGGCAGTTTGCGTGCGTTGCCTTTGGGGATGACGAACGCCCGCATCCCTTTACGATTTCGTCGCACTGGAACCCGGAATTCCCGCAGATAACCCTGCTGGTGAAGGCGCTGGGCGATTATACGGAAACACTGCCGGATAATTTGCGCGTCGGGGGTGACGTCCGGCTTGAGGGGCCCTATGGCCGGTTCACCTTTGGGCAGGGCAATGATCGTCAGGTCTGGATTGCCGGTGGTATCGGTTTGACCCCGTTCCTTGCAAAACTTGAAGAACTTGCGCTGAAACCGGCTGCGGGCAAACAGAAGATCGACTTCTATCAGGTCGCCCCGAGCGAGGATGCGACCCTTATGGACCGTATCAGGCAACTGGCGCACAAGGCCGGGGTTACCCTGCATGTCTGGCGCGACGATGTGGACGGCCTTTTGAAAGCGGACCGGGTTCGAGCCGATGTTCCCGACTGGCATGCCGCCAGTTTCTGGTTCTGCGGGCCACAGCCCTTTGCCGCAGCATTGAAACGCGATCTGGTCCGCGAGGGGTTGCCTGCCAAATCATTCCATACCGAACTGTTCGAATTTCGCTAGGTCAGAATGTGAAAGGGGCAGGTCTTGTGATCTGCCCCTTTTTTCAATCTGCGATCTTGCTGCCGGATCTGATCAGGCGCGATAGCCGATGCGCAGATTGCCCCATTGTTCGCCATTGACCACAATCGGGATGTCACATTCCTTCATGAAGACGACTTCTGATCCCATGTCGCGGAAATAGGTCTGCAACAGTTTGGGTTTGGTGTTGCGCGCCGCCATCAGGCCGGCACGATCGTCAAAGATGCGCCGGTTGCGGCAATTGCCCATGTTCCATGCCGGTTCACCGCGGCGCTGTGGCTGGCTGTAAACCTTGTTATGCGTCGGCAGGAAGCCGTTGATATCCACCCCGGCGGCAAAGACGATATGTTTGTCCTTTTGCAGGATTTCTTCCTGTAACGGGGTGAAATGCCGGTCGGTGTAGGGGATATAGGGCGTCACGAACTGTATCGGGTCGGTGCCCTCAATCGGTTCATAGCGGGGGCGGAACAGATCTTCTTTTCTGATCTCGCCATTGCGGATGCCGTTTTCCAGTACCTTTGCCAGTTGGGCCGCCAAGGGGGCGCCCAGTTCGGCGATCTTGTTGTCGTGATCGCGGGTTTTCTGCAAAAGCCCCATGATCGTGCGGTTGGCTTCTTCGTCCAGTTCGGTGAACTGCACATGCGATCCCAGATTTGAAACTGCCTTCAGGATGCCGTGCAAACGGGTGTTGCCATCAAGCAGGATCGAAACCGGTTTGCCATTGTCCTGATCGCTGGCCTTGATGCGCGCCAGAAGACCGGCCACCGACATATCGGCGGTAACGCCCTTGCGTTTGTCGCCATTGCCGAAATCCATTTCGATATCAACGGCAATCGGAACGCGTTCCTGATTGCGGCGGTTGCTGGTGTCTGCCGAACGCAGAACAACGCGGAACCGGTTTTCCATCTCGTTGATATCCTTGCGGATATTCGATGCGAGAATGCGCAGGTTTTCCGATGTCTTGCTGGCGTTGTGTGATCTTTCGCTGGCCAGTGCGATGTCGCTGGAAATGCCCTGCATGTGGGTGGACACTTCCTGGGCGCTGGTTGAAATCTCGCTGATGGCGGCGGTCTGCTGCTGAACGGATGAGGCGATATCCGATGAAAGCTGGCTGACTTCGTCAATCGCGCCGCCAATGCCCTCGATCGCGCCGACCGCCTCGGATGTGGCGTTCTGAATGGCGGTGATCTGCGCGTTGATATCGGAAATGGCCTTTTCGGTTTGCGATGCGAGGTTTTTGACCTCGTTCGCGACAACAGCAAAGCCCTTGCCGGCGTCGCCCGCGCGGGCGGCTTCGATGGTGGCGTTAAGGGCCAGCATCTTGGTCTGGTCGGAAATGCGTTTGACGATATCGACGACCTTGCCGATCTCGCTTGCTGTGTCTGACAGGCTGTTCATCGTGACCGATGTTTCCTGTGCGCGGGTCACGGCCTGACTGGCGATATCGTTGGTCTTGTGGATGCGATCCGCGATTTCCTCGCTCGATGCCTGCAATTCCTCGGTCGCGGAGGCAACGGTGGAGACATTGTTGCTGGCAATGGCGGTGGTCGATGTGATCCGTTCCACCAGTTCCGACAGATCATGCGCATCGGATGCCATGATTTGCGCCACGTCATTGGTGCGACCGGCCTGAAAACCGACTTCGGCGATCATGTTATCGGTTTCGCGTTCGATGATTTCCGACATCGACTGGATTTCCGATGCCGAACGGCCCTGTGCGGATTTGCGTTCCGCCTTGGCCATCAGGCAGGCCATATCGCCCATCAGTACCGAGCGGCAGGCATCCAGCACGCCGGGATCGCGTCTGCCGCGTCCCTCGGAGGCCGCCAGTCGGGCAAAATTTTCGATTGTGTTGTGGTAGGCCTGAACGATGCGGCTTGCCGGGGTGCCGACAATGGCATCGGCCAGAATGTGATCGGCAAAGCAGGCATCAAAATCCGATCCGTTGGTTGCGGCCATCAATGTGCGCAGGCGTTTTGCCAGTGCGCTGACATGGGCTTTCGGATCGTGCGGATTGCGGCTGTTCTGACCTGTGCCAAACAGCTCGGCCAGAAGGCTTTCGGCGAGCTTGTCGGCATGTTTGTCAAAAATCTCGCGCGCGGCGTTTGCACGCGTAAAAATTGTATTTTCCGGTGATGCAGACGCGTGATTCATAAAAACGTCTCTCCCTATTTCCCCTTCGGCACATCAGGCCGCACAGGCTTCGATTTTTCGATTTTTTACCTGTTGATTAAAGTGATGTTACCACCGCAGGGTAGGTATACAGATATCATACTTTAGGTTGATACAAGAAAGAGGCCCGTCAAGGTTGACGGGCCAAGTTTGCCCAGGTTTTTCACCGGGGCCACGGTTCGCTGGAACAGGAACTAAGCGGGACGTTCGGGCAACGGCCCCGTCTATCGGCCCAAAAGGCCGCGGGTCACGACCTGCGCCTGTATTTCGGCCGCCCCTTCGAAAATGTTCAGGATGCGGGCATCGCACAGGACGCGGCTGATCTGGTATTCAAGCGCGTAGCCATTGCCGCCATGGATCTGAAGCGCATTATCGGCGTTCGACCATGCAACACGTGCGCCCAGAAGCTTTGCCATGCCGGCCTCGATATCGCAGCGGATGTCCTGATCTTTTTCGATGGCGGAAAAATAGGTCAGCTGACGGGCGATCATGGTTTCGACCACCATCCAGGCGATTTTGCCGTAAACCCGCGGGAAGCTGTAAAGCGGATTGGAAAACTGGATGCGGTCCTGCGCATAGCGCATGCCGATTTCAAGGGCGTTCTGTGCGACACCCACCGCACGGGCGGCAGTCTGGATGCGGGCGGATTCAAAGGTCGCCATCAGTTGTTTGAAGCCCTGGCCCTCATCGCCGCCCAGAAGGTTTTCGGCGGGAACCTCGAACCCGTCAAAGGACAGTTCGTATTCCTTCATGCCGCGATAGCCAAGCACCTCGATCTCGCCGCCGCTCATTCCCTTGGCCGGGAACGGATCAGTTTCCGTGCCGCGCGGCTTTTCGGCAAGCAGCATGGATAACCCGCGATAGCCGGTTTCATCCGGGTTGGTGCGTGCCAGAAGCGTCATCAGGTCGGATCGGGCGGCATGGGTGATCCATGTTTTATTGCCGGTGACCTTATAGGTATCGCCGTCCCTGATTGCGCGCGTGCGCAGGCGCGCCAGATCCGATCCATTATTGGGTTCGGTGAAAACAGCCGTCGGCAGGATTTCACCCGACGCCAGTTTCGGCAGGTAATGTTGCTTTTGCGCGTCGGTTCCGCCAAGGCGGATCAGTTCGGCGGCAATTTCCGACCGGGTGCCCAGCGAGCCGACCCCGATATAGCCGCGCGACAGTTCTTCTGTCACGACGCACATCGCGGTTTTGCCCATGCCAAGCCCGCCGAATTGTTCGGGGATGGTCAGGCCAAAAACGCCCAGTTCGGACATCTCGTTGATAATTTCAATCGGGATCAGTTCGTCACGTTCGTGCCAGCCATGGGCATGCGGGCTGACCTTTTCATCGACAAAGCGCCGGAACTGGTCACGGACCATATCAAGGGTTTCGTCTTCAAGCCCGGTTTCGCCAAAGCGGCCGGTATCAAGGCTGTCCTTGATCTGATCGGCAATGGCGCGCCGGGTGGCGTCGCTGTTGCCCGAACCGGTCAGGGTCGCAACCGCGCGGCTATCGCCAAGGGCAGCAATCACATCGCCGGGAACGCCAAGGGTTGAAAGGCGGATGAACTCGCCCTGCGACATCGCAATTCCGCCCTGGATTTGCGCCAGATATTCGCCAAACGCCGCCTGAAGGATCAATTGTTCAAGCGTTCCGAACTTTCCCTGTGTCGTAAGCCGATCCGCCCATGCCTTCATCTGCTTTAGGGCGGTGACATAGGTTGAAAACCATGCAAAGCCGTGGGCGGCATACTGGTTTTCATCCAGTGCGCTCGCATCGATTTTGCCATCTACCGTCACGATTTCGCGCATCGCGGTTTCGGCGGCCTGATGTACCGGGGCAAGGGTCGCCAGCGCATCATCGCAAAGCCGGGTCAGTTCGGGCAGCAGGGCTTTATCGCTCATTGGTCTGATCCTTGGGTTCGGTCCATCTGGTGCATGAAGCAGACTATCATTGTTGTCATGCCGGTTCGGCAAGGATTGAAAAGTGGCAGCCCCGATGCGGATCGGGCGAGAACGCATCAGGGCCACCAACGGTCAGTCGACGCTTTATGTGGGCTTAGGCGTCGACTGCTTCTTCAAGGGTTCGCATGCCCGGGCGTTTGGCCTGAACCAGAACGGCCATGTTTCCGGGTTTGTGTTCGTTGCGCATCATTTTCATATGTGCGCGCGGAATATCGTCCCAGCCAAGCACTTCGGACATGCTGGGATCAATGCGCCGCTCAATCACAAGCTTGTTGGCCTGGGCTGCCTGTTTCAGGTTGGCAAAGTGGCTGCCCTGAATGCGTTTCTGGCGCATCCAGACAAAGCGCGCATCGAATGTCAGGTTAAAGCCCGTCGTCCCGGCGCAGAACACCACCATGCCGCCGCGTTTGACCACGTTGCACGATACGGGGAAGGTCTGTTCGCCCGGATGTTCAAAGACGATATCAACGTCATTGCCCTTGCCAGTGATGTCCCAGATCGCCTTGCCGAATTTGCGGACTTCTTTCATATAGTCGCCAAATTCCGGGCCATTCACGGTTGGCAACTGGCCCCAGCAATTGAAATCCTTGCGATTGATCACGGCCTTGGCACCAAGGCCGAGCACGAAGTCGCGTTTGCTTTCATCCGAAATCACGCCAATCGCATTGGCACCCGCCGTGGTGATCAGCTGGATCGCCATCGATCCAAGGCCGCCCGAGGCCCCCCACACCAGAACATTGTGACCGGGGCGCAGGATATGCGGGCGATGGCCAAACAGCATGCGGTATGCGGTGGCAAGGGTCAGTGTGTAGCACGCACTTTCTTCCCAGGTCAGGTGTTTGGGGCGCGGCATAAGCTGCTGTGCCTGCACACAGGTGAACTGGGCGAATGATCCGTCCGGGGTTTCGTAACCCCAGATGCGCTGGGTGGGGGACAGCATCGGGTCACCGCCGTTGCATTCCTCGTCATCGCCGTCATCCTGATTGCAGTGAATGACGACTTCATCACCGACTTTCCAGCGCGTGACCTTTGACCCGACCGCCCAGACAATGCCCGACGCATCCGATCCCGCGATATGATAGGGCAGGTCATGCACGTCAAAGACCGAGATCGGCTTGCCGAGCGATGCCCACACACCATTATAGTTCACACCCGCCGCCATCACGAGGACGAGGACCTCGTGACTGTCGGGCTGGATGACCGGCAGGACTTCGCATTGCATGGCGGTATCGGGTTCGCCGTGGCGTTCGCGGCGGATGGCCCAGCCATACATATTCTTTGGCACATGGCCCAGCGGCGGGATTTCGCCGATCTCATACAGGTCTTTTTCTTCATGACCACCACGGAACGGCAGAACTTCAGCAGTCGTATTCATGGCCTTCACTCCTTGTTCGGGTCGATCCGAATCGCGCTGTAAAAGGATGGTAATAAAATTATCCTTTGTTGCGCTGCGGTCGACGAATCCTCCAAGCCACGGATTTTGTGATATTTTCCCTGAAATGCACCGGTTTCCCTTGGTTTCTGGTTGGGGTTCCCGAATGCTTTCTTAGTTTTCGCTTTTATCGCGTTGCACAAATTGTTATATAATTATCCAACTGATGTCCAGTAGGTAATTTAATAACGTTTCTTTGTAATAAACAAAAAGCTTTTGGGTAATAAAGATACGCGAGGTCGGCATGTCGATGGAAAATCAACGCAGTGCAGCAAAGTCGGAACGCGATCGCCCGTGGCTGATCCGGACTTATGCCGGGCACAGTTCGGCCAGCGCATCGAACGCGCTGTATCGCCAGAATCTGGCAAAGGGGCAGACGGGGCTGTCGGTCGCGTTCGATCTGCCGACCCAGACCGGCTACGATTCGGATCATATTCTGGCGCGCGGCGAGGTCGGCAAGGTCGGCGTGCCGGTATCGCATCTGGGCGACATGATGACCCTGTTTGACGGTATTCCGCTTGATCAGATGAACACATCCATGACGATCAACGCGCCGGCGGCGTGGTTGTTGTCGTTATATATTGCCGTTGCCGAAAAACAGGGAACGCCGCGCGACAGCCTGCAGGGGACGACCCAGAACGACATCATCAAGGAATATCTGTCACGCGGGACCTATATCTTTCCGCCTGCACCCAGCCTGAAACTGATTACCGATGTTGCGGCTTTCACCTATCGCGAGGTGCCGAAATGGAACCCGATGAATGTGTGCTCCTACCATTTGCAGGAAGCCGGGGCGACGGCTGAACAGGAACTGGCCTATGCGCTGGCAACCGCGATTGCCGTGCTTGATGCGGTCAAGGCATCCGGTCAGGTGCCCGAAGAAGATTTTGCCAAGGTTGTCGGGCGCATTTCATTTTTTGTGAATGCCGGCATCCGGTTTGTGACCGAGATTTGCAAGATGCGGGCATTTTGCGAATTGTGGGATGAAATCACGCGGGATCGTTATGGCATCGCTGACGAAAAATATCGCCGGTTCCGCTATGGCGTGCAGGTCAACTCGCTGGGCCTGACCGAACAGCAGCCTGAAAACAATGTGTATCGCATCCTGATTGAAATGCTGGCGGTGGTGCTGTCGAAAAATGCGCGTGCGCGTGCCGTGCAGCTTCCGGCGTGGAACGAGGCCCTTGGTCTGCCGCGCCCGTGGGATCAGCAATGGTCGCTGCGCCTGCAACAGATCATGGCCTATGAAACCGATCTTCTGGAATATGATGACCTGTTTGACGGCAATCCGGCGATTGAACGCAAGGTCGGATTGCTTAAGGAAGGGGCGCGTGCGGAACTGGCGAAAATCGATGAGATGGGCGGGGCGATTACGGCGGTGGATTGCGGTTATATGAAACAGGAACTGGTGCGATCCAACGCGCGCCGTCTGGCCGATATCGAAACCGGGCTGACCAAGGTGATCGGTGTGAATGCCTATACCGAAACCGAAGCATCACCCCTGACATCGGGGGATAAATCGATCCTGACGGTCGATGACATGGCCGAACAGGAACAGATCGAAAAACTGAAAGAATGGCGATCCGGCCGGGATCAGGCCGCTGTTGCCAGAAGCCTTGCCGATCTTGAAGCCGCCGCCCGCGAAGACCGCAACATCATGGAAAGTTCGATTGCCTGCGCCCATGCAGGCGTCACGACCGGGGAATGGTCCGAAACGCTTCGTCAGGTGTTTGGCGAATACCGTGCGCCGACCGGCATCACATCGATGATCGTGACCGGGGATGAAGAAGACATCAAGAAACTGCGCAGTCGTGTGGATGAAGTTTCCGAAAAGCTTGGCGAACGGATGAAGATGCTGGTCGGCAAACCGGGGCTGGACGGCCATTCCAACGGGGCGGAACAGATCGCGGTCAAGGCGGGCGATGCCGGGATCGAGGTGCTTTATGATGGCATTCGCTGGACGCCCGATGAACTGGTGCGCAATGCCATCGACGAAGGCGCGCATGTGATCGGACTTTCGATCCTGTCAGGGTCGCATGTGCCGCTGGTGCGCGAAGTGGTGAATGGTTTGCGCACACACGGGGCGGGGCATATTCCCGTCGTCGTTGGTGGCATCATCCCGGATGCGGATATGCTTGTCCTGCGTCAGATGGGGGTGTCGGCGGTTTATACGCCCAAGGATTACCAACTGGTCCGGGTGATTTCCGAAATTGTCGATCTGGTGGATCGCAAATCGACCGAACATCCGGCCCCGCGTAAGGTTGAGGGCAAGCCGGAAGGGGCCGGAACCGCGATCTATTGATGGTGGTGATTTATTGCTGTGGGGGGCGGGTTTCAGGCTTTGACCGGCGGTGTGCTGATCAGGCTTGGCCAGGTTGCCATGGCAGCCTCGGCAACGGCGATCAGTTCGTCACGGGTTGCGCCATCGCGGGCCTGGATCGACATGCCATGCTGCACGGTCGCGTAATAGTTCGCCATTTTATCGATATTCGTACCACGCGGGATTTCGCCGCGATCCAAGCCTGCTTCATACAGGTTTTTCAGGATTTCCGCCACCTTGCGACGATGGCCGCGCAGGGTCTGATTAACCGTTGCGTGGTTTGATTCCGCCTGTGGTGCGGCCAGAACAACCAGACAGCCATGCGGTGTGTCATCGCGGGTAAAGGCATTCGCGGACGCGATCAGGACATGCTGTGTCGCCTCCCGTGCCAGTTTGAACCGGTCCAGATTTCCCCAGATCGATGCGCCATAATGCGTGGCGTAATGTGTGATGACCTCGTCAAACAGCATTTCCTTGCCGCCAAAGGCGGCATAGATGCTGGGCGGGCTTAGTGCCATGGCCGCGCTTAGGTCGGCCATGGACGTGTTGACATATCCCCGTTCCCAGAACAGGGCCAGGGCCTTGTTCAGGGCGTCGTCCCGGTCGAATGCGCGTGGTCTTCCGCGTGGCGCCATTTTGTGCTCATCTAATTATGTAACGATCACTAAATAAATCACTTGACGGAGAAATGCAAGCCTGTCACGAATTATGTAGTGATCATTACATAAATGGAGTTCATCATGCAGAACCTTGCAGGAAAGGTCGCATTCGTTACCGGCGGCAGCCGTGGAATCGGTGCCGCCATCGCAAAACGTCTGGCGCGCGAAGGTGCCAAAGTCGCCATCACCTATGTCAGTGCGCCGGACCGCGCCCGTGATGTGGTTGGCGAAATCGAGGCTGCGGGTGGTGTGGCATTGGCGATCAAGGCCGATAACCGCAAACCCGACGAGATTGAGGCCGCGATTAACGAAGCTGCCGCGAAATTCGGCAGGATCGATATTCTGGTCAATAATGCCGGGATCATCGAGTTGGGGCCGGTCGATGAATTAAGCATCGAGCAGTTCGACCGGACGGTCGATGTCAATGTTCGGGCCGTCTTTGTCGCGACCAGGGCGGTGCTGGCCCATATGCCCGATGGGGGCCGGATCATCACGACCGGCAGCAATCTGGCGCATCGCGTGCTTTGGCCGGGATTTAGCCTTTATGCCATGTCGAAATCCGCGCTATCGGGCTTTACCCGTGGGATTGCCCGTGATCTGGGGCCACGGAAAATCACCGCCAATGTCATTCATCCGGGGTCAACCGAAACCGATATGAATCCGGTAGACGGCGAAATGTCCGATGCCCAGCGCAGCCGCATGGCGATCTCGCAATATAGCGACGCCAATGACACGGCCGGTCTTGTCGCATGGCTTGCCGGGCCGGAGGCAAAGGTCGTCACCGGTTCGGAATTCACGGTCGATAGCGGGGTGAATGCGTGATTGAACGGCTCTTGTCTGGAATTTGCAGGTCGGTGGGCTGGATATCTCAGCCCACCGATAACGCCAGTATCTGGCTGATCTGGGTCAGGGGGCGACCGGTTTCACCGTGCCAGTGGTCAATTGCGTCCTGAACGGCGGCAAAATCCTTGCCCGATGATGGCATTTTCGAAACCACGCCTTCACGGCCAAGGGCCTTGATCACGTCGTTGGAAAAGACCAGCGTATCGACCCCCATCCGGCGCAGGAACATTTGCCCGGTTTTGCCGCCAAGGCGCGATCCGCCTTTTTGAACGATGCGCAGATTGTCGCAATAATCGGCAATCTGCCAATCGGCAAACCATGCGCCGACGGTGCCGTGATCTTCTTCGATCTGGCACAGGAAATGGGCGTTCGGGCCAACGGCCTTGATTTTCGGTGCATGGGCGACAAGCCCGTCGGTTGCCATCAGGCGATCAATATCCTCGTCATGCATCATCGACCAGCGGCCGATATCAAACCCGTCATAGGCGGTTTCGAAATTCGGCCATTTGTTTTCAATCACCTTCCAGCTAAACCCCGCCTGAAACACGCACATCGTCATGGCCGAAAGCCACCGGTCCGACGGGATTTTACGGATTTCATCGGGGGTCTTGGGCGTGATCAGCCGGGCATTGATGGCATCCATGCCACCCTTGAGAGCCGCCGTTTCGGTGATGATGTCGGTGAATGAACGCAACGCCATGTCGCAATCCCTGCCTGAAGCCTTAAAGCCCGGTCAATTCTTGACGGCAATCCGTGCCGTCTGGCGGCCGTGGCGTTCAAGAACCCAGTTTTCAAAGGTTGCGGCGGGCAACGGTTTGGCAAACAGGAAGCCCTGAATGAAGTCGCATCCCTTGTCGCGCAGATATTCGTGCTGTTCGACTTCTTCGACGCCTTCGGCAACGACTTCAAGGTTAAGGCTGTGGCCCAATCCGATCACCGCATCGACAATCGCCTTGTCATCCATATCGACATGGATGTCGTTGACAAACGACCTGTCGATCTTGATCGATGAAACCGGGAAACGTTTCAGATAGTTCAGCGATGAATAACCGGTACCGAAATCGTCAATCGCGATCCGCACGCCTAGGCCTTTAAGCTCGTTCAAGGTCGAAACGGCTTTTTCCGGGTTGTTCATCAGGATCGATTCCGTGATTTCGAGTTCCAGCGTGCCATCGGGCAGGCGGGTCTGATCCATGATCTGGGTGACGGAACTGACCAGTTCGGCATCCTGGAACTGGGCCGGGGACAGGTTTACCGCAATGCGAAGGCCCGGCAAGGTGGTTTCGCGCCAGATTTGCGTCTGTTTGCAGGCCTTGTTCAGAACCCATGCACCCAGCCGGTTGATCAGGCCGCATTCCTCGGCCACCGAAATAAACTCGCCCGGCAGGATCATGCCACGATCCGGGTGGTGCCAGCGCACCAGCGCCTCGGCCCCGACGACCTTTTCGGTGCGACAGTCGATTTTCGGCTGATAGTAAAGTTCAAGCTGGTCATATTCCAGCGCGTTGCGCAGGTCTTCTTCGATCGTTTTGCGTTCCTTGACCCGTTCATGCATTGACGGCAGGAAGAAGCGGTAATTGTTGCGGCCTTCGGCCTTGGCGGCATACATCGCCATATCGGCGTTTTTGACAAGCTGTTCGGGGTTTTCGCCGTCTTCGGGGAACAGGGTGATGCCGACACTGGCGGTCGAATGCAGGCGGATGCCACGGCAATCGAACGGTTGCGAAAGCTCGTCGATGATGCGCTGGGCAAGGGCGATGGTGTCTTCGATATTCTGAACGTCGGTCTGGATGATCGCGAATTCGTCGCCACCAAGGCGGGCGGCGGTATCGGAATCACGGATGATCCGCGACAGGCGCTGCCCCATTTCCTGGATCATCAGATCACCAACATCATGGCCAAAGTGATCATTGATGTCCTTGAACCGGTCAAGATCGACAAACAGGACCGTGACCCCGCGCTGGAACCGGCGGGCGGACAGCAATGCCTGACGCAGGCGATCCAGGAACAGGGTGCGGTTCGGCAGGCTGGTCAGCACGTCATGGACGGCCAGATGGCGCATGCGGGCTTCGGTCTGTTTGCGTTCGGTGATGTCGGTATAGGTTGCAACATAACCGCCGCCGGGCATCGGGTTATGGTCCACCTGAACCACACGGCCATTCGGGCGGGTGCGTTCCATGCGATAGGGTTCGCGACGGCGCGCAATCGCGACACGGTCGGAAATCAGGGCCTGAATGCTGACATCGCCATATTCGCCGCGTTCGGCGTTGTAACGCAGGATATCGGAAAGCGGCGTGCCTTCCTTGACCAGATCGCGCGGCAGGTTCAGCAATTCGATATAGCGTTCGTTCCAGACCATCAGGTTCAGGTCCTGATCGAACAGGCATATCCCCTGGCCGATATTGTGAAGGGTGGCTTCGAGAAGGGCCTGTTTGCGCTGGGCTTCTTCCTGTGCCTGTCCCTGCAGGGCGACCATTTCGTTATATTCGCGGATCAGAAGGCCAAGTTCGTCCGAACTGTTCCATTCCACCGGGCGGCGGAGCCGGCCATGTTTGGTCATGCGGATGGAATGCAAAAGCCGGTTCAGCGGTTCCTTGATCGAACGCTTGTTCGCGATCAGGAGGCTTGCGGCAACAACTGCAATCAGCAGGCCGAACAGGATCATGTCGATCACGATCCGTCGGAACAGCAGATCCTGAACGCGGGCTTCTGTGAAGAAGATCACAAGTTCGCCGACATCATGGCGCACATTGTTGCGTTCAAAGAATACGCGACGCGACAGGCGCAGGGTGTCGTTCAGTTCGGACTGGGATACGCCGGTATGGGCAAATTCGGTGCCATCAGCCCCCAATGCCTGCACCGCGACGATATCGCGATCGCGGCTCATGGCGTTCAGGGCTGATTCAATATTGTCGACATCCAGATACCAGAAAGGTGTTGCCAGAACGCGAGCATTGATATCGGCCGTCTGTTCGATTTTTTCCGTCAGATCGTCGCGCAGCACAGTATAACTGACGTATCCGAAGACAACGAACAGGGCGAGGGAGAACAAGGAAACCAGCGGCAGCGCGATAAAAAGCAATCGGCTGCTAAGCGACTTCCGTTGTAAAAAGCCGTACGATCCGCGCGACAAGCGTATTTCTCCTCGGCACCCACTATCGATTAGTTAATGGCAACCATACTCGACCTTCGGGTGGGCTCCAATACCCCTAAGACTGTCATACTCAATCCGGAAGTCAGCCCAAAAGCAAGTTTGATTTCATTTTTTTCATATAGCGTTCACAAAAACTGTCCCGGTCCATCTATTTTGGATCGAAGTCCAGCAGCTTCAAGGACTTGTCGGCCAAGTTTATTTTGGTACGGCCTGTCGTGCGAGCTCGTCACACCGTTCGTTTTCGGGGTGCCCGGCATGTCCTTTGACCCAGTGCCATTCAACTTTATGAGGTTTCAGAGCATCCAGAAGCCGTTGCCATAGCTCGACATTCTTGACCGGTTTCTTGTCTGCGGTCTTCCATCCGCGTTTCTGCCATCCCCAAATCCACTTGGTAATTCCGTCCCGGACATAGCTGCTGTCGGTATAAATGTCGACGATGCAGGGGCGTTTCAATGCTTCAAGCGCACTGATCGCAGCCATCATTTCCATACGGTTATTGGTGGTTTCGGGATCACCGCCCGACATTTCCTTTTCCACCCCGCGAAATCGCAGGATTGCGCCCCAGCCGCCGGGACCGGGATTGCCGCTGCACGCGCCGTCGGTGTAAATCTCGACGCGGTTGTCTTCGGTTGCCGTCATTAGATCCTATTCCTCGCCCAGGCCATAGGCGCCGGCACTGTCGATGCGCTGATGGAAACGCAGTTTATTGATGTATTCGCGCGGATTTTTCGGCGTAACCAGCGCGTCCTTGGGCGTGTTGATCCAGTCATAAAGACGGGTCAGAAGGAACCGCAAAGACGCCCCGCGCGCAAGGATCGGAAGGGCCGCCAGTTCATCATCGGACAGGGTGCGCACCTTGCCGTAGCTGGACAGAAGGTTGCGCGCCTTGGTGACGTTAAAGCTGTTATCAGGTTCGAAGCACCAGGCATTCATGCAGATCGCAATGTCATAGGCCAGCAGATCATTGCACGCGAAATAGAAATCGATCAGGCCGGATACATCGTCCTTTCCGGGGAAGAAAAACACATTGTCCGGGAAAAGGTCGGCATGGATGATGCCTGCTGGCAATTGATGGGGCCAGTTGGCTTCAAGAAAGGCCAGTTCATCCTCGATCAGCTTTTCAAGGCCGGGCTGAACGCCATCGGCATCGGCACGGCAGCTTTCAAACAGCGGACGCCAGCCCTTCACACTCAGCGCATTGCCAAGATACATCTCGAAATCCTGACCGGCGGTATGCAATTGCGCCAGCGCGGTACCAAGACCTGTGCAGTGATGGGGCATGATCCGGCGTGGCGACATACCGTTCAGGAAGGATGTGATGGCGGCCGGACGTCCGCAAAGACGGCGCAATGCAACCCCGTCCCTGCCGTGGATCGGCGTCGGGCAATTCAGCCCCTTGGCCGACAGATGATCCATCAGGCCGAGATAAAACGGCAGATCATCGGGGTTCACGCGCTTTTCATACAGGGTCAGGATAAAGGATGCCTGATCGGTCTGAAGCAGGAAATTGGTGTTTTCGACACCCTCGGCGATGCCTTTGAACGAAATCACATTGCCGATATCGTATTCGGCAACAAAACGGGCGATGTCTTCGTCAGAAACGTCGGTATAGACGGCCATGTGATGTCCGGATTTCCTGAATCAGAGCTGGGTTAGCTGGCAAGCTGTCGGGGCAGCTTGAAAGTGACGTTTTCGTTGGTCAAAGTCAGGGTTTCGACCGTGACGTTATAACGTTCGCGACAGGCATCAATGACTTCCTCGACCAGGATTTCCGGGGCGGAGGCACCGGCGGTAATGCCAAGGGTCGAAATGCCGTCAAGCTTGGACCAGTCGATATCCTTGGCGCGTTCGACCAGAACAGAGCGGTCGCATCCTTCGCGTTTCGCGACTTCGACCAGACGGTTCGAGTTTGACGAGTTCGGCGCGCCCAGCACCAGAATGGCATCGGCATCGGTTGCGATCAGTTTGACCGCGTGCTGGCGGTTGGTGGTCGCATAGCAGATGTCTTCTTTCTTCGGGACCTCGATCGCGGGAAAACGGCTTTGCAGGATCGAGATGATCCTTGCCGTATCGTCCAGCGACAGGGTGGTCTGGGTCACGAAGGCAAGGTTTTCCGGGTTTTCGACCTGCAGGTTTTCGGCGTCTTCTTCGGTCTCGATCAGGGTCATGCTGCCCGGTGGCAACTGGCCCATGGTGCCGATCACCTCGGGATGGCCGGCATGACCGATCAGAAGGATATGTTTGCCATCGGCATGGTGGCGTTCCGCCCCGCGATGGACCTTGGAGACCAGCGGGCAGGTCGCATCAAGATATTCAAGCTTGCGGCTTTCGGCGGTTTCGGGGACCGATTTCGGAACCCCGTGCGCGGAAAAGATCACCGGAACCCCGTCGGGAACCTTATCAAGTTCATCGACAAAAACAGCCCCCATATCGCGCAGGCGGTCGACCACGAATTTGTTGTGGACGATTTCGTGGCGGACATAGACCGGCGCGCCGTACTTCACCAGCGCCTTTTCGACGATCTCGATCGCACGATCCACCCCGGCACAGAAACCGCGCGGGTTGGCAAGAATGATCCGAAGGTCGGCTTTGTCAGACATGATACGGGTCCGAATGTTCATGAGGCGTGCCATGCGATGGCACGGTTATTCAAATGTCTTCGTTACATAACCCGCCAGCACCGGACGTGCAATGACAGACACCATGCAAAGATGGATGTGGATGCATGTATTGAAGGCAATTGTTGTGAATGCACTGATTTCAAACGGAAGCGGGTTGTGTCGCCATATCGGAGCGAATAGACTGCGCGCGGCTGTGCCCGGATCGGGCATGACAGCGGATTTGACCAGTTCTATAGAGGCTTGGATGACGATTGCGAACGGACTGCGGCGTATTTGTGCATTGGGTTTGGTGTCGTTTGCCGGTTTCCTGGCAGCGTGCGGCACGTTCGAAGAGCAGCCGGTCCCGGCATGCCCGCGGGCCTTTTTGCCCAATGATACCGCCCGTCTGGTGCAGTTCAACGGTCAGGGCAGGGATCTGACCGATGTGATCCTTGAAGCCGAATTTGGCGGATATCTGGGTGATTGCGGCTATGACCTTGATGACAAGGTTTTGAACGTTGTCATCAGCCCGGTGATCAATGCCGAACTGGGCCCGGCAGCGCAGGGGCGCAACGCAAAACTCCAGTATTTCGTAGCCCTTAAGGACCCGTCCGGCGAGTTCATCCAGAAGAATCTGTTTGATGTCGACATGGTCTTTCCGAGCAATTTGAACCTGGCGCGGTATCGTGACGAGCAGGTGACTTTGAACGTGCCGCTGGACGATGTCTGGGCCGGTCCGAATTACGAGATTTACCTTGGTTTCCAGCTGAGTGCCGACCAGCTTGATTACAATCGACGCTTCGGAAAAAATTAATAATCCGGCCTATTATTCATTTTTAGTGAGTAATCAAATCCCGCCCGCATCGCGTGGCGGGATTTTCGTTTTTGGACAAAAGTTCGTTTTCGGTAATCCTCATACAAAATAATGGGTATTTGCCGGAGGGACTAAAAAAGGGCTTTTAATCCTCATACCAATGGGTGGGCCGAAAGATTGTGATTTTAAAGGATATGATTTTTGGGGCTGGTCTGGTCGGATTCAAATCCGTATAAGGGGGCATACCCAAATGATCCCCGTGGGAGAGTGCCACGGTCTTGATCGATGTGCGTGATTGCATCGATAGGGATTGCGCGGACGCCGAAGGAGCAACCACCCCGGAAACTCTCAGGCAAACGGACCGCGGGGAGATGGGACTCTGGAAAGCAGGCGGCATTGAAAATCGATGTGCGCCTCGCCGAAGATGTAAGCAGACCGGTGTCCAAACCGGCTGTGATTCTTTCAGGCTCCAAGACAGAGGGGGACGTGGTTGGCCACTGGTCGGCTATGTTTCGCAACGCCTGTCTGGAGACCTTGATGGCCGATCATCAAACCGAACTGCTGAAAACCGCCCTTTATGATTTGCATGTGGAACTGGGTGCCAAGATGGTGCCGTTCGCGGGCTATGACATGCCGGTGCAATATCCGCTGGGGGTGAAGGGCGAACATCTGCATACCCGCGCGAAGGCCGGTCTGTTTGACGTTTCGCATATGGGGCAGGTCCGCCTGACCGGTGAACATCGCGTGGCCGAGCTTGAAAAGCTTGTGCCCGGTGACATCGCGATCCTGAAACCCGGCCGCACCCGTTATTCCGCATTCACCAATGACGATGGCACGATTTTGGACGATCTGATGATCACCAATGCGGGCGACAGCCTGTTTCTGGTGATCAATGCCGCGTGCAAGGATGATGACATTGTCCATATGCGGGCCAATCTTGATAACGGTGTCGAGCTGATCGAGATTGACGACCGCGCGTTGATGGCCTTGCAGGGCCCGGATGCCGCCCGCGTGCTGGCACGGTTTGCACCGTCGGTTGCCGAGATGAAATTCATGAGCTTTGCCGAGATCGATATTGCCGGTATCGCGTGCTTTGTCACCCGGTCGGGCTATACCGGCGAAGACGGTTACGAGATTTCCGTGCCGAATGAGCGTGCCGAAAAACTGGCGCGCAAGTTGTTGGCGGAGGAAGAAGTCGAGGCGATTGGCCTTGGCGCGCGTGATTCGCTGCGTCTTGAAGCCGGTCTTTGCCTGTATGGCAACGATATCGACACCACGACCACCCCGGTCGAAGGGGACCTTAACTGGATCATCAACAAGCGCCGCCGCGAAGAAGGCGGGTTCAAGGGGGCAGACATCATCCTTGATCAGCTTGCCAATGGGGCGGATCGCAAACGTGTCGGGATCAAGCCCGAAGGCAAGGCACCAGCACGTGAACATACGGCTGTCCTGAACAGTGACGGTGAAGAAATTGGCGAAATCACCAGCGGTGGTTTCGGCCCGACCGTGGATGGCCCGATTGCGATGGGATATGTCGCAATTGAATTTGCCGCCCCGGGTACCAAAGTCGATCTGATGGTGCGCGGCAAGGCCCGCCCGGCGGAAATTGTCGAGCTGCCGTTTGCACCGCACCGTTATTATCGCGGCTGATCGCCAGAACGGATCGGGTGGGGCGGCGCGACGTTGCCCTTCCGGGATAAAAATAGCGGAACAACCGGAACAACCGGGAAGCCGCAAAACCGGAACATCCCGGAAAACGGGAAGACCGGACAGACCACAGATTTTAGAGACAACTGATCTTACAGGGACGATTACAATGGCTAAAAAATTCTCGCAGGAACATGAATGGGTTGAATATGAAGACGGTGTCGCGACCGTCGGCATCACCGATTATGCCCAGCAGGCGCTTGGCGATATCGTGTATGTCGAACTGCCGGAAGTTGGCAAAAAGCTGACCAAGGACGGTGATGCGGCAGTTGTCGAATCGGTCAAGGCCGCCAGCGACGTTTATGCGCCGCTTGATGGTGTCGTTGTCGAAGCCAACGAAGAGCTTGATGACAATCCGGCACTGGTGAACGAAGCCCCGGAAAGCGATGGCTGGTTCTTCCGCATGGAACTTTCCGATGAGTCCCAGCTTGATGAGCTGATGGACGAAGCTGCGTATAAAGACTTTGTCGAAGGCCTTTAAGATATGCGTTATCTTCCGCTAACCAAGGCGGATCGCGTCTCGATGCTTGAAACCATCGGGGCAAAGTCCGTTGATGAATTATATAGTGACGTGCCCGAAGGCGCGCTGCTGTCCGAGCCGGTCGATCTGCCCCATCATCTGGGTGAATTGCAGGTCGAACGCGACATGGCGAAACTGGCCGCCAAAAACATGGGCACGGCCAGCGTGCCGAGCTTCCTGGGTGCGGGGGCGTATCGCCACCATGTTCCGGCCACGGTCGATTACATCATCCAGCGTGGTGAGTTTCTGACGGCCTATACCCCGTATCAGCCGGAAATCGCACAGGGTACGTTGCAGTATCTGTTCGAATTCCAGACCCAGGTGGCATCGATCACCGGCATGGATGTGGCCAACGCATCGATGTGGGACGGGGCAACGTCGTGCGCGGAGGCGGTTCTGATGGCGTGCCGCGCAACGCGGCGCAAGAAAGCGGTTCTGTCGGGTGGTCTGCATCCGCATTACCGTGAAGTTACGGAAACCTATTGCCAGTATAGCGATACCGAAGTTGCCGGTCGTGACGGGCACCCGGAAAAGCAGGCAACCGCCGACGAGCTTGACGATCTGATCGATGATCAGACCGCCTGCGTCGTGGTCCAGTATCCGGACGTTTTCGGCCGTATTCAGGACCACACGAAGCTGGCGGATGCGTGCCATGCCAAGGGTGCGCTTCTGATCGTGGTCTTTACCGAGGCGATGGCGTTTGGTGCGGTCAAATCACCGGGCAGCTTTGGCGCGGACATCGTCTGCGGCGAAGGCCAGTCGATTGGTAACAACCTGAACTATGGCGGCCCATATGTCGGTCTGTTTGCCACGACCAGCAAACTGGTACGCCAGATGCCCGGTCGCCTGTGTGGTGAAACGGTTGATCAGGACGGCAAGCGCGGTTTTGTTCTAACGCTTTCGACCCGTGAACAGCATATCCGCCGCGAAAAGGCGACATCGAACATCTGCACCAATTCCGGTCTGTGTTCGTTGGCCTTTACGGTGCATATGAGCCTTCTGGGTGAAGACGGGTATCGTGGTGTGGCAACACTTAACCATGAAACCGCCTGCAAGACCGCCGATGCGATTGATGCGGTACCGGGTGCGGAAGTGGTCAATGACAGCTTCTTTAACGAGTTCACCGTCAAGCTTGCCAAACCGGCAGCCGAGGTGGTCGAGGCACTGGTTGCCAAGGGTATCCTTGGTGGCGTTCCGTTGTCGCGCCTGTATCCGAACCGTGACGATCTGGACCATTACATGCTGGTGGCGGCGACCGAAACCAACACCGACGAAGACATCGCGGACCTTGCGTCTGCATTGAAGGAGGTGCTGGCATGAGCTTTACCACCCATACCGGTAACCGCGGCCTCGTTCTTGAGGAAAAGCTGATTTTCGAACAGGGCGAACCGGGACGTACCGGTGTTGACCTTCCGAAGCCAGCAGGCATCAAATCACGCCTTGGCGGCCTTGATCGCGATAGTGATGTTGGTCTTCCGGGCCTGTCCGAGCCGCAGGTGGTGCGTCATTTCACACGCCTGTCGCAGAAAAACTTTGGCATTGATTCCGGCTTCTTCCCGCTGGGTTCGTGCACGATGAAACACAACCCGCGCCTGAACGAAAAGGTTGCGCGTATGCCCGGTCTTGCCGACCTGCATCCGATGCAGCCCGAAAGCACGGTTCAGGGGGCGCTTGAACTGATTGACAGTTGTGCGCACTGGCTGCTGGTTCTGACCGGGATGCCCGCGGTTTCCATGTCGCCCGCAGCGGGCGCACAGGGCGAGCTTTGCGGCATGATGGCGATCCGTGCGGCCCTTGATGCGCGCGGTGAAAACCGTCGTCGTGTTCTGGTGCCGGAATCAGCCCACGGTACCAACCCGGCAACGGCCGCGGCATGTGGTTTCACGGTTGATTCGATCCCGGCCACCGAAGATGGCCGTGTTGATCTGGCGGCATTCGAAGCCAAGCTTGGCGATGATGTTGCGGGGATCATGCTGACCAACCCGAATACGTGTGGTCTGTTTGAACGTGACGTTCGCAAGATTGCCGATCTGGTCCATGCGGCCGGTGGGTATTTCTATTGCGACGGTGCGAACTTCAACGCGATTGTCGGACGGGTGCGCCCGGCCGATCTTGGCATTGATGCGATGCATATCAACCTGCATAAAACCTTTTCGACCCCGCATGGCGGCGGTGGACCGGGTTCGGGTCCGGTTGTGTTTTCCGACGCACTGGCCCCGTTCGCACCGATCCCCTATGTCGTGCGCAAGGGCGAGAAATTCCATCTGGTGGAAACCGCAGAAGAACAGGATGGCAAAAAGCCGTTTGGTCGTCTGAAGGGCTTCCACGGTCAGATGGGCATGTTCATTCGGGCGCTGTCTTATATGAAAAGCCACGGTGCGGATGGATTGCGTCAGGCATCGGGCGATGCCGTGCTGAATGCCAACTATCTGCTGGCGCGTCTGAAAGACAAGCTGAGCGTGGCATTCCCCGGCTATTGCATGCACGAAGCCCTGTTTGACGATGATTTCCTGAAAGATACCGGTGTTTCGACGCTGGATCTGGCGAAGGCGATCATCGACGAGGGCTTCCACCCGATGACCATGTATTTCCCGCTGGTGGTTCATGGTGCGCTTTTGATCGAGCCGACGGAAACGGAAACCAAGGAATCGATTGACCAGTTCTGCGATGCGGTTCTGGCATTGGTGGCCAAGGCAGAATCGGGTGATGCGGAATTCTTCAAGAATGCACCGTATCTGACGCCGCGCCGTCGTCTTGACGAAACGGCGGCGGCAAGAAAGCCGGTTCTGCGCTGGATGCCTGAATCTGCTTGATTTGCAACGCAGCATAACCTTTTTGCACACCCCGGTCGGTTGGCCGGGGTGTGCTTTTTCAAGGGGTTGTTCTTGAAACCCATTGGACTTGTAGCAATCTGGACCCTTATACTTGTTTTAAAGTGATCATCGGACCACGGGGACGGATGATCGGGGGAATTGGGATCGGGGAATACACCCCGTTGCCGGAGGATTGAAGTCAGTCATGTCACGTCGCGTGCAGAAGGTTTTCACCGCAGAACGCCGTTTAAAAGAACGTTCGGGTGGTGTGGTCGAAGATTGGTCGGATTCCTTTTTCGATCCGACGCTTGAAACCGGTATGGGGGCAGGTGCGGCATTACCGGCGCCAAAGCCAGCCGCGACGGCGGATGCGACGGGGATCAATCAGGCGGTTCTGGATGAAATCCGTGCCCTTCGATCCGAAGTTGCCGAGCTTCGCGATGCGGTTCGTGCCGGTGGCACGGTTGATGCGGCCCATCTGGAAAGCCCGGCCCCATCCGGTGGTGCGACGGATGTTCTGCCCGAACCGGTCAGCAGCAATTTTACCCACAGCAACCGTCCGGGGGCATCCGAGCCCGACCGTGACGACCTCGAACTGATCCGCAAGCAGATCGAGGAAATGAACGAGCATATTCACAAGGCGAAGATGCAGATTGCGTCGCTGCGCCATCCGAAGGCCGAGGATGACCGTCTGGTCAATGCCACCACCGAACTTGATGCGATCATCAAGGATACGGAAATGGCAACGCATACGATCCTTGAATCCGCCGAACAGATCGATGATCTGGCGATGACGCTTAAAAATGCGGCGCCGAACGACTTTGTCGCCGACCATGTCGAACAGATCGCGTTTCTGGTCACCAAGGTTTTCGAGTCCTGTAACTTCCAGGACATCACCGGCCAGCGCATCAACAAGGTGGTTCGCACCCTTGAATTCGTTGAGGAACGGGTTCACAACATGATCCTGATCTGGGGCGAGGATGCCTTTAGCGACCTGCCGGTTCCCGATGATGATGACGGAACGCCAAGGAATGAAGATGACGATCTTCTGAATGGTCCGCAGCTTGAAGGCGAGGGAATCAGCCAGGACGATATCGACAAATTGTTTGACTGACTATTCCAAAATGTTCGACAGGATATTATATTCCAGGTTGAAACCCGGAGTGAGTCTTGCGCCAGAACAAGATCTTGCGAAATCGCGACCTGTAATCAGTCAACCAAAAGTTTACAGTTTCCCGATATCGTATTGTTCATAAAAATAAAAGCTTGTGTTGGGATGCGTGTGACGGGCAGTTGCGCGCATTCATGCACGCTTGGAGGATGAAATGGGATTCTGGTCGCTTGGCGGTATGCGCCAGCCAAAGGCACAAGATATCAAATGGCGGAAAAGCCCGCGCGGCGAATATTATCGTCTGTTCATGATTGATGATTTCAGCGAACTCAAACTCGACAATGTTGGCGGTGTTTATCTGCTTTGGCATGGCGGTTTGAAGCCGTCGTGGCTGGTTGCCGGGGCGACCGAGGATCTTGGTCACAGTTTCCGTGAACTTTTCCGGGACCGCGATATTCGCGAATATGACAACCGGGGCGGCGTATTCATGAGTTGGTCCCCGATCAAGGCGGACTTCAGGGAAGGTGTGGTGCATTTCATTGCCAAACACACCAATCCGACTTTTGAATGCGATTTTGACAGCAAGTCGGACCCGATTCCGATCCTTCTGCCGCGTTAAGCGTCTACAGATAAAGGAAAAGCTCCGCAGTGATGCGGAGCTTTTCTGTTTTCAGGCCGTGGGGTTCGGGCGAACCGATCAGAGTTTGCCGAGCACGGTTTCGGCACTCGACACGTCAAAGGCACCCGGTTCTTCGACCGCGAGGTCGGTGACCTTGCCATCATCAACAATCATCGCAAAACGGTTGGCGCGTTTGCCAAGACCGCGACCGGTCAGGTCCAGTTCAAGACCGGTCTTGCTGACGAAGGCGAGATCGCCATCGGACAACATGGTGATGTTGTCACCGGCATTTTCCGCCTTGGCCCATGCGCGCAGAACAAAGGCGTCGTTCGATGCCAGGCAGACGATTTCATCAACGCCCTTTGCCTTGATGGCATCGGCATTGGCAACGAAGCCCGGCAGATGCTTGGCCGAGCAGGTGGGGGTGAAGGCACCCGGCACGGCAAAGACGACGACCTTGCGACCGGCGAAAAATTCCTTGGTGTTGACGGCTTCGGGGCCGTCAGCCGTTGCGCGGAAAAGGGTGACTTCGGGAAGGGTGCTGCCGATTTCGATGGTCATGGGGTTTTCTCCGTCATGCGGGTGGCTTTATTGCCGCCCTTGTTCTGGGATAGGGCCATCAAACAGCAAAACGGGTTGATCTTCAATCATATCCGGTGATGTTGCGATGGTTTCAAATCTTTGTCATCGGTTCCTGCATGCTGGCCGCGATACGCAAAGACATGGACCGGATCAGTTTTTGACAAGATCGGCCCGGCCGCTTGCATCGGCCAGTGCAGCAAGAACTTCTTTTTTGCTGAGAAGTTCCGAAAGCAGGATGCCTTTTTCGGCGTTCGGGCCAAACACGGCGTTAAACGGAATGCCATAACGGCCATAGCCGGCAAGATAGCCTGCGATCACCGGGTCGGGACGGGTCCAGTCGCCCTGCATCACAATGACATCATCGGCAGACAGGGCCGCGGTGATCTCGTCGGTTTCAAGGACCAGCTTCTTGTTTACCTGACAACTGACACACCATTCGGCGGTGATATCGACCAGAACGGTTTTGCCATCAGCAACGTGGCGGGCGATTTCATCCGGGGCGAAGGGCTGCCACGGGAGTTTGCCGGTGACGGTTTCAGCATCCCCCGTCTCGCGAACCGGGGCCTTGGAAAAGCCCGGTGCAAACAGGGCGGCTAGCACGCCAAGGGTGGCAAGTGCTGTAAAGGCAAATTTGCGTTTCTGCACCGTCGTGCGGTGGCGGGCAAACAGAAGCATGCCCGCGATCACAAGGGCGACACCAACCGCAATCGCCCCGCCCATGCCGATCTGAACCGCCAGAACCGACAGCAGCCAGATGGCTGTCCCGGCAAGGGCCACGCCCAGAACCCCTTTGACAAAGCCCATCCAGCGGCCGGGCTTAGGCAGAAGTCGGGCGATTTCGGGCCGGGCGGCAATCGCCAGATAAGGAATGGCAAGCCCGATACCCAGCAGGGTGAATATCCAGAAAATGTCAAAGCTGCTTCCGGCCAGCGCGAAACCGACCGCCGTGCCAAGGAACGGGGCCGAGCACGGGGTTGCCAGCAGGGTGGCGAACATGCCGGTCAGGAAATGACCGCCAAGGTGGCTTCCGGATTGTTCGCGCGTGGTGATGGCATCATTGGCAGCATTGCCGAGTTCAGCCGGACCGTTGATTTCAAACAGGCCCCACATATTGAAGGCAAACAGGGCGACGATGATGGTCATCACGGTCAGGAACAGGGGTTGCTGGAACTGGATGCCCCAGCCAATCGTGCCGCCCGCAAGCTTGATGCCGATCAGGACAGCCGCAATCAGCCAGAAGGAGGTGATGATGCCCGCCGCACTGGCAAGGAAGCCGCGCCGGGTGCTAGAACGCTCGGCTCCCTGGGCCTTCATCGCCGACATGACCTTGATCGAGAGGACCGGCAGGACGCAGGGCATGAAATTAAGGATGAAGCCGCCCAGAAGGGCCAGCGCGCCGATCAGCCAGAGGCTGGTGGCGGCGATGCTGGTGCCGGAAACGGTGTCGCTGCTGCTGGTGGCAGAACCAGACGGGGCAGCGGCGATCTGGCGGTCCTGTTCGATGGCAAGCGGGCCGGCAATGACGGTGACGATCACGTCATCGCCAATCGTGGTCTGACCGTCTTTCAGGCCATAGATCGGGAGCCGGAATTGCTGTGTGCCGGTTGTGTCATCGGTTGCGGTCGGGACCGGCACGCCAAAGCCAAGGCGGACATTGCCTTCGATCAGGATTTCAACCGGATCGGTCGCGGTTTGATCAAGGCCCGAGACGGCGACATTGAGAAATGTTTTGTCCTTTTCGCCCGATGCGTCGACCGACTGCCAGATATCGGTGACCGACATTGGCAGGTTATCACCGCGAAGCGGGACGCGGGATGCGAATTTTTCGATGTTATGGGCAAAGCTGCTGATAGCGGGGTTATCGCCATCCGTGCCGCCCGAAAGGTTTGCCGGGATATCAAGCGTAAGGTGGGCCTGTGCGGGGATGCAGACATCGCTGCAGACCAGATAATCGACATCAAGTTCGATATGGGCGGCCTGTGCGGGATCGGTCACGGGGACATCAATCGGCAGGATGATGTGATCCTTGTAGCCGAATGTTTCGAGACCAAAGATCGAAAAACGGTGCGGGGCGGGCCAGCGGATTTCGCCATTGCCGATATTGGTTGATCCGGCCCAGTCGAGCTGCGGCGGGAAACCGGCATCACCGGCACTGCGCCAATAGATTTTCCAGTCGGGCTCAAGTTCGAATTCAAGACCAAGGCGGATTTCATCGCGGCCATTGATCGCGTCACGCGCGCTTAGCAGGCGGACCGATGCGAAATCCTCGTCAACCCGGTTGCTGGCGGCGGTTTGCGCATGCGCCCCTGTGCCCGCCCCGATACCCAGTGGGGCGAGGGCTGCGATAAACAGGCCAAGGATGACAGGCAAAGACCGGATCACGGGTAGTTCCTTCTGGTTTTCGAAACGGGCACGATGATATTCCGTTTGGTGGATATGGCACAAAACCGGGCTTTGTGCCACCGGCATGCCCCAGGATGCCATGGAAATGATGGCTAATCCCGGTTGATGTTCAAAGCAAGGCACGACTGCGTTACCGGTTCGTGTGCCCGGTGATGTGCCTGGTGGTGTGGCCGGTGATGTGATCAGGAACACCATCTTTTTACCAGGCGATTGCTGTCGATTGCCTGTCTGGCTACCTACATGTAAAGCAGTGGCGCGTTTCGGCTTTGATCAATGTCATTTTTGGACTGTTTTCAGGCAAAGGTGGCTTTCGGTGGTAATGGACGACGGATCGCGTTAGGTTTGTATGAGCAAAACAGGAAAAGTTCGGGAATGGGAATTAAAGAACACACTGGCGAATATCTGGAAGGGAAGCTGCTTGTGGCGATGCCGGGCATGCGTGACCCCCGCTTTTCGCAAAGCGTGGTCTATATCTGTGCCCATAACGAGGATGGGGCGATGGGGCTGGTGGTCAACCGGCTGATCGACAGCATCACGTTTCCCGAACTGCTTGAACAGCTTGGCATTGCGCGCCCGGCACCGACGATTGCCGATATTCAGGTGCATTTCGGTGGCCCGGTTGAAAGCGGGCGCGGGTTTGTTCTGCACAGTACCGATTTTGAAAACGAGGCGACCCTGCATGTCGATCCCGGTGTGTCGGTGACGGCGACGGTGGATATCCTTGAACAGATTGCGCTGGGCGAAGGTCCGAAAAGCAGCATTCTGGCCCTTGGTTATGCCGGATGGCGCAGCGGGCAGCTTGAAAGTGAAATCCTTGCCAATGGCTGGCTGCATGTTGATGCGGATGCCGACCTTCTGTTTGACACCGATTGCGAAGATAAATGGGAACGGGCCTTTGCCAAGCTGGGCTTTGCCCCCGAACTTCTTTCGGGCGAGGCGGGCCACGCCTGAGGCCACGCGATGATGATCCGGTCATGAAAAGAAACTTCGGCTTGCCATCGCACACCATGTAGTAGCTCTCGGGGCCGGTCGCCCGTTATCGGCACAGTATAAATGCGCGACACAGTCATGGATGAAATCAAAATCAATCACCGCCTTAGTCTTGTGCAGCAAATCATCCAACGGCACCAGAAATGACAGTGTCATCCTTTCCAGCTCTTCCTGATGGGCTTCTTTCTTTTTAAACGTGCCGCATTGAAACAAAAGTCCCCGCTTAATGCGAGGACTTTGTCAGCAGTCTAAGGCCTGAAAAAAAAAGCTTTTTTGCGGATTACATATTGGGATAGTTCGGGCCGCCGCCCCCTTCGGGCACCACCCAGACGATGTTCTGGGTCGGGTCCTTGATGTCGCAGGTCTTGCAATGCACGCAGTTCTGCGCGTTGATTTGCAGACGTTTGCCGCCTTTGTCCTCGTCCGTGACAAATTCGTAAACGCCAGCCGGGCAGAAGCGGGCTTCGGGCCCGTCATAGACCGCAAGGTTGACGTCCACCGGCACGCTGGCATCCTTGAGCGTCAGGTGGATCGGCTGGTCTTCTTCGTGGTTGGTGTTTGACAGGAACACCGACGACAGCTTGTCGAAGCTGATTTTCCCATCCGGTTTCGGATAGTCGATTTTCGGCATGTCGGCCGCCGGTTTCAGGCAGGCATGGTCGGCGTGGTTTTTGAAGGTCCAGGGGGCCTTGCCACCCAACAGATAGGTATCAACCGCACTATAGGCCATGCCGCCCCAGAAGCCCCATTTGGCGAAGCTAGGCCGGATGTTGCGGACCTTGTGCAGTTCGGGATAGACCCAGCTGTTTTTAAGCTTTTCCGGGTAGCTTTCCATCGAAGCGGGCGGTGTTTCGGCACTTAGCGCCTCGAACGCGGCCTCGGCGGCGAGCATGCCGGTCTTCATCGCGGTGTGTGAACCCTTGATTTTCGGCACATTCATGAAGCCGGCCGAACAGCCGATCAGACATCCACCGGGGAAGACCAGATCGGGGATCGACTGGAACCCGCCTTCGTTCAGCGCACGCGCGCCGTATGAAATGCGGCGGCCCTTTTCGAAAATCTTGCGGACTTTCGGGTGAGTTTTGAAACGCTGGAATTCGTCAAACGGGCTCAGATGCGGGTTTTCGTAATCAAGCCCGATCACGAAGCCGACCACCACCTGATTGTTATCGAGGTGATACAGGAACGACCCGCCATAGGTGTTTTTATCAAGCGGCCAGCCGGTGGTATGGGTGATTTTGCCTTCTTCGTGAACTTCGGGATCAACTTCCCACAGTTCCTTGATCCCGATGCCATAGGTCTGTGGATCGGAATTTTTGCGAAGATCGAATTTTTTGATGAGCTGTTCGGACAGCGAGCCGCGGCAGCCTTCGGCAAAGAATGTGTATTTCGCATGCAGTTCCATGCCCGGTTCGTGGTTCGGGCCGGGCGTGCCATCGCGCTGGATGCCCATATCGCCGGTGGCGATCCCCTTGACCGAACCGTCTTCGTTAAACAGGACTTCGGCGGCGGCAAAGCCGGGATAAACTTCGATCCCCATGGCTTCGGCCTGTTCGCCCAGCCAGCGGCAGACATTGCCGAGGCTGACGATATAGTTGCCCTTGTTATGCATCTGCGGCGGGGTGGGGAGCTTGATGCCGCCGGTTTCGCTCAGCATCAGGAATTCATCCTTGCCAGCCGGGACATTCAGCGGTGCGCCGCGTTCTTTCCAGTCGGGGAAAAGTTCGTTCATCGAACGCGGTTCCATCACCGCACCCGAAAGCGTATGCGCGCCGACCTCGGAACCTTTTTCCACCACACAGACGGTGATTTCTTTTTCATGTTCCTGGGCGAGTTGCATCAGTCGAATGGCAGCCGACAGACCGGATACACCGGCACCGACGACAACCACGTCAAATTCCATGGATTCGCGTTCCATATGGCCTCTCTCCTTTGGCTGCCGACCGTTTCGGACTGTTTTCGTCCGTATGGGTCACAAGCCGGTATTCACCGATCAGAGTCTCGCCCAAGCCCTGATTTCTCACATTCATTGGTTAATCGGTATAGGTGTACCGATTTAAGCCGCGTTTGTATATGGTGCAAGTGATCCAAAATCGTTAAAGTCGATTTAAATCCATGCGCCATTCCAAATAGTGCGCCGCAACATACACCGTTCCTGTGTAGATGAGCAAACCAATTACAGATTTTGATGTAAATAACCTCGACCCGCTGCAGGCATTGATCTGGCAGTTTGAAATGGGCGCGGACGAAGCAATTGCCGACGAGCCGCTGGACCGTTTCAAGGCGTCCGAAAGCCTCAGCCGTCAGGCAGGCCTTCCGGGGCGTGCAGCATTGCCGCCCAATGGTGGCGGGGCCGCCCGCCCGGCGATGCCCCGGCCCGTTGGTGGTACAGGTGCGATGACGCCACCACCACCCATGGCACCGGGTGCTGGGTTCCTGTTATCCGATACGCCCCACGAAGCCCGGCAATCGGCCCGTGATCTTGCCGCGGCGGCAACCAGTCTGGCCGATCTTAAGGAAGCGGTCGAAAAGTTCGAAGGCTGCGCGCTTAAGAAATCGGCGAGCAATACCGTCTTTGGCGTGGGCAACCCCGAAGCACGATTGGTGCTGGTGGGGGAGGCACCAGGTGCTGAAGAGGACCGGCAGGGCGAACCCTTTGTCGGGCCGAGCGGCAAGTTGCTCGATGCGATGTTGCGGTCCATCGGCTTTGCGCGTGAGGAAGTCTATATCACCAATATCCTGCCGTGGCGCCCGCCGGGAAACCGTCAGCCGACCATCGCCGAGATCGCAGTTTGCGAACCGTTTGTCCGCCGTCATCTTGAACTGATCGGGCCAAAGGTTGTTGTCTGCCTTGGCGGCAGTTCGGCCAAGACCCTGATGGAAGAAGACCGCGGCATTACCCGGTTGCGGGGCACATGGAAGGAAATAACACTGGGGGCGTCCAGTGTCGCCGATGTGACTGCCATGTTCCATCCGGCCTATCTGCTTCGGACACCCGAACAGAAGCGGCTGGCGTGGCGTGATTTGCGCGCTGTTTCTCAAAGGTTGAGCTAGGTCGGTTTATATATCCCATATAGTATGAGTTCTGTTTTCCAGACAAAATTACAGTGGGGATAGTCAGTGAAAGACGACGATAAAGATCACGCGTTCAACAATTTTATTTCACAGCAGCTTTTACATATTGAGCGAAACAAACTGCATATAGGGACGTCAATTGCTTGGCGCCAAAAGCATGTCGAACTTGCAGGTATTTTGGCACGTGAAGCTCTCAAGGGGCTTTTAATACTCTATGGTGGCGCGCTAGTTGTTTTACCCACTTTCAAAGCGTTTAATTCAGATTTGAGTGGCGCGGACTTAAAATTCCCTGTCGCTTGTTTCATTACGTCAATAGTTTGCGTGATAATTACATACTTAATGGGATTTCTATCTTATAGCGCCTCGGCTTTGGGATGGAGGTCAGAAGAGCAGCTATGGGACAATATTCTGAATGTTGCTGCTACAGATGAAAATAGAGAAACAAGATCGGCAGTCATTGAGAAAGCGGGTAAAGAGGCCGCGCAGCATTGGCGTAGAGGGGACCTTTTCGAGAAAGCAGCAATAGCGTTGATCATAATTAGTTTGGCAATCTTCTCCCTTGGGGCTTACTTAGGGGTATTGTCGTTCTTTCCTGCTTAACAAGAAGGTCTTGTTTGCGTTTCCAGTGACAGATTTTCTTCTAAGAAGCGCGCTGATCAGCCTAACTTGGCAAGATTCTGTCGAAAAAACTTCGCGCATGGCCGATATGCAGCGGGCAGGCAGCGTGCGAACATCCCCGCCAAGTGGTTGATTTCGGAGAAATCATTTCGCGAGGCAGGCTTTTGCTGGTATATATGGCGGCTTCAAGCGGGGGGACACCGCACTCTACAGGTTGCGACGAGAAACTGCTTCGGGATACAAACACGGCTTTGCCGGAGTCTCGCAGGGGAAAGACTGGTTTTGATCGAAGCAATAAAAACAGGCCTGCCGCGTGCCGCATTGGCATTACGGCGTACCGTTTTCTTCACAGCACTTTGTGCCATCGCGCTGGCAGTGCCCGTAACGCATGCCCAGGCCACCAAGGAACAGGCCGCCTTAAGCGCGCCCGAGACTGGTGACGATGCTTCGGTATCGGTTCCCCTTGCGCTGTCCAAGCGCGACGCAGAACTTTACGAACAGATTTTTGCCGTACAGGAACAGGGCCGCTGGAAAGATGCGGATAACCTGATTTCGCGTTTGTCCGATGATCTGCTGATGGGCCATGTCCTCGCACAGCGTTATCTGCATCCGACGGCATATCGGTCGCGTTACAAGGAATTGAAGGACTGGCTGGCGCTTTATGCCGACCATCCGCAGGCACCGCGCATTTACAAACTGGCGTTGCAGCGCCGCGGCAGTGCCAGCTATCCGAAAAAGCCGGTTGGTGGTTATGTCAACGGTGCCGGATATGATTACGAAGACATCCGTCCCTATCACCATAAATCGACCAAAAGCCTTTCATCGGCGCAGCGTTCGCGCGTTTCGGTTCTGAAACGCCGCATTCGCCAGCGGATCGGTGACGGCTGGCCGACCGGTGCGTTGCAGGTTCTTGAGGCGCAGGAAACCAAACGCCTGTTTGATGCCTATGAACTTGACGAATCGCGGACATCCATTGCGTCGGGATACTATTATTTCGGTAAGCCGGATCTGGCATTGCGTCATGCGGCCGAAGCCGCAAAGCGGTCGGGCAAATACCTGCCGCAGGCGCATTGGACGGCGGGCCTGACCGCGTGGCGCCTTGGCAAGATGGATCAGGCGCACAGCCATTTCATCGCACTGACCGAAAACAAATATGCCTCAAGCTGGACCCGTTCGGCCGGGGCGTTCTGGGCCGCACGCATTGATCTGGCGGCGGGGCGTTTTGTCGAAGCCGACAAGCTGTTGCAGATGGCGGCGGAATATCCGCGGTCGTTCTATGGGCTTCTGGCATTGCGGTCACTTGGTCGGGATGACGTTTTTGACTGGGACAGTCTGGCGCTTGATGAAAATCGCGCCAACAAGCTGAAACTTGATCCGCATGGTCGCCGTGCCCTTGCCCTGATCCAGATTGGCAATCGTGACGAGGCGGAACGTGAGTTGCGCAAGGCCGCGGCAAGCGATGATGACAAGCTGCGCCGCGCGGTGCTTTCCCTTGCGGACAATGCCAATTTTGCGTCGCTGACCATGCGGCTGGGCGGGTATATCGCGCAGAAGACCGGCGAGGTGATCGTCAATGCGCTTTATCCGGTTCCGCCATGGGCACCGGAAGGTGGGTATGAAGTTGACCGGGCGCTGATCTATGCGCTGATGCGTCAGGAATCCGGTTTCAATGCCGAGGCGCGGAGCCATGCCGGTGCACGCGGTTTGATGCAGTTGATGCCTGCAACCGCCAGCTATATCGGCAATACCCGTTATCGCGGTGAAAAGCGTGCGGAACTGTATGAGCCGGAAATCAACCTGTCGCTGGGCCAGAAATATGTCGACCATCTGTTGGGGCAGGACGGGGTTGATAACGGCTTCCTGCAGTTGATGGCGGCCTATAATGGCGGGATCGGCAATCTGGGGCGCTGGCAGAAGGCGCTTAAGGATAACGAAGATCCGCTGTATTTCATCGAAAGCATTCCGTCGCGTGAAACGCGCCTGTTTATCGAGCGTGTGATGGCGAACCTTTGGATGTATCGGTCGCGTCTGGGGCAGGATAGCCCGTCGCTCGATCGTCTTGCCGCGGGGCAGTGGCCGGTTTACCAGTCACAGGACCTTGGCGGTACGGGTGATAGTGGCCTGACCGCCGAACGCTAAGCCGGGATTGATGACCGCAAACAAGCATCGCAATGATGATCCGTCGTCTGGTCGTCGGGATCAGGGTACGGTCTTTGACCGGATGCAGATGCCTCCGATGAGTGGGGATGAGGCATTGCGCCGGTTCCACAAGGACCGCGAAGCAGGCGGCCTTCAATCACAGAGCGACGAGACCACGGAACTTGCCAAACTGCATCCGGTGATGCGATTTGCGGTGGTCGCGGGAACTTTCATTCTGATTGTCGCGACCTTGCTGGGTGTGCTGTATCTGATTGGTGCTTAGTGTGCTGTGCTGGTACTGTCTGTGCCGCGTCGTCAGACCACATTAAAAACGGGCGCAGATGAGTGCGCCCGTTTTTAATGTGGTCTGAAGATCAGACCTGATTACAGCGATTGGCAGAACTTTTCGAAATCCTGCACGGTTGCGTATGATTTCTGCGTGCCGGGACGGGTGATGCTGTCAGCCGCATACCGCACGGCCATATCGAGGGCGGCTTTTACGTCACGGTTTTCGACATAGTAGCGCGCGAAGCTGCCGATAAAGGCATCGCCAGCGCCGGTCGTATCAACCGGTTTGACCGATACCGGATCAATATGGACTGCGTCGTCATTGCCATTGATCAGAAGCGCGCCATCGCCGCCCAGTGTCACAATTACGGTTTTGACACCACGTGCGATCAGGCTTCTTGCGGCGGCTTCGGCATCGGCCAGTGAATTCACGGCCATACCCGAAATCGTCGCAAGTTCCGTCTGGTTCGGGACCAGGAAGGTTGCCTTTTCGATTTTGCTGCTGTCGAGGTCAGCCGGGGCCGGCGCAGGATTGACCAGTGTTTCAATGCCATATTCGGCGCCAAAGGCGACAGTGTGATACACCGTTTCCAGCGGAATTTCGAGCTGCATCAAAATCAGGTCGCATTCCTTGAGCGCATCGGCAGCACGGTCGACATCGGCCGGGGACAGTTGTGCATTGGCCCCTTTGACAATCAGGATGCAGTTTTCGCCTGACGGTTCGACAAAGATCGGGGCGACGCCGCTTGAGGTGCCCGGTACCCGTTCGACAAAGCGGGTATCAATGCCCGATGTTTCGAAATTGCGGATGGTGTTGTCAGCAAAGATATCGTCGCCGACCTTGGTGACCATCATGACATCGGCGCCAAGACGTGCAGCTGCGATGGCCTGATTGGCGCCCTTGCCGCCACATCCCATTTCGAAACGTGGTGCTTCGATGGTTTCGCCGGGCAACGGCATGCGATCGGTATAGGTGATCAGATCGACCATGTTGCTTCCGACAATGGCAATTTTGCCTGCCATATTCATTCTCCTGATTTACAGCGAACGGATCGCCTGTTGGGCCGCATCCGTTTCGACCGGTGTCATATAGCCCAGCCGTACCGAGAAATTCCGGCTTTCTCCAGAGGGCAGGGAAATGACATTTCCCTTGGCCTTTTCGGCATTGAAGCCTTCGGGTTCGCAGGTGGATGGCAGGGCAAAGGCCGCGACCTTTTGATCCTGATTGGCCAGTATCCAGCGAACCGTTTTCGGAAAGTCATTGGTGTTGTAAGCAATGTGGAAGCCATCGCCTTCGACGCGGCGCATCAGATAGGCGGTGTTGCCCTGCGCATCGGTTTTGGCGTTGCGAATGTAAAACACCTGTTCGGGGTCATAGCGATGCGGTTCGTCGAGGGTTTCCATCGCCGCCGGAATTTGCGCCAGCGTTTCAAGAAACGCATCGTAATCCGGGTTGCGCGGCACATGGGCCGGGACTTCGGTGCGAACGATGGTGTCGGTCGGTGTGAAACCGGCGGGCTGGATGATCTGTGCGCTGTCACAGAACGCGAAATTGACGTGGCACATATACATCAGGTCCATTGCCGCACCCGACAGGTTTTCGACATTCATCTGAATATCAAAAAGCGTCGCATTCGGGCGCAGAACCACACGGGGCCGCGCTATGTAATGCGCCCCGAAACCCATGACATATTCGCGGGTACCACTGATTGCCATAAAGGCACCCTCGTCATCATGGCCAAATTCAATGGCGGCACTATCCATTTCGGCACAGGGCATTTCACCATGCAGCGGATGGGTATCCGTCGGGCCGGGGCAGCCATTGGTCAGCAGCCCGGAATGGAACGCAAAACAGCCATAGGTTTCGACAATGATGTTGGCCGGGCGCGGCATGCTGAACATGTTTTCCATGGTCAGATCCACACCATCAAACACCGCATCCCAGATCATCTGCCCCATGAAAGGCAGAATCACCAGATAGCCGCGTTCATTTTTCAGCCGGACTGCTTCGATGCCGGTTTCATAGCGAAACACGCTGGTCGACATGCCACCATGCGATGCGATGACATGTTCGGCTTCACCGAAGAAGGTTTTGCGCAGGTTAACCTTGGTTGACGCAGTCATGGAGCCACCTCGTTTAACGCGAACGGTTTTTATAGGCGTTGAGTGCAATCACCAGCAGAAGGAAAACGCCCCAGATGAAGTCGATCAGATGGTTCGAGAAGCGCAGGATCTGGAAGCCACTTGAAAGCAGCATCAGGGCGGCAACCGCGATTGACACACCCAGTACCGTGCCACGGCCTCCGGCCGGGTTGGTGCCGCCCAGAACCGCAATCAGAACGGCCTGGAGCAGATAGGATGTGCCGTAATCGGATTTTGCCGCATTGGTTCGCCCTGACAGAATGATCCCGGCGATAGAGGCCATAACCCCGGTCAGCATGTAGCTGAGAAGCACCATCTTTTCGCGTTTTAAACCGGCAAAAAGGGCGGCCTTCGGGTTGGTGCCGATCATCATCAGATTGATGCCAAAGGTCGTTCGGCGCAATATGAAGGCAATCAGGCAGGCCAAAACGATAAACAGCACAAATGGCGTTGCCAGACCAAAGATCTTACCGTTGCCGATAAAGGCCCATGCTTCGGGGAAGCCGACAATTGCCGGGCCACCGGTCATGACGATGGCAAGTCCGGTAAAGACCTGCCCGGTGCCAAGGGTCGCCAGAATGGGCGTGATTTTAAGCCGGGTAATCAAAAGGCCATTCAGGGCACCGGCGACAAGCCCGGTACCAAGGGCGACAACGCCACCCAGCAGAACGATGCCAAAACCGGTATCGGCAACGCCGGCATCGGTGGCGAATTTTTTGAACATCACCCCGGCAAAGATACCCGACAGGTTGGCAATGCCGATCACCGAAAGGTCAATCCCGCCGGTCAGCATGGCGATCATCATTGCAATCGACAGCAGACCAAGTTCCGGGAAGGTATAGGTGATGGATTCAAAGTTGTAGTAGCGCAGGAATTTATCCGGGCTAAGGGCGGTCATGACAACAAAGATCAGGATCGTCATCGCGATCAGCTGAACGATATTGTTTTCTTTGTTCAGAAGGTTGCGGAAATCGAGTTCACGTTTCATATCGGCCCCCTCACGCATTTGCACGGCGGTCACGCCATGCCGTGATGGCGGTGGCAATTACAATGATGACACCGACAACAACGCGCTGCCATGTGGTGTCGATTTTCATGATGATCAGGCTGTTTTTGACCATAACCAGCATGAACACGCCCAGCATGGTACCAAGAACCGAACCGCGCCCCCCAAAGATGGAAGCGCCGCCCAGAACCACAGCCGCGATCACATCAAGTTCAAGTCCAACGAAATCACGTGGATTGGCAAGCCAGATCATGCCGCTGTGCAGGAGACCGGCAAAACCGGCCAGAGCCCCTGCGACGCAATAGATGAAGAAGGTGATCTTGCGGATGTTGAAACCAACGCGGCTGGCGGCTTCGGGGTCGCCGCCCATTGCATAAACACCGCGACCGATCATGGTGTAACGCAGGACGAAATGCAGGGCGATGGCCAGACCGACATAAACAAGAACCATGGCGGTAAGGCCATAGGTCGTGCCATCGGGTTTGACCATGCTGATGATTTCGGATTTGCCGAAATCAATCAGGGCATCAGGCATTTTGTTGATGTTGATCATGCTGGTGCCGACAACACCCAGCAGGAAACCGCGCACCATGCTGCCGGTGCCCAAGGTCACGATCAGCGGGATCATGCGGAATTTATAGACAAAGAACGCATTCAGGCAGCCAAACAGCGCCCCCATCGTTGCGGCGGCAACGAATGGCAGAACCACGCCATCATAGTTGAAGTACAGCATGCCCTTGATGGTCAGATACATCGCGGCAACAGCAAAGGCCGGGAAAGAAACATCAATCCCGCCGGAAATCATCACCAGTAAAACCCCAAGCGCCATGATGCCGATGATCACGTTGCTGCGCAGGAGACTGAACATGTTGTCCAGGCTCCAGAAGGCGGGGTTGACCAGCCCGATCAGGATCATGGCAAGCACAAGAATGCCCGCGATGACCACCTCTGATTTATGAAACCAGGCCATCGAGTTTTTCCTTACGTTAAATTCTTGAGCTTGTCGCTGATCTGGTCTTCGGAGGTATCGACAGATGCCATTTCCTCGACAAAGGCCCCACGATGCATCAGGACAATACGGTTACAGTTATGAACCAGTTCGGGCACATCATCGGAAATCATCAACACCGCCAGCCCTTCTTTCTGGGTCAGTTCGCGAATGATCCGGTGAATTTCCGCCTTTGATCCCACGTCCACACCAACGGTCGGGCCGTTCAGGACCAGAAATTTGGCGTTGGTCAGAAGCCAGCGGGCAATCACCACGCGTTGCTGGTTTCCGCCAGAGAGTTCCTTGACCAGTTTTTTGCCGGTGGGAGTTGCGATCTGCATGTCGCGGATCATGGCTTCAACCCATTCTTCGGCTTTTTTCTGATCAATCAGAAGACCCGGTGCCAGTTTTTCGTAACTGGTCGCCAGCATGTTGCGATCAATTCCCTGTGTTAGGAAAAGACCTTCGCTGAGGCGATCCTCGGGAACATAGGCCACGCCCGCCTTGATCGCACTTTGCGGTGTATCAAGGACGATTTCCTCGCCATTGACTGCGATGGTGCCGCTATAACCGGGCATCATGCCAAACAGTGACAGGGCCAGTTCGGTACGTCCCGATCCGAGCAGACCGGAAACACCGACAATCTCGCCCGGTTTGATGGCAAGGTTGATATTGTCCAGATCGTTTCCGTGGGTCAGGTTTCTGGTTTCAATGCGCGGCGGCATCGCACCATATTTCTGCTGATCCCAGATATAGGGTTCGGAAATGATGTCAGAGCCGGTCATATGGCGGGTGATCAGGGCTTCGTCAAAATCGCCGGTCGGACCGTCGGCCACTTTCTGACCGTTGCGGATGACGGTGATATGTTCGCTGATTTCCAGCATTTCGCGCATTTTGTGACTGACAAACAAAATGGCAATTCCGCGCGACTGGATATCCTTGACGATGCGAAAAAGCGTTTCGATTTCCTTGCCGGTCAGGGCGGTTGTCGGTTCATCCATGATGATCAGACGGGCATCTGACATCAGCGCACGGGCAATCGCGACAAGCTGTTTGCCCGCCGTGGACAGTTTTTCGACATCGGTATCAAGGTCAAGATCGACCCCGAGACGTTTGACCGCTTCCCTGGCAATTTCGCGGACCTTGCGCCAGTTCAGCACATGGCGCTGTTCGCGAAGCTGTACATTCATGGCAAGGTTTTCGGCCACTGTCAGGTTTCCGAACAGGGAGAAGTCCTGATAAATCACCTGAACCCCATGTTCGATGGACGCCATGGGAGACAGGCTTTCAACCTTGTTGCCATCAATGTAAATCTCGCCGGCATTTGGCTGATATACACCGGACATGATCTTGATCAGGGTCGATTTGCCCGAACCGTTTTCACCGGCAAGACAGTGGATTTCGCCTTTTCGGATCGTCAGCGAAAGGTCTTTAAGCGCAACAACGCCGGCAAATTCTTTCCGGACGTTCCGCAATTCAATAAAATTCTCTGACATGACAAGCCCGTCAATGTGAAGCAAAGGGCCTGATTTCTCAATAAAATGAAGGCGCCCACACTGGGCGCCTTCATCAACTGATGAAATCAGAAGTTATACTTGTCCATGTTTTCCTTGGTTACACCGACCCAGCCCTGGCCATAAACCAGATTGGCATTGCTGCCTTCCGGGGTGCTGAGATCGGTATAGCCCGGAAGGCCAAGATCCAGACCAGCCTTGATCTGGTCGGCTTTGCCATCGAGCGCCATAACGGCCAGCATGTTCATTGCGTAACCGGCAACGGCCGGATCCCAGAACTGGATGTATTCGATATCGCCGTTTTCAAGATATTCTCCGGCAACCGACACCAGACCGGTTCCTGCGAAGTGCAGTTTACCCTGAAGACCGCGTTCGGCGATCAGACGACCGGCACCAGCCGAAGTTGGCATCGGGCCGCCAACGATACCCTGAAGGTCGGGGTAGGTGGTCAGGGTTTCTTTGAGTTTGGTGTAGTCGGTGTTGGCGTCGTCATAGGTTTCCAGACGCTCGGTCACCAGTTCCATATCCGGGAAATGCTCTTTCTGGTATTCGACCGCACCGTCGATCCATTCATTCTGGGATTTGGATGTCAGGCTGCCGACGGTGGCAGCATATTTGCCTTTGCCACCCATGGATTTGCCGAGGACTTCCATCAGGTTTGCGCCATAAGCCTTGTTATCAAAGGCTTCGAGAATGAAATCGGCATTTTTCAGGTTCGAGGCTTCGTGGGCGATCACGATGATGCCGCGATCACGGGCCTTTTTGAGAACCGGTTCAACGGCTTCGACCGAGAACGGCACGATATTGATCGCATCAACGCCCTGCGCAATCAGGTTTTCAACCAGCTGAACCTGTGCGGCGGCGTCAGCGGCACTTGGGCCGACCATCCAGGTGTCATGACCGGTATCTTCACCGAACTGTTCAACGCCTTCGCGCATACGGTCGAACCATGCGATGCCGTCAACCTTGACCACGGTGGCGATGGAATATTCCTTGCCGGTGGTTTCGGATGTGAATTTCGAAATGATGTCCGGCGTTTTGACCGCCTCGTCAGCATGGGCCGCACCTGCAAGCAGGGAACCGGCGACGACAAGCGATGAAAGAAGCTTGTTCATTGTTACCTCCAATTTGTACTCATTTTATGACTGGCAGTTTTCTGCGTCTTATTGGCATGAAAGCCGCGACTTTCACGCGATTGGTTCCGAAAACGGCAATTTTACCTGTGGCCGGGATAAAGCCACAGGTACCGTTTACTGACCGATAATACGGATGCTGGCACTGGCACCGATACGAGATGCACCGGCCGCAATCATTTTAAACGCGTCTTCTGTGGTGCGAACACCGCCCGATGCCTTGACCCCGATATCCGGGCCAACGGTTTTGCGCATCAGGGCGATGTCTTCGGCAGTGGCACCACCGCCGGCGAAACCGGTCGAGGTTTTAACGAAATCGGCACCGGCCTGTTTGGACAGTTCGCAGGCAAGGACTTTCTGTTCGTCTGTCAGCAATGCTGTTTCGATAATCACCTTGAGCACCGCATCGCCACAGGCTTCCTTGACCGCAGCAATATCGGCGCGCACCGCATCGGTATCGCCAGCTTTGAGCAGGCCAAGGGCGATGACCATATCGACTTCGCGGGCACCCTGTTCAACCACCCAGCGGGTTTCGGACACCTTGGCCGATACCGGGTCGGCGCCAAACGGAAAACAGACGACCGAGCAGGCCAGAACATCCGTACCGGCCAGTTCGCTTACGACCAGCGGAATATAGACCGGGTTGACGCAGACAGCCTTGAAGGCGTGTTTGCGCGCATCGGCGCACAGGGAAATAATCTGATCCGGGGTGGCATCGGCAGCCAGAAGGGTGTGATCAATATACGCGGCTAGGTCGGCAGCAGCGACCGGAGTTTGACCATTCGACATTTAACGTTTCCCTAGACGACGATTCAAAGTCGTCTTTTGTTAATTTTATAACATTTATTGAAATGATCCTGTCATCCGGCTAACATCCGGTCAAGGCAAAATCATGCATTGCAGAACCTGATTGCGTAATTCTCTGTCCGACCAGGCCTTGGCCAGACGGCCTTTGATAAATCTTTGGTTGGATTGTGTTTCTGTGAATGTCTCTTTAAATGTGGTGGCGTCGCGCCAGTCAGATCATATCTGACGACAGCCAGCTTTTCGGCCATTAATGGAGTCTGAATGTCGACCAAATCGCTGGATCGGATCGAAACCCTGACCCGCAGTCTGGAAGTCAGCAATGTGATCCGCCTGAAGGATGCCGCCGATCTTCTTGGCGTTTCAGAAATGACGGTCCGCCGCGATGTTGCCGCCTGTGATAACATTTTCACATATATGGGCGGATATATCACACTCAAGTCGCCAGCCGCCGGCGGGCTTGGATATATCATGGACCGCGAACGCGGTTCCCATACCGACCTCAAACGGGCGGCCTGCCATATTGCTGCGCGTTATGTGAAACCGGGCGATACCATTTTCCTTGATTGCGGTACGACCATTCCCTACCTCGCCAATGCGATACCGGAAAACCGCGATATCACGGCGATCTGCTATTCGATCAATGTGGCCGAAATCCTGTGCAAAAAGCCGGGCATCCGAGTCATCATGCTGGGCGGGATGTATCATGCGTCATCGGCATCTTTTGCAGACAGCAACAGCGTGAATGCCATTCTGAACCTGAATATCAATACCGCTTTCATGTCGGCGGGCGGGGTCAATATCAGCCGGGGGGTCAGTTGTTCCAATCCCCATGAAGTTGATATCAAACAGGCGGTTCTTCAGACCGCTGCCAACAAAATCCTTGTTGTTGATTCCACAAAATTCAATGTCATCAAGCCCATGCTGTTTGCCAAGCTGGATCAGTTCGACATGATCTGTAGCGACCCGCAATGTGACCCGGAACTGGCAGCGAAAACCGGTTGCGCCCTGATCACGCAATAGTGGATGGTTTGGGGGCGAACCCTAGTTCGGTTCCGATTCTGTCGCGTCGGCGATTTCCGCGTTCAGCAACTGGATTTCCGCCTCGGTCGCGCCGCTGAGCGGGTCGTCTTTTGGAATGTCGCGATAGAGATCGGTAAAGACATTCAGGGCCTGCTGATACTTGTTCTGCTGTTTCAGCATCATGCCATAGTAATAGCGGCTGAGCTGATGGTTTGGCATCTGGCCAAGGGCATGCAGGACAAGATCACGTGATACCTGATCAATCTGGCCCTGCTGGGCGGTAATGCGTGTGTCGGCATATTCAATGGCGAGTAACGGATTGTGCCCCGACAGGGCATAGGCACGTGCAAAGGCGGCGACCGCCCGTTCAACGTCACCCAGCCGTAGCGACCCGCGCGCCAGAACAATCCAGCCCTGCAGGTTACGGGGATTGGCTTCAAGCGTGAGGACAATCTGGCTGAGCAGGCGGCGGATTTGCTGATCGGTCTGGAAATCGGGATCTGTCACATCGGTTGCGGCCGCCGCCGCCGCGGCAAGATTGCGTTCGCCTTCCCGTTCGGCATAGGGGCGCGACGGAATTTGCGGCATGCCAATTGCGGTATAAAGAATAAACGCGGCAATAATCGGCAGGGCGGAAAAGCCGATCCGGGCGACGGGGCCAAAGGAAAGTTTGGTGCCCGGCGTTGCAGCATCACCGGATTTGCCATGGTGGCGCGGCAGGCTGGCATAAATCGCAAGCCCGCCAAACGCGGCAAGTATGACAAGACCAAGCCAGATCACAGGGAACCTCGCTTGCGGGGAGTGCTGTATGCAGGGTGATCAAACTGCATCGTTACGAGCGATCCTGTGACGTGCCGAGGATTTCATCAAGCCGCTTCTGTTCCTGGGCGGAAAGCGATTTTGGTCCTGCACCGTCTTCGCGCTGTTTGCGGCGGTAAAAGGCAATTACGGCAATCAGGGCAAGGAATGCAAGAACCGCCGGGCTGATCCAAAGAATATAGGTTTCGGGTTTCAGCGGCGGGTTCAGCAGAACATAATCGCCATAGCGTTCGACAATGTAATCGATGACTTCCTCGTTGCTGTCACCGGCAACCAGACGTTCGCGGACAAGAATGCGCAGATCGCGAGCCAGATCGGCATCGGAATCATCAATCGACTGGTTCTGACAGACCAGACAGCGCAGTTCCTGGCTGATGTCGCGCGCGCGTTCTTCCAGCTTGGGATCGGCCAGCATTTCATCGGGATTGACCGCAAATGCCGGGGCTGCATGCAAACCCAGCAGGATCACGAAGGCCGCGAACAGTGAGCAATTTCGACGGATCATCCCTTTAACTCCGCAATCTTGGGCAGCAGGACTTCTTCAAGGATTTCATTGGTGACCGGACCGACATGCTTGTATCTGATCTGTCCGCTGCCATCGATGATAAAGGTTTCCGGCACGCCATAGACACCAAAATCAATCCCGGTTCGCCCGGACAGATCCATGCCGACTGCGGTATAGGGATCGCCCAGTTCATCAAGCCAGTTCACCCCGTCCTGCGGGTCTTTTTCCTTGTAGTTCAGACCGTAAACAGGCACATTGGCCTCGCGCGAGAGGCGCTTGATCAGCGGATGTTCGGCACGGCACGGAATGCACCAGCTGGCGAAGACGTTCAGAACCGAAACCTCGCCCTTTGAAATGTCGGCCCGCGACAATCCCTGATCACGACCGGGCAGCGGGGGAAGCTGGAAATCCGGTGCCGGTTTGTCGAGCAAGGCAGATGGTACAACAGATGTATCCTTGCCGATATTCATCAGAAAGACACCGGCAAGGGCCGCAAAGAGCACCAGCGGGATGACTGCGATCCAGAATCTCATGAAGCGGGAACTCCGTTCTTCTTATAGCGCAGGACGATGCGCGTACAGATGCTGATGGCACCACCAATCAGCATCAGTAACATTCCACCCCAAACCCAGGGCATCATCGGCAGGAACCTGACGGTCACGACACGTCCGCCGTCTTCGGCCCGTTCGCCGACGGAAACATGCAAATCCCCGTCGCGTCCGTGCCAGATATCGGCTTCCTTGGTTTCAATGCCGCGGATCGGATAATAGCGGACTTCGGGGAACAGTTCGGCAACCGGCTGGGCGTTGCGATAGACGATAAAGGTTGCCTTGCGTGTGGCGAAGTTTTCACCGGGCAGCAGCGCCACACCTTCATATTGCAGGTTATAGGGGCCGATCTGGATGCTTTGGCCGGTGCGCGCCGATAGCGATATCTGCTGTTCCCAGATGGCACTGGCCGAGCCACCGGCAATCAGGATGGCGATGCCGATATGGGCAAAGGTCATGCTGAGATAGCGGGGGCCCAGAAGCTGGAGATTGCGGTATTTGCCTTCGCCGTGATCGGGCTGCCGCCACAGGCGTTCCCAAAGATCGCCAAGGGCGGCGGTAAAGACCCATGCCGCAAGGCCGATGCCAAGCAATGGCAGGGGGGATGCATTGATAAAGCGCATCCAGACAAACAGAATGACAATCAGCGACATCATGGCCGCCAGTTTCATCCGGCGTCCGATCTGCCATGCCTCGTCATTGCGCCAGCGAAGTGTCGGGGCAAAGCCCATCAGGAACAGAAGCGGCAAACCGATCGGGATCAGCGCCTGGACGAAGAACGGCGGACCGACCGTGATGATATCGCCGTCAAACCAGCGCAGGAACAGCGGATAAATGGTGCCGATCAGAACGGTTGCGGCAGCAACCGACAGCATCACGCTGTTTAAGAACATGCCGCTTTCGCGCGATATCAGGGAAAAGTCCTTGTTGTCGATCATGCCGCCAGCACAGCGCCAGAACATGAAATAGGCGCCGGCAAACAGCACGCAGAACCCGACCAGAAGGGCCACACTATCGCCGTTGCTGAGCAGGGCGGTTGGCAATGGCCCGAGCAGGTCAGAGCGCACAAGGAATGTTCCGAACCAGCCCGCCCCGAAGGCAGACAGGGCCAGAAGGGCCGTCCAGGGTTTCAGGGTATCGGTTTTTTCAAGAACCGCCCGGCAATGCACGAAGGCGGTGGTCAAAAGCCAGGGCAGCAGCAGGGCATTTTCGGATGTATCCCAATACCACCAGTTGCCCCATGCCTGTTCGGTATAGGCGCGGTAGGCGCTAATCGCGATGGCACCGCCAAGGAACGTCCAGGAGACCATTGCCCACGGGCGGAGCTGTTCGGACCATGCACGATCAAGCTTGGCACCCGGCAAGGCGGCAAAGGTTACGGCAAAGATCACCGACAGTCCGGCAAGACCGGCATAGAGGATCGGTCCGCGGATCATGCCGGCAATGTCCTGCAATTCCGGGTCAAGTCCGCTGCCATCAAGGGGCGCCATCCCGGAACGCATGAAGGGATCGGCATCAATGATTGCTGCCGCCGCCAGCAGGGCGACAACGATGCCAAGAATGCCAAGGGCAACACGATCCTGTTCGGTAACGCCGCGCGCAACACTTTGCAGGGCAAATAACAATGTCGCCAGAGTAGTGGTTGCGACCCAGAACAGCATCGCGCCGCTATCGGGGATGAAGGCCGCACCGATGCGGTAAATCAGCGGGGTGGAGGAGTGACTGTAACCGGCCACCACGGGCAGGGTGAAATCGCTGACAATGAAGGAATGGATCAGGGCGGCTTCGGCAATGATTGCCAGAACGCACATGGCAAAGGGCAGCGGCCAGACACCGAAACCGGATGTTTCGGCGGGCCCGGTCGTGCCGGTCATTCCGTCAGGCAGGGAGCCGCTTGCGATTGCCGGAGCCATTGCCGGTGTCGGGCCGAGCGCGCGATAGCTTGCGCGAAACAGGGCCGGACAGAAAAGGACGGCCTGGCAGGTCCCCAATGCGAGAATAAGGATAAGGGCAAAATGTCCAAACTCTGCGATCATGCGTTTCTTCAGATTTCCCCGTACGTGATGTGCGGTAAACGAACACCACTCAGCCCCTGCTGTCAAATAGCAAGGCATCCACCCAGTTTTAATGCCGCGTTGAAGGCTTCAATATGAGGTTTTTATGATGGCAGAATGTGGCTTAATTACGCATTTGTTCGGCATTTCGGGCTTCGATTTCTTCCCAATAACCGCTTTTTTTCAATGAGTCAGCGACTTCTGGCGGCATGTAATTCTCGTCATGTTTGGCCAGAACCTCGGATGCGATGAACTGACCCTCGGAGCCCATATGGCCTTCGGCGACAACACCCTGACCTTCGCGGAACAGGTCGGGCAGGATGCCGGTATAGGAAATGGTGACCGAATTTGCCATGTCGGTAACGGTGAAGGTGACGGTTTCACCGCCGCCGAGTTTTTTAAGCGATCCTTCTTCGACGAGACCACCGACGCGCAGGCGCTGATCGGGGTCAATCGGCGATTTTTCGGCGATTTCGGTCGGGCTGAAGAAGAACACAACCGAATCTTCAAACGCCGTCAGGGCAAGTGCGGCAGCCGCACCGACCGCGAGAAGGGCGGCCATGATGATATACATGCGCTGACGTTTGCGGGATTTGGCACGCGAAAGAGACACTTCGATATTCTCCGCTCAGGATGTCTGAGACTGGTCTGTGGTGCGGGCACGTCTGGGACGGCGGGCTTTCAGAACGGTTTCAAGCTGATCAAGTTCGGTCTTGCTTTGACGCAGGCCCCGCAGGGTTGCGATCAGAAGGACGATCATGGCAAGGGCAGCGATGCCGTAGCTGGCCCAGATATAGCTGCCGTATCCGCCCATTGAGAAGAATTCACTCATTTTCCGGCTCCGGCGTTGTGACCCTGATCATAGGCAAGTGCGTCGTCATCGCCATTGGCAGCGGCGCGTTCGTCAAACAGACCGCTGAGCTGAAGGGCGCGGATGCGGCGCTGGTTCAGTTCAAGGCGCACGCGCAGAACCAGAATGATGAAATAATATCCTGTAAAGGCAAAGGCCATGATCAGAAGCGGGGCCAGCATGCTGGGATCGATGCTGGGGCCGCCCATGCGGGCGACCGATGCCGGTTGATGCAGAGTGTTCCACCAGTCGACCGAAAATTTGACGATCGGCACATTGACCACCCCGACCAGCGCCAGTGCCGATCCGGCCTTTGATCCGCGTTCGGGATCGTCAAAGGCATTTACCAGCGCGATATAGCCAAGATAGAGGAACAGCAGGATCAGCATCGAGGTCAGGCGTGCATCCCAGACCCACCATGTTCCCCACATCGGTTCGCCCCAAAGCGACCCGGTAATCAGGGTCAGGGCGGTAAAGGTCGCACCGACCGGTGCGGTGGCGCGCGCGCAGATATCGGCCAGCGGATGTTTCCAGATCAGGCTCATGGCGCCGCAAAGGGCCATGCCGACATAACAGAACAGGCCCATCCATGCAGCGGGCACATGGATATACATGATGCGGACGGTGTTGCCCTGCTGATAGTCAACCGGTGACCCGATCAGGGCCAGATAAAGCCCGACCACGGTGAGGATGACGGTCAGCGCGACCATCCAGGGCATCATGGCCCCGGTCAGTTTCAGAAACACGCTTGGTTTGGCGAAACGATGCATTTTCTCTCGTCCGTTTGCGGCGATGCCGCCGAAGGTCGTCAGTCTGTGTTCTTTGTCATTCCACTGCCTGCCGGATGGCGTGGGCCGTGGCAAACGGGGCAGCAGCCAGTGACAGCAACAGGATCGCCCCCATGATCTGTAACTGTGCCTGGGCCGAAATGCCAAGCAATGCGGCCTCGACCGCGCCAGCACCGAAAATCAGTACCGGTATATATAGTGGCAGGACCAGCAGCGACACCAGTACGCCTCCGCGCCGTGCCCCCAGTATCAGTGCCGCGCCAATCGCCCCGATCAGGCTGAGTGCGGGTGTGCCGATCAGCATGGCGATCATCAAAGTGCCAAAGCCGTCCTGATCCATATTGAGCATCACGGCCATCACCGGTGCGGCAATAATCAGCGGCAGGCCCGTCGTCAGCCAGTGGGCGCAGACCTTGCCCAGAACCAGCAGTTCCAGCGGGGCGGGCGACAGGGTCAGCAGTTCCAGCGTGCCATCCTCGTAATCGGTCTGAAAGACGCGTTCGAGTGAAAGCATGGCGGCCAGCAGGGCCGCGACCCAGATCACCCCCGATGCGATACGCGCCAGAATATTGGCTTCGGGCCCGACACCAAACGGAAACAGGGTGGTGGTTACGATAAAGAAGGCAACCACCATCACGGAATCCGCCCCCTGACGCAGGGCCAGACGCAAATCGCGCCGCAGGATGGCGACAAAGGCATTCATATCGCAGCCTCCGTCGCCTTGCCTTGATTCATGTCGTGCGACAGGTTTTCGTCGGCATCTTCATCATCCTGTTCGACCAGCCATTCCATCATCGGGATGGCGAACTGATCCAGATCGAGGACGGTCGGGGCCGCGATATCCAGATCGACATGGGTCGAATAAACCACGATGCCGCCTTTGGCGCGGAATTCGGCAATCAGGCGGGCCAGTTCGGCACAGCTTTCGCGATCAAGGCCAACAGTTGGTTCATCGAGCAGCCAAAGGTCGCTTTGACCCAGCAGGATACGGGCAAGGGCGGTGCGGCGTTTCTGGCCGCTTGAAAGATATCGCCCGGCGGTGTTGCCAAGATGATGAATATCAAGGGCACGAAGGGCCTGATCGATTTCGGCGTCGATATCGGAAATACCGCGCAGTTCGGCCCACAGACGCAGATTGTCACGGACGGTCAAGACCGGTTTGATGGCATCCTGATGACCCAAATAATGCAGGCGGGCACGATGGGCGATTTTATCATCGGCGATATCATCCCGCTGCCAGCGGATGGTGCCAAGGCGCGGGGGCATAAGGCCCGCCATCAGGCGCAGCAGGCTTGATTTTCCTGCACCATTGCGGCCACGCAGCATCACGGCATCGCCGGTATTGGCGCCAAAGGAAAGATCGCCAAAGACCAGACGTTCGCCACGCAGACAGGTCAGATCAGAACCGGTAAAAACTGTCATCTAACTCGTTTGACTGTCGGAATTCATGCCGGATATGCGTTTTCTATAACGCGTCCGGGGTGATTAATCATGCTTTATCCGACATTGGATGTGATGACATTGTTTCAAATCAATCCAAAGAAACGCCAAACGCCGCAGCGATCAGAAACCGGCTGCGGCGTTTGGCAGAATAACAGATAATCAGAAGCGGATGACCGAGGCGCTTCGAACCGGGCCGCCGCGGCCTTCCTGAACAAGAACCACAACACCGCCGTCGCAAGGCTGGCTCAGGGCGAAATCAAGTTCGCGCTGCTGGCCGTCCCACTGACCCAGATCGATCATTTCGCGCACGACATTGGCGTGAACCAGACGCCGACCGGCATTTTCACCAGACCGGACATCGCGTTCATGTTCGCGATCAAAGCCGATCAGCCAAAGTTGATAGGATTGACCGGCGGGCGGGGTATCGACCATGCCAAGTTTCAATTTGCCATTGGCGGGCGTGGCACTTTTATCCGATTGCAGGGCCAGTTCCGCCCATTGCCGAAGCGGGGTTGTTTCATCGCTGGTGGTGACGATTCGGCTTTTGGCGGTTGCCCGCACGACATGATCACCATTGATCACGACCTGCGGGGTATAGACATAACGTTCGCGCATGCGACCAGCATAATCACGTTGGCGTTCCGTATTGGCGGCACTGGAAAACGGGTCTTCCCAACCAAGATAGTTCCAGTAATCGACATGGAAGGACAGTGCGAGAAGGTCGCTACGTTCCTGATTTAATTCGTAAAGGACGCGATCCGCCGGGGGGCAGGAATTGCATCCTTCGGATGTGTAAAGCTCGATCACGGCGCGGGGTGAAGTGGATTCGGCTGCATATGCGGTCGAAAAACCACCGAAAAACGCGGTTGCAAGCATGATGATAAGGGGGCGAAGCTGTTTCATGGCTTGATGATGCCCCAAAATGCGTATCAACCACCAATCACAAGGCGTTGAAAGGTCCGTATGCGCCGAAACGACCGATTTTTGCGTGAAATCCGGGAATTTAGACAGGAGATTTCGGAAGATTGGTGTTATTAGCTCCGGTCAATTCCGAAAGGGGGCAACAGGTCTTCACGGAATGCGTGAGGTGAAATCACCTTTGCGTTTATACAGAAAAATGAGGAACAGGCACTGCGGCGGGAGCGACTTTCCGTGGATGCCGGTCCAAGAAAGGTTTGCAGGCAATGATTAAACGAGAGCATTGGGGTTCACGCCTCGGCTTTATCCTGGCGGCTGCCGGGTCGGCCGTGGGGCTGGGCAACATCTGGAAGTTTCCCTATATGGCGGGCGAGAATGGCGGTGGTGCCTTCCTGCTGATTTATCTGGCGCTGGTCTTTACCATCGGGCTTTCGGTCATGCTGGCTGAAATGGTTATCGGCCGGATGGCGGAAAAGAATGCGATTGGTGCGTTCGCGAAGCTTAAAGGCGGCGTCTGGCCGCTGGTTGGTTTCTGTGGTGTCGCGGCGGCCTTTATCATCCTGTCATTTTACAGCGTCGTTGCCGGATGGACGATTTCCTACATGGTCAAATCGATCACCGGGGCGCTTGCGATTGAAGACCCGGCCGCATTGGGCAGCATCTTTGGCGGGTTCATTTCCGATCCTGTTTCGCCGCTGATCTATCATGCGCTGTTCATGGCGCTGACGATCTTTGTGGTTCTGGCGGGTGTCGGTTCGGGGATTGAGCGCGCGTCCAAGATTTTGATGCCGGCCCTGTTTGCGCTGTTGCTGATCCTGATCGTGCGTTCGGTAACGCTTCCGGGTGCGGGCGAAGGTATTGCCTTCCTGCTGTCGCCGGACTTTTCGAAAGTCACGTGGACGACGGTATCGGAAGCCCTTTCGCAGGCGTTCTTCTCGCTCTCGCTTGGGATGGGGGCGATGATTACCTATGGCTCGTATCTGAGCAAAAAGGAAAATATCGCAAGTTCGGCCGGTTGGGTGACGCTGCTTGATACCTCGGTTGCGGTGATGGCGGGTCTTCTGATCCTGCCAGCGGTGTTCGCCTTCGGATTTGATCCAAGTGCGGGGCCGGGCCTGACTTTCATCACGCTGCCGGCGGTGTTTGCGCATATGCCGATGGGATCGGTCTTTGCGTTCATGTTCTTCCTGCTTCTCGGTATTGCGGCATTGACGTCGGCGGTTTCGATCCTTGAGGTGGTTGTCGCCTATTTCGTTGATGACCGTGGCATCAGCCGCAAATCGGCATCAATCGTCGTGGGTGTGATCATCTTCCTGTTGGGGATTCCGTCCTCGCTGTCGCTTGGCATCATGGGCGAGTTCACCATCTTTGGCCTCGGCTTCTTTGATCTGATGGATTACATCAGCTCGAAATTGCTGCTGCCGATTGGTGGTCTGTTCATCTCGCTGTTTGTCGGCTGGGTTGTCTGGGGCAAGGCCAAGGAAGACATTGCCGCCCATAATGGCGTGGTGCCGGGCTGGATCAATGCCTGGGGCATTATCGTCAAGTTCATCGCACCGCTTGCGATTGCCTTCATTCTGCTGAAGGGGCTTGGCGTGCTTTAGGCCAGCTTTTCAAAGCATCCGAAATGCAAAGGGCGGGGAATTTCCCCGCCCTTTTGTTTGTGTCAGGAAGCTTCGGCCGATCTTTGCTGTGACAGGTCGAAAATGTCATCGGCACTCATCGGTTTTCCCATGAGGTAGCCTTGAATGTAGTCACAGCCAGCATCGCGCAGAAGCGTAAGCTGGGCATTGGTTTCGACACCTTCGGCGACACATTTTTTGCGCAGGTTCTGCGCCATGTTCAGGATGGTGATCGCAAGCGTGCTGCCTTCGCGCCCCTGATTGATGTCGCTTACAAAGCTGCGATCCATCTTGATCGTGTCAAAGGGCAGTTTGCGCAGGTAGCTGAGACTGGAAAAGCCGGTGCCGAAATCATCCAGCGCGATTTTGACGCCGAGATCGCGAATGCGCTGCATGTTGGCGCGCATTTCATCAATGTTCTGCATGAACAGGCTTTCGGTGATTTCGATTTCCAGCCGGTCTGCCGCCATGCCCTTTTCGACCAGGATTGTTCTGATCTGGTCGGCAAGATCAACCGTGCCATAGAATTGCTGAACCGAAACATTCACTGCCATGGTGATGTTGTGCAGGCCCTTTTCGCGCCATGAAACGGCCTGTCGGCAGGCGTGGCGCAATACCCAGCGGCCGAGTTCCCCGATGACGCCGATTTCCTCGGCCACGGGAATGAACACGGTTGGCGGGATCGGGCCGCGTTCCGGATGGTTCCAGCGCAAAAGGGCTTCGACCCCGTGCAGGTTGCCGGTGCGGGCTTCGAATTGCGGTTGATAGACCAGATGAAATTCATCCCGGTCCAGGGCGCGACGCAATGCGGTTTCAAGGGCAAGGTCGGTATCGCTGCGCGAATGGCTGGCGCGGTTATAGCGGCTGAACCGGTTTCGCCCCTGTTCCTTGGACTGCATCATGGCAATTTCGGCATTGCGCAAAAGATTGGCGGTATCGTTGGCATCGTGGGGGAATGATGCAATGCCGATGCTGGCCGAAAGATAGATTTCCTGCCCCTTGCTGGTGCGGTGCGGCTGGCTTAATGCCTTTAGAAGATCGTCGGCCAGTGCGGCATCATCGTCGGCAGATTGGCCGCCTGACAGCAGGATGGCATATTCATCCGCACCGACACGTGCCAGAACCCCGCCCTGATCCAGCCGGCGATGCAGGCGACGCGCAACTTCGACCAGAACATCGTCGCCGTCGCCGTGGCCCAGTGTGTTGTTCACCCGCTGGAAATTATCGATATCAAGCAGCAGGATCGTAAGGCGCGTTCCCTTGCGCCGGGACTCACCGATGCCATGTGCCAGCAGTTCAAGGAAGCGGCGGCGATTGGGGTAGCCGGTCAGTTCATCAATATGGGCAAGCCGCAGGATATCCTCGCGGTTTTTCTTGCGTTCGCTGATGTCGGTAAAGATCGAGGCATACTGGCTGATCTGGCCATCGGCATCACGGATCGCGATGATCGAAAGCCATTCGGGATAAATCTCGCCGGATTTGCGGCGGTTCCAGATTTCGCCTTCCCATTTGCCCTGTCGCGCAATATCGCGCCACATCGCGGTATAAAATTCGCGGGACTGGCGACCGGATTGCAGGATATTCGGGTTCTTGCCGATCACATCGCTGGCGGTGTAGCCGGTTACGCGCGTGAAGGCAGGATTGACCAGTTCGATCGTGCCATCGGCGGCACAGACCATGATCCCGTCGGGCGAGGTTTCAATGATCTTGTCGGCCAGAAACAGTGACCGGCGCGCCGCACTCAGTTCGACATCGCGGCCTTCCATCACGGACCGGAGATGGGCGAAGTAGTCCTGTTCGATGAATTCCAGCAGGTCGGCAAATGACAGAACACCGATCACGTTGCCGGCTTCATCGATGACGGCAAGATGGCGGATATGTTCGGCCAGCATCGTGTCGCGGGCATTGTTCAGGCTGGCCCTGGCGGAAATGACGCGCAGTGGACGGCTGGCGACCTTGATGGCGGGGGTTGCGTGATCGCCATTGGCCAGATTGCGCAGGATATCGCGTTCGGTGATGATCCCGGTGTGATCAAGCATCGCCACCGGGTCGGTCGCAACCGACGGATCATAGACAATCGCGCAGTCGCATTTGGCGTCATGCATGCGGGCGCGCAGTTCCGACATCGCAATATCGCCATCGACAAAGATTGTCGTGCGGCGGATGGCGGCACCGACATCACCATCGCCAAGCTTGCGCCAGCTTCCCTGCTGACGGATCAGATCCGACTGGCTGATGATTCCGGCAAGGCGGTTTTCCTCGTCCACGGTGACCAGATGGCGGACATGGCGTTCGCGCATGCGGATGATCGCGGCCTCGGGCGTGGCGTGGACGGAAATGCTGTGAACCGGGGCCGACATCCATTTTGATATCGGCTCGTTCAGGGTGGCTTCGCAGTCGGCCGGCAGGGACAGGCAGTCCTTTTCCGTCCAGATTCCGACCGGCAGATGATCCCTGGTGACAATGATGGAGCTGCAATTGGCTTCGCGCATCATGTCGATGGCCTGACCAATGGCGGTTTCCGGCCCGCAGCGCAACACAATGCCGGGCGAAATCGTACCTACGGTCAGGTGGGGAGGCTTGCCATCCGAAAAACTGGGGCGCGTCATAATAACCTGTTGCTGTCCAAATCCTGTCTGGCACCCGGTTTGCGGGCATTTCTGGTCTAGCCTCATCCCTAGCAAATCGTCGGGATGGCTGACTTGTTATAAATCAATGGATAGATGTGGTTTGGATTTGGCGCAATTTAAAGGTGCAGGTTCCTGCAAAAAAACACCCCCGTCCATAAAAGGCGGGGGTGTTTCGCATTCAGTCAGCTTCTGATTTCAGGAGAAATCAGGCCGCTTTCATCATGTTACGCAGAACGAACTGCAGAATGCCGCCGTTCTGGTAGTAAAGGACTTCGTTTTCGGTATCGATACGGCAGGTGGCAATGACCTCTTCGGTGGAGCCATCCTTGCGCGTGATACGAACCGTAACGTCCTGCATCGGGTTGATACCGTTGCCGATACCCAGAACGTCGAAGACTTCGGTGCCATCAAGCTTGTAAGTCGCACGACCTTCACCATTCTTGAACTGCAGCGGCAGGACGCCCATGCAGACCAGGTTGGTGCGGTGGATACGTTCGAAGCTTTCGGCCAGAACAGCTTTGACGCCAAGCAGGTTGGTGCCTTTGGCTGCCCAGTCACGGGACGAACCGGTGCCGTATTCCTTACCAGCGATGACAACCAGCGGGGTGCCCTCTGCCTGGTAACGCATGGCAACATCATAGACCCAGCCCTGTTCGCCGGACGGGTAATGAACCGAAACACCACCTTCGGTGCCCGGTGCCATTTCGTTGCGGATACGGATGTTGGCAAAGGTGCCGCGCATCATGACTTCGTGGTTCCCGCGGCGTGCGCCGTAGGAGTTGAAGTCACGAACTTCGACGCCATGAGCCTTGAGGTATTCACCTGCCGGGCTTTCTGCCTTGATCGAACCGGCCGGAGAAATGTGGTCGGTGGTGACAGAGTCACCCAGGATCAGGAGCGGACGTGCACCATGGACTTCCGAGAACTCACCCGGTTCTTTCGCCATATTGACGAAGTAGGGCGGGTTCTGGACGTAGGTCGATTTGCCATCCCAATCGAAGGTTTCGCCTTCGGTGACTTCGATTTCCTGCCACGGTTTCGGGCCGGCAAAGATGTTGTCGTAACGATCCTTGTACATCGAAGCAGAGATCGAGGACGCGATGGTGTCCGCGATTTCCTTGTTGGTCGGCCAGATGTCTTTCATGAAGACGTCTTTGCCATTCTTGTCGGTACCGATCGGATCTTTGTTCAGATCGACCTTCAGGTTACCGGCAATGGCATAGGCAACAACCAGCGGCGGAGAGGCAAGGTAGTTTGCCTTGACCTGCGGGCTGATGCGGCCTTCGAAGTTACGGTTGCCCGAGAGAACGGCGGTAACGAGCATGTCGTTGCCGTCAATTGCCTCGATGATCGGGTCGGCCAGCGGACCGGAGTTACCGATACAGGTGGTGCAACCAAAACCGGCAACGTTAAAGCCAAGCTTGTCGAGATAGGACTGCAGACCGGCTTTTTCGAGATAGTCGGCAACAACCAGCGAGCCCGGTGCGAGCGAGGTTTTCACCCACGGTTTGCGCTGCAGGCCGAGTTCAACCGCTTTTTTCGCCAGCAGGCCGGCTGCGATCAGCACGCTCGGGTTCGAGGTGTTGGTGCAGGACGTGATGGCGGCAATAACGACGTTACCGTCTTTCATTGCGAAGTTTTCGTTCGAAACCGGAACAGAACGATCCGCATCAACACCCGGTGCCATATCGGCAAAGGTCTTGGTGAAGCTTGAAACGGCATCTTTCAGCAGAACGCGGTCCTGCGGACGTTTCGGACCGGACAGGGCCGGTTCGACGGTCGAGATGTCGAGTTCAAGGGTCGAGGTATATTCGGCTTCGAAGCTCGGGTCGCGCCACATGCCCTGTTCTTTGGCATATGCTTCGACCAGTGCGATCTGTTCTTCGGAGCGGCCGGTGTTACGCATGTAGTTCAGCGTTTCATCGTCGATCGGGAAGAAGCCACAGGTCGCACCGTATTCCGGTGCCATGTTACCGATGGTCGCACGATCCGGCAGGCTCATATGGTCAAGCGCGTCGCCATAGAATTCGACGAACTTGCCGACAACGCCTTTTTCGCGGAGCATCTGAACGACGCGCAGCACGAGGTCGGTTGCGGTGATGCCTTCTTTCATCGAGCCGGTCAGTTTGAAACCGACGACTTCGGGGATCAGCATCGAGATCGGCTGACCGAGCATTGCGGCTTCGGCTTCGAGACCGCCAACACCCCAACCCAGAACGGCAAGGCCGTTGACCATGGTGGTGTGAGAGTCGGTACCGACCAGCGTATCGGGATAGGCAACGGTTTTGCCGTTGTCATCTTCGCCGGTCCAGACGACCTTGGCGAGATGTTCGACGTTCACCTGGTGGCAGATACCTGCCCCCGGCGGGACGATGCGGAAATTGTTGAACGCATTCTGGCCCCAGCGCAGGAACTCGTAGCGTTCGCCGTTACGTTCGAACTCGACTTCCATGTTTTTGTCGAGTGCGTCGTCGGTGCCGAAGAAGTCGATCATGACCGAGTGGTCAATGACGAGGTCAACCGGTGAAAGCGGGTTCACCTTCTGGGCGTCGCCACCCATTTTGACGACGGCATCGCGCATCGCGGCAAGGTCGACAACGGCGGGAACGCCGGTGAAGTCCTGCATCAGGACGCGGGCCGGACGATAGTTGATCTCGTGCGAGCTCGTACGGGATTTGAGCCACTCCACGACAGCTTTGACATCGTCGGTTTTGACAGTGAAATCGTCTTCGTAACGCAGAAGGTTTTCCAGAACGACCTTCAGCGTAAACGGAAGTTTGGAAACGTCGCCGATTTTTTCGGAAGCAACTTTAAGGCTGTAATAGTCGTAGGATTTATCCCCGACTTTCAGCGTGCGGCGCGTTTGCAGGTTGTCTTTGCCACAAATGGACATCAGACCCTCCTCAAGGTGGTTAAAGGGCTTGTCGTGACAAGACACCCCGACCGTCGGAGCGCCGAGCGGTGGGCTATCTGTTTCTCGTGACGCGGGTCACGGCTACATATGTATGTGCCACGGGGTTACACCACAATTCCCCCCGAAAGTCCAGACCCGCAAAAGGGTCATTCTTGAAATCCCTGCGATAACAACGAATTGGTGAATGGCTGGCGTGTAATGGCAATCGCAAGGTATGTGATTCCGGTGAAAAACGCCGCAAATCCGCCCGGACATCGTTTGCGAGTCCACGGGGTCACCGTCCAGTTTGGAAAGACTCGAATGTAGAAGGCGACCTGTACAATAAGGGGAGAAGCCTGTCCAAACGGCAACGAATCGGGTGGCTGCCTGATTGTGCAAGGGGGCAATTTCGGGGTTTGCCGGAATGCACGTGGTGCAGCGCGAACAGGGACCTCAATGGTGCGGCGCAATAATTTCAGGGGTTTCGGTTTCCGGGTTGTGCCACGATGACCTTACGGAATTATAGGTGGAAATGCATTCATCAGACCAGAACGCAAAAATTGTGCAGCGCGAATTTGTGAAAAGTCTCAATCCGTTGCTGTGCAACACGTTGACGTGATTTGCTGAAATTGGTACTTAAATACGTATTAAATGTGCCAAGCCCGGTTTCCGTAAGGTCCGGGGCAAATAAAAACCGGCACATCATCAGGGAAACTGAACAAGAGGCACGGGGTATCCACCTTTGATCCGGTCAACCGGACACAAGGATGCCTGCGGCCCAAGTCAGGGAGGATAAGCGACGTTATGACGTCACAGGGTCCCATCTTGCAGATCAGCGACGTGTCGCTTGTGTTTGGCGGCGTGCGCGCGCTGAGCGATGTCAGCTTTTCCGTCCAGCCCGGCGAGCTGTTTTCAATCATTGGTCCGAACGGGGCTGGCAAGACATCGATGCTTAACTGCATTTCGGGTCGTTATCAGCCGACCACCGGTTCCGTGGCCTTCAAGGGGAAGGATGTCACGGGGCTTAAACCCAATGACCGTGCCGAGCTGGGCATTGGCCGTACCTTCCAGAACCTGGCGCTTTTTGGCCATATGAGTGTGCTTGATAACATCATGGTCGGGCGGCACCATCTTTTGAAAAACAATTGCCTGACCGGGCCGCTTTACTGGTTTTCCGGCGCGCAGAAGGAAGAGCTTGAACATCGGCGCTTCTGCGAGGATGTGATCGACTTCCTTGAAATTTCCCATATCCGCAAGGCAACGGCGGGAACGCTGTCCTATGGTCTGCGAAAGCGTGTCGAACTGGCGCGTGCGGTGGCGTTGCGCCCCGATCTGATCCTGCTGGATGAACCGATGGCGGGCATGAACCTCGAAGAGAAAGAGGACATGGCGCGCTTTATCATCGACCTGAACGAAGAATGGGGCATGACGGTTGTCATGATCGAACATGACATGGGGGTGGTGATGGATATCTCCAACCGGGTCATGGTTCTTGATTTCGGGCGCAAGATTGCGGCCGGCCTGCCCGAAGAAGTCATGGCGAATGCCCATGTCAAAAAGGCCTATCTCGGCGAAGATGATGACGCAACCGATGAAGACGAGCAGGTGGCCTGAACATGAGCAGCAATACACCCGATTATGCCGATGTGCAGGCGCTTGATACCTTTCCGAAGGTGCTGGCTTATAACGCGCGCCACTGGGGCGACGAAATTGCCATGCGCGAAAAGGAATTCGGCATCTGGCAGGAATTCACGTGGAAAGATTATAACGACCGCGTCAAATGGATGGCGCTTGGCCTGCGCGATATGGGCATCAAGCCCGGTGATGTGATCGGCGTTATCGGTGAAAACCGGCCGGAATGGGTTTGGGGTGAAATCGCCGCCCATGCCCTGCGCGCCATGTCGGTCGGCCTGTATCAGGACAGCCTTCATGAAGAAGTCGCCTATCTGATTACCTATTCCGGTGCGCGGGTTCTGATCGCCGAGGACGAGGAACAGTGCGACAAGCTTCTGGAACTGGCAGACCAGATTCCGACGGTTGAACATATCGTTTATTGCGATCCGCGCGGGATGCGGAAATACGAAGACCCGCGCCTGATGGATATCGAAAAGCTTTACGAGCTTGGCCGTGCGGTCGAGGCAAAAGACCCCGGTGCCTATGACGGGATGGTGGCCGATACGCGCGGTGATGAATGCGCGATCCTGTGCACCACGTCGGGCACGACGTCCAAACCGAAAATGGCGATGCTGAATGCCGGTGATTTCCTTGATCACTGTGCGGCCTATTTGCGGGCCGATCCGAAATATCCGGGTGACAACTATGTTTCGGTTCTGCCGCTGCCATGGATCATGGAACAGGTCTATGTCGTCGGTCAGTCGCTGATCAGTCGCCAGATCGTCAATTTTGTCGAAGAACAGGAAACCATGATGGCCGATCTTCGCGAGATCGGACCGAACTTCGTTCTGCTGGCGCCGCGCGTCTGGGAAGCCATTGCCGCCGATGTGCGGGCACGCATGATGGATGCGACCCTGTTCAAACAGAAAATGTATGATTTCGGCATGGCTTTGGCGCGCACAGCCCTTGATGGCGGCGGTCATTCCAGGGTTGCAGATGTCCTGTTGATGAATGCGTTAAAGGACCGGTTGGGCTTTTCCAATCTGCGGTCGGCGGCGACCGGCGGGGCGGCGATGGGGCCGGAAACCTTCAAGTTCTTTCATGCCATGGGCGTGCCGCTGCGCCAGCTTTACGGGCAGACCGAACTTTGTGGTGCCTATACCATACATCAGCCCGACGACATTGATTTCGATACGGTCGGGCGCGCGTTTGATAATTCGGAAATCAAAATCATCAATACCGATGAAAACGGTGTTGGCGAGATTGTTGCGCGCACATCGGGCATGTTTACCAGCTATTATAAAAACCAGGCGGCCTATGACGAGGATGTCCGGGATGGCTGGATGCATACGGGCGATGCCGGTTACTTCAAGGAAGGCAACAAGCATCTTGTGGTGATTGATCGCCTGAAAGATCTGGCGGAAACATCCAAAGGTGTGCGTTTCTCGCCGCAGTTTATTGAAAACAAACTGAAATTCTCGCCCTTCATTGCCGAGGCCGTGATCCTTGGCAAGGGATTGCCGTTCCTGTCGACCATGATCTGCATCCGTTATTCGATCATGGCGAAATGGGCCGAGCAGCGCGGGATTGCCTTTACCAACTATACCAATCTGTCAGCCCAGCCGCAGGTCTATGACATGATCGTTGATGAAATCCGTCAGGTGAATGAAACCCTGCCGGAAGCCCAGCGCATCAAACGGTTCCTTCTGCTTTACAAGGAACTGGATGCCGATGATGGCGAACTGACGCGTACCCGCAAGGTTCGTCGCAGCGTGGTTGCGGAAAAATACGCCGACATCATCGACGCGATTTATGCCGGCAATGAAAAGGTTGATATCGACACCATGATCACCTTCCAGGACGGGTCGAAAACCCGCATCCAGACAAGTGTGAAGGTCGTCGATCTGGACGGGGACAAGGCCGCACAGACGGCCCCCAAAGCCGCCGAATAAGGCAGCGATAAAACAGTGCGCCCCAAATGCCATAAAGGTTGCGGGGCCGCCATTACAGGGATGGCAACATGAATTTCGAACTTCTGTTCCAGCTTCTGCTTAACGGGCTGATTGTCGGAACATTGTATGGCGTGGTCGCCATGTGTTTCGTGCTGATTTACAAATCGACCCAGATCGTGAACTTCGCACAGGGCGAGTTTCTTTTGATCGGGGCATGGGTTTGTTATGCGTTTCTGGTGGAAATGCAGATGCCCTTCTGGCTTGGGTTCCTGTTCACATTGCTGTTCATGATGGCGTTTGGCATTGTCCTGCAAATGGTGGTGCTGCGCCCGATGATTGGCGAGCCGATCATTTCGGTGATCATGGTGACGATCGGGCTTTCGATCTTTTTCCAGGCGGCAACGAAATGGATATTCGGTGCGACCACCGCGACCTATCCGCAGGTGTTTAGCGAACGGTCGATCAACCTTTTCGGCATGCAGATCGAAACCGCCTATATCATGAGTTTCGTGATCTCGCTGGTGATCATGGCGGCGTTTTACTGGTTCTTCAAATATTCCAAGCTGGGCCTTGCGATGCGGGCCACCGCCTTTGACCAGCAGGTCGCGCAAAGCCTTGGTATTTCCGTCAAGACCGTGTTTGCCATGTCGTGGGCGATTTCAGCCCTGGTATCGGGTGTTGCCGGTATCGTGATCGGGATGGTCAACGGGGTTTCATCCGCGCTTTCGGTCATCGGGATCAAGGTTTTCCCGGCGGTCATTCTGGGCGGGCTTGATTCAATCATCGGCGCGATTGTCGGTGGTGTGATCATCGGTCTTCTGGAAAACACCGCCGAGTTTGTCGACGGTCAGTATCTGCACTGGGGCAACCTGTTTTCGATCGCACCGTTCTATGTGCTGATCATCATTCTTTGCATCAAGCCATACGGTCTGTTTGGCACCAAAGACATCGAACGCATCTAAGGGGCGGAGTAATAGGTTATGGCTGGATTTTCGATGCGTCCCTGCGGTGATTTTCGCACCACCTATCGACAGGATACGCGGATTTTCGACACCACCTTTGTGCGCAATGCCGCGATCCTTGGTGTGATTGCAACCGCCCTGATCCCGTTTGTTCTGGATGGCTATTACGTCAACCTGTTCATCCAGATCTCGTACTTTGCGATTGCCGCCCTTGGTCTGAATATTCTGGTCGGTTTCACCGGGCAGATTTCGCTGGGTCATGCGGCGTTCTTTGGCTTTGGCGCATTCGCATCCGCCTGGATCAACAATACGACCGGCATTCCGGTTTTGCTGTCGATCCCGCTGGCGGGGCTTATGACGGCGGCTGTCGGACTTTTGTTCGGTCTGCCTGCTGCCCGGATCAAGGGGCTTTATCTGGCGATTGCGACATTGGCAGCCCAGTTCATCCTGGAAGATTTCTTTGCCCGGGCCGACTGGTTTACCGGCGGGTCTTATGGGGCGGCGGCGAACCCGGTCAATGTGTTCGGTTATGAAGTGCTCGATGATTTCAGCTTCTTCTATGTCTGCCTGTTCTTCCTTGTGATCATGTATCTGCTGGGCACGAACCTGATGCGGACCCGTGATGGCCGCGCCTTTGTTGCGGTACGTGATCATTATCTTTCAGCGGAAATCATGGGCATCAATCTGACGAAATACCGTCTGATGAGCTTTGCGATTTCATCCTTCTATGCCGGGGTCGGCGGGGCAATGTATGGCCACTATCTTGGCTTTGTCTCGGCCGAGGGCTTTACCATCCTGCTGTCGATCCAGTTTCTGGGCATGATCATCATTGGCGGTCTTGGCTCGGTCAAGGGCACGCTGATGGGGACCGTCTTCATGGTTCTGCTGCCCGAAGTCATGGAAAACGGTGTCGGGCTTTTAAGTGTTTTCGAATGGGCCAATTCGACGGCTGTGACCGACGGGCTGGCCTATATCAAGGAGATGGCGATCGGTCTGGCCATCATCCTTTTCCTGATCTTCGAACCGGACGGGCTCGCGCACCGCTGGCAGCAGATCAGGGCGTACTGGAAGCTTTATCCCTTCTCGTACTGATAATTACCGCCGAAACCCGCCCCGCTAAAAAACACAAAAGGGGCAGGATCAAAATCGGGGGAGACCGGGAGGCTATATCGTTGATGAAAACGTCCAAGGGAGACGTCGTGATGAAAAGACTGATTGCTGCAACCGCGATGGTTGCAACCGGCCTGTCGGTAACGGCAGCCAAGGCAGACGAAGTATTCGTCGGCCATCTGATGGATATCACCGGTGCCACCGGCTTCATCGGCAAGTTTTATGCCGACGGGGTTCGCGATGCACTGTCTTATGTCAACACCCATGGCGGGATTGACGGCACGGTTCTGGATTCTGAATCGGTCGATTACGCCTACAAGGTGCCGCAGGCCATTGCGAACTATAAAAAATGGCGTTCGCGCAATGAAATGGTCGCCATGCAGGGCTGGGGCACGGGTGATACCGAAGCCCTGATCAGCTTTGTGGCTCAGGACAAGGTGCCGGTCTATTCCGCATCCTATTCCGGCCATCTGACCGATCCGACCGCGAAAAACCCGAAAACCGCAAAACCGGCCCCTTATAACTTCTTCTATGGCGCATCCTATTCCGATGCCTGCCGTGCAATGGTTCAGTGGGCTGCCGAAGACTGGAAAACATCGGGTGGTTCTGGCAAGCCGGTATTCTCGCATATCGGGGATAACCACCCGTATCCGAACGCCCCCAAAGAAGCCTGTGCGGAATATGCGACCGAACTTGGTTTTGAAGTGACCGAGCCGGTTGTCGTTTCGATGAAGCCGGGCGATTTCAAGGCGCAGTGCCTGACGATCAAGGAAGCCGGAACCAATTATGGGTATCTTGGCAACCTCGGCCCGTCGGTGGTTTCGCTGGTGAAATCGTGTGACACGGTTGGCGCGTCCCCGAAATGGCTCGCCAATATCTGGGCGGGTGACTTTGAAACGCTGAAAACCATCGGCGATGTTGAAAACTATGTCTTCCCGGCCATGACCAGCTTCTGGACCGACGAGGGCGTACCGGGCATGGAACTGGTGCGTGAAATCTCGAAAATGTCGGACAGCTCGGGCGAGCAGTTCCGTACACACCACTATATCCGCGGCATTTGCTCGGTTTATTACATGAAAGAAGCCATGGAATGGGCCAAGGCCAATGGCGGCATCACCGGCGAAAACATCAAGGCCGGGATGTATGCCCGCACGGACTGGGTGCCGAAAGGTCTTGAAGGTGTCTGCATGCCGGCAACCTGGACGGCCGAAGATCATCGCGGCATCAACACCGTGAATATCTATAACGGCAGTGCCAAGGGCGGTGAGCCGACGGTCGAAAAACTGACGACGGTAACTTTGCCGCGTCGTGACGACTGGCTCGGCTATTAAGTCGTAGTCAGAAGACGGCTGTCTCCCGAAGGTGTTCGGGGCGGGGTGGCGAAAAGCGCGCCCGCCCCGGCGCCGGGAGATGTAATCAGAACGTGATTGAAGGGGACACCATGTCAGAGCCCGCCCGCAAGATCGAAACCGCAGAACCGTTGCTGTCGGTCAACAATATCGAAGTCGTGTATGACGAGGTGATCCTTGTGCTGCGCGGGGTATCGCTTGAAGTTCCGCAGGGCAAGATCGTGACCCTTCTGGGCCCGAACGGGGCCGGGAAATCGACCACGCTTAAGGCCATTTCGGGTTTGCTCAAGACCGAGGATGGCAAGGTTACCCGAGGTGACATCAATTTCATGGGGCAGCAGATCGCCAATGGCAGCCCCGAGGATATCGTGCGTTCCGGCCTGTTTCAGGTCATGGAAGGCCGCCGCATCATCGAAGACATGACCTGTGTCGAGAACCTTCGGCTTGGCGCCTATACCCGCAAGGACAAGGGCGTTAAGGACGATATCGACATGGTGTTCGAATATTTCCCGCGTCTGCGCGAACGCACCGGGCTTGCCGGTTATCTGTCAGGCGGGGAACAGCAGATGCTGGCGATTGGCCGGTCGTTGATGGCGCGCCCGAAAATGATTTTGCTTGATGAACCTTCGATGGGTCTGTCACCCTTGCTGGTGAAGGAAGTGTTCGGGATCATCGAAAAGATCAACCGCGAGCAGGGCATCACCATGCTGATCGTTGAACAGAACGCCAATTTTGCGCTGAAGGTTGCCGATTACGGTTACATCATGGAAAGCGGCAAGGTGGTTCTGGATGGCACCCGTGACGAGCTTCTGAACAACGAAGACGTCAAGGAATTCTATCTTGGCGGTGGTTCGGAAGACCGCAAAAGCTTCAAGAACATCAAATCGTACAAACGTCGCAAGCGTTGGCTTTAACACGCGCCTGTGCCTTGTAACGACCAGAAAACGGACCCGGCCACCATGCTTAATACCTTCTTTGACGCCAGTGAAACCCGCAGCCCCAAAGACCGTGAAACCGGTTTGATGGCGGCATTGCCGCGGGTTATTCATCACGCAAAAAGCAAGGCCGCCGGGTTTGGCCGTATCCTTGAAGGTGTTGATCCGCAGACGATTAACAGTCGCGAGGCACTGGCAAAACTGCCGGTGACGCGCAAATCCGATCTGATTGCGATGCAGGCGGAAAATCCGCCCTTTGCCGGGTTGAATGCAACACCGGTGCAGACCCTTGGCCGTATTTTCCAAAGTCCGGGCCCGATTTATGATCCCGAAGGCAAGGGTGATGACTGGTGGCGGATGGGGCGCGCATTTTTTGCTGCCGGGTTCCGACCGGGCGACATCATTCATAACTGCCTGTCCTATCACCTGACACCGGGCGGCTTCATTTTTGACAGTGGCGCGCGCGCGTGTGGCTGTGCGGTGATCCCGGCCGGTGTTGGCCAGACCGAGGCCCAGATCAAGGCGATCACCGACCTGAAACCAACAGGCTATTCCGGAACACCGTCGTTTTTGAAAATCCTGATGGAAAAGGCCGACGAACTGGGCGGGGATGTTTCATCCATCACCCGTGCGCTTGTGTCGGGCGAGGCATTGCCGCCGTCATTGCGCGACTGGTTTGCCGAACGCGGTGTTGCCATGCTGCAATGTTATGCCAGTGCCGATCTTGGCCTGATTGCTTATGAAAGCGATGCCAAAAGCGGCATGATCGTTGCCGAGGACATCATCCTTGAAATCGTGCGTCCCGGCACCGGCAACCCGGTAGCCGAGGGCGAGGTGGGCGAGGTTGTCGTTACCAGCCTTAATATGGATTATCCGCTGATCCGGTTTGCTACCGGTGATCTTTCGGCGATTGCATCGGGGCCAAGCCCGTGCGGGCGGACCAATATGCGCATCAAGGGCTGGATGGGCCGTGCCGATCAGACCACCAAGGTCAAAGGCATGTTTGTCCATCCCCACCAGATTGCCGAGGTCGTCAAACGCCATGCGGATATCGGCAAGGCCCGTCTGGTCGTAACCCGTGAAAACGATGTCGATGTCATGACGCTGGCCTGTGAAACCGATGCCGCCGGGTTCAGTGCCGATGCGGTGATGGATAGCCTGCATTCGATCTGCAAGCTGCGCGGCAGGGTCGAAATCGCAACACCGGGCAGTCTGCCCAATGATGGCAAGGTGATCGACGACCAGCGCGACTATTCCTGAGCGGCCGCCAGAACCCTTTTTGCAGTTGTCCCTTTACGGGACCGATACTGCGAAAAGGTATCTACCCGTTTCATTCCCGCTCGGGAAACTTGGTGCCGTCCGGCTTTGTTCGGGCGGCATTTTTTTGTTTTGTGGATGGGCCACTGGTCATTGCCCTTTGGCAATGTATGATGGCGCATAAATTTGAATGATTACAGGGGAAAGCATGGCGCAGGCAGGCAAACCATTTGCCGTTGGCATGATCACGATTTGCCAGTTGATGGCACTTGCGCTGTGGTTTTCGGCAACGGCGGTATTGCCGCAATTGCGGGCCGAGTTTGATCTGGGGGCGGTGCAATCATCCCTGTTTACCAGTTCGGTCTTGCTGGGGTTTGTACTGGGCACTTTGATCAGTGCGTTTTTCGGTCTGGCCGACCGGGTTGAACCAAGGCGTTTCTGGGCGGCATCCGCATTGATTGCCGCGACCGCCAATCTTCTGATCCTGACCGTGCCGGTCGACGGGGTGGTTGTGATCGGGCTTCGCCTGATTACCGGGGTCTGCATGGCAGGGATTTATCCCATCGGCATGAAAATGGTCGCGACCTGGTCACGCGGCGATACGGGATTTCTGGTCGGGTTGCTGGTCGGTGCATTGACCATGGGATCGGCCCTGCCGCATCTGTTTGCCGTGGCAGTACCGCTTGACTGGCGGATGGTGATCGTGATCGCCAGTATTTCGGCCTATATCGCCGGTGTGGCGATCCTGTTTGTCAAACTGGGAGGGACGCCGGGAAAATCCCCGCGATTTGATCCGCGTATGGTCGGGCAGATATGGTCGAACAAACCCCTGCGCCATGCCTGTTACGGGTATTTCGGGCATATGTGGGAACTGTATGCCATGTGGGGCTGGATCGGGTTGTTCCTGTATGGGGCGCTTTCCGGGCGGGAATTTGATAATCCCGGTATCTGGGCGGCGCTTCTGACATTTGCGATTGTTGGTATCGGCGCGTTCGGGAGCCTTGCGGGTGGTTTGCTGGCGGACCGGATCGGGCGGACGACGGTGACCATGGCCGCAATGGCGGTCAGTGGTATCTGCGCCCTTGTTGCCGGGGCGTTTGGCGATGCGTCGGTCCCGATCCTGATTATCGTCTGTATTGTCTGGGGCATTTCGGTGATTGCCGATTCTGCGCAATTTTCATCCTGCGTGATCGAACTGGCCGATCCCCATCAGGTCGGAACGGCGCTGACCATGCAAAATGCCATCGGCTTTCTTATTGCCCTTGGATCGATCCATCTGGTGCCGGTGATTGCCGACGGCTTTGGCTGGTGGGGGGCGTTTGCCATGCTGGCGGTGGGGCCATTATTGGGCTTTATCGCCATGGGACGATTGCGCAACATGCCCGAAGCCATCCGACTGGCGGGAGGACGGCGATAGTTTTGAGCCGGAATAGCGAAAAGAGTCGGTGATCCGCATCACTTGACAACCTGAAGGCAAAAAACTGCGCCGTTTGGGTTTTCTTGACCATTTTCAGCACAAATATTACTTTCTGCCAGAATTTTCTTGCTGTTGCGCGTTGGGGGCGTTGCGGCGTTTTCCAAATATAAGGGTCTTTCATGAGTCTCACCCTCATTGTTTTGCTTCCCTTCCTTGGGGCGGTGTTACCCGCCGTCATGATCAGGGCCGGGCGCAATGCGTGCGCCACAGCAACCGGCTCGGTCACGCTGCTTGCTCTGATCCTGCTTATTGCCAAGGCACCCGCCGTCATTGGCGGCGAAGTGTTTCAGGTCCGCTATGAATGGCTGACCGAGCTGGGATTGAACGTGACCTTCTTCCTTGATGGTCTGGGATTGCTGTTTGCGACCCTGATCCTGGGGATTGGTCTGCTGATCATCATTTATGCCCGTTTCTATCTGTCGAAAGACGATCCGATGGGGCGGTTCTATGTGTTCCTGCTTTTGTTTCAGGGCGCGATGGTCGGCATTGTTCTGTCGGACAACATTCTGCTTCTGCTGATTTTCTGGGAACTGACGTCGCTGTCATCCTTCCTTCTGATCGGTTACTGGAAGCATCTGCCCGAAGGTCGTCAGGGCGCGCGTATGGCGCTGACCGTGACCGGGGCGGGCGGACTTGCTATGATTGCCGGGATGCTGATCCTTGGAAATATCGTCGGGTCCTATGATCTGACGGTGATCCTGCAAAATGCCGATCTGATCCAGGCGTCGCCGCTTTATGTGCCAGCTCTTGTTCTGATCCTTTTGGGCTGCTTTACCAAATCGGCACAGTTCCCGTTCCATTTCTGGCTGCCGCATGCCATGGCCGCACCGACACCGGTTTCGGCCTATCTGCATTCGGCAACCATGGTCAAGGCGGGCATCTTTTTGATAGCGCGCATGTGGCCGGTTCTTTCGGGAACGCCGGAATGGTTCTATATCGTTGCGACCGCCGGTCTTGTGACGATGGTGCTAGGCGCATGGATTGCGATCTTCAAACATGATCTTAAGGGGCTTCTGGCCTATTCCACGGTTAGCCATCTTGGTCTTGTGACCATGCTGTTTGGTTTTGGAACGCCGATGGCCGCCGTTGCGGGCGTGTTTCATATCATCAACCATGCGACCTTCAAGGCGGCCCTGTTCATGACCGCCGGGATCATTGACCATGAGACCGGGACACGCGATATCCGCCGTCTGGGCGGGTTGCTGAACCTGATGCCGATTGCCGGGACCATCGGGATCATTTCGGCGGCATCGATGGCCGGGATCATCCCGTTGAACGGGTTCCTGTCCAAGGAAATGATGCTGGAAGAAGCATGGCATACCGTCTGGTTCGATCAGAACTGGCTTGTGCCGTTGCTGGCAACGATTGGCGCGGTGTTCTCGGTCGCCTATTCGTTGCGCTTTATCTTCCATGTCTGGTTTGGCAAAACCCGTGACGAACTGCCCCATCATCCCCATGACCCGCCGTTTGGCATGTGGGCACCGCCCGCATTTCTGACGGTTCTGGTGGTTCTGATCGGTCTGTTCCCGGCGGCCATTGCCGGACCGCTGGTGGCAGCCACGGCCAATGCGGTCACGGGGGGGAACCTTCCGGACTATTATCTGGCACTTTGGCACGGTCTGACCCCGGCACTTGCCATGAGCACGATTGCCCTTATCGGCGGTGCGTTGCTTTTGCTGCGCCATGGCGGTTTGATGTCGGTAACGGCCAACCTGTCGCGGCCCGATGCCAAGGCCATGTTTGACTGCCTGATCGTCAAGGTCGTCGTGCTTTGCCGTGTGATATCGGACAATCTGCATAACGGTTCGCTGCAACGCTATCTGGCGGTCATGGTCTTTGCCGCGATTGCCATCGGCCTTTCGGGGTTCTATGCCGAACCGGATCATACCGCAGGCACACGTGAACTTCTGGCCGTTTCACCGCCTGCTGCCATTGGCTGGGTGCTTCTGGTCGGGACCTGTATCGCGGCGGTCGCGATGCATCACAACCGGCTTCTGACCCTGCTTCTGGTGGGGGTCATCGGTTTGATCGTCTCGCTTGGCTTTATCTATCTTTCGGCACCTGATCTTGCCCTGACGCAGATCTCGGTCGAGGTGGTGACGGTCATCCTGATGTTGCTGGCGCTGAACATCCTGCCAAAGGAAACCCCGAAAGAAAGCCAGCCGGGACGCAAGTTCCGCGACTGGGTAATTGCAATTGCGGCCGGTCTTGGCATGGGCGGGGCTGTCTGGGCGATCATGACACGTGAATTACCCAATTCGATTTCAGCCTATCATCTGGCCAATTCGAAAATCGAAGGCGGGGGAACCAACGTGGTCAACGTGATCCTCGTCGATTTCCGTGGCTTTGATACCTTTGGCGAGATCATCGTTCTTGGCATTGCCGCCCTTTCGATCTTTGCCCTGATTGAAACCGTTACCCAGGGTGAGGCGGCGAAACGTCTTGCAAGCTGGGTGGTCGATAATCGCCGGTCGGCTGATCGCCATCCGATGATGATGGTCATTGCAACGCGGGTCATGTTGCCGCTGGCGCTGCTGGTGGGGGTTTACATCTTCCTGCGTGGCCATAACGAACCGGGCGGTGGCTTTATCGCCGGTCTGGTCGTCTCGGTCGCACTGGTCATGCAGTATATGGCGTCGGGCTTTGGCTGGACCCAGAACCGCATGAAAGCCAATTATCACGGCATGATCGGGTTGGGTGTGATTGCCGCGGCCATTACAGGTCTTTCGGCCTGGGTGGCGGGGCTGCCGTTCCTGACCAGTGGCTTTGTCCATGTTCATCTGCCGATTGTCGGCGAATTTGAACTGGCATCTGCCATGGGCTTTGACCTTGGCGTGTTCCTGACGGTTGTCGGGGCGGTTACCCTTGCCCTTGCCAAACTGTCGCAGGTGGAACGCATGGCCGAACATGTCGACATCAATCCCGAGCCGATGGACCATGATCCGTCCGCCGCGGCCCAGCAGGTCGCGACAGCTGAGAAAGAGGCCTGATATCATGGAGTTTCTTGTAGCAAGCAGTATCGGGCTTCTGACCATGTGCGGCACTTATATGTTGCTGCGTGGTCGTACTTTCCCGGTGGTGATCGGTCTGGCACTTCTGTCCTATGCGGTGAACGTTTTCCTGTTCGCCATGGGACGCCTGACCATCGATATGCCGCCAATCCTGCGTGATGGTGTTACGGAATACACCGATCCGCTGCCCCAGGCACTTGTCCTGACAGCGATCGTGATTTCGTTCGGGATGACCGCACTTATCGTTGTGCTGTCGATCCGCGCCTATCTTGAAATCGGTAATGACCATGTTGACGGTCGCCCGGTTGGCGAGCCTTCCGAAGCAGGAGACAAAAACTGATGGGTCACTGGATTGTCGTTCCCATTGTGCTGCCTGCCGTGATGGCCGCCCTGATTGTTCTGGCGGTTCGGCATGACATTGTTCTGCAGCGCATATTCTCGATCACCTCGACCGTTGCCCTTGTGGCGGTCACTCTGTCGCTGGTGATTTTTGCCAATAACAACAACCCGGAAATGTACGCACTTGGCGACTGGCCGGCACCGTTCGGGATCGTGATCGTACTGGATCGCCTGTCGGCGATGATGATCTTTCTGACCTCGATCCTCGGTCTTGGGGTCATCCTGTTTGCATCAAGCGAATGGGACAAGCGTGGCCAGCATTTCCACGCCCTGTTCCAGTTCCAGCTGATGGGGGTCAATGGTGCTTTCCTGACCGGTGACGTGTTCAACCTGTTCGTTTTCTTCGAAGTGCTGCTGATCGCATCCTACGGGTTGATGCTGCATGGTGCCGGGGCGGAACGCCTTAAGGCGGGCATGCAGTATATCGTCATCAACCTGACGGGTTCGACCCTGTTTCTGGTTGGGGTCGGCATGATCTATGCCGTGACCGGAACGCTGAACATGGCCGATCTGGCCATCCAGGTGCCGCAGGTGGCCGCCGGTGATGCCGCGTTGCTGCGTGCCGGGGCGCTGATCCTGCTTCTGGTGTTCTGTGTGAAGGCGGCTTTGGTGCCGGTTCATTTCTGGCTGCCGGGGACTTATGCCAATGCACCGGCACCGGTGGCGGCCCTGTTTGCGATCATGACCAAGGTTGGTGCCTATTCGATCCTGCGCGTTTACTCGCTGGGCTTTGGTGAAAATGCCGGTGATATGGCATGGCTCGCACAGCCCTATATCCTGCCTGCGGCGATTGTGACACTGGCGATTGGCATGATCGGGGTGCTGGCGGCCAAGCGGCTGAACGGCCTGATTGCGTTTTCCGTGATTGGATCGATGGGAACGCTTTTGATTTCCATCGCGCTGTTTACGCCCGAAAGCATTTCGGCCGGTCTTTATTACCTGCTGCATTCGACCTTTGCCGGGGCGGCCCTGTTCCTGATCGGTGATCTGGTGGCGTCACGCCGGGGGGCCATCTATGGCGACAAACTTGAAACGGCACCGGTTTTCCATCAATCGGGGCTTCTGGCGGTTCTGTTCTTTGTTGCGGCCATCGCCATGGCCGGGATGCCGCCGCTTAGCGGTTTTATCGGCAAGCTGATGATCCTTGATGCGGCACGTGACAGCGACCTGTCTGTCTGGATCTGGTCAGTCATTCTTGTGACGTCGCTGATGTGCATTGTCGGTTTTGGCCGTGCAGGCAGTGTCCTGTTCTGGAAAAGTGCCTCGGCCGAAGGTGTGATCGAGGTCGAGGGGGCAAATTGGCCGGTTCTTCCGATCGTTGCCGCCTGCGGAATGCTGTGTGCACTTGTTGCCCTGACGGTGTTTGCCGCACCGATCATGGATTACCTGCAGGGCACGGCAGCGCAGTTGTTTGACACCACGGATTACATCCGGGCTGTGCTGGGTGAAATACCCGCCACACAGCCTGGCCAGTAAGCGGTGATGAAAGGATAGTGATGATGTTGAAACGTTGTCTTCCCCACCCGCTTCTGTCGCTGGCCCTGCTGGTTGTCTGGGTGTTGCTGGTCAATGAAATATCGGCCGGTGCCGTGGTCTTTGGTGCGATCCTGGCGATTGTGGTGCCGTTGATCACGTCAAGTTTCTGGCCGGCCGCGCCAAAGGTCGGCAATGCCTATGCGATCTGCGAATACGGCCTGATCGTGTTGTGGGATATTCTGGTGGCGAATGTTGTCGTTGCCGGATTGATCCTGTTTCGCAAGGCCGAAAGCCTTGAAACGAAATGCGTTGTTGTTCCGCTTGATCTGACCTCGCCCGAGGCGATCACGACCCTTGCGGGGACGATCACCATGACGCCGGGCACCGTGACCATTGATCTGAGTGCCGATGCCAAAAGCCTTCTGGTGCATTGCCTGCATGCGCCGGACCCGCAGGGCGTGGTTGATGATATCAAGACCCGCTATGAAGGCCGTCTGAAGGAGATTTTCGAATGATCGAATATGCACTGAATTTCGGCTTTATCTGTGTGGCGGTCGCCCTGTTGATGAATTTGTGGCGTTTGGCCAAGGGACCGACCATCGCGGACCGTGTTCTGGCCGTCGATACCATGGCGATCAACGCCATCGCCCTTCTGGTGCTGTACGGGATCAGCCGCGCAACCTCGATGTATTTCGAAGGGGCGCTTCTGTTTGCCATGTTCGGCTTTGTCTCCACCGTTGCCTATTGCAAGTTCGTCTTGCGTGGCGACATCATCGAATAGGGAGAGAGACGATGCCGTTTATTGCCGAACTCGTCATTTCCGTTCTGATCGTGATTGGCGGATTGTTCCTGCTGATCGGGTCGTTCGGGATGCTCAAACTGCGCGAATTGCTCCCGCGGCTTCATGCGCCGACCAAGGCAACCACGGTTGGCGTTGGCGGAATCCTGATCGCATCGATGCTGTTCTTCTGGATCGAACGCGGGCATTTCACCATTCATGAATTGCTGATCACGCTGTTCCTCTTCCTGACGGCACCGATTACCGCGAACCTGATCGCCAAGGCCTATATGCTGCGTCATGTCGATCCGCACGCGGACCTTCCGAAAAGCGGTCAGGACGAAGGCTGGGCAACCTTTGATCCGGTCGGCCCGGGTGGCTATGACCCCAGCGAGGAATACAAACCCGATCAGAAGTGAACTCGGGTGGAGATTTGCAAACGGCACCGTTCATGCGGTGCCGTTTTGGTATGCTGTTAACAGGAAAACCGCATGATCCTTGAAACCGAACGGCTTTGGCTGCGTCCGCGAACACTGGATGATCTTGAAGACTGCTTTGCGATGGATCGTGAACCCGGTGTGACCGACTTTGTTCAGGGGCCATGGGCGGACGAAGCCGAACATCGTGCCTTTATCCATGATCGCATCACCATGGATTACGGGCCGGGGCTTGGATACTGGTCGCTGTTTTTAAAAACGGAACCGGACAGTTTCATTGGCTGGGTACTGCTGATCCCCGAGGATGCGGTTGGGCCCGAAATCGAAATCGGCTGGCGGTTGAAACCGGCTTTCTGGGGCAGGGGATATGCATCCGAGGCCGCCAATGCCCTGTTGGTGCATGGGTTTGAAAAAATGAAACTGCCCGGTTTTATTGCCTGTATCGATGCCCGGAATATCGGGTCACTTGCGGTGGCGCGAAAGATCGGCATGTGTCCTCACAAGGACGACAACGATATCGTGCAATATGCGATCACGGCGGATGATTTTGCAAAACGTCCTCATAGATGACATTGCCGATCTGCCCCTGATCTTGTTATGACAAGGGGCAGGAGGGCCGCGTTTCACATGCCGGATTTCAGCATCGAAGATCAGTATTGCGGGCGGATCGCCGGGATCGACGAGGTCGGTCGTGGGCCGTTGGCCGGGCCGGTGGTGGCGGCGGCCGTTATTCTGCCGCGCGATGAACGGTTGCCAGAAGTCCTTCTGGGGGAACTTAACGATTCCAAAAAGCTGTCGGTCAAGAAACGCGACTTTCTGTTTGAGCTGATCATGGGCTGTGCAGAGGTCGGCATCGGTGCGGCATCTGTCCGCGAGATCGACCGGATCAATATCCTGCAGGCCACATATGTCGCCATGCGCCGTGCGGTGGCGCGCCTGCCGCAATGCCCCGATCAGGCGCTGGTGGACGGCAATCGTGACCCGGGGCTGCCCTGTGCGGTCGAAACGGTCATCAAGGGTGATGGCAGGTCATTGTCCATCGCGGCGGCATCCATCGTTGCCAAGGTCGTGCGCGACCGCGCCATGACCCGCCTTGCCGTGCGCTATCCGCATTTCGGCTGGGATGGCAATGCCGGTTATGGGGTGAAAAAGCATATGGACGGGCTTGGCATTGTCGGCCCGACCCTGCATCACCGCCGCAGTTTCAGGCCGATTGCCGAATTGCTCGGAATTCTGTCCTGATCCTAGGCTAATGCGGTACGGTTTTTGGGCACGACGTGCGCACGCACCAGATCAACACCGTCTCCGTCGCGTGTAATCGCGGCAAATCCGTCCTTCTGGCGCACCGTGACCCGTTCCTGGACCCGGCATTCGGTGCGGAACTGGATATCGATGCTTTCGGGATGGAAGTCCGGTTTTGCATCCGCACCGGTCGCGCCGAGGACCCACTGCATCAGGCGGACATTGTTGACATGCCCATACAGGTCAAGGTCGGATGGCCGGGCCTTTATGCTGTCGATTTCGGGTAACGGGTCGCTGGTAAAGGGCGGTCGAAACGGCGGCGCGATCAGTTTCGGGCCGGGCGGGTCTGGCAGCCTTTCCTCGATCCAGTCGGGCCAGCTTGCCGCGCGCCGTTCAATCAGGTCAAACATCGCCCAGAAGCTTTGCGCGACTGCAATCACATCACCCTTGCCGTCGATCAGACGGAAATCGCGAGTGGCAACACGTCTTGCAACGCCCGATGGCCATGTTTCGACAATGATATCCTCGCCATTGCCGGGATAGCGTCGCACATGAATGACCATGCGCGCCAGCACCCATGCCATGTCCTGATCCACCGTATCGTCATAGGCCAGTTTCAGGATACGGGCGCCCCAGCCGGCCGCATCCTGCATGTAATCGGCAAGAGCCGGCAGCATCGCAAGGCCGTTATCCCCAATTTCCGAATATCGCACGCGATAGGTGCCGCGCCATCCGCAATTGGCGGGCAGGCTAGGTCTGGCGATTTCGTCCCAATCGATGATCATGTCGGCCAATCCTGTGTCATTCCCTGACAGTTATAGAAACCCGGTTGGCTGCGTGCAAATCCGGACTGCAAATTCGCAATACGAACCGGGATGTCCCGAAGGTTCATCTTGCTCATTTCGGCAAAGCTGGTGATGATGGTTAAATTCAGGGTTGGGCTGCATGTGTATTTTGTGGCTCTTTGGGGGGAACCATCAAAAATGAATGATCATATGCGTTCATTTAAAACGAAGAATGCAGTTCCCTTGGGTTAAATTTAAAAGAACAGTGATGTTTTATTAAATGGAAAAGCGAAAATACAACAAGACGTTACGCGCAGAAAAAGAAGATGAAACGCGCCTGAAGATTCTCGAAGCTGCGATGAAATTGCATGGCGAAGTCGGCCCTGCACGCACAACCATCAGCGCCATTGCCGACCGCGCCGGGGTGCAGCGCCTGACGGTCTATCGGCATTTTACCGAGGAAAATGAACTGCTTGATGCGTGCTTGTTACATTGGCGGAGCCTTAATCCGCCGCCCGATCCCACATCATGGCGCGAGTCGGTGGCAGAGGGTGACTGGGGCCTTGCGATCCTTAGCATGCTTTATCACTATTATGGTGAAACGGCCTATATGTGGGATCATTGCTATCGAGATCGGGAGAGCGTTGCGGCGCTTCACGAACACATGACGGGCTTTGATGCCTATCTCGACATGCTGTGTGTTGATGTGCTGGCAAGCCTTCCCGATGCCCGGCGCAAGGGCAAAATGTGCAAGGCGGTTGCGCGGCATGCGGTGCAGTTTGCAACATGGCAGTCGCTGTCACAGACGGGCGTGGAAAATTCGGAAATGGCGGCCCTGATGGATGACTGGCTGCATAAATGCCCGGTTTCGTGATCGGGCTTTGCCGTCTAATCCATCGGTCGCTGGCGCATCTTTTTGACATCGCCGCGTTTCTTTTTCGTGTCGACCCGTTTGCGTTTCGCCGATAGGGACGGGCGGGTTTTGACGCGGAACTTTTTGCGTTCGGCGGCTTTGCGCAGCAGCGCCAGAAGCCGTTCTATCGCGTCCTGCTTGTTGCGTTCCTGTGTGCGGAAACGCTGCGCGTCAAAGATGATTTCCCCGTCATTGGTCAGCTTGCTGCCTGCCAGTTCGCGCAGGCGATCACGCACGCGTTGCGGCAATTCCGTCAGATCATCGATGCGCACGCGCATTTGTACCGCGGTCGATACTTTATTGACGTTCTGGCCGCCCGGACCGGATGCACGCACGAACTGGAATTGCAGGTGGCGTTCATCAAGATAAAGATCATTTGAGATTTCGAGCATGGCGGATCGTCTAAGTAATATGGGCGATAAGTTGTGCGGCGAATTTGTACGGTGGATGCCCGGAAACCGGTGGGTGCTGTCGATTGAAAATCGATCGCATTCCACCTACATTGAAGGCACTTACCCTGTCAGGGGCGGGCAGGGCTGTAAACAGGAAATAAGACGTGCAGGCATCGTATCTTTATCTGGCGTTGGGCTGGCTTTCAGTTGGACTTGGCATTGTGGGCGCATTTCTGCCAATTCTGCCGACCACCCCGTTCATGCTGCTTGCAGCCTGGCTGTTTAGCAAAGGATCGCCGCGCCTGCATGCGTGGATTTACAACCATCCACATTTTGGCCCATCCATCCGTCACTGGACCGAACATGGCGTGATCAATCGCCGGGCCAAGATCATGGCGATGTCGGCGTTTGTCGTGGTGATTGCCGCATCCCTGATCTTTGTTGAAAACCGCTGGGTCGTGATGATCCAGTTACTGGTCGCAATCCCGGTCAGCTGTTTCATCCTGTCACGCCCGTCGCGCATTCCCGCATCCATCCCGGTAACACAGGGCGGGGAGCCGGGCACAGGCGTCTGATGCTGTCGGGTGTTGAGGTATTGCCGCTTAGCCCGATTTACGGGTCAATTCTTCCTGACAGGTTTCTTCGAGCTTATCGAGTTCATCGAGTGTCGCGTCGATATCCTGACGCTGTTTGCGCAGGGTATCGCGGCGCTCATTGATCTTGTCGACAAGGATGGTCAGCTGCATGATTTCGCTGCGGTCCGTATCATACAGGTCCAGCAGATCACGGATTTCCTTAAGCGAAAAGCCAAGCCGTTTGCCGCGCATGATCAGACGCAGGCGCACGCGGTCACGCTGGCTATAGATGCGCGTCTGCCCCTGACGCGCTGGCGCGATCAGTTCCTGGTCCTCGTAAAAACGGATGGTACGCGTCGTGACGTCGAACTCGCGGGCAAGGTCGGTGATGGAATAGCTGTCGTTCATGACATCCCGTTCAGGTTTACGCTTACGTAAACGAAAACTACATGCTTTCTTGTGCGATCACAATCGGCAATTCTTTTGGCAATTCAACGCAGAACGTGCTGCCTTTTCCCGGTTCGCTTTCAACCGTGATCGTCCCGCCATGCCGGTCGGCGATTTTTTTGCAGATCGCAAGCCCGATGCCGGTCCCGGCATATTCACCGTAACCGTGCAGGCGTTTGAAGATTTCAAAGATTGTCGCGTGATATTGCGGTTCGATGCCGATGCCGTTATCGGCAACAAAAACCTTCCAGCTTTCATCGGTTTCCCCGGCATAGATCCGCACTTCGCCCTTGTCGGGGTCACTGTATTTAAGGCCGTTCGAAACAAGGTTCTGAAACAGCAGCAAAAGCTGGCTGGCATCACCGGTCACGGTTGGTAGAAAGCCATCGCGAACAATGTTGCCTGCCGGACCCAGTCCCGCCCGCCTGAAATTGGCGGCAATCGCGTCAAACAGGCTGTCAAGTGGCACTGCATGGAACGGTTTGCCGTGCCGCCCGACCCGCGACAGGGTGAGAAGATCATCGATCATGCGCTGCATGCGCTGGGTGCCATCGACCGCATAATGAATGAATTCATCGGCGGTTTCGTCAAGCTTGTCCTTGTATCGCCGCGCGATCAACTGCGTATAGCTCGACACCATGCGAAGCGGTTCCTGCAAATCGTGGGACGCGGCATAGGCGAACTGTTCAAGCTCGCTGTTGGATCGTTCCAGTTCCGCCATGGTGCGCTGGATTTCCATTTCATGGCGTTTGCGCTGGGAAATGTCACGCAGGGTGATGATGTAATGATATCGCCCGTCAGCCGAAAAGTGGCTGATTGCGACTTCAAGGGGTACGTTGCGGCCGTTTTTGGTGCAGGCCAGAACCTCGATCACGCCTGTGCCAAGATCGGTCAGCAGACGGTCCGCAGTCGGGCGTTGCGGTGGGGTATGTTTGCTGTCGGGGAGCAAAAACCGGATGATGTTGCTCAGTTCCGGGTCGCCTTCGGGACCGCAGAGTTCCTGTGCACGGGCATTAAGCGGTTCGATATTGCCGTCATCGGATGCGACCAGAATCGCATCGATGGTGTTTTGCAAAATCGCACGTGTACGGTCTTCACTGCGTCGGGTCTGGGTCACCAGTTCGGCCAACTCGGCGGCCTGCTGTCGTAAAAGCCGGTCGCGCTGCACGGCAAGTGTGACGTCACGTACAGTCAGTGAACACAGCTTGTCCCCGCGCGATGTCGTGATCGGATGAACACGGATGGATTGTTCCATGCGTTCAAATGTCGCGGCAAACTGCGGCAGCGGACGAAGCGGCAGGGCCCCCTGATTAAGGGACGGCGAAATCACAGCAGGCATGCCGAATTCCAGGCAATCCTGAATGGCCTGGCACAGACGCCCCAACCGGGTTTCGGGGAACAGGGCACTTAACCGTTTACCGATTGCCTGTTCGTGCAAAATCCCCGACCGGCTTTGCATCCACTGGTTCCAGTGGCAGATGGCCCGGTCTGCCCCGATCACCACAAGGCCGACATCGGCTGTATCAAGCAGATTGCCGTAAAGGTCGGCGGCTTCTGCGGCATCCTTGATATCGACAATCGGGGAGGTGGGTTTTGTCATCGCGCTGCTGCCCGTTAACCGAGCGAGTTTTCAAGGAAACGCCGCACGAGTTCCTTCAGGGTCTGGATCGAGTCAAGATCCATGACAAACAGCACATAACCATCAATGTCATTCTGGCGCAGCATGAATTGCACATGCAGGATCATCAGAACCGGCATTTTGCCCGAGGTGGTATCGTACGCGGCCTCATCATTCAAAAGCGCTTTGGTCTCGCGTTTGCGGAAGGTCGGCATCGAACAATTGATCGGCTCGCCCAGAACGTTGGCAATACTGCCAAGACATGCATTCAGGATGATGTTGCCGACCTCCATCAGGGCTTCCTGTTCCAGGTCGGTCAGAGTATCAAGCGGCACATCAACCTTAAGCAACCGTCGCACCAGTTCAAGGCTGCGCTTTTCGGGGAAAACCAGCATGGCCTCGCCCTTGAACGGGCCATCGAATGTCTGGCTGACGGCGGAAACCACTTCTTCGGGCGATGATGTCAGGTTTGAATCGGAAAACCGTTCGACAAAGGTAATCGTCGGGACCGTCAGTTCGACCGGCTGATCGACCATTTCCGAAAGTGACGCGGCGGCGCGACCGACCCCGATATTGATCAGTTCACTGATCGTGTCATGTTCAAGCTCGCTCAGATCGATCATCGCCCGGCTTCCTTGCCTTTCAGATAATCGCAAATCTTTTCTTCGGTCGGCGGTTTGGCAATGAAATCCATGCCCAGTCCCGCCGCCTTGTTCTGGATTTCCTTCTGTATATTGGCGGTCAGAAGCGCAATTGCAGCATCGGGATAAGCCGCGCGAAGCTTTTCGCCCAATTCCAGCCCGTTCATGCCCGGCATGTTGAAGTCGATCACAAGGTAATCATAGGCGTGCTCGGCGGCCATTGCCTGCGCTTTTTCAGCTTCTTCGGCTTCATCCACCCGCCAGTCGGCAAAGTTGCTGGTGATAAAGGCCTTAACCAGCAGTCGGGCAAATTTGCTGTCATCGACAAGCAGGACGGATCGCTTCTGGGACATGTTTTTCTCGGATCTTCGGTTTGTGTTTTTGTGGTATCAGCGCCACCCGCAAGGATAGGTCCGATTATAGAGTAGGCGCAACCTTGCGCGAAAGCTGTTCGATCTGTTTGGCGATGATATTTGCCGGTCGCGGTTCGGAAATCAGGAAGCCCTGGATTTCGTCGCAGCCATGTTGACGCAGGAAATCAAGCTGTTCCTGGGTTTCGACACCTTCTGCCACGACTTTCAGGCCCAGATTATGACCCATGATGATAATCGTATTTGTGATCGCGGCATCGTCGGGATCGGTCGTCACATCGCGGACAAACGATCGGTCGATCTTGATCGAATTGATCGGCAACCGTTTCAGATAGGCCAGTGACGAATATCCGGTACCGAAATCGTCAATGGCAATCTGCAGGCCAAGTTTACGCAATTCATCAAGGATTGATGCGGATCGTTTGATTTCATGCATCATCACCGTTTCGGTGATTTCAAGGACAATACGTGATGCCGGTGTGGCGGTTTCGTCAAGGATGCGCGATATCGTTTCGGTAATTCTGCCTTCGATCAACTGGCGGGGCGACAGGTTAACCGCAATGCTGACAGGCGGCAGGCCGAGCAGATCCCATTCGCGGATCTGGTCACAGACCCGGCGCAGCACCCATTCCCCGATCTTGCCGATCAGGCCGGTTTCTTCGGCAACCGGGATGAATTGCATCGGGGAAATAAATCCGCGCCCCGGCTGGTTCCAGCGTATCAGGGCTTCGAGTCCGGCAAGACCGCCGGAAACCAAATCTATTTTGGGCTGGTAGTAAAGTTCGAATTGACCCTGTGCCAGGGCTTCGCGCAGATCGTTTTCAATTGCCAGGCGGGCAACCGCGCTTTCATTCATCGTCTTGGTAAAGAAGTGATAGGTCCCGCCACCACGGGCCTTTGCGCTATACATTGCCGTATCGGCATTGCGCATCAGTGTCGGGAAATCATCCCCGTCGGCAGGGCAAAGGGCGATCCCGATGGATGGCGTGATGAACAATTGCCGCCCCTGAATATCAAAGGCCGGGGACAGGGCATCAAGAACCGCCTGCGAAAGTGTTGCGGCATCCTGTGTTTCGCGCAGGCGCGGAATGATGATCAGAAATTCGTCCCCGCCCAAGCGGCCAACGACCTCCTGTCGGCTGACAACCCGGCGCAGCCGGTCGGCAACGGCCTTAAGCAGCAAGTCCCCGACATTGTGGCCAAGGCTGTCATTGATCAGCTTGAATCTGTCCAGATCAATAAACAGGATGGCGGTGGCCCGGTCGCGCGGTCCCTGTGCATCGCGCTTGTGACCTTCCAGTGCCGTTTTCAGACTGTATTCGAGCATGCTGCGATTGGGCAGGTTCGTCAGCGCATCGTGGTTGGCCATATAGACCAGTTGTTCCTCGTAGCGTTTGCGCGCTGTAATATCGTGCAGAACAGCCGTGATCAGCGGTGTTTCCGCCTCGGGGATCGGGCGGAAGGCAGCACTAACTTCAATTTCGGTCTTGTCCTGACGCACCAGTGGCAATGTCAGGCGTTGTTCGGCCACATGGTCGCGCGTCTGGAAACCGGCAAGTTCGGTTAGGCATTCTTCGAAATGCGGGATCGCACGCGGGGCGACGAATTCAAGAAAGGACCGGCCTTTTGGTGTTTCGTCCTCGGAAAGCCCCAGCAAAGGGAAGGATGCGTTGTTGATTTCAACAATGGTGCCGCCCGGTGTGATCGTCAGGATGCCGTCGGCAACGTTCTGGACGATGGCGCGAAGACGGGATTCGTTATCGCGCATCTGCTGTTCGGTCTGGCGCAATTTGCCAAGCGAGGTCGCAATACCGTCAACCAGTGATCGGACCGAGTGCGACAACAGACCCAGTTCATCGCGTTCATGATGGCGGGCAACCGTGATGCCGGTGGCATCGGGATTGTCGCGGTCGATGCCGATGACGGCCTGGGATATGCGCAAAAGCGGTTTGGTCAGGGTCAGATAGAAGAATGCAACCAGCGCAAGGCCGAGCAGGAAGTTGCGCAAAATGCCAGATGTCAGGATACGGGTTGCACGATTGATAAAACCGTCAGCAATGAGGTCGGTATCGATCCGCACCACAAGATGCCCGACAAGATCGCGACTCTCGCCGATTTCAAGAGGGACATCATATTGCTGGTTGTTACCAAACATCATTTCGGTCAGGGCTGAGCGGCCCGATGACGATTGCGGGCGTGACTGTTGCGCCAGCACATTGCCGAAATTGTCACGAAGGGTTGCGCTGTAAACCGGTTCGTATTCAAACAGGCCTGATACAACGCGCGCGGCAAGCGTTTCATCAAGGCCATAGGCCGCCTGTGTCGCGGATTCGCGCAAAGTCGACAAAACCTGATTAACGGTCCTGTCGATCAGGTTGCGTTCTTCATGCAGGTCCCAGGCAATTTGGGCAAAACTGAAAAACAGACCAATCAAAAGGGTGATTATGACGGCTGCACGTGCCTGTTTGACAGACAAGCGATCACGCCATCTGAGCCGTTGCGTTTTCAGGCTACCCTCCGCCAATCCACACCCCTGCATGGCTCTATGACCATTTGCACAGTCAAGACTATGTGCTTAGTGCGTCAAAAGCAATTGTTGCACGGCTTCTAATACTGGAAAAAGGCGACGAAATCTGTATTTTCCGCCCAAAGCCGATTTTGCCTGTCCGATGCGCGTTAAAAATCTGCGATATCGCAATGCGTCGAAAGAGCAATACTACTAAAAAAAATGGGATTTTATTGGAGTTGCACACAAGCGTCGTGCGTGATAACCCAATCCCCGAGAGAGAACAAGGCCGAGCGCGGGCGCAGCCGCATCACGGCCTCGCAACCTGAACGGAGTTACACCATGACCTATGTGGTGACAGAAAACTGCATCAAGTGTAAGTATCAGGACTGCGTCGAGGTTTGCCCCGTCGATTGCTTCTATGAAGGTGAAAACTTCCTGGTTATTCACCCGGACGAATGCATTGATTGCGGTGTCTGTGAACCTGAATGTCCGGCCGAGGCCATTATTCCCGATACCGAGCCGAATCTGGATAACTGGCTCGAAATCAACCGCAAATTCGCGGAAGTCTGGCCGAATATTACGCGCAAGGGTGATGCACCGGCCGATGCCGACGAATGGAATGGCAAGTCGGGCAAGACCGAATTGCTTAGCGAAGCACCGGGAACCGGTGATTGATCACACGCGTTAAACGCCTGTAAAACAACTGTTTTTGCGCCCTAATTTTATTGGCGCATGGCTGCATTGAGCCGGTCGCACGGAAAAAATCTGTGATAGGCCGGCTCTTTGTGTTATTGTGGGCAACTCGCGTTCAAGGGCTCGGCAGGCTCGCTCCGCGCAGTCGGATCTCCGTTATTATATCCTGTCAAAAACCGCGACTTCGCCAAAAGCATGGTCGTGTGAAGCTCTTCGCGTCGCTGGGTCTATAGTGTTACAGTTGAATGACCAGGCCTGTTTGGGCCGGAAGGAAGCTTGATGTCGGATAAGTTGCCCTTTGCTGTTGGCGATTACGTTGTTTACCCCGCACACGGTGTTGGCCGTGTTGATGGCCTGGAAACCCAGGAAATCGCGGGTCAGGAATTGCGCCTTTACATCATCACTTTTGAATCGAGCCGCATGACCTTGCGCGTCCCGGTCAATAAGGTGGGCAACTCCGGACTGCGCAAGCTGTCCTCGAAAAAACAGATGGACTCGGCGCTTATCACCCTTAAGGGCCGTGCGCGCGTCAAACGCACCATGTGGTCGCGCCGTGCGCAGGAATACGAAGCAAAGATCAATTCCGGTGATCCGGTTTCGATCGCCGAAGTGGTTCGTGACCTGCATCGCACCGCCACCCAGCCTGAACAGTCGTTCTCCGAACGCCAGATTTACGAAGCAGCGTTTGAACGCCTCGTTGATGAACTGGCCGCGATCGAAAAGATCGACAAGGACAAGGCATCGGGCAAGCTCGAAAAACTGTTGCAGAAAGCTGCCTGATACGTCTGTACAGCTTTCTTATACAGAGACCTCTTTTTAAAAACCGGCCTACAAGGTAATCTTGGGCCGGTTTTGTTTATTTTGGGCACGTTATGGCGATGAGCGCAGTTCTGGCACCGATAAAACCGGCGGACAAAATTTGGACCGTTGGTGCGATCAATGGCGATCTTGCCGCGCTGCAGGCCGTTCATGGCAAGCTTCGGGGTAAAATTGCGGCGGGTGATCGTCTGGTCTATCTTGGCAATTACTGGGGCGATGGCACGGCCGAGGCCGTATCGGGCGCCATCAATGAAGTGCTGCTGTTCCGCCGCTATTTCCTTGCCAAGGATGGTGTTGATATCGCCGATATCGCCTTTCTGCGCGGTGCGAGCGAAGAAATGCTCAGTAAATTGCAGCAGATTCATTTCGCCCCCAACCCGGGCGAGGTATTTGACTGGATGCTGTCGCGCGGTATTGCCGGAACACTTCGGGCCTATGGCTTTGATCCGTCGCATACGCAGGCCCTGATGCGACAGGGTGCACATGCCATTTCGCAATGGACCGGCCAGTTCGGCGAAGCCTTCCGCAGAAAGCCCGGGCACAGTTCACTTTTGTCTGATCTTAAACACGCAGCCTATGCTACGGATGGTTCGCTGATCTTTGTTCATGCGGGGCTGGATGGATCTCGTCCGCTGACCGGCCAGACCGATACCTTCTGGTGGGGCGGGTCGATGTTTGAAAGCATCACGGACCGTTATTACGATTGCCGCCGGATCGTGCGCGGATCGGCACCGGGCAATGTCGGCCTGCAGGAACGCGAATTCACCCTGTCGATTGATGGCGGGGCCGGGCGGGGTGGTCAGTTGATCGCCGTTGCGATTGGCCGTGACGGCACGATCATTGATCGCATCGAAAGCTGATTTGAAAAATGTCAGATAAAAAGGGCAGCAAACCGGATTTGCTGCCCTTTTTGTTTAATCAATCACAACCTTGACCATCGAATTGGTTGCCGGTGGCTGGCCGGGTTCAAGTCCGTTCAGTACGGCAAAGGTTTCGGATGGTTCGCGTGATACTGCCATCTGGCCGACAAAGGTCGAAAGATCATATTCCGGGTTCACCGCGCGCACCTTGATTCGCAGCGGATGGTATTTCTGCTGTTCCTCGCGGGTGAGCGGCCGGAAGCTGTATGTCGTGCGGCGTAACGCCACGTTATAATCATCGACCTTATTAAGTGGTGTGATGAACAGGAACTGATAGGCATTGTCGCCGTGCCGGATCACGACCACACGCAGGCGCGCCTTCCCGCCAGAATTCAGATTGACGTCGGCATAGCCGGTGGCGGCTTCCTGACCGTTGATATCAATATTCTCGATATTGGTGATCGCGATCTTGCTGGAAAAACCACGTGCCAGATATTGATCAAGTCCGACACCCTTGGCCTTTGGCGCCCCTTCAAACACGATCTGCGCCCCTCCGTCGTCCTGTGCGATGACGGCATCGGGCTGGTTGATCATTGAAAATCCGTCGGGCACGTCAAAGCGGAAATCAAGCGGCACATGGATAAAGGCAGTGCCCCGCACATAACCGTTATCCGGGCCATCGCCATAAATAATACCGTCAATCGCACGCATATAACGCACGCTGCCGACTTCGGGATTAGCGACCGGGGTCACGTTGGCGGCTTTGTGGGCCTGCTCGATCCGGTCAAGGGTCCGCGGGTGGGTGGCCATGAAATCAAACTGATCGATTTCGTCGGGTGACCTTCCGGCCAGCTTCGCCTGCAGGCGCGAATGGGCACGCAGTTTTTTCAGGAAAGATGCCATGCCTTCCGGGTCATATCCGGCGCGCGTGATGTAACGCACGCCCAGCATGTCGGCCTCAAATTCATGTTCGCGCGAAAACGACTTCAGATAGGCATTCGCCCCGGCACCGACGATATCGCCCGCGCCACTCCCAAGGGCAGCCGACAGTCCCCCGGCAAGGATTTGCGTCAGGACACCGCGGCTATAACGCTGGGCGGAATGGCGGGCGACGACATGGCCGATTTCATGGGCCAGAACCCCGGCAAGCTCCGCCTCGTTCGAGGCAAGTCCCGCCAGACCACGGGTGATATAGACATAGCCGCCAGGCAGTGCAAAGGCGTTGATCACCTGTGAATCAAGTACGGTAAAGGTGAATTTTTCATCCGGTGCCTCGGATACTGCCACCAGCTTGTTGCCGATTTCCGTGACATAGCTTTGCAGGTCTTTTTCATCATAATCGCCGCCAAACTCGCGTACGATCTTCGGATGTTCCTCGGCACCGACCTGTTTTTCCTGCTCGGGGGACATAAAGGCGGTAAAGCTGTCTTCGCCTGTAGCACGATTGGTCGAGCAACCCGCAAGGGCGGCAATCAGGCCAAGTGCGCCAATGGCGGTTGCCAATCGTCTTGTCTTGCGATGAAAAAGCCAGCTCATTGAAGTCTTTCCTCTTATGCCCGCGATGCGTATCCTTTGCCGGAAACGCCATTTTATCCCTTACGATGTGGTAGCGCGTGTTGGCTTGCCAATCAATATCTTGCAGCAATCAATCCTATTCGCAAAAATCGGGAAATTTTGCGGCGAACTTTGCTGTTCGTGTTGCAGGGTGCCTGTTTGCGGCATCCCTGATTGCAGTCACGTCCACCCCCGCGCATGCACAGGAATGGATATGTGGCCCTGACTTTGGTTCTGCCAAAATTGACGTGGCCAATATTGATTGGGCTGGCGCGCGTGGCGGTGATCTTCCCGTCATGCCGGTACGAATGGCAAGGTTTGATGCTGTTGATGCCCTGATGACAGCCGCGCAAGCCGATGTCCTATGGCGTCTGGCCGATATCGCCTTTGTGCCGGAATTTGAAAATGCCGCGCTTGTGGCGATGAAGGGCACAGCCAATACAATCACCGGCCTCGTCGCATATGGCCAGAATCCGGATTTTGCCGGGCGTCACGTCGCCGACATGCAGGATAACGCAGGCGGGTTGTGGCAGGAAAAGCTTCTGGAACAGGGGTTTGTGATTCTTCTGCCCGAAGGCGACCGCCCGATTGATACCCTGATTAAAGCCGAACAATCCGCCATGACGCAGCAGGCCGGACTTTGGGCGACCAGCCAAAACCCGGCTTACCATTATGCCGGTTCATCGGGGCTGGCGGGTGATCTGCCCGATGCCGCGCAGGCCATCGGGCGGTTTGCGGTGATTGACGGGATTCTTGAACGTATCGAAGACCGGGAATGGCGCAGTTACCTTAATTTCGGTGCCAACTGGCGCGACGATTTCACCGTGATGATCGACCGTGACCGTCGTGACGCCATCGCCGTCACCGGGCAGCATATGGAAGACTGGATTGGCCGGAAAATCCGTGTCCGCGGCCTGATCGAAGACCGCGGTGGCCCCTATCTTGAACTCGCCAATCCGGCGTCCCTGTGTGTGGAACAGTCTGTCGGTCAGCCGTGAACGGCTTTGGACTTGTCCAATAACACTTTAGACGTGTAGAAGAATGGGACGATAGATTCCAAGAGGCTCCCCAATGCTTTATCCCGAGATTGAACCCGCTTATTCCGGCTGGCTGGAACGGCCCGACGGGCACGAAATCTATTGGGAAGAACTTGGCAACCCCGACGGCATTCCGGTGGTGTTCCTGCATGGTGGCCCCGGGGGTGGGATCTCGCCCAAGTCGAGGCGCTTCTTTGATCCCGAAAAATACCGGGTGATCCTGCATGATCAGCGCGGTGCCGGTAAATCCCGTCCGTTCGGCAGTCTTGAAAACAATACGACCGACCATCTGATCGGCGATATCGAAGCGCTTCGTGAGGCGCGCGGTATTGATAAATGGCTGGTCTTTGGTGGTTCGTGGGGATCGACGCTGTCGCTGGCTTACGGACAGGCCCATCCGGAACGTGCCTTGGGCTTTGTCCTGCGCGGGATATTCCTGTGCCGGGATCAGGAAATTGACTGGTTCATGGATGGCATGGGCAAAATCTTTGCCGAGGCCGAGAAGAAATTCCTTGCGGCTGTAGGGTTTGATCGCAATCCGGGTAGTGCGGCGTTGCTGGATCGCTATGGTGATGTCTTTGCTGGCAAGGAAGGTGAAGCCGCCGCCATTGCCGCGGCGCGTGCATGGTCGGGCTATGAGGCCACTTGCTGCACATTGCTTCCCGATGACAGTCTGGTCGAGGACTTCGAAAGCGACGGGATCGCACTTGCGCTGGCGCGGCTGGAGCATCATTACTTCGTCAATAAGGGTTTCTTCACGCCCGACCAGTTACTTCAGAATATGGATCGCATTCGTCATTTGCCCGCCCGGATCATTCAGGGCCGCTATGACATCGTCTGCCCGCCGGTTTCCGCGTTTGATCTGCTCGCGCAATGGCCGGGTGCTGAAATGAATATCGTTGAGGATGCCGGTCACGCGGCAAGTGAGCCGGGGATCGTGCGTGAACTTGTGCGCGCCACGAACTCCTTTAATGGCACCGGATTTGATAAAAACTAGAACAGCCGGTTCATTGTTTTGTTGTCTATATCATACGGTTGGGTAGTATACGCCCGACATGATCTTAGAGGGGACTAAGTTAATGCGGTTGGTTTTGGGGAAAATCCTTGCCTTGCTTCTGGTGGCAGGATTTGCAGGCGCTGCACAGGCGCAGCAATTTCTTGGAAATAATAACGATTCCGGCCTGCTGGAATTTTCGACCGGTATGGTCGATATCACGCAGGATGACGAGGCGGCTGAATTCCGTCTTGATTACCGTTTCCAGCATGCGATGTTTGGCGTTGCCCGCCCGATTGCTGGCCTGATGGTCACCAGCGACAAGGCGGCACACGGTTATGGCGGTCTGGCGATGGATGTGCTTTGGGGCGATCACTTCGTTTCAAGCATCTATACCTCGGTCGGTGCCTATCACCAGGGTGATGGCGAAGACCTTGGTCACTGGATCGAATTCCGTTCGGGCCTTGAACTTGGCTTCCGCTTTGACAGCCGCGAACGTCTGAGCCTTGGCATTGCGCACATTTCGAACGCCAGTATCGGCGACGAAAACCCGGGTACGGAAATTCTGTCTCTGACCTATGCGATTCCGATCGACGCGATCTTTAACTGATCTGCGCGTTTGGAACGATGCACCAAGCCCCGCAGATGACGGGGCTTTTTGCGTTTCTGGTCAATGAAGGGCAAATTTGGTTCGCTGCCGGATTGATCGCAGCTATCGAAGCTGCTAATTGAATGCCTCTTGCCGATAAAGTGCGCCCGTAGCTCAGCAGGATAGAGCACCAGATTCCTAATCTGGGGGCCACAGGTTCGAATCCTGTCGGGCGCACCATCCCCTTTTGCCTTACTCCTCAGAACGACCCGTACCTTCCCGATCCCGTTCATAGTGTTTCGCAAGCTGAAATTCAGGCAGCCAGTTTTCACGGCGGATGGTCCAAAGCTCGTAGGTGGGCTTTAACTGATCGGGGGCGTCCAGCGCGCCCAGATTGACTTCGACTTCATCCCCGCTATGCCCGAAAACCGATGATCCGCAGGTCGGGCAGAAATAGCGCCCCTGATAATCGCGCACGTCGCCTTCGATTGTTACCGCATCCTCGGGATAAACCGCCGATGCGTGAAAAAGCGTGCCATGATGTTTCCGGCAATCAAGGCAATGACACAGGCCCACGCGGTATGGCTTTCCGGATGCCACAAGCCGGACTTTGCCGCACAGGCAACCACCAGTGATTTTGTCCATTGGCTTCTTCCTTTGTGAAACTGCTGTGCATTACTGAATGCGGGCTTCCGTACCACAATACTCGATCAGAAGGTCGGTCAGGGCACGAACCTTTCTGTCGGGATGCTGGGATGGCGGGCGGACAACATAAATGCCCGCAGGCGGAATGGGATAACGTTGCATCACGGGAACAAGTGCGCCCGACGCAATATGATCGCTGATCAGGCCATCGGGAAGATAGCCGATGCCAAGCCCCGCAAGTGCGGCTGCAACCAGTGCTGTGCCGTTATCGGCCTTGAAGCGGCCTTGCGGGCGAACCGTGATGACTTTGTCGCCATCCATAAGCTGCCATGCTTCGTTTCCCTTCATGAGAGCCTGATGCAACTGCAATTCCTCCGGTGTTTCGGGGGCGCCGTGCGCTTTGATATAGTCAGGGCTTGCAACAACCGTCCCATAGATCGGTCCGACACGTCTTGCGATCAGGTTGGAATCCTGAAGATGTCCAAGGCGCACGGCGCAATCAAATCCACCCTCGATCAGATCGACGACGTGATCACTGTAACAGGTATGGATATGCAGCAGGGGATAGCGCTTTGCCATTTCCGACAGTATTGGCGCGAAGTGATCAGGCCCAAAGGAAAGCGGTAAGGAAACCCGCAAGAGTCCGCAAAGCTGGCCGGTCGGCAGCAGGGTTTCCCTTGCCTCGTTGATTTCGGCCCAGGCTTTGGCCGCATGGTCGCGGAACACGGCCCCGGCTTCGGTCAAGGAAGCCCCGCGCGTGGAGCGCGTCAGAAGCTGAACGCCAAGTTCAGCCTCCAGCCGGATCAACCGCCGACTGACGACAGACTTGGACACGCCAAGCCGACGCGCGGCGGGTGTAACGCCACCAGTATCAGCAACTTCTACGAATGTTTGTAAATCTTCTATGTCCAATTTGGTGTTCCCGTTTTTGCGACACAGCGTAGCAGAGTTGGTCGGTACCGCAACATCAGCGGCCATGAGAGTTTGGATATAGCCGCAGCCCAAGAATGACTTGCGGCAGAATAATCACACGATAGCTGCAGAGGATTATCATGACTTTTCGTAACGGCCTTGATTCACTTCTTCGCCCCGAAGATTCGGTACTCGTCCTTATCGATCATCAGCCCTACCAGCTTGCAAATCTGAACAGCCACGATCCCCATATGGTGATCAACAATACAGCAGGGTTGTCAAAGGTTGCCAAGGCGTTTGGTGTGCCCACCATTCTGACAACCGTGATCGCCGCCCAAGGTGGCCGTCTTTTCCCGCAGATTACGGATGTATTCCCCGGGCAGGAAATCATTGACCGGACATTGATCAACACCTGGCAGGATCCAAAGGTGGTGGATGCGGTCAGGGAAACCGGTCGCAAGCAGCTTATCATTGCTGGTCTTTGGACCGAGGTCTGTGTCGCGATGCCAACGATACAGGCGCTTGGCGAAGGCTGGGATGTGACGGTGGTGACCGATGCCTGTGGCGGTGTTTCGGTCGAAGCCCACGAAGTCGCCATCCAGCGCATGATTGCCGCCGGGGCAAACATGATGACATGGCTGGCCGTTGCATCCGAATGGCAACGTGACTGGGCCCGGACCGAACATGTTGCCGAAATGGCCGAAATCCTCAAAGACCATGCCGGTGCAAGCGGCAGTGCCTTCCTGTGGGAACAGCAACTGCTTAACACACCGGTTCCAAACGCCCGGGACTGATCCGGGCGGGGATGACGAAAGTGCCCCCCTGCAACGCTGGCCCTTGGCCTGCCTCGTCATCCCCAATTCTTCCTTACGCCGTCTGACCGGTGATCGGGCTAACCGACATCACCGACATTGAGCTTCATTTCATTGGCCATCGATTGTCAGGGCCAGGCCCGCAGTCATGGCTGCAATTTGCCGAAATCGTGAAGGGGGGCGCGCTACCCCATTCACCCAAACGGGCTTTGCCCGAACAGAAGCGCGTCTTTAACCAAGGAAAGGACCTGCCAGATGGCAAGCGAGAAAATCCGTAATCCCCATACCGACCAACTTCTGACGCCGCAAAATTCGGCCCTGATCGTCATTGATTATCAGCCGATCCAGGTGTCTTCGATCCGTTCGATGCCCCGCGAAGAACTGGTCTTCAACATCACCAGTGTTGCCAAGGCCGCGGTCAATTACGACCTGCCGATCGTTCATTCGACCGTCAATGTCGAAACCGGTCGCAACAAGCCGCCTATTCAGGAACTTCAGGACGTGCTTGGCCATCTGCCGACCTATGATCGTACCTCGATCAATAGCTGGGAGGACACCGGGTTCAAGGAAGCCGTCAAGGAAATCGGCCGTCCGAAACTGATCATGACCGCCCTTTGGACCGAAGCCTGCCTGACCTTCCCGGCACTTGATGCCATTCAGGAAGGCTATGAAGTTTACGTGCCGGTCGATGCGGTTGGTGGAACGTCGCTTGCCGCCCACGAAGCGGCACTCCGTCGTATGGAACAGGCTGGTGTCAAACTGATCAGCCGGGTGCAGATGTATTGCGAGCTCCAGCGGGACTGGGCACGCGAGGCAACCGTCCCCGGTTTCATGGGTGTCTTTGATAATTTTGACGGCTTCAACGTCGAAAAGGCCGCCGAAAAATAGGCCAAAGGGCCTGTAAATCACATATGGCGAATGATGGCGGCGACCGGAACCGGGTTCGCCGCCATTTATTTACCGGCACGCTTTGCGATGGCCTCGCCTGTCAGGAGAAATACAGAAACCTGCCTGACCACGCACCCATTGCTGATAGCGGTCGGTTCTTCAGGATGCTTCTTTGCGGCGAATACAGCGAAAAGTTGTGACTTCCCAAAATCTTGCTCGTCTTGAAATGATCTTTGCGCCTGCACATATCCTTATATAACGGGCAAATCCGACAAGCCCTTTCATATGGCCGATCCGGCCGGGAGGTGTCAGGTGAAGAACTGGATTCGTCTTCCGAACAGCGAAGGCAATTGCGTTGCAGCGTCCAAGAATGCCGCAGGTTCAACAAATTCCCCATCCGTTACCGTTCATGAACGCGAAATAGGACGCAACGGGTTCCTTGGGCCATCAGCCCACATCTATCACAAACATCCCCCTGCGGGGTGGGCATCATTCGAAGGGCCACTTCGACCGCGTGCCTTTGATCTGAACAAACTTGCCGCCGGGCCGGATTGCCCGTTGCAGGCGCGCCGCATTCTGCATAATGCGGTGATGGAAGTCCGTTACTGGCGGCTGGATGGTAAAATGCATGCGCTGGCGCGTAACGCCGATGGTGATACGCTGGCCTTTGTGCATAACGGCAATGGTGCACTTTATTGCGATTACGGCCACATGCCCTATCGTGATGGGGATTATATCCTGCTGCCGCGCGGTACGGCCTGGCGGTTCGAGGCATCCGAACCATCGGAATTCCTGTTTGTCGAGGCCACCAATGATGCCTTTGGCCTGCCAAACGAAACCCAGTCAGCCGGTCATCCATCGATCAATCCGACCCGTTTTGAAGTGCCACGAATTGACGATAAATTCCGCTCCCAGCAGGACGAGGCCTATTGGGAAATTCACATCAAGCGTCGCAATGCGATTTCGACACTGACCTATCCCTATAACCCGCTGGATGCGGTGGGCTGGCAGGGGGATCTTAGTGTCGTGCGGCTGAACTGGCGCGATTTGCGACAGGACCGCCAACCGGGCCAGCCGGTGCCGCCCGCGGCACACAGCACCTTTGTCGCCAACCGGTTTGCCATCAGTACCTTTGTGCCGAAAATTGGCGAAGGTGAATCAGGGACGCTTCGCGTGCCGTTCTATCACTCGAACGAGGATTTCGACGAATTCATCTTCTATCACCGGGGTGAATTCTACAGCCGGGGCAATATCAAGCCGGGCATGGCAACCTTCCATCCCAGTGGCTTCCCGCATGGACCGCATCCATGTTCGTATCAGAAAACCATGATCAGGGTGCCGGTCGAAACCGACGAGGTGGCGGTGATGATTGATTGTGCGGAAATGGTCAATATTGACGAAAGCATTCCGGACGGCGCGGAATGGAAGGCCTATGTCAACACCTGGGAAAAGGCGAAAGAAACACTGTGATGCCATGCTCATGGTTGCACGTGCTTGTTTCAAGGCGGCTTTCTGCACTTTTGTGACCATTCGGCATTGATCTTCGGATTTGTTTGACCTATCCGGAACGTTAAGGGTTTCATCAGCATGTCCCGGTAATCTGCTTATCTGCAAAATGCCGGTTCCTTTGTCATGGACTGGCTTGCGCGATAGTATAAGCTTGGCAGCGGCACTCGTGGCGTAAACCTGACAGCGCAGATGGCCAACGAATAGAATTTGTCGGGATGGGTTGATCAAAGCCGAGAATGACCAAACAGCAATTAGCAAATAATAACGCAAGCATGTCGTCTTCTGGTCGTGCAGGTCAGCCGGATGCACTGTCCTGTTTGCCCGCGTCATTCGTTACCCGTGGTGTGCGGACACCTTTCACGACCAAAAGCCTGCGTTATGCCCGTGTGCTGATTGGCCAAAGCGGTCGCACGCTTGTCAGTCTGCCGGGGCTTTCGGGCGGGCTTGGCACCTATGAAATGCCGCTTGAAACCCTGCGCGAGGTGTTCGATCTGTCGGTTCATGACCGGATGCTGTTTGACCGCCTGATCACGCTTGAAAAATTCACCCCGGAAGTTGTGCGCGAACATGCGCGTGCGGTGGCGGTAACCGGTGTTGGCGGCGTTGCACTGGCGCGTGCCGGAATTACCGGCAACAAGGAAGAAAAAGCCGCGCGCGAACTCGGGCAACTGACCCTGCTGTATCAGGCATTGCGCCAGCTTGGCGGTAATGACGTTCAGGACATGAAACGCGAAGACCTTCTGACGATGGAGGGCCAGATACGCGCACGCAAGGCGCTGAACCGCTTTGCGGCCTCGGCCGGTCTGGAAAACGATTCGATCATTGATACCCTTGGCGAATGGAGCGTCCTGAGCGCGCCGGTCGGCCTTGGGATCGAAGGTTGTGAAGGGCCGCTTCGCCTTCTTGCGCTGGGTTTGCAGAAACTTGCCGGTGATGTTGAGGAATGGTCGATTTCCGAACAGTCAGATTTCCGTTTCATGGCGACCCGTGTGATCAATGCCGCCAGCGCAACCAACGATCATGCGGTGCGGGTGCTGCGCAAAATCGATTTGTGGAATAATGAACTTGGCAAGGTTCTCAAAGACTGGTCCAAAGCCAGGGACGACCTGCAAAAGGATATCGGCCGGTTGTGGTGGGTGCTTGATGGATGGCAGGAACTGATTGATTTGTGGCGGTCACGCCCCGGGCATGACAGGGCACGCCAGCGCGAGATTGTCGAGGAAATCGCAAGTTTCGCACCGGTCCTGCCAATCGAAGAGCTTGAGAAACTTGAATATGAATTCTGGGTCGATGTACGTGTTAACCAGATGCTTTGGGCGTCCGAATTGCGCAAACTGGGCAGTGGTGAAATTGACGCCGATATGGTTGACCGGCTGGAGCGGTTCCGGAGGCAGTCGGCGTGAAGGTTGAAAATGCCGCAAATATGGGTGTTTCCCAGCTTGGCGATCTGTTTGAATCGTTAAACAGTTCGGAAATCGCGCGTTTTACACGTGCGATCGAAAGTGACCGTGCCGACCCCAAGCTGCCGCTGCCCCATGAACAGATTTTGCAAATTCTGCGTCCGCGTCTGGCGTCGTTAAAACCGGAACGATATCCAACTCCGATGCGCCAGTTCTGCGATCCGTTTGAGGATTTGCTAACGTCGGCACCACCTGCGGAAAAAAGCATTCGCATCAGCCGTTCATCACTGATGCCGATCTGGAAGGTGGTCGAAACGTCCGGCGGTCCTGAAATGACCAAGGCGATTGCCGACATTGAAAAGGCGGCTGCCAAGCGCGATCAGGATATGCTCGAACAGGCTGAACGCCGGATGTGGAAACTGGCGTCGGTCTGTATTGCGCAGGAAATCGAAAATTCGCTTAATGGGGTGAAGACCGAACGTGCATTGGCAACGCGGCTTGGTTCGCGCAGTCATCTTCGTGCGTTTGAGGAAATTGGCAAAATCCTGAACGTTGCCGAAGAAATCACCCAGATGCGCAAACGTTTCCCATCGGCTCCGATCAGAAGTCTGGGCACGGCCGATATCAGCTGGCTGCGCGACCGGTTTATTGAGATCTCGCAGGAAAAACCGGGATACGAGCCCGTTTATCTTTTGGCGGTTCTGGCGCGTCTGCTGCGTCCGAGCGAGCTTTTCAAACTGATCCGCGTGCTATCGAGCAAGGCCGACGACAGAACAATTTCCAGCACCAATCTGGCGACCACCGGCGATCTGATCATTGATCTTCTGGCCGAAACCGTGACCGAGATCGAACAGGGTATCGGCACTGGCAAGGGCGAGCATCACATCCTGTCGCTTGCCCGCTGGTATGCGTCCGAATTTACTCGGATCACGCGCGAGTTTAATATCCGCAAGGATGGCCGCTGGGGCGAGAAATTGCTGGAAACGCGTCGTCGCGTATCCAAGGCGATGGCCAATACCATGTTTGGCGCCAGTCCGGATCGCATCATCGATGCCCTGCCGCTGCTTGAAACCAAGCAGGGGCCGGGTTCCGGTCGTCAGGGTGTGCGCCCGATTTTCGCCCAGCCCTTTGACGAGGAAAAGGTTCTTGCCGCCGAACAATCGGCCGAGGCGATTGCTGAAACGGCGCGCATTTCCCACGTTCTGGCTGCCCAAAGTTCGGCAACCAAGGCGGTGGTCGAGCTCAAGAAAAAGCTGAACCAGATTGGCCGTGCCGGCGTGGATGGCATGGGACGGCTTGATGCTGACGAACTTGATAATGCGCAGCGCAACCTGATGGCGATTGTCCGTCTTCTTGAAATCATCGACGGCCCCGAAGAAGCCGATCTGCTGCGCCGTCGCGGTATGAACGCGCTGCGCGCACTTCAGGGTAAAAAGGCAAGCTAGTCGCTCTTTTTCTTCTTTTATGCTTCCTGATTTTTGCGCTGATCAAGCCAGGTCATGAAAGCCCGGATTTTCGGGTTGCGAGCACGGCCGGTCGGGGTGGTGGCGTAATAATGAAACGGGCTTGCGCGCGGCGGACCAAACGGTGCGACAATCCGTCCATTGGCCAGTTCATCCTCAATGGCGAATGTCGGCAGTAAGGCCACGCCAAGGCCGGCAATGGCAGCCTGCATCGCCATGGTGAAATGTTCGAACTTTGGACCATTCTCCCCGTCAATATCGGTAAGGCCACTTGCGGTCAGCCAGTCGCTCCAGCCGCGCGGGCGGGTGGCTATGTGTAAAAGTGAATAATCACGAAGATTATTTGGTTTTGGTGAATAATCCAGACTCTCGATCAGTTTCGGGCTGCAGATCGGCACCATTTCCTCGCCATGCAGCAAATGCGCATCCAGCCCCGGCCAGCTTCCATCGCCAAACAGAACAGCAATGTCGATCTGTTCACGGTCAAAATCGGGGATGCCGATCCGCGAAATGAAATTGATGACAATATCGGGATGGGTGCTGCGAAAATCGGGCAGCAACGGGATCAGGCAGCGCGACCCGAAAGTCGGTGGGGCGGCGATGGTCAGAACCCCGCCTTCGGCCCCGCCCGACAGGAAGGTCAGGGTCGCGGTTTCAAGCTGATCCAGCGCGGGGCGGATTGCCTGCAGATAGCTTTCGCCCTCTGATGTCAGGACGAGGCGTTGTTTCTGGCGGGCAAACAGCTTGCAGCCCAGCCAGTCTTCAAGCCCCTGTATCTGTCGGCTGACCGCACTTTGTGTCAGGTAGAGTTCCTCGGCCGCGCGTGATGCGCTGCCAAAGCGGGCGGTCTGCTCAAAACAACTGAGTGCTTTCAGGCTCGGGATGCGGCGGCTCATGATCTAATTGCTCGAAATATGAGGATATTTGCACTTTATCTGGGTTTGTTATCGCTAGTTTATGAGTTTTACGCATAAACTATATCCGATTTATCATTTGCAAGCTTGCCTGCCAATCCCTAGCTTTAGCCCAGAAGCGATAAGCTTTCAGGGATGATGCCGTCTCGCCCTTCTATGGTGTCATCCCTGCTTTGGTTTCAAAAATTTCATAAGGGATCAGGACGATGGCAAGCCGCGCACCTTTTCACTGGGAAGACCCGCTGCTGATTGAAGATCAGCTGAGCGAAGAAGAACGCATGATCCGTGACGCGGCGCGCGCCTATTGTCAGGAAAACCTGCAGACCCGTGTTCTCGAAGCCAACCGGCACGAGATTTTCCACCGTGAAATCATGACCGAGATGGGCGAACTTGGCCTGCTTGGCCCGACCATCCCAGAAGAATACGGCGGACCGGGTGTCAACCATGTCGCCTATGGCCTTGTCGCGCGCGAAGTCGAACGTGTCGATAGCGGCTATCGTTCGGCGATGTCGGTGCAAAGCTCGCTTGTGATGCATCCGATCTATGCCTATGGCAGTGAAGAACAGCGCAAGAAATACCTTCCGAAACTGGCGACAGGTGAATGGGTCGGTTGTTTTGGTTTGACCGAGCCGGACCACGGTTCCGATCCGGGCGGCATGAAAACCCGTGCCCGCAAGGCCGACGGCGGTTTCACCCTTTCGGGATCGAAAATGTGGATCACCAACAGCCCGATCGCCGATGTGTTTGTCGTCTGGGGCAAGGATGACGAAGGCGTCATTCGCGGTTTCATCCTTGAAAAAGGCATGAAGGGTCTGAGCGCGCCAAAGATCGAAGGCAAGTTTTCGCTGCGTGCGTCGATCACCGGCGAGATCGTTATGGATAACGTCTTTGTCCCGGCGGAAAACATGCTGCCAAATGCCAAGGGCCTTGGCGGGCCGTTCGGTTGCCTGAACAAGGCACGTTACGGCATTTCATGGGGGGCGATGGGGGCGGCTGAATTCTGCTGGCATGCAGCACGTCAATATACCCTTGATCGCAAACAGTTCGGCCGCCCGTTGGCCGCCAATCAGCTGATCCAACTGAAACTGGCGAACATGCAGACCGAAATTACCCTTGGTCTGCAGGGCGCGCTTCAGCTTGGCCGGATGCTGGATGCCGGAACCGCTGCACCCGAGGCGATTTCGCTGATGAAACGCAATAACTGCGGCAAGGCGCTTGATATCGCGCGTGTTGCCCGTGACATGCATGGTGGCAACGGTATTGCCGATGAATTCCATGTCATCCGTCATGCGATGAACCTTGAAGCGGTCAATACCTATGAAGGCACGCATGATGTGCATGCCCTGATCCTTGGCCGTGCCCAGACCGGCATTCAGGCGTTTAGCGCCGAGGGCTGAGGACTTCGATGACGGGCGGCACCGATCTTTGGTGTCGCCCTTTTTCCTTTTTGATGACGATCCCGGGATGGAATGATGACCAGCGCGCTTTCTGGACTTCGTGTGCTTGATCTTTCGCGTGTATTGGCGGGGCCATGGGCCAGTCAGACGCTGGCCGATATGGGGGCCGAGGTGATCAAGATCGAACGTCCGGAGGCAGGCGACGACACGCGCGGCTGGGGCCCGCCCTATGCCAAGGACGTTACAGGTAACGACACCAGCGAGGCCGCCTATTACCTGTCGGCCAATCGTGGCAAAAAGTCGCTGACGATTGACATGACCAAGCCCGAGGGGCAGGAAATCCTGCATAAACTTGCGGCCGAATGCGACGTGGTGATCGAGAATTTCAAGGTCGGTGGCCTTGCCAAATACCGGCTGGATTATGCATCGTTATCGGAAATCAATCCAAAGATCGTCTATTGTTCGATCACCGGCTTCGGGCAGGATGGCCCGTACAAGGACCGGCCGGGTTATGATTTCATGATCCAGGCGATGGGCGGGCTTATGAGCATCACCGGTGCCCCGGATCAGGAACCGGGTGGGCAGCCGATGAAGGTTGGTGTGGCGGTTGCCGATATCTTTACCGGGCTTTATGCGACGATTGGCATTCTGGCAGCCCTGCGTCACCGCGATGCGACGGGCGAGGGGCAGCATGTCGATCTGGCTTTGCTGGATGTGCAGACAGCGATCCTTGCCAATCAGGCGATGAATTTCCTGACAACCGGGAAGGCTCCGGGGCGGCTTGGTAATGCGCATCCCAATATCGTGCCCTACGAAGCGTTCCCGACAGCGGATGGTTACATCATCCTTGCGGTCGGCAATGACAGCCAGTTCAGAAGCTTCTGCAATGTCGCGGGGATCGGGCATTTGCCCGATGACGCACGATATGCCACCAACCGGTCACGGGTGGCAAACCGCGAAACGCTGGTGCCGCAAATCCGTCAGGCAATGGTAATGAAATCGACCGACGACTGGATTGCCATTCTGGAAACGGCCAATGTGCCGTGCGGCCCGATCAATACGCTGGATCGGGTGTTTGATAACCCGCAGGTCAAACATCGCGATACGGTGCGGTACCTTGATCATCCGACGGCGGGCAAGGTGCCGACGGTTGCCAATCCGATCAAATTTTCCAAAACACCGATTGCCGGTGAAACCGCCCCGCCGATGCTGGGCCAGCATAGCGATGAAATCCTGCGCAAGGTTGCGGACCTTAGCGATGTGCAGATTGCCAGATTGCGCGAAGCCGGGATTATCTGATGCCACCTTCCTGCTTGGCAGAATGCCCGCCGGTATGAAAAGGTAACGGCAGCAACATTCATTCAATGCAGGATATCGGACATGAAAATCGCGGTAATGGGGGCGGGGGCTGTTGGCTGTTATTACGGGGCCATGCTGGCGCGTGCCGGGCATGATGTGACCCTGATCGGGCGGCCTGCCCATGTTGATGCCATCAATCGCGACGGACTGCTTTTGGAATTTGGTGGAACACAGCAGTATATCGAAATGAGCGCCAGTTCGGACGCCAGCGCGATTGCCGGTGCAGGTCTGGTTCTGTTCTGTGTCAAATCGACCGATACCAGCGATGCCGGGGCACAGATCAAGCCGTTTCTGACCCCTGATACCATCGTCATGAGTCTTCAGAACGGGGTTGATAATGCCGAACGGTTATCCGCCGTGATCGGCATGCCGGTGATCCCGACGGTGGTCTATGTCGCGACCAGCATGGAAGGTCCTGGGCATGTCAAACATCATGGGCGCGGCGAACTGGTGATCGGAACGTCTGTGCAAAGCGAAAAAGTCGCCGAGACCCTGCGCCCGGCACATATCCCTGTCGAGATTTCGGACAATGCCGAAGGTGCACTTTGGGCCAAGATGATTTTGAACTGTGCCTATAACGCGTTATCGGCAATATCGCAGATGCCCTACGGCGCGCTGGTGCAGGGCGAAGGCATTTGGGATGTCATGCGCAATGCGGTTGATGAATGCCTTGCGGTGGCCAAGGGATGCGGGGTGATAGTGCCCGGTGACGTCTGGGGTGCGATTGAAAAGATCGCCGAAACCATGCCGGGGCAATATTCATCCACCGCACAGGACCTGGCGCGCGGCAAAACCAGCGAGATCGATTTCCTGAACGGTTATATCGTGCGCAAGGGGACGGAGCTTGGCATTGCAACACCGACCAATCTTGCACTGCATGCGATGACGAAGTTGCGCGAACGCCGGGATTGATCCCGGCATCCGGTGAGTCGACCGGTCATTTTCCGGATTGTCCGCGTTATTCCGCCTGCTTGGCCTGTGCCGCGGCGATATCGGGTTTGGGGACCGGCACACCGAGCCGATCACCAAACATCACGATGGCGGCTGCCATTACGATCAGGAAGGCACCAAACAGGGAAACCGGTTCGGGCAGCAGACCAAACACCGTCACATCCAGCAACAGCGCCCAGATCATTGCTGTATATTCGAATGCTGCCAATGTGGATGCGGGCGCACGTGCCAGTGCTTCGGTCATGAAGATATGGGCAAGACCGCCGGTAAGTCCGGCCCCGATCAGCCACATCAGGATTTCAGGCGACGGATCGGCCCAGCCAAACGGCAGGGTCAGTAACCCGCCAAGCGAGCAGATCACGGCAAAATAAAATGCAATCGTGCCTGATGATTCGGTGCTGGTCAGGGCCTTGATCTGGACCTTGGCAAAGGCGGTGGTGACCGCCATGGCAAGACCGGCCCCAATGCCGATCAGCACACCTGTATCAATGCCCGGTGTCGAGAATGTCGGCCACAGCATCAGAAACACGCCACCAAATCCGGCAAAGGTCGCGGTGAAGACCGCCATGCCGGGCTTTTCGCGCAACATGATCATCGCAACCGGCAGGACGAGAAGCGGGGCGAGGAAGCCAAGAGCCGTCGCAAGGGCAAGCGGCAGATAGGCCAGCGACAGGAACGAAAAGAACATCGACACAAGGCCGAATGTGCTGCGTTTAAGATGACCGAACGGGCGGGCGGTGCGAAGGCCACGCGGAAACTGGCGGCGCCACATCAGATACAGGACAATAGGGATCAGGGCGACGGAGCTTCGCCAGAACATGATTTGCCCGACCGGTGCCTCGAACGAGGCCAGACGCACAAACAAACTCATCACTGCAAACAGACCGGTGGCGGCAAGCCGCAAGCCGATCCCGGACCATACACTGCCCATTTTCGGGATCATCCTGCATTCCGCGGGAAGGATGTCCCGCCAGTCAAGCAGTAACCCGAATAAGCTGTGTGAAATACTGAGTTTTTTTCATATCAGGGTGGAGCGAAACTCAGTGGTCGGTTTTGGGATCGCGGACAGTCGTTATGGCGGCTTATCATCTGTTCTTGCAGATCCGCCTGGATTTCCACGTTCGCGAAAATGAGGATTGTGAGTGGGTTATTAGTGATCTTTGCCGTCGACATGATGCGGGGTCAGGCTGCGCGGGTCGACATCGTCAAGGCAATTGACATTGATCGCGGCCATTTTGGCACCGTCGGGCATTTCGCCATAAGCGAAGCTTTGGATGCCGCAGGTTTTGCAGAACTGGTGACTGATCTTTTTGGCGTTGAACAGATATTCGGTCAGATTGCTTTCGCCTGATTTCAGCACGAAGTTATCGCGCGGCGTGAAGGCCAGGACCGATCCAAGTTTCTGGCAGCGTGAACAATTGCAGGTGATGGTGTGGTCAAGATCAAGTTTGTCGACCGCATAGCGCACGGCACCGCACTGGCAGCCGCCGGTATATGATTTCTCGCTCATATGTTTCCTCCTGCTGTTCTGTTTATTTGTTACCGGTAATATCCGCCCGGTGTTTTGCCGGTTGCCTTGCGAAACATTGCGATAAAGGCCGAGGTGTTTTCATAGCCAAGATCAAGGGCAACCTCGGTAACCGGTCGATGATGAGCCAGTTTTTCAAGCGCGTAAAGCAGGCGCAGCTTTTGCCGCCAGTCGCGAAACGGCATGCCGGTTTCGCGTTGAAACAGCCGGGCCAAGGTGCGTGACGATGCGCCGCAATCACGTGACCATTCATCAAGAGTCCGGTTATCGGACGGATTGGCCTGCAACTGTTCGCAAATGCGCGCGAGGCGCAGGTCCTTGGGTGCGGGTAGATGCAGGTTATCGTTTCTGGGTGGTTTTAGCTGATCAAGCAGCACGCGGATTAGCCGACCATCCGAACCGGCTTCATCATATTCAATCGGGATTTCGGTCGCGGCCCGGATCAGTTCGCGCAGAAGTGGGCTTACTTCCAGCACGGTGCAGCGATCGGGCAAGTCAACCGGTGCATTCTTATCGATATAGATATGGCGCGCACGGGTGAAGGTGGCATGGGCGACGGCATGTTCAACACCGGGCGGCACCCATACCGCACGCTGAGGCGGGACGACCCAGATGCCAGCCGCGGTGGTGACGGTCATGGTGCCTTCGATGGCAAAAATCAGCTGATGCCAGTTGTGACTGTGCGCGCCGATACTGTAACCGGCGGGAAGGTCGCTCATGCGGACATAAACCGGGCGCGGCAAATGATCGGGCCGGGGACGGGAATGTTGCGGATATTTCGAGATATCCCGTGATCCATCCATGAGAATGTCCTGTTTGCAATATATGATGGCAGATTATCGCAAGACAGACGTACGCCGCAACGCTAGTTTGAAGACATTCCAATCAAACAGATAAAAGCACGTGCCCCAATTGCCACCGGTTCCGTGCGGGGAGACATCATGTCCAAGGATTTACCACCGGAAACGAGCACCCATGCCGCCCCCATCGAGGTACCGGGCAATCCCGATCTGTCGGGTGCGGCTGTTGCACACAAGGGATGGCGCAACCCGGAGGTGCTGCTGATTTTCATGGCGGCGGCGATGCCGTTGTCATTTTCGACCTGGATGGCGCTTTTGAACAACTTTTCGGTCGAGATGGCGGATTTTACCGGCCGCGAGATCGGAATTTTGCAGTCGTTGCGTGAAATTCCGGGCTTTATGGCCTTTACCGCGATTTTTGTGCTGATCATCCTGCGCGAGCAGACCTTTGCGCTGATCTCGCTTCTGGTGCTGGGCATCGGGGTGGCGATTTCGGGCTATTTCCCTACCGTCGTCGGGCTTTATTGCACGACGGTTCTGATGTCGATCGGGTTCCATTATTTTGAAACCATGCAGCAGGCATTGTCGTTGCAATGGGTGAAAAAGGAACGCACCGCGATGGTGATGGGCCGGCAGCTTTCGGCGAAATCGGTCGCATCGCTTGTGATGTTTGGCATTGTCTGGGCGATGCTGGAATTGCTGAATGTCGAATACCGGTATGTGTATCTGTTTGGCGGGGCCTTGACGGTTATTGCTGCCGTGTTTGCATGGATGGCGTTTCCGAAATTTGCCGATGCCCACCCGCAGACCAAGAAACTGATCCTGCGCAAACGTTACTGGCTTTATTACGCGCTGACCTTCATGAGTGGGGCGCGCCGCCAGATTTTCACGGTGTTTGCCGGGTTCCTGATGGTCGAGAAGTTTGGTTATGACGCCGCAACCATCACGCTTCTGTTCCTGTTAAACCATGCGATCAATATGGTTCTGGCACCCAAGATCGGGAAACTGATTGGCAAATGGGGTGAACGCAAGGCGCTGACATTTGAATATATCGGTCTGTTCATTGTTTTTGTGTCCTACGCCTTTGTCGAAAACGACAAGCTGGCCGGGGCGCTTTATGTCATCGATCATCTGTTCTTTGCGATGGCGATTGCGATCAAAACCTATTTCCAGAAGATCGCCGATCCGGCCGATATTTCATCGACAGCCGGTGTCAGCTTTACGATCAACCATATTGCCGCGGTGTTTATTCCGGTGGCGTTCGGGATGTTGTGGCTGATATCGCCATCGGCGGTATTCCTGTCAGGGGCGGCTATGGCGGCGGTTTCGCTGATCCTGGCGCTGAATGTGCCCCACGATCCGGAACCGGGGAACGAGGTGGTGATGGGGTACAAATCCCACCAGCCGATGTTGCGTCCGGCGGAGTAGAAAGCGGTTCCGTCCTGGCGCAGAATTTCAATCCTGAAAACGCCCGCCATCCTGTGCGGGTGTTTTTGTTTGTGTTTGCCTTGGTATTTTCGCAAAATCTTCAAAACCTGACCAAACGAACAATAATAAATTCGAGCATGAGCATCGCTTCAACAGGAACCAATCACATGTCACATTTTCGTCCGATCAGTCGCACCTTTGTCGGTCGTGTCCTTGCGGGATCTGTTTTATCCCTGACCGTGGCGCTTGCCAGTGGTACGGCATTGGCCGACAGCACGGTATCGCTGCGCATTCTGGAAACCACCGATATCCATACGCATCTGGTCAATTATGATTATTATCGCGACGGCGAGTCTGACACGGTTGGTCTGGCGAAGGTCGCGACCCTGTTGAAAAATGCCCGGGGCGAAGCGAAAAATGTCGTTCTGATTGATAATGGTGACCTGATCCAGGGCAACCCGCTTGGCGATTACATGGCCAAGCGCCACGGCCTGAAAGAGGGCGAGGTCCACCCGGTTTACAAGGCGATGAACCTGCTGGGTTATGACGCGGCCAATATCGGTAATCACGAATTCAACTATGGTCTCGATTTTCTTGGCAAAAGTCTTTCAGGCGCCAAGTTCCCCTATGTCAGTGCCAATGTCTTTGCCGATGACGGTGACGCTGATGCGGAAAATGACAAACCGTATTTCCAGCCTTATGTGATCCTTGATCGTGAATTTACCGATAGCGACGGCAAAAAGCACAAGGCAAAGGTCGGCGTAATCGGGTTCGTCCCACCGCAGATCATGCAGTGGGACAAGGCCAATCTCGAAGGGCATGTCGTGACCAAAGACATCGTCGACATGGCCAAAAAATACGTGCCCGAAATGCGCGAAAAGGGTGCGGATATCGTGATTGCGGTGCCGCATTCCGGTCTGTCGACTCTGGCGCGTGAAGGCATGGAGGAAAACGCGACCTTTTACCTGAGTGAGGTTGACGGCATTGATGCCATCCTGTTTGGTCATGCCCATACGGTTTTCCCGTCCGATACCTATGCCGATATTGATGGTGTTGACCTTGCCAAGGGGACGATCAATGGTGTGGCTGCCGTCATGCCGGGCTTTTGGGGTAGCCATCTTGGCGTTATTGATCTGACGCTTTCGGTCAATGATGCCGGTGAATGGAAGGTGACAGACAGCCTTTCGGAAGCACGTCCGATCTATCACCGCGAAGGGCGCGATATCACACCGCTGGTCGATGCCGATCCGGAAGTGATCGAGGCGGTGAAAGAAGAGCATGAGGCGACAATTGCCTATATGCGCGAAGGTGTCGGTACGACAGCAACGCCAATCAACAGCTTCTTTGCGCTGGTGGCGGATGATCCGTCGATCCAGATCGTGACCAATGCGCAGAAATGGTATCTTGAACGCATCCTGAAGGGATCGGAATATGACGGCATGCCGATCCTGTCGGCGGGGGCGCCCTTCAAGGCCGGTGGCCGTGGCGGCCCGGAATATTTCACCGATATCCCCCAAGGCAAGATCGCGCTTAAAAACGTTGCTGATCTTTATATCTATCCCAATACGTTGCGCGCGGTACTGCTTGATGGTGCGCAGGTGCGTGAATGGCTTGAAATGTCGGCCGTGCAGTTCAATCAGATCGATCCGAACAGCACTGAAGAACAGCCGCTGATCAACGAGACATTCCCGACCTATAACTTTGATGTCATCGACGGGGTCAATTACCAGATCGATGTGACACAGCCGGCGCGCTATAACGCATCGGGCGAAGTAGTGAACAAGGATGCGCACCGCATTATCAACCTGACCTATGATGGCAAACCGGTTGCCGATGATCAGGATTTTGTTGTGGCGACCAACAATTACCGCGCAAGCGGCGGCGGTAATTTCCCGGGACTGGACGGATCGACCATCATTATCGAAGCCCCGGATGAAAACCGAACGGTTCTGGCGAATTACATCCTTGAGGAAAAGGAAATCGATCCGAAGGCCGATGGCAACTGGAGCCTGGCACCAATAGGTGAGGCATCCAAGGTAACGTTCGTGACGAGCCCCAAGGCATCGTCGGCCCTGAATGCGCCCGACAATATCAGCTTTGTCGGCGAGGATGAGGCGGGCTTTGCCCAATATGTCCTTCAGTCGAAATAGGATCGCCTAATCGCAAAAGAAAAAGCCGCCCGTCGAAAGAGGGCGGCTTTTTCATTCGGCGTTTACCGGCTGGTCTAATTGACCGGCGGAAACCGTTATTTTTTGGCACCGTGCGACATATGCGGTGCATTCGGGCGGCCCGGAACGTTCCGCGGGCCATCTTCGCGCGGGTTTTTCCCGTTCAGATAAGCGGCAGCGCAATGCTCGTCACAATAGGGTTTGCCGGGCACAATTTTTTTGCCACAGAAATGGAAATCTTCATCGCCCGGGTCGCCAAACGGCCAACGGCACATGCCGACACCCAGATCAAAGATACTGATGCCTTTGCTTTGTACCTTGGGTGCGGGGGCCTTTTTCGGCTCGCTTTCTTCGGCGCGACGCTGGATCGGGGAGGGGCGCTTGGGCAGGCCAAGGCGGTGAGCCTTGCCCACGACGGCGTTTTTGCCAACACCCAGTTCTTCACCGATGCGTGCTGTGGTCCAGCCCTGATTCCAGAGCGAGGTCAGCAATTCAATCTTTTCCGGCGTCCAGCTCATTTCGAGTATATTCCGTGTTTCTTTGTCTGCCCGGTGGAAAATCCATAGGCAGGTGCTTATTGTCCGAAGTCAAACAGGGATACAGACGTATCCGCTAATATCACGCGGCGCAAGGGTCTTAGCCATTTCGGGCCATTCCGGACCAGTTTGCCGACCGGCTTTGCGCACGCGGAAAGATGCGCAATTTGCATGACAGCGCGTCAATGTAAAGGGGAGATCGTCATTTGACATGGTTTTTCGTTTCGGTTGTGGTCTTTATGGCAGGGCATATCGTGCCCGGTCTTTTGCGTGGCGCGATCACGGCAAGGATCGGTCATCGGGCCTATATCGTAACGTTCTCGATCACGTCGCTGTTCCTGTTGGGATGGGTGATTTATGAAATGCAGCATGCAGACTTCATTGCGCTCTGGCCCTACGAAATCTGGCAAAATCACGTGACGATAACACTGATGCTGCTCGCCTGTATTTTGTGGGCAGCGGCGATTATTCAACCCTGTCCGCTGTCGATCGGACGAAAAAAAGGCTTTGATCCGGCACATCCCGGGATCAACCGGTTTACGCGCCATCCGTTGCTTTTGGGCATGATGTTGTGGGGGCTTGGTCATATCCTGCCCAATGGCGATTTGGTGGCGTTCATGTTCTTTGGCGGTGCGACGGTTTTTGCCATTGCGGGGTTCTGGCGGATGGAAAAAATCCGCGCCCGACATATGGATGATGCAGAATATAAGGCAATCCTTGACGGGACTCGGCGGTTTGACGTGACGGGAATTGCCAAGGGGGCGTTTGGCTGGCGCGATATCGTGTTGGGGATCGGACTTTATATCGTGATCCTGTGGGCTCATCCCCATGTGATCGGAGTTGATCCCTTAGCCGCAATGGGCGGCTGACCAGCGAATTCGGGCATATCGCACTTGCGCGAAGCGATGCAGAAAAACTCGCGGCAATGCTTGAAGTTCCAGAATATCATTGGGATACTGGGCTGCCAATTGTCCGCCCCCGGACAGATTATTTCTGCGAGGTGTTATGACGTCTCCTGAACTTGCGACCAATCTTGCCCGTTTTGCCGAAATGGAAGGCCGACATCCCAGATTGCTTTTGGCGACGGCATCTTCGGTGGAAGAATCCCATCACAAGCATGTCGCAACCCTGTTTGCCGATGGCGGGTTTGACGTTGATATCGCACCGAAAAATTCCGATGCACAATCGATTGCCCGTCAGGCGGTTGATTGCGATGCCGATATTCTGGTCCTGATCCGCTTGTCACTGACGGCTGAAGACCGGGTGGGGGTTGCCGATGTGATATCGTCGCTGGCCGCTCTTGATGCGGAATATATCAAGTTCGGCATCGTCGGAAAAACCGACGATCCGGCGCGCGACAATGTTGATTTTGTCTTTGATCTTGAACATCTGGGCACAGAGGATTGCGAAGCGCTGGTCGGGTACATCCTTGAGATTGAAGAAGACCGGGTTGCGCAACATATATAACGGACTGGTATCGTGGTTCTGGCGCGTTCCGGCGGATTTGAGGCAATGATTTTGAAACCCTTTGGGGGCATAATGGTTGTCTTTCGGTAAAGGCAATCAAACCATAGCGGGAATGATGAATGGGAATGCTAAAGGAGACGCTGCTGCGCGTTTTCGTTGGAAAACGCGGACGGGAGGCCCTGAAGGCCTATAGCGATGCGCAGTCCCTGCAACTGAATGATCCCGATATGGCCGCCCGCACCGCTGCCCAGGCCAAACAGGCACGCCGGATCGAAGACCGGGCGATGGCCTATCAGGAAAGCGGCATGTCCTTTGACGAGGCTCGGGCCCAGGCCCTGGCCGAGACCCTGACAGAATCATCAAGTGATCCGCAGGCTGCGATCCTGAAGGCACTGGAAGAAGCCGATGCCAAGATCGGCAAAAAGAAAAGCCGGATGCCGAGCGCAGCCGATGATCAGCGTGCCAAGCTGATATCCGAGGCGCTCAGCGCTATGCGCACCAAGCAGGAAGACCTAGACAAACTTGACCCGGAACTGCGTGCCAAGCTGACCCTGATGGCGGTCGGCGCACTTATGGGTGGCCCGCCAACCAAACAGTAACTTAGTAACCGGTCGTCTTTGCGGGTGGATAAAATCCAAATTCCCTAGCGAAAAATATTGCGATGAAGACCGGTCGTGAGTTGGCAATATTCCGGTTCGTTATCGGCGGTCAGGAAGCCGTGGCGGATCAGGAAATCGATGATCACCAGCGCACAGTTGAATTTGAAATCGAAACTTTTGCGTACGATTTCGGCGACTTCGGCCAGCGGAAGCAGTTCGAAACGTTCGACCTCGCCATCGGCACATTGCGGGACGAAATCGGCGGGTAGTTCCAGATCGTAATTGACCATCACATCGGGTTTTAGCCCTTCGTTGGTTTCATACAGATAGGAAATGGTGCCGACCGGCTTCAGATTCCGGGAAAGGGTTTCGGGAATGGCGGCTTCTTCGGCGCATTCCTTGATCATGTTTTCCAGAAAGCCAAGACCGGCGGGCTGTCCACCGGCGACCATGTTATCGAGCATGCCGGGATAGGTCGGTTTGTCCTTGGCGCGATGGGCGACCCACATATGGATGTCGTTGCCCTTAAGTACATAACCGTTCATATGCACGCCCCAGGACCTGAACCCGAAATAGGGCATGGCGGATCGATCAAGCTGGCATAGGGGATCATGGCCCAGTGTCGGGCGGATATCGAACCGTTCACCATGGAGGCGACGGATCACACCCTTGTCGCGCAGTGCTCTGGTCGCGGTATCGAGTACGCGGTTGCGGTCATCAAGATTGACGACATGCGGCGCGAAACAGAATTCACCATTGTCGTCGCGCACAAAGTCGGACCCCAGCGATACAAGGGCTGTGGCGAAGTCCGGACGTAGCGCCCCCATCGACAGTCCGTTGATGCGGAATGGCACATAGCGTGCCGGATTGGCGTTGTTGCAGGCTTTGATATGGTCAAGATAGGTCAAGGCGGGCTCCGTCGGTTGGGGCGCGCTGCAACACGATCATATTGCAGCGCCGCGACCCGAACAGACTAAGCGTCCAAGACCTAAGCGCCAAGTGCCGAGTTGGAATATCCCTTTTCCGAGGTCAGGACCGTATTCACATGCACGATCTGACGCAGGCACCGGGCGATATGTTCGGCAACCTTGGTTTCAAGTTGCTGTATCTGGATATCGATCTGTAATTCGCTGAAACCGGCATGGCCGTCGGCGACGGTGGAATGCCAGCTTGCGGGGACAAGATTGCGTTTGGAAAACAGTTCAAGAACACGCGGCATCACATCGGGTTCTGCGGCGGCGTGAACGGCGAAACAATAAACGGATTTGGTCGGCTGCGCGCTTTCAAGCGGCGCGAGAAAGGCATGATCGGTCATGACAATGCACACACATTTTCATTGTATCCAAAAGGCGAAAAGACACGTCCCGGGGTCCTCAGACCACCGGGCTGGTAATTCGCGTAATGGCAACGATGAAAAGGCGGCGGTTGTTCATGAAAATGTTCTTGAACGTTCGGGGCCGTTATCCCGGATGGCTAACGGCCGATTAAATGACGAAGCGCGTTACAAAAAAGATCAGAGGATCAGAAGCGATGCAATCAGAGCCAGAATGGTGCCAGCAAACAGGATTTCCATCGAACGGGCAATCTGCTGTTCACGGGCAACGGCGATAGCAACGGCTTTGCGCTTATTCATCATTTTTACTCCGTCTTATGACAGGTATCTTTAAATGCACCGTATGGCGCACTGTTGAAATATATGCAGGCATATGGTCCCGATACAAGTGCTGTCCTTTGAAAATCGTCAAAAAACTTTCAACCTGATGGAAAAGGCCAGCTTTTCTGTATCGAATTTGGTCACAAATAACCAAAGGTTGATGGTGCGCTGCATAAAAACGTCAGAATCGGGAAGCCGGACCGGCTCAGTTACTGCCGATTCCCGCGATGCTGCGATGCTGCGCCGCGACGGCGGTCCCGCTGACGGTGGTTTGATAGTCGGCAATCGGACGGGGATGACCGAACTTGTATCCCTGAACCGCATCGCAATCATTAGCCGTCAGGAAGGCGACCTGATCCTCGGTTTCGACGCCTTCGGCGATGACTTCGAGTTTAAGGTCGCGGCCCAGATTGATCACGGCACGGACAATCGCCACCGCCTGTTCGCTTGCCATCAGCCTTGCGATGAATGACTGATCGATCTTGATACGGTCGACCGGGAAGTTCTGCAGGGTTGCGAGTGACGAATAGCCGGTCCCGAAATCATCCATCGCGATCCGAACGCCAAGAGCCTTGATTTCGGTCAGAATTTTGCGTGATCTGGACGCATTGTGGATCAGGGCGGTTTCGGTGATCTCCAGTTCAAGCCGTTCCGGAGCCAGCCCGGTTTCGTCAAGGATACCGGCGACTGTCTGAGCCAGATCAAGGTTCTGCAACTGAACTGCGGACAGATTGACCGCGATACCAAGCGGGTTGGTCCAGGTTACGGCCTCTGCGCAGGCCTTGCGCATAACCCATTCACCCAGCGGATTGATCAGGCCGGTTTCCTCGGCAATCGGGATGAAGCGCGATGGCGGTACCTGACCGAGTTCGGGGTGATGCCAGCGCAGCAATGCCTCGAAACCTATGATCTTGCTGCTGTGGGCGTTGCATTGCGGCTGATAATGCAGTTCGAGTGCGTTTTCGTCCATGGCATGGCGAAGGGCACCGGAAAGCTGACGTTTGTATCGGTATTCATCATCCATTTCCGGCGAGAAGAACACCAGATGATTGCCGCCGCCCTGCTTGACCCGGTACATCGCCAGATCGGCGTGGAACATGATGCTTTCGATATCATCGCCATCATCAGGGAAATGCGCGATGCCGACACTTGCCGCGATCCGGGCCGAATTGCCGGGATTGATAAATACGGGAACGCTCAGACAATCAAGAAGCGCTTGTGCCTTGTTCTGTGCGGTCGCAATCATGCTGTCCGGGTCGGGATTGTCATGCACGATCAGCGCAACGAATTCATCCCCGCCGACACGGGCAAAAATCACGTTATCCTCGATCAGTTTGCCGATCCGTTCGCCGACTTCGCGAAGCGCGTGATCACCTGCGATATGGCCATAGGTGTCGTTCAGTTCCTTGAAATGATCAAGATCGATACACAGAACCGAAACCGGATTTCCGGTGACGCGCGACTGTTCCAGTGCCAGCGCAAGACGATCATGGAAAGTGGCCCGGTTCAGAAGCTTGGTCAGTGCGTCATGTTCCGCGAGATACCGGATATGACGTTCCGCCTCGTAACGTTCGCGCAAATCGCGAAGGGCGTAAATCACCGCATCTTCGGAAAATTCGTCGGCAGGCAGATCGCGGCGGATCACTTCAACCGGTATCGTATGGCCGGGACTGAGCGCCAGACTGGTTTCGGTGTAATGTTCGGCCCCATCGCGAAACGCAGGAGAGGCATCAGGCAGCCACGTTTCGATAAAATCGACCCCCGATATTGTTGCTGTTTCGCCCTTGATCATCTTCAGGAAGCTGTGATTGGCATCGACGATAATACCATTCTGGGTCATCACCAGCGCCTCGATCGCGGAATCGCCAAAGATGCGCATTCGCGCCGAGGCATTTTCGCGCAATTGCCGGTCAATCATCGCCATGACAAAGCCGATCCCGATGACAAGGGTGGCAACTATGGCAACGGCAAGCGCCAGACTGCTTTGCGAAATGATCTGTGCCGGGACGGGAATGGTTGGATCCGGGGTGATGATCAATGCGCCCATGGCGCTGAAATGCATGGTGACAATGGCAACGGTCAGCCCGATTTTGCCGTATGTCTTTTCACGCCCCGTCTGGGCCTTTCCCGCGATCAGCAGCGTGACCATACCAAATGCAGCCCCCATCAGAATGGCGGCGACGACAATATCCATATGCCAGCTTATGACACCTGGAACCCGCATTGCAGCCATCCCGGTGAAATGCATTGCCGAGATACCGAGTCCAACGACAAGGCCTCCGACCAGACGTGCCGGAACAAGGTTTTGTTTCGCGATCCCTGGAATGGTAAAGCCGATGAAGGTTGCAACAATCGCAATCAAAAGCGACAGGATGGTCAGACCGGGATTATAGCCAACCGGCAAAACCGGGTCGTAGGCCAGCATTGCAACGAAATGGGTTGCCCAGATTGCACAACCGGTCACCACACCGGTCAGGAACAGCCAGCTCAGTTTTTGCTGAAGGCGTCCGACGCATGCGCGGCTATAAAGGTTAAATGCCGTATGCACCCCGCCAAGGCACAGCAGGACGGCAATCAGAACCAGCCACGGGTCATGCTGTGTGGTCAGGCAATCGAGAACTCTATACATCCACTCGCCGTTCGGAAATCTGTCTTGGGGATGATCGTTAGATATCAGCTTACAAGGAGATTATCTAATGTAATTCTGGTTATCACGATCATGAACCTGTCGAGCATGCGTTTTTTAAAATACTACCATGAAACATAGGTACGAAGCGCAAGCGCAACCAGACTTGAAGACAAATGAATTAAATGTTCCGCCTAGCGAACGGTGAGGTCGGTAATGCCGATTTCCCGGGCCGGTTGCCCAGGCCGGGTGAAGGTTACCTCACCGCGATAGGCCCCTGCGGGCCAGCGATCACCGGGGCGGTTGATATTGACGTAAAACCACTTGGCGCGCGGGCCGTTATCATTTTCGACATTGATGGTGAAATCACGATGGCCGCCGATGCCGTTCGGGCCATCCATACGCAGGCGGATGACATCGCCATTGGCCGCCCCGATCAGATAGGCCCAGAAAAACAGGCCGGGACTTGAGGCGGGAAGTTCGCTGCTTTTGCCATAGCCGCGCTTGATATCGGTTGCATTGGGTTTGGCTGACGAAAATCCCGACGCGTAAAGCGTTATGGCGCGATAGGACATCTGTTCCTGCGCGGCCTCGGTCCAGAGAACGGCGTTATTGGCATTGCAATCCTGGGGGGCGACAGCGCCCATTGGCGTGCCGCTGAACGGATCGATCAGCTGGTTATCCTTGCGCAGGTTGAAATGCAGATGCGGGAAGGTGGCCTGTCCGGACATGCCAATCAATCCGATTGTCTGGCCGCGTTCGACCGTATCGCCCTTTTTTACCGCCAGCGATCCGCGGCGCAGATGGCAATACTGGCTTTGCCAGCCATCTTCGTGGTTGATCAGAATGCCGTTGCCGCATTCAATTCCCTTAAGCGAATCCCCGACCAGTCGGCCGGCGTCGATATCCTCGACCCCGTCACGGGTGGCAATCACCGTGCCGGCGGCAACCGCATTGACTGCAACCCCGCCAATCATGGTGGCCTCGTCGGGAATGGAAAAATCGGTGCCGCGATGACCTTCATAGGTGGTAGTGCCACAGGCAAAATCACGGATTTCGGGGCCGGGATCATGGTCGACATAATGGACCACATCACACTGGCCATAGGGGCAATCGACCGGCAGATCAAAGGGCGGGCCATCCGCACGGGCGATGGTCGCGAACGGCACGAGGATCAGGACCCCGAATAAACCTGCCGCAATACGTCCTGTCGCCTGCCCCATCAAATCCTCCTGCCGGTGCCCTGTGCCGCCGGTTTTGAAACCGCTTTTGACAGGACTGCTTCGTCACACATCCTTCATCTAACATAATGGTGATGGACTTGCGATGGGCAAGGTACTGTATTGTTTCAATATCATCGACGATGACCATAAAGACACAATCGTCGTCACCACCCTGGTATTTGGCAGGAACATGATGGACCAACAGGCCGGGCTTTTAAGACTGGTTATCTTTGCCGCCATCCTTGCCGTTATGGCATTGTGGGAGGCGTTCATACCTTATCGTCCGGCGGGTGGGTTGCGCAACCCAGGGCGGTGGCTGACCAATTTCGGTTTGCTGTTGATGGGGGCTGCATTAACCCGTTTCACCATCGGGGCCGCGATGATTGCCGCGGCCATTCTGGCCGGGCAGAAGGGCTGGGGCGTGATCAATCAGGCCGAGAATCTGATTGGCCTGCCCGGGTGGCTTAGTGGCCTGATTGCAATCGTCGCACTTGATTGTGCGGTTTACTGGCAGCACCGCCTGACGCATATCGTGCCGGTTTTCTGGCGGTTTCACCGGGTGCATCATTGCGATATCGAATTTGATGTCTCGACCGCGGTGCGGTTTCATCCGTTCGAAATTGTCGCATCAGCGATTTATAAATCGGCTTTTGTGATCCTGCTGGGGGCTGATCCGTGGGCGGTGGTGATTTATGAAAGCATGCTAAGCGGATTTGCGCTGTTTAATCACGGCAATGTTCATTTGCCCGGCGGGTTTGACCGGTTATTGCGCCGATTGATTGTAACGCCCGATATGCATCGGGTGCATCATTCCAGCCTGATAGGCGAAACCAACAGCAATTACGGAAATATCCTGTCGGTTTGGGACCGGCTGTTTGTCAGTTATGTCGACCATACCAAGACCAATGATCATGACATGCAGATCGGACTTGAGGAATTTCGCGATAAACGCAGTCAAAGCCTTTGGTCGGTATTGTGGATACCGTTTCGCCGGTCTTGATGTAATCGTCGCCTATTCCCCGACGATACCGCGCACAACCATAGCGGATGCCACCAGCGAACGGCGACCATCATCCTTGCCCCCCAGATAGGACCGTTCGGTAGCGGTGCGCAGTTGGTGTGCCAGTTCGGGATCAAGGCTGGTAAAGAAATCACGGATCAGGCTGTGCGCCCCCAGAAGCGACTGCCAGTAATCCTCGAAATCCAGAAAATCCATGCGGATCGACAGGGTTGCGGTATCGACATCACGCAAACCGGCATCGGACCAAAGATCAAACAGGGCGTCTTCGCTTTGATAGGGGATGTCGAAAATCCTGCTGCGCAATTCATCGCCCGCCGGATAGGCAATCACAGCCGCAGCATCGAGAAACAGGCGGATGAAGGATAATCCCCCGGCACGATCCCAGACACTGGCAGCAATCCGCCCGCCCGGTTTGGTGACGCGGACCATTTCCGAAACAGCACCCGCCGGACCTTCCAGATCGTTTAACAGCAATTGCGAAAAGGCGGTGTCGAAACTGTCATCGCCAAAGGGCAGGTTGCTGGCATCCCCGGTTTCAAAGCTGACATTGGGTGCGGCGCTAAGCAACGCTTCGGACAGGTAATCCGGGATCAGGTCGACCCCGACAATGCGTGCCTTTGGGTACCGCGTGGCGGCGGCGAGTGTGAGGCTGCCGGTACCGCAGCCGACATCAATCAGCGAACCGCAGGAGGGTGCTGCAACAAAATCAAGGAAGTTGCGCGATAGGCGGCGGCTCCATCGGCCCATGGCGATTTCATAGATGTCGGCAGTGGTCGCATTCATGGAAGTTTTCCGCAATTTGTTGTTCTGAGGGGCAGTTTGCACCGTGACGGTGCAGGACGGAAGTCCCCATTTGGGCAGTTCCGCCGGATATGGCAAGCCTGTGAAATTACCCTGTTCAACCAATTACCCATTGCCGAAAAAAGAAAACGCGAAATAATATTGCGAATGCTGCGGCGCAAAAATAAATCAGAAGTCAGACGCAGCGATCAGAAACAGGCAAGGAAAGTCAGGAAATGAGAGAGATGAACGGACTGGAAGGGCTGTATCTTGAAGATATCGAGATCGGCATGGTCGGAAGTTACGCCAAAACCGTGACGGAAACCGATATCGTGATGTTTGCCGGATTGTCCGGCGATACCAACCCGGTTCATCTTAATCAGGAATTTGCCGAAACCACGATGTTTGAAGGCCGCATTGCGCATGGCATGTTGTCAGCCGGTTTCATTTCAACCGTGCTGGGTACGCGTCTTCCGGGGCCGGGCACGATTTACCTGTCGCAGAATTTGCAGTTCAAGGCACCGGTTCGTATTGGCGATACTGTGACCGCAAAGGTTACGGTGCGCGAGATCATCGCGCCCAAGCGTCGGGTGGTTCTGGAAACCAATTGTTATGTTGGCGATAAATGCGTGATCGCGGGCGAGGCGATGGTGATGGTGCCATCGCGCGCCGCAGCCTGACAACAGGAAGACACCCGCAGAGAAAAGCTGGCGCGACGGACATCGCGCCAGCATCCGGATCAGGAAGCTCCATCGGCACGGGGGGGGTGGAGCTTTGCCCTAGGCGGTGACGCTGATCCGGCGTCTGATGGCGGTCAACAGTCCGACCACGGCGAAACATCCGACAAGCATGCCCATATCGTGATAGATCGCGCGGTATCCAAACGCATCCACCCATGGCTGACTGATCAGCGGGGATAGAAACTGGCCGATAAAGATGCTGGCCGTCAGCACCCCGGCAACGCGACCACGGATGGATGGTGGGGCGACCGCCATGGCACCGGCCATCATATTCGAAATCACCATGCCCAATCCCAACCCGGTCAATCCGATGGAACCGGCAATGCCGAAATAATCCTGGGTCAGGGCGATCAGGTTCATGCCCACTGCCATAATGCCAAAACCAATGGCAAACAGGGCCGGGATGGTGAAGTGACGCCGCAGACGTCCGTAATTAAGTGATGCGATGGCCGATGCCAGTGGCAATAGGCCCATGGCAAGACCGGTGCCGCTGGCGGGCGCAATGCCGAGTTTTTCGATATAGAATGGCATCTGGGTCGGGATCAGGTAGAAGGCCGTGCTGTTAAGGGCGGCGATCAGGCAGAATAATGCGACCAGCAGAATATCGCGCCGGGTGACATCATCTGCGGGAACGTGTCCAGGTTCGTGCCGGACCGGTTCGGGTTCATACAATACTTTCAGAACCGCCGGGATCAGCAGGAAGGCAATGGCATAGACCGCAAAGGGACTACGCCAGTGCAGTTCGGTCAAAACACCGCCGCCGGCAATAAAAACCAGCCCGCCAAGTCCGGTGAAGGCAACCTGATATCCCATGAAACGGTCGCGCATATCACCGCTGAAATAATCGCCGACAAGGGCGGTGGCGGTGGTCATGGTTCCCGCAACCGCAAGACCAAGCAACGCCCGACCGATCAGAAGGCCAGACAGGCTGTCGGCAAACAGGCCCGATGCACCGGCGGTTCCATAGAGCAGAAGCGACACCAGAAGCAGCGGTTTGCGCCCGATCCGATCCGCAATCGCCCCGGCAAAGGGCGCACCGATGGCAACGAACAGGCCGGGCAGTGTCAGGACAAGGCGGCTGAGCATCACGACATTTTCATGATTGGCAAAGCGGGCTTCGATCCCCGGAAGCGATGTCGCGATCAGCGCGCCCGACATGATCGTCAGCGACGCCAGAAGCAGCATGGTGATCCGGATCGAAAGGCTTGGTGTTTCGGTTGGCATATCTTGCTGGCGTGTTAGGGGCTGGTCAGTCACAGGGCAGTCTCCGATCGGGTTGATTGGCGCGAGGCAGGCCGGGGTTCCGTGTGGTGGTGCAAAAGGTTCTGATCGCTTACCGGTATTGGTTGAAACCCCTTTGTCGGGGGGCGTGACAATGATCCTGCATCCTGAAGTAAAGTTGAGGTCAAGGGGTAAAACAGCGCGATTTTTTAAAAATCTGCGACCACAATGATCCGGGCGCATAGCAGCAGCCAGACGCTTTTTGTCGGAAAAGTCTTTACGCTTCGGGCTTGCGCGCTTTATAGCTGCCCGCTGGACTGTGCGGATATGCGATCTGCCGGCATGATGACGAGCAAAAAAGAGAGACCGGCGCGGATGCGCGTTTTTCGATCTTTTGACAATCTGGGTAATGACGCGCGTGGCGCGGTTGTTGCGATTGGCAATTTTGACGGCCTTCATCTGGGCCATCAGACGTTGCTTGATCATGCGCGCAAGATCGCTCGCGATCTGAATGCACCGCTGGGCATTCTGACGTTCGAACCTCATCCCCGGATGCTGTTCCGCGCAGGCGAACCCGAATTCCGTCTGACATCGGCCGATGACCGGATTACGGCGGCGTCCGATCTGGATATCGATCTGTTTTTCGAAGCCGAGTTTAATCGCGATTTTGCCGCGATGAGCGCCGAAGAGTTTATCGAACGCATTCTGGTGAATGGACTTGGTGTGCGCCATGTCGTTGTCGGTTGGGACTTCTGCTTTGGCAAGGGCCGGGCGGGAAATGTCGATCTGCTGCGTGAAATCGGCGAAAAATCCGGTTTCGGGGTGACGGCGATCGAGGCGGTTACGCATGATAACGGGATCATCTATTCCTCGACCGCGATCCGGCAGGCATTGCGTGAAGGCCGCCCGCAGGATGCGACCCATTTGCTGGGGCGCCCGTGGGAAGTTGCCGGTGTGGTGATCAAGGGCGATCAGCGCGGCCGCACGATTGGTTTTCCGACCGCCAATGTCGCACTTGGCAATCATCTGCGTCCGAAATTCGGTGTTTATGCCGTCGAGCTTGGCCTGATATCGGAAGAAAATGATGAAACCGTCGAACGCTGGATCGACGGAGTCGCAAATATTGGTGTGCGCCCCAGCTTTGGCGGGGATGCGGATGCCGGGCTTGAAGCCCACCTGTTCGATTTCGATCAGGACATCTATGGCCGTCGCGTTCGCGTGCGTTTGCACGGCTTTATCCGGGGCGAACAGAAGTTCGATGGGCTTGACGCACTGAAAGCCCAGATCGCTGCGGATGTGATTGCCGCCAAAGAGATTCTCGGCAAGATTTGAAATTGTTGTCGAACCCGTTATGATCCGCGCGCCTTTACGGGGGCAGCCAGTATCACCGGGGGTTCGCCCTTGTAATTTGTTTAAAGACGACAGGACCGTCACGATGAGTGTCGAATATAAAAAGACCGTTATCCTGCCCAAGACCGATTTTCCGATGCGGGCGGGTTTGCCAAAGATGGAGCCGACCCTACTGGAACAGTGGGCGAAAGAGGACCTCTATGGCAAAATTCGCGGTATTTCGGCGGATCGTGAAATGTTTGTCCTGCATGATGGCCCGCCATATGCCAACGGCCATCTGCATATTGGTCATGCACTCAACAAAATCCTGAAAGACGTGATCACCCGTTCGCAGCAGATGCTGGGCAAGAACGCGGTTTATGTGCCGGGCTGGGATTGCCACGGGCTTCCGATCGAATGGAAGATCGAAGAACAATACCGTGCCAAAGGCAAGAACAAGGACGACGTGCCGATTGCCGAATTCCGCAAGGAATGCCGCGAGTTCGCCCAGAAATGGCTTGATATCCAGCGCGAGGAATTCAAACGTCTTGGCGTGATGGGCGACTGGGACAATCCCTATGTCACCATGGATTACAAGGCCGAGGCATCAATTGCCCGCGAGCTTGGCAAATTCCTGATGAACGGCTCGCTCTATATGGGCTCGAAGCCGGTCATGTGGTCGGTGGTTGAAAAAACCGCCCTAGCCGAGGCCGAGGTCGAATATCACGACCACACCAGCAAAACGATCCATGTCCGTTTCCCGGTTGTTTCATCCAAGGTCGAAGCCCTTTCCGATGCGACGATCCTGATCTGGACCACAACCCCATGGACGATCCCCGGCAACCGCGCGATTTCGTATGGGGCCGAGATCGACTATGTCGTGATCGAAGTGACCGAAACCGCCGAAGAAGCCTGGGCCAAGGTCGGCGAGAAAATGGCGATCTGTGCCGATCTGGTCGAAGACGTTTGCAAGCAGGGGCGTATCACCGGACACAAGGTTGTTGGCAATTTCAAAGGTTCCGACCTTGAAGGCACCGTTGCTGCCCATCCGTTCCGTGGGCAGGGTTATGAGTTTGACGTACCGCTTCTGGCCGCGGATTATGTCACGACCGATACCGGTACCGGCTTTGTCCATACCGCGCCGACCCATGGCCCGGACGATTATCAGACCGGTCTGAAATACGGTCTTGAAGTGCCGGAAATGGTGGATGGCGACGGGGCTTATTACCCGACCGTGCCGCTGTTTGCCGGCAAACGCATCTATGATGAAAACGGCAAGGAAGCCGATGCCAATGAGGCGGTCATCGCCAAGCTGGTTGAGGTTGTCGCGCTGTTGTCGCGCGGGCGTCTGAAACACTCCTATCCATGCTCGTGGCGGTCCAAGGCCCCGATCATCTATCGCACCACACCGCAATGGTTCATTTCCATGAAGGATAATGACCTGCGTGAAAAGGCACTTAAGGCGATTGATGAAACCCGCTTCGTGCCGGAAGCCGGTCGCAACCGTTTGCATTCGATGATTGCCAACCGCCCGGACTGGTGCGTTTCGCGCCAGCGTGCGTGGGGTGTGCCGATTACGGTGTTCATCAATAAAAACACCCGTGAACCGCTGCGTGATCAGGGGGTACTTGACCGCGTGTACGAAGCATTCTGTGCCGAAGGTGCCGACGCGTGGTTCACGCGCGATGCGCAATATTTCCTTGGTGACAAATATGATGCCAAGGATTTCGAACAGGTCACCGACGTTCTTGACGTCTGGTTTGATTCAGGTTCGACCCATGCCTTCGTGCTTGAAGAACGCCAGGACCTTAAATGGCCGGCTGATCTTTATCTTGAAGGGTCGGATCAGCATCGCGGCTGGTTCCATAGCTCTTTGCTGGAATCGTGCGGAACGCGCGGCCGTGCGCCGTATGACGCGGTCCTGACACACGGTTTCGTTCTAGACGGTGAAGGCCGCAAGATGTCCAAGTCGCTTGGCAACATTATTGCGCCGCAGGAGGTCATCAACAAACTGGGTGCAGATATCCTGCGTCTTTGGGTGGTCAGTTCCGACTATCACGATGACCTGCGCATCAGCCACGAGATCATCGAACGTCATTCGGACATCTACCGCCGCTTGCGCAACACGCTGCGGTTCCTGCTGGGCAACCTTGACGGCTTTACCGAGGCGGAAAAGGTTGCGGACAGCGAATTGCCGGAACTGGAACGCTGGGTCCTGCATCGTCTGAGCAAGCTTGACGATCTGGTGCGTAAAACCACGGCAGATTATGATTTCCATACGATGTTTATCGAGCTGCATAACTTCTGCGCGCTTGATATGTCGGCCTTCTATCTTGATATCCGCAAGGACGCGCTTTATTGCGACGCGCCAAGCAGTGCCAAACGCCGTGCGGCACGTACGGTTATGGACCGCGTGTTTGACTGTCTGGTGCGCTGGCTGGCTCCGGTTCTATGCTTTACCGCGGACGAGGCATGGCGCGCCCGTTATGGTGCCGACAGTTCGGTCCATTCGGAAACCTTCAACACGGTTTCGGATGGCTGGAAGAACGAGGCACTGGCTGCCAAGTGGGAAAAAATCCGCAAACTGCGCCGTGTCGTGACTGGTGCGCTGGAACTTGAACGTGCGGAAAAACGCATTGGCGCCAGCCTTGATGCCGCGCCAAAGGTCTATGCGACGACGGAATATGTCGAAGCGCTTAACGGCCTTAATCTTGCCGAAATCGCCATCACATCTGATGTCGAACTGATCACCGGCGATGCGCCCGAAGGGGCCTATACCCTCGAGGAAGTCGCAGGCGTTGGTGTGGTTCCGGCATTGGCCGAGGGCGAGAAATGCGAACGTTGCTGGCAGACCCTGCCGGAAGTTGGCAGCCATCCGGTGCACAAAACCGTGTGCCTGCGCTGTGCCGATGCCGTAGATGAAATGGGGATTGAGGCCGCCGAATAAGGCGGCCCTTTTCCGGTCCGGGTCTTTCCATCCGGAAGACCTTGTTCAGGCAAGACAGAAAGAGTGTTGATGAAACATCGTGCCTTTGTCTTTGGACTGGTTGTTATTGCGGTGGTTTTTGCCGTCGACCAGTGGACCAAGCAGCTTGCGATTGACGGATTATCAAACCCGCATCGCGTGATCGAAGTCACGCCGTTCATGAATTTCCTGCTGGCATGGAACAGTGGCGTTTCGTTCGGCCTGTTTCAGGGGCAGGCGCCTTGGGTCATGATTGCGGCGACGGCAGCAATCACCATCGGTTTCCTGATCTGGATGTGGCGGACGCGCGACCGGTTGCTGGGTATTGCGCTGGCACTGGTGATTGGCGGGGCGGTTGGCAACCTTGTTGACCGGTTGCGTCACGGGGCGGTAACCGACTTTATCGACATGCATGTTGCAGGTTATCATTGGCCGGTTTTCAATATCGCGGACAGCGCAATTACGATTGGCGCAGTCCTGCTGTTGATCGATTCCCTGTTTGGCGGTAAAAAATCATCCAGGTAATTTTTGATCCGGCATTTCGATGCCGGAGACTGAGTGGTAAAGAGGCATCAATGGCCCGGAAACTATCGACATCGATTTTCAAAGTTGCGCTGCTGGGCGGGTTGGCACTTGCCGTGTCCGGTTGTGAATCAACGCGTGAAACGTTCGGTCTGAACAAAACGGCCCCGGACGAGTTTCAGGTTGTTTCCCGTGCACCGCTGAGCCTGCCGCCTGATTTCACACTGCGTGTTCCCGAACCGGGCGCACCACGCCCGCAGACAGGTACGACCACCGATCAGGCGCGTCGTATCCTGACTGGTGAAGATCCCGATGCGGTCAAGCGCGATATCACCGATGGCAATCGCAGCCAGGGGCAGATTGCCCTGCTGTCACAGTCGGGCGCGCAATATGCCGATCCGGCAATCCGCACCACGGTTGATCGCGAAACCTCGATCTTTATCGAAGAAAGCGACAGCGTCGTCGACAAGCTGATCTTCTGGCAGGACAAGCCGGAATTCGGCACCCAGGTCGACGCCGAAGCCGAAGCCAAACGCATCCGCGATCAGCAGGCATTGGGTGAGTCGGTTTCCGAAGGTGAAACACCGGTCATCGAACGCCGTCAGAAAGGCTGGCTCGAAGATATTTTCTAGAGCGTGACGGTCACATTCCGGTGAAATTTTCCGGAAATAGAACAAAATTCGAATTATGGCAGGGCGCGGTCTTTCCGCGCCCTTGTTCTGTCATATTCAGTTCTTAATCAAAAACTTGTCCGTTGCCGTATAGATCAGGCACCCTGCCTGTTTCTGGCGATCCTGCTTATAGCATTGGGATGACATAATGACATTTCCGACCCGATCCCCGATTTCGTTGTTTGCGCGCGGGCCGATTGGCCTGCTTGCCGCAATTCTGATGATCCTGAGCCCCCATCTTGCCGGGGCGGCGGTTTTCAGTCCGCAAACCATGACCCTTGATAACGGCATGCAGGTCGTGCTGGTGGAAAATCACCGTGCCCCGGTCGTGACCCATATGGTCTGGTACAAGGTCGGTTCTGCCGACGAGACTGAGGGCGTATCGGGGATCGCCCATTTCCTTGAACATCTGATGTTCAAGGGCACCAAGGACATTGCCCCGGGTGACTTTTCCAAGATCGTTGCCCGCAATGGCGGCAATGATAATGCGTTCACCAGTTGGGATTACACCGGCTATTTTCAAAATATTGCCCGCGACCGGCTTGAAATGGTCATGAAAATGGAAGCCGACCGGATGCAGAATTTGCAGCTTACCGATGATGTGGTGCTGCCTGAACGCGACGTGATCATCGAAGAGCGCAGATCACGGATTGATAACAATCCCGGTGCTTTGCTTGGCGAACAGATGCGTGCTGCCCTTTACATGGCGCATCCCTATGGCCGTTCGATCATTGGCTGGCTCAATGAAATGGAAACACTCGGCACCGATGACGCGCTGGCGTTTTATCACAAATGGTATGCACCCAATAACGCCATTCTGGTTGTCGCCGGCGACATCACAATGGATCAGCTTAAACCGCTGGCCGAAAAATATTACGGTGCCATCCCAGCAGGTGATGTTGCGACCCGTCACCGGGTCAAGGAACCGACCCAGCATGCCCCGCGCAAGGTAACGCTGACCGATCCGCGTGTCGGGCAGTCATCCATGTCGCGTTATTATCTGGCACCGTCCTATAACAGCGACAATGCCGATCAGGCCGCCCCGCTTGAAGTGTTAAGCGAAATCCTTGGATCTGGCACCACCAGCCGGTTCTTCAGATCGCTTGTGGTCGATCAGTCGATTGGGACCAGTGCCGGAACGTTCTACGACCCGGTTGCGGTCGATCTGGCAAGCTTCGGGCTTTATGCCGTGCCACGCGATGGTGTCGAACTGGCCGATCTTGAAAAGGCGGTTGATGCTGAAATTGCCAAGGTTGTCGAAAATGGCGTGACCGAGGAAGAACTGGCGCGTGCCAAGCAGAAGCTTCTCGATAGTGCGGTGTTTGCCCGTGATTCCCTGTCGGCTGCTGCCCGCACCCTGGGCGAGGCATTGGCGGTTGGTTTGACCGTTGATCAGGTGGAAAGCTGGCCGGACCGGATCAATGCCGTGACGATCGAGCAGGTCAATGCGGCCGCGAAATCCGTGTTTGACGACAAACGTTCCGTTACCGGCTGGTTGCAACCGCCCGAGGGCGGCCCGGTCAGCGGAATGCCGACCGCCCCGGTCATCGGCGAGCAGGAGGTGCATTGATCATGAGCTATATCGCAAAAAACACTCCGGTACTGAAAATGCGCAAGACCCTGCTGGGGCTGGCATCGGCCACCTTGCTGATGACAGCCTTCGCAAGTCAGGCAAGTGCGGTCGAGGTGCAGGAAGTCACATCGGATGGTGGCATTACCGCATGGCTGATCGAAGATCACCTGAACCCGCTTCTGACCGTTGATTTCGCCTTCAAGGGGGCCGGTTCCGCAACCGACCCGGCGGGCAAGGACGGGCTTGCCAATATGGTGTCGGGCCTGATCGACGAAGGGGCTGGCGAAATGGACAGCCAGACCTTCCGTACTGAAATGGAAGATCGGTCGATCAGCATTTCCTTTGATGCCGGTCGCGATGACTTTTCCGGATCGATGGTGACGTTGACGCGTGAACGCGATACGGCGATTGACCTTTTGCGTCTGGCCCTGACCGAGCCGCGCTTTGATGACGAGGCGGTTGAGCGCATCCGGGCACAGGTGATGTCCGGCCTGCGCCGGGCGGAAACCGATCCGGGTGATATTGCCGGAAAGGCATTTTTCAAATCGATCTTTGGCGATCATCCCTATGCCAATCCGGTATCGGGTACGATTGCATCGGTCAGCAGCCTGAATGCCAATGATTTCCGTGAATTTGTCCGTCATGCGATGGCGCGCGACAATCTGGTAATAGGGGTAGCGGGCGATATCACGGCCGAGGAACTCGGCCCGCTGCTTGACGAAGCTTTTGGTGGTCTGCCGGAAAAAAGCGACCTTCCGGCCATTCCCGAAGTCACGCCGAAATTTGGCGGGATTGAAGTGATCCAACAGGATATCCCGCAAAGCCAGGCCGTCTGGGGCCAGAAGGGCATTGCACGCAAGGACCCGGATTTCTATGCCGCCTATATCATGAACTATATCCTTGGCGGTGGCGGTTTTTCATCGCGCCTGACCGAGGAAGTCCGTGAAAAGCGCGGCCTTGCTTACGGCATTTACAGCTATCTGGCCGATATGGACAAGGCAGAGTTGATGGCAGGCGGGGTTGCGACGCGCAACGACGCCATTGGTCAGAGCCTGTCGATCATTGGCGATGAATGGCAGAAAATGAAGGATAAGGGCGTGTCGCAGGAAGAACTCGATAACGCCAAGTCCTATCTGACCGGGGCCTTCCCGCTGCGCTTTACCAGCCTTGGCAATCTTTCGGGCATGCTGGTTGGGATGCAGATGCAGGATCTGGGCATGGACTTCCTTGATAAACGCAACAGCCTTGTCGAAGCCGTCACCCTTGATGACGTCAATAGGGTTGCCGGGGAACTGCTTGATCCGGCCAATGTCACCGTGACGGTGGTTGGCAAACCCGAGGGTGATCTGGCGTTTTAAGCCGATCCTGACGTTAAAATGTATGAAGCGCGGTGAAAGGCATTTCGCCGCGCTTTGTGCTTTGATAGGTTCGGATCAACCACAATAATATCACCCCGTTTTAACGAGCATCGCCTGTATGACCCTGCGTGTCCTGCCCCAGAACCTGATCAACCAGATTGCCGCCGGTGAGGTGGTTGAACGCCCGGCTGCGGCGTTGAAGGAACTGGTGGAAAATGCGCTGGATGCAGGGGCAACCCGTGTTGATGTGACCTTGCGCGATGGCGGACGAACCCTGTTGTCGGTAACGGATGATGGCAAGGGCATGACGCCTGATGAGCTCGGCCTTGCGGTCGAACGCCACGCGACATCGAAACTGCCCGATGATGATCTGTTCAATATCGGGTTTATGGGGTTTCGCGGCGAAGCCTTGCCATCCATCGGATCGGTATCGCGGATGCGCCTGACCAGCCGGACACGCGGGGCGGAAAATGCCTGGACACTGACGGTCGAAGGCGGGGCGAAAAGTGCTCCGGAACCAGCCGCCCATCCGTTCGGCACACGGGTCGAGGTACGCGATCTTTTCTATGCCACGCCTGCCCGCCTGAAGTTTCTTAAAACCGCGCGAACCGAACAGATGTATGCGCGTGAAATCATGGATCGGCTGGCCATGGCCCGGCCCGATGTCGGCTTTACCCTTTCGGGCGATGGCAACAAGCAGATTTTGAATTACCCGGCCTGCGAAGGCGATCTGTTCGACGCGCGCCTGAAACGGCTGGGTGCGGTGATGGGCCGTGAATTTCAGGATAACGCCCTTCAGATCGAAGCCGAACGCGAAGGCATCCGCCTGACCGGCTATGCCGGGGTGCCAACCCTGAACCGCGGCAATGCGCAGATGCAGTTCCTGTTCGTGAATGGCCGACCGGTCAAGGATCGGCTGTTGCAGGGGGCCGTGCGCGGGGCCTATCAGGATTTTCTGGCGCGGGATCGTCATCCGTTGCTGGCGCTGTTTTTTGAACTTTCGCCGCGCGATGTTGACGTCAACGTCCATCCGGGTAAGACCGAAGTCCGGTTCCGCGATCCGGGCATGGTTCGTGGTTTGATCGTCGGCGCGCTTAAGCATGCACTTGCCGGGGCCGGGCATCGGGCATCGACCACGGTGGCCGATATGGCGCTGGGCGCGGCAAGGCGCGAGGGCGGCGGGCCGTCTTTACCCTATGGCGGGTCACGTCCGGCCTCCGGCGGATATAATTTCGGGTCCTATCAGCCCAGTCATCCGGGGCTGGCCGCAGTGCAGCGTGACTATGCCGCGCAGGCACCGTCTTCGTCCTATGGCGGGTTGTTTGACCGCGGGCGCGATTTTGCTGGTGGTGAGACCGGCGGTGATAACGGTGGATTTGCCGCGGCTGCCGCCAGTGCGCTGGCTGGCGGATATGGTGGCGGGTATGCCGGTGCGGCCCCGTCGGCACGGATTGACGACACCGACGCATCGAAATTTGTTGATCACCCGCTGGGCGCTGCACGCGGGCAGGTGCATGCAAACTATATCATCGCCCAGACCCGCGACGGGTTGGTGATTGTGGATCAGCATGCCGCCCATGAACGCATTGTCTATGAGCGTATGAAAGTTGATCTGGCGGAAAATGGCGTCAAACGGCAGGGGTTGCTGCTGCCAGAAGTCATTGAACTGGACGAGGCATCCGCCGAACGCGTTGCCGACCGGGCCGAAGAATTTGCCGAATTGGGGCTGGTGGTCGAGCCGTTTGGTCCCGGCGCGCTGGTGGTGCGTGAAGTGCCGGCCATGCTGGGCAAGGTTGATGTGGCGGGACTGGTGCGTGATCTTGCCGACGAGATCGCCGAATTGGGACAGGGCATGGCTCTTAAAGACCGGTTGATGTATGTCTGCGCGACCATGGCGTGTCACGGTTCGGTACGATCCGGGCGAAAGCTTAATGCCGATGAAATGAACGCGCTGTTGCGGCAGATGGAAGCCACGCCTCATTCCGGCCAGTGCAACCATGGTCGCCCGACCTATGTCGAACTTAAGCTGCATGACATCGAAAAGATGTTTGGCCGACGCTAGGGTAGCATTATTCCTTAAGCGTCATATTGCGGGGCAGGCGGGTATTGGCATTGACCCGCGCGCGTTGGATCTGTTCGGCAAACAATCCCTTGGCCGAGGATAAATCCGCATCGCGGAAATCGGTTTTGGCAAGATTTGCGCCGCTCAGATCGCAATTTTGCAATGTCATGCCGCGAAATGATGCGCCTGACAGATCTGAGCCGAGGAACACCGTGTTGCGCAATATGGCATCGGTGAAACGCGCCCCGGCAAGGCGGCTTGCAGCCAAGACCGCCTGATCCAGATTGCAGCCGATGAAATCGCCTGCCGTCATATCGCAACGACGCAGCACCGCCTTTTGGCAATTGGCATTGCGAAATGACACATGCGGCAAGGCACATCGGGTCAGATCGATGCCCTCCAGATCGGCATCACGCAGATCAGCATGCTCGATCGACATCATCGCCCCTTCCTTGCCACCGGTATCGACCCAAAGTCGATGCCCCTGAAGAGCTTCCATCAGATCAATTTCAACCAGTTCTTCGTCGATACTGGTATCGTCGGTTGCCTCTGATTCGTTGACCCCGTCTTCGAGCGTTTTGGCGGTTTCAGGCGGTTGTGCGGTAGGCGTAAGGACCGCGCGCACGGATTGCGCGGCATCAAGGTTATAGTCGCGCACCGATTTCCCCGCTTTGGTGTTCGCGGTTTCAATGCCGATGTCGCCACTGGCGGGGCGTTTTGTGTCGGGCGTCTGTTTGACTTTGGCGGTTGTGCCTGTTGATGTCTTTGTCGGTTTCGTTGGCTTCAGGGTTACGGACCGCGACGGACGCGATCTGGCTGCGGGCCTTTCCCCTTCCTGATCAACGGTAGCCGGAGGCGCGTCTTGGGTCTGGTTGGAACCCGCTTCTTCAACCGGATCAGGCGATTGGATGTCGCCATGGCGTCGGGCCGGTTTTTCAATCGTGCCATTGAGCTGGGAGCTGGCATTGCCGGTCTGGCGTATTTTGCGCGATGGTTCGGCGACGTTATCGCCGTCGCGCGCCGGGCCGAAATAATTGCCTTCGAATACGAAGCGGCGCGGGTTTTTAATCACGGTCTGAACGATTTTGCGCAAACGGTCGGCATCGACCGGCTGACGGAAAACACCTTCGATCCCGGCATCGACCGCATCGCGCATTGCCCGGCGATCCAGTTTGGGGGCACCCAGCAGAACCGGGACCTGATTGCAGAACGGATCGCTGTCAGACGCGCATTGACGCAGGTCGCGAATGGTAGAAATGCCACGAATACCATCCAGATAAAGACCGATCAGGATCAGATCCGGCCGGTGTGTGCGGGCAAGTTCAATGATGGTTTCGCGGTCGTCGCTGGTGTGAAAAGCAGCCAGATGCAATGGTTCAAGTGCTGTTTGCACTGCCTTGATGTTCCGGTCGCTGTAATCGGCATACAGGACGGACAATTTTTTGGGCGACCGTGTTGTCATTCGACCAAGCTTGCCTGTGTTGTCGGGGGTTGTCACCCGGTTGCATCCGATGACTACTGGTTGCCCGGTATTGAAAAGCTTCGACGTTGTTCGGGGGATGGAATGCCGTCACTTCCTGTTCCCGTATTTGCGCCATCGACAGGTCCAGAGGTATTCGGGGAGCTATTGCTTTCGGTGTCATCGACCATTTCGATGGCAATTTCGACACGCCGGTTCTGTGCCCGTCCTTCGGGCGTGCTGTTGTCTGCAATCGGGCGGCTGTCACCGTGGCCCTGGACAACCATGCGGGCCGGGTCGGTGCCATTCTGATCAATCATGTAATGGATGACCGATGTGGCCCGCGCCGCCGATAAATCCCAATTCGAGATATAGGGCGAATTTGATGATACCGGAATATTGTCGGTGTGGCCGGAAACCACGACCTGACCTTCGGTCTGGTTGATGACCGGTACAAGCCGGTTCAGGATGGCCGCAAATTCCGCTGTCATCCCCGACGAGCCGGATGGAAAGGCAATCTCGTTTGGAAAACGGACAACCACGTCGCCGTCTTTTCGATCAACGCCGATCTGGTTTGTCATGCCCATTTTATGCAGCACGGTTTCCAGTGTTTCTTCGAGGGCCTCGGCCTTTTCAGATTTGCTGTCGCCTTCCTTTATCTCGACCTCGGGTGTTTCGACGGGCGGGATATTGGAAACAATGCGGGGGGTGTCAGGGGTCGGCTGTTTCAGCGCCTTGCCAAGGATCGAACCATCAAGTTCGACAACACCGGCCAGTTCGTCCTGCTTGCTAAAGCCAAACGCGGCTTTGACCGATCCGGCAATCTGTTTGTATTTGATGACATCCATTTCGGCAAAGGTGAGCAACAGCACAAACAGCACGAGCAGCAATGACATGAGATCGGCGAATGTTGCCATCCATGCGGGAGCTCCTGCTGCCGGTTTCTTTGCCATCTGTTAAGCCTGTTGTCTTGTGGTATCTGTCGTGAATGCCACGTGGTTTATTCGCCTTCGCCGTCGACATCTTTGGGAATGCCACCTGGAAGGTAGGGGCCAAGGATTTCCTTCATCACCAGCGGGCTCTGGCTGGACTGGATCTGGACCACGGATTCAATAATCAATTGTTTGGTGCTTTTAAGCTGTTCGACCTTAAGGGCCAGCTTGTCGGCGACCGGAAGCGCAATCAGGTTGGCCAGAACTGCGCCATAAAAAGTGGTCAGCATCGCAATGGCCATAGCCGGGCCGATGGCATCGGGGTCTGAAAGGTTGGCCAGCATCTGCACCAGACCGACCAGTGTGCCGATCATGCCAAAGGCCGGGGCCGTATCCCCAATCCCGCGGAACATCAGTTCGCCAAGTTCGTCATTCTGGATCGATTTTTCGACCTCGCTCGAGATCGAGCTTCGAATGACTTCGCCGCTGTGACCATCCACGCACATGCGAATGCCGCGCGCCATGATGTCGTTTTCAATCTCGACATTCTCAAGACCAAGCAAGCCGTTCTTGCGAACCAAAGTGGAAAGTTCGATTGCCTTCTCGTAGATCGACAGCGGATCTTCCTTGGGGTTTTTGAAGGCGATCCTGATCCCGATCTTCAACGACTTGATCACATCGCGCATCGGAAACTTGATCAGCGTTGCCGCTGCCGTGCCACCAAAAACAACCATGATCGATGGTAGATCGACAAAGGCATCCAGGCTGCCACCCATAAGGATGGCGCCAAAGATAACGCCCATACCGGCGACGATCCCGATAAGTGTTGCAATATCCATGATGCTTATTTGTTTTCCGGCGTTATGAGTTTGTGCGGCAAAAGCCGGTTCTGGCTTACAAGAGGTGATCTCTCTTGCTGGTTGGCAGGTAGCTGATTTGTGGTAGCAAACATCAGAACGCGGTACCCCTGATACGTGTCATGGTGTTGGCGACTATCTTTTCTGTTTCATTCCATCAAATTGGGAGGCTGTAGACCGATTTTCCATAGCAAATGGACAAAATCCGGCATAATTCGTTCGCTGCTGCGAACAGTCCATGCCTGTGCTCCTCCCAATCCGCATATATGCTTAGCGTGAATGGCTAGTGCATACTATACGTTTGTTAGTCGACTTTTGTCGGGGGCTCAACCCACCGGCAAGGATAGTCAGCCTAATTCAAACGATGTAATGCCAAACGTCATTCCAAGGTTCAGTTCGGGGGCTTTGCCGCGATACATGCGCGCGGTTTCAAATTCGGCCTGCATGCCGTGTTCTTCAACCAGCGCACGTGCAGCCTCATTACCATCGGGAATATCAAGATAGACCGGCTGATCCTGATCCTTGCGGGTGGCAAGCAGGGCATGGAACAGGCTGCGGGCATCGTCGATATTGTCGGCAAAAAGCGGCCCGACCTTATGCCCGGTGTGGCACGGCCGGATCACGCCATAGCCGCGTAAACCCATCGGCCCGCGAAGGGCCAATGCGGTATGTTTTTCCCCCGAAATCCAGCCGCGCAGAAACTCTATCCGGCTTTCGGGGAACAGGTTACAGGTCTGTTCGAACGCGTCAGTGATCGCGATATCATTGATCAGAAGTTCAAAAAGATCGTCGGTTTGCGGGGTTGATGCGCTTACCACACCACCAAAACGCAAATTGCGATGGGCCAACTCAAAGCCGGATTTGCGATAGTTTTCCTGCTGATCGACAACGCCATCAAGACCGATTGTCTTGGCAACCGCCTCGCTCAGCACGGTTTCCCAAAGACGGAAACCAAGACCTTCGCCGCGGCGATCCGGGCGGCAGATGTAAAAGCCGACAAATCCGTAATCCGAATTGTAATGCACGGCTGAAATCACTGCTGCCAGTCCCTGCTTGTCAAACGCGCCCCAGAATCCCAGCGGATCGGTATTGAAAAACGCATCCGCATCCGAGAATCCCGGATTCCAGCCTTCCTGCGCGGCCCAGTCAACGGCAGTGGCAAATTCAAAGGATTTCAGGCGGCGGATTTTATCGGTCATGGTGTGCTATTTCGTCTTTGTGGATCATGGACTTCCAGCCATTCATGCGTTGACGCATCATCTGACCGGTGCGGTTTGGCCATGATGTAACATGAGCCCGCGATTGTAATGACAATAATTTTATTGAGAATGCCTATCAGTTTTATTATCAATGAAACGAGACTTCATGCCGCCCGTCATCGCCACCGAAAGCCACCTTATGTCTGTAAAATCCGATAGCCCCCTGATTGCCAAAACCCGTGTCGTGCTGTCCGGCAGTGCTGATGCCGCAAATGCGGTTGCGGCCTATTATGCCGAACACGACTGCGATGTGACGAATGATGACAACGGAGCGACGATTTCCCTGTCGGTCGGGCATCTGATTTTGCTGTCTGGTGAAAACCACCTTGATATCGAAGTCGGATCAAAAAGCGAGGCCGGTGTTGCTCAGATGAAGGCAGCACTTATCGCCATCCTGCAAAGCATCGTGCCTGAAGCCGATCTTGACTGTCGCTGGAAGGGTGCAGGGGAAAGCAACGGCAAGCTACCGAACTTCCGCGAACTTCGCGTCATCGGGGTGATGGACCTGTCATCGCATATGCGCCGGTTGCGGCTTGCGGGCGATGATCTGGAATTTTACGACGGCGATGGCATTCACATGCGCCTTTTGATCCCGCCGCGTGGTGTGGTCGAACCGCAATGGCCGACCTTGGCACCCAATGGCATGGTGATCTGGCCCGAAGGCGAAAATGCTGTAGCGCCGCGGGTTTATACCATCCGAAGGATTGATGCCACGGCAGGATGGATCGAAGTCGACTTTGTCATGCATGGCGATAATGGACCCGGTTCGGCCTTTGCGCTCAATGCGCAACCGGGTGACCGGATCGGCATGACCGGGCCGCTGGGTGGGGAATTGCCCGATGCCGACTGGTTCCTGTTTGCCGGGGACGAAACAGCCCTTCCGGCGATTGGCCGTTATCTTGAAGAACTGCCTGAACATGCCAGCGGTCATGCGGTGATCGAGGTGGAAACCTCGGCCGATATCATTGACCTGGCAACCAAAAGCCGGATCGCGATTGAATGGGTGTGCCGGGATCTGCATCCATCATCTGATGCCAGCCCGATCCGCGATGCGGTCAGCCGCATCGAAGTTCCCAGGGATGCAACCCGCGTCTATTGCTGGGCCGGGGTGGAGCAGGCGAGCTATAAATCCATCCATCAGATGTGGCGGAAGGAAGCCGGCCTTGATCGCGATCAGTGTCTCGCCATGACCTTCTGGCGCAAGACGGCCTGATCTTAGTTCAGGTGCTATTGGACTGATTTGTTCCGGTCGTGCAGTTCGGGTGCGAAATGGGCGATGGCCTGATCAAGATCGACCAGAATTTCGGCAACCAGCGAATTGCTTTGTGGCTTGTTGGCCAGTTCAATTACGGCGCGGATGATATCCTGATTGGTCGGACGGGCACCTGTTGCGATGGCTTTGGCGTGATCGAACACTTGTTGACGTGCCGCAAGAAAGGCCGCGATTTCGTTGGCAGCCGTCGGATCGTTTCCAGATTGTGTGTCATGCAGTGCACGTTTCAGTGACAGGCCGGTCATATGGCTGCTGCTGGCAAACAGGGTGGCGGTGATCATGCGAAATGCCAGCGCATCCTGCGCCAGCTTCTGACGAATAACCGGATCGGTGATGACGTTCAGCGCGAAAAGATCGGCTTCTATTTCGTTATCGCGTTCCTTGTCGCCGCCATCGCCAAAATGTGACGGATCGCAATGGCGCACTTCGTGGTGCATCAACCAGTCATAGGTCAGATTAGCGCTGCTGGCGTAGTGAAGCTGATCGCCAAACCAGCCGCGCATCAGTTCAGCGAATATTTCAGTACCGCTACCCGGTGCGATCTTGGCTGGAATGAAAATCTGGCACGGTACTGCCTGATTGTTGCCGCGGCGTCCCGATACGGTAAAGGGTGACCGTGGAAGTTTGGCAAACAGTAAATCCGCACCCTTGATGTTATCAGGGCCAAGGGTCTGATCAATGATCGATAGAAAGGCGTCGCGGTCAGCAAAACTGTGCAGGGCGACCTTTTCATAACGGTTAAGATCGCGTTCAATATCGGCAAGCGTTCTTACATCCTGCGCTTTTGCAGGTAAAACCCCGCCGCCCGCCATGCCCGATAGCAGACAGTAAATGATCAGGAGTGGCAGATAGCGACAGGATGCGAGTTTCACCATACCCATAGTATGCAGTTTTGGCAGACCGGGGGCGAGGTCAAACTGATCCGGTCTCGCGCCCTATCCCAGTTTGCGGGCCGCAGCTATCGCGCGGCGGATTTTGGCCAACCGGCGTGATGCCCGTTTAAGATCAAGTGTTGATCCGGTCAGTTTTGTCATTGTTAGGCAGACCTCCTTTACGCTTCGGCGCGCTGGCCGGTACGTTTGCGCTGTGGCCCGAACAGGCAGGCCAGCAACAGGATAATACCGGAAATCGTGGCGATCATGCCAGCCGCACTGACCGCATAGGGCGACCCGAACCAGCCGGGGCCATATCCGGCAAAGACATAACCCAGAATTGCCGAGATCACGGCAAATGCGACGCTCCAGCCGATCTGCCGGCCAAGCTGATTGGTCATCAGGCGGGCGGCGGCGGGCGGGCAGACAAACATCGCAATCACAATGATCGATCCGACCGCGTCAAAGGCCGCAACCGCGGCAATCGCCGTTACCACGACAAGTGCAAATCCAAGAACACGGGTGCGAATGCCGATCGCCTCGGCAAAGGCGGCATCAAAGGTCGATATTTTCAGTTCTTTCCAGAACAGCGTGATGAACAGCACGATCCCCACAAGAACGACCGCCAGACGTGGCAATTGCGGTGGCAGGGTCGCCAGTGCCATCGGGTCAAGCAAGGATTGCCAGCCTTCGGCATCAAACCAGATCAGGCTTTCAAGATTCCCCAAAAGCGCGTGCTGCACATCGATATGCACCGAACTGGTGTCTGTCATTTCCAGAAACAGGACACCGGCGGCAAACAGGGTGGTAAAAACCAGCCCCATGGCCGCGCCCGGTTCAACCCGGCCCAGCCGTTTGACGATCTCAATCAGAATGACGGCAACGATTGCCGCACAACCGGCCCCGATCATCATCGGGACCGCCGTGATGGTGCCGGTGACCAGAAAGGCCGCAACAATCCCGGGTAAAACCACGTGACTGATCGCATCCCCGATCAGGGCCTGCCGACGTAGCAACAGGAAGTTGCCGGGCAGTGCACAGGCAACCGCGCCCAGAATACCGATCACAATCGGCGTCAGGCTAAGCTGCACGAATTCAGCACCAAGGGCGGTGATCAGATTGTCGATCATGCGGGGGCTCCGGTCTGTTCGGCAATCACACGGTCGATTTCATCGATCTGGTCGGGCGTCATCATGTCTTCGATCGGGGTCAGTCCGTCATAACGTTCAATGGCGGAATCATCGGGTAGGATGCGCCGCGCCATCGCCCAGCGCGCTTCGTCCCGGGCGGCTTTTTGCGATGCGGTTTTACCGCGCAATGTCGCCACACCGTCACGCCGGATCATGCCCGAATGACGCAGAATGCGAAGGGTAAATCCGTCATAGATCGGTTCGCGCCGTGCCAGTGCCAGAAGCCCCTGCCGACGGTGCACGCGTCGCTGGAACCGCCAATGACGCAGCGCCGATGCCAGACCGCCACGAAGCGGTGAAAACAGGGCAGAGATGACAAAGAACCCGAAAGCCACCAGAACAATGATTGGGCCGGTCGGAAGGGATGTCACAGCCGCCGACAGCACCGCACCGACATAACCCGAAAGCCCGCCAATGGCGGCTGCGATGCCGATCATCGGTCCGACCTGATTGGTCCAGAACCGTGCCGTGACCGGCGGAATGATCAGCAGGGCAACAATCAGGATCAGACCGACAATCTTGAGCCCGATCACGGTGACAATCAGCGCCAGCCCCATCATGGCCAGATCAATGTGACGGACATTGATGCCGGTTGTTGCAGCATATTCCGGATCAAACGCCACCAGAGTCATCGGACGGCGCAGCATGAAAACAAAGACGGTGGCAAGGGCTCCGGCGATGGCGATTGTGGTCGCCTCGCTGATCAGCATGCCGGCGGTCGAGCCCAGCAGGAAGTTTTCAAGCCCGGCCTGACGTCCCGACGACATGGTTTGAATAATGGTCAGAAGAACAATGCCAAGCCCGAAAAACACCGACAGAACCGCCCCGATTGCGGCATCCTCGGTCAGGCGGGTCTGACGGGTGATCCATTCGACCATCAAAAGACCGATGCCTGATGAAATTGCCGATCCGATGATCAGGCCGGGCAACCAGCGCCCATCTCCGCCAAAGGCCACCATCAACATGAACGCAATGCCGACACCAGGCAGGGTGGCGTGACTGATCGCATCGGAAACAAGGGCGCGTTTGCGCAGGAAAATGAACGCACCGGCGCCACCCCCGGCAAGGCCAAGCAACCCGGCACCAATCGCGACAAGGGCGCTGTTATATCCGGCCTGCAGGAACAGGGCGCTTATGAAGTAATCAAGAAAACTCATCTTAAGGGTTCCGATGGCTTTGCCGGGACGGGCATGTGATCAGGCAAGACGCAATTCATCGATATGCGTGGTCGCCAGACGCCCGCCATAGGTTTCCTGCAAATTGGCGGCGGTAAAGGTGGTGTCGACCGGGCCTTCGGCGATACGGCGCACATTGATCAGAAGCACGCGGTCAAAATACTCGGCAACGGTCGAAAGGTCGTGATGCACGCAAACAACGGTTCGGCCTTCGGATTTCAGATCCTTCAGCACGGCGACAATGGCGCGTTCGGTTGCGGCATCAACCCCGGCAAAGGGTTCGTCCAGCAGGTAAAATTCGGCATTCTGTGCCAGTGCTCGCGCAAGGAAGACGCGTTGCTGCTGACCGCCGGAAAGCTGCCCGATCTGCCGGGTGGCGAAATCGGCCATGCCGACGCGATCAAGACATTCCATGGCCTGTTCGCGGTGGCGTGCGCGCCAGAACCGAAACAGCCCGACCGAGCCATAAAGCCCCATCAGGACAACATCGATGACGCGGGCGGGAAAGTCCCAGTCCACACTGGCGCGTTGGGGGACATAGGCCACCCGGTCCCGTGCCTCATGAAATGGTTTGCCGAAAATACGGATTTCGCCAGACAGTCGGGGGATAACGCCAAGCGTCCCTTTGAGAAAGGTCGATTTACCCGCCCCGTTCGGCCCGATAATCGCGGTCATGGAGCCCGCCGGGATAGAGGCATCGACGGAAAAAACCGCCGGTTTGTTGCCATAGGATACCGTAAGACCACGCACCGTCAGTGGTGCGTCCTTGGCGGCGACATCAACGATCTTTCCGGCTTCTGCAATCAGTTCTGCGTTGCTCATGACAGTTCCTTCGGTGGCGCGGCTCAGGAGCCGGCGGCCAGTTTGCCCTGCATCCCGGTGGCCGGGGCATCGCCGCCAAGCGCACGGGTAATCAGGGTCGCATTATGGTCGATCATGCCGATATAGGTGCCTTCATAAGTTCCGGGCTCGCCCATGGCATCGGAAAACAGCGTGCCGCCGATTTCAACTTTCTGGCCGCGTGCGGCGGCCCCCTCGATCAGGGCGCGTACATTACGCTCCGGAACGGAACTTTCAACAAAGACCGCGGCAATCTTGCGATCAACAATGGTGTCGACCAGTTCCTCGACCCGACGAAGGCCGGCTTCGGATTCTGTTGAAATGCCCTGAATGCCCAGAACCTCGAAATCATAGCCGCGCCCGAAATAGCTGAACGCGTCATGCGCGGTCAACAGCACACGGCTTTTTTCCGGCACGGTTTTGGTGACCGATTGCATGTAGGTAATCAGCTTTTCGATATCGGCAATATGCTTGTCGGCATTGGCGCGATAGGTGGCCTCGCCCTCGGGATCGGTCTTGATCAGCGCATCACGAACCGCCAGTACCACGGTTTCCCACAATTGTGGGTCCATCCAGACATGCGGGTCATAGCGGCCTTTATATTGCGCATGGCTCAGAAGCTTTGACTTGTCGATTGCTTCGCCGACGGCAATGACATTGCGGCGCTTTTCCAGATCAAGGAAGAATTCCTCAAGCTGTGCCTCAAGATACAGGCCATGCCACAAAACCAGATCGGCGCGCGCCATGGCGGCAATGTCGCTGCGTGTCTGGCGATAGGAATGCGGATCAACCCCGGGGCCCATCAGGGCGGTGACCTTTGCGCGGTCGCCTGCAACCTGACGCGCCGCGTCGGCGATCATGGATGTCGTGGCGACAACATCAATCGGCTTGGCAGACGCGCCTGTCGCCGAAACGGCAACAAAACCGTAGATGACAGCAAGGGCAAAACCGAAATTCCGGGCGATGCGGCGAAGCGACATGTGAGGGATCCTGTGATGCAAGTTAAAATCAGTCTGCCAATATCCCCTGTTTATGTGCGGACTTTTAAAGTTAGTCAAGGCTAAATTGATTTTTGCGCACTATGTTGATATGAAGACCTCGGGGATTTTAAAGGAGCTATGAATGGGCGATCCGACTGCGCGTCATCCGCGACACAACAAGGCCGAAGTTTTCGCGCAATTGCGTGACGCCCATGCGCGCGAAGTAACCGAGGATTACGTTGAAATGATCGCCGACCTGATTGAGGAAGAAGGTGAGGCGAGATCCGTCGCCCTTGCTGAGCGTTTTGGCGTAACGGCGGCGACGGTCAACAATACGATCAAGCGCCTGGAACGTGACGGCTTTGTCACCAGCCGTCCTTATCGCTCGATTTTTCTGACTGATCGGGGTAAAGAGCTCGCCGAGAAATGTCGCAAACGCCACGAGATCGTCTATAATTTCCTGATCGCGCTGGGCGTCGATCCCGCCATCGCAGAATTCGATGCCGAGGGGATTGAACATCATGTGAGTGAGGAGACGCTGGCGGTTTTTGCGGGCTTTGCTCGCAAGATCGGAGCGGGCTGATTTCTCGCGCTGCGCTTGTGGAGAGATCAAAGTAACTGAGCCTGCGGGATGTTTCGCAGGTTTCTTTATCTGGGAAGTCTGTGCAGAAGAAAATGGCGGAGAGGGTGGGATTCGAACCCACGGTACTATTGCTAGTACAACGGTTTTCGAGACCGCCCCGTTCGACCACTCCGGCACCTCTCCGCATGTGTGGTCTGGCGTTCGAGGCGCTGTTTAACGATCCTTAAGCCAGAATGCAAGAGGGAAAACGTATTTTCCCCGAACTCTTTTATCAATGTTCCCGGTTCTGTTGGCGGTCCTGGTTTGCGAGGGACGCGATCTGGCTTTGCCAATTTGGATGCGCCCTGTTGCCGATCCGGTCTGCGCCAAAGGTCTACCATGCGTCCCTACCATGGCCAAAGCCCGGAAACGGTGCGCTTTGCGGTTGACTCTGGCGGGCGAAAAAGGTATTTCACCCGTCTCTCGCAGCGGTTCGGTTTCAGTTAGCAGCGACACCGAAGCGCGCGTGTGCGTTTCCAGAATGATTTTTCAGGAACTATATCGATGTATGCAATCATCAAAACTGGCGGCAAACAGTATAAAGTTGCTGCCAACGACGTTATCAAAGTCGAAAAGATCGCTGCCCAGGCCGGTGACACCGTGAAACTTGAAGAAGTTCTCATGGTTGCTGGCGACG